>WNFF01001138.1_pt1 | contig 31081 bp, 32 predicted proteins | sample 5400441 | NCBI WGS metagenome assembly WNFF01 (sample SAMN13153345, study PRJNA577476) | soil metagenome | isolation source: 120 cm saprolite under Douglas fir tree site 2 hole 3 replicate 1 | place: USA:California | collected 2015-04-18
GTCCTGGTCGCCGTCGTGTCGCTCACGACTGGCTGCGGAATCTCGACCGCGTCCGACTCTGCGACCGTCAGAGTGGTCGCGGCCGAGAATTTCTGGGGCAGCATCGCGACCCAGCTTGCCGGCTCGCGCGCGACCGTTCGGAGCATCATCACCAACCCGCAGACCGACCCCCATGCCTACGAACCGACGGCCTCCGACGCACGCGCCATCGCCGGCGCGGACTTCGTGATCGAGAACGGTGCCGGCTATGACCCATGGGCGCAGAAGCTCATCGATGCCAATCCCAGCAGCTCGCGCGCGCTCATCGACGTTGGCAAGCTCAACGGCGTGTCCGAGGGCGGCAACCCGCACATGTGGTACAGCCCGAGCTTTGTGCGCAACGTGGTCGACGCGATCACCGCGCGGCTTCAGCGGCTCGATTCAGCCGACACCAACTACTTCACGAGCCGGCACGACACCTACATGACGACCGGCCTGAAGCAGTACGACGATCTTCGCGCCGCGATCAAGCAGCGATACTCCGGCACGCCGGTCGGCGCGACCGAGAGCATCTTCGCCTACCTCGCTCCTGACCTCGGGCTCAACCTGATCAGCCCGCCCGGATTCTTGAAGGCGATCAGCGAGGGAACCGATCCCACTGCCGCCGACAAGGCGTCCATGGACAGCCAGATCGCGAGCAAGCAGATCAAGGTCCTGGTCTTCAACAGCCAGAACTCGACGCCGGACGTGCAGGCGCTGGTCGACAAGGCGAGGGCGAAAGGCATCCCGGTGACCTCCGTGACCGAGACGCTCGACCCGGCCGACCTCACCTTTCAGGATTGGCAGTCGAAGCAGCTACAAGCGCTGCTCGACGCGCTCGCGAGCGCAAAGTAGGGACGTTGCAAGCCGAAGCGCCCGATCAGCAGGCCGCCATAGGGACGGCGGCGCTGCAGCTGGAGGACGCTGCCGTCAGTCGCGGCGGCCGATCGATCTGGAAGGGGGTGACCCTTCGGGTCGAGACCGGTGAGTATGTCGCCGTGCTGGGGCCGAACGGCGTCGGCAAGTCGACTCTGATCCAGACCATCCTCGGTCTCCTGCCGCTGAGTGCCGGCAGCCTGCAGGTGTTCGGCCGCCCGCCCCACGAGGCGGCGAGCTTGCTCGGTTATCTCCCCCAGCGACACAGCTTCGACTCATCCCTGCGACTGCGCGCCCGTGACCTGGTGCGCCTCGGTCTCGATGGCAACCGCTGGGGCCTGCCGCTTCCGTTCGCGCCGGGCAGTCGGGAGATCGCGAGGCGACTCGACGCGGTCCTCGAGGTGGTCGGGGCGGCTGCGTACGCCGGCCGTCCCGTCGGAGAGCTGAGTGGTGGCGAGCAGCAGCGAATCCTGATCGCGCGCGCGCTGGTGCGAGGTCCGCGGATGCTGCTCATGGACGAACCGCTGGAAAGCCTGGACCTCGGCAACCAGCAGGCCATCTCAGCGCTTGCGCGCGACATCTGCAGGAGCGAAGGCGTGACCGTGATCATGGTCGCGCACGACGTCAACCCAATCCTTGGCGACCTCGACCGAGTGATCTACATGGCGGGTGGGAGCGCAGTGATTGGACGACCGGAGGAAGTCATCACAAGCGAGAAATTGAGCGCGCTCTACAACGCCCACATCGAGGTGCTCCGCACCAGCGACGGCCGGCTGTTCGTCGTCGGCCAACAGCCGGAAGCGATCTCGTACCACGCCCATGATTGACGCCCTCGACCAGCTCTTCGCCTATCAGTTCATGCAGAACGCGTTCCTGGCTGGCACGACAGCCGCGGTGCTGGCGGGGATCGTCGGCTATTTCGTCGTCCTCCGCGGCGAGGCCTTCGCCGGCCATACGCTGGCGATTGTCGGTTTCCCCGGCGCCGCTGGAGCGATTCTGTTCGGGCTGCCTCAGCTGCTGGGGCTGGCGGTCCTGTGCACTGCCTCGGGCCTGGGCATCGGGGTGCTCGGGCGGGGAGCAGTGCGCGACCGTCGCGCCGAGTCGGCCGCGATCGGGACCATCCAGGCCTTCATGCTCGGTCTCGGCTTTCTGTTCGTGAGCCTGTACAAGGGCTTGCTCGAAGGGGTCTACAGCATCCTCTTCGGCACCTTCCTCGGCGTCACGAGAGCACAGGTGCTGCTGATGCTGGCGATCGCCGTCGTCGCGCTTGCTGGCCTGGCGCTGATCGGCAGGCCATTGCTGTACCTCTCGGTCGACGAGCCTGCCGCCGCCGCCGCCGGGGTTCCGGTGCGTGTGCTGTCGATCGGGTTCCTGGTGGTCCTCGGTCTTGCCATCGCGAGCACCGCCTTGATCACCGGCGCGCTGCTGGTGTTTGCCCTGCTGGTGATGCCCGCGGCCGCCGCCAATCAGCTGGTAGCCCGGCCGGCACTCGCGATGCTCGTGTCAGTCGGGCTCGGGCTGATCATCGTTTGGTCCGGGCTGACGATTTCCTACTTCAGCGACCTTCCGATCGGCTTCCTGGTCACCGGGGTTGGGTTCGTCATTTACGCGGTAGCGCGAATGGCGCGCCAGTTCAGGGGAGCCTGACGTGGACGTGATGTTCGCGCACGAGTTCATGCGCAATGCATTGCTCGCCTCGACCGGGATTGCGCTCGCGGCGGGCCTGGCGGGCTACTTTCTCGTCCTCCGCGGCCAGGTCTTCGCGGCCGACGCCTTGAGCCACGTGGCGTTCACCGGCGGTGTCGCCGCCCTGGCCTTCGGATTCAACGAGCTCTTCGGGCTGCTCGTCGCCACGGTCCTCGCCGCCGTGCTGCTCAACTCACTATCCGTGGCTTCGCGCGCAGGCGACGTCGAAATCGGAGTCTTCTTCGCATTGATCCTCGGCCTTGGGGTTCTCTTCATTTCGATCTACGTTTCGGGCCATTCGACCTCCAACAGCACCGGCGGAGTCGGAGTCCTGTTCGGAAGCGTGTTCGGAATCTCGGCCGGCCAGGCGCGAACCGCCGTCTTCGTCAGCATTGGAGCCGTCGTGTGTCTCCTGGTGATCGCACGCCCGCTGCTGTTTGCCTCGGTCGACTCGGCCGCGGCCGCGGCGCAGGGGATCCGGGTCGGCGTGCTCGGCGGAGCGTTCCTGCTCGTCGTTGCCGTCGTCGCGAGCGAGGCGGTGCAGGTCACCGGAGCCCTGCTCATCCTCGGCCTGATGGCCACCCCTGCGGCCGTAGCTCGCAACTTGACCACGCGTCCTTATGCAGGTATGGCGCTCAGCGCCGGCATTGCCCTGGTGGCGACCTGGTCGGGCCTCACCCTGAGCTATCTGGTTCCGACCCTGCCCCCCAGCTTTGCGATGATGGCGGTGCTCTTCGGGCTCTACCTGCTTTCGACAGGCATCCTGACCATGCAGAGGGCACGCTCATGAAAGCGGTCGTCTACGATCGGTATGGTCCGCCCGAAGTCCTGCGGATCGCAGAAGTCGAGCGGCCTGTCCCCAAGGAGGACGAGGTCCTCATCAAGGTCCACGCCACCACGGTCAATCGGCTGGACGTCCATACCCGTGAAGCCAACCGGAGCAGCGGCCTGGGCTTCTCAGTCCTCAGCCGCTTGGTCTCGGGCCTCCGCACGCCGAGGCGGCGGATCCTCGGCAGCGAGTTTGCCGGCGAGGTCGAGGCGGTCGGGGCGACCGTCAATGAGTTCGCGGTCGGTGACCACGTCTTCGGCAACAGCGGCCTGAGGTTCGGTGCCCACGCGGAGTTCATGTGCGTGCGCGAGAGCGCTCGTATCGCACACATGCCGGCCGGCATGACCTTCGGGGAGGCTGCGCCCATCACCGACGGAGCGCTCAATGCGCTGACGTGCTTGACCGCGGCAGATCTCAAGAAGGGGCGCAGGATCCTTATCTACGGCGCGTCCGGAGCCATCGGCACCGCGGGAGTTCAGCTGGCAAGGCATTTCGACGCCGACGTCACCGCGGTGTGCAGCACGAAAAACCTCGAGCTCGTGAAATCGCTCGGAGCGGACAGGGTGATCGACTACACGAAGGAAGACTTCACCAAGAACGGCCAGACGTATCACGTCATCTTCGATGCGGTCGGCAAGCACTCGTTCAAGCGCAGCCGGGATTCGCTCGAGCCTGGCGGCATCTACCTGCCCACCGACGGATTCGAGAATCTCTTCCTGGCCCTGTGGACGCCACGGGTCGGAGACAAGAGGGTGGTGTTCCAGATCCCACCTCGACAGACGAAGCAGGACGTCCTCTTCCTCAAGCAGCTCGTGGAGGCCGGGGAGTTCCGACCGGTCATCGATCGGACCTACGCATTGGAGGACGTGGTCGAGGCGACGAGGTACGTCGAAACGGAGCAGAAGACAGGCAACGTCGGCCTCACTGTGTGAGGCGGGCCGAAAAAGGAGCAAGCACATGATCTTTGGCGCCCACGTGATCGTCTACAGCAGGGATCCGACCGCTGATCGCGCCTTTTTCCGAGACGTTCTCGGACTGCCATCGGTGGACGCCGGTCACGATTGGCTGATCTTTGCGCTGCCTCCGGCCGAAATGGCACTTCATCCCGCCGAAGACGATGCCGGGCACGAACTCTATTTCATGTCTGACGATCTGAACGCCGATATGTCGGCCCTGGCGGACAAGAACGTCCTGTGTTCCGAACTTGAAGAGGCACGGTGGGGATCCGTGACCAAGATTCAGCTTCCCGGGGGAGGCGTAATTCGTCTGTACCAGCCCAAGCATCCGTCGCCACTGGTCCCAAATTCCCAATAGGTCGCTGAGGGAAGCTTTCTCCCCCTGGCCGGGTTCGGATCTGTATGAAGACTCAAGCTCCGACCAAGGTGCATACGGCCGCTGAACGGGCGAGACTCAAAGATGGGGTGCACATCGAGGTGAGCCCGCGACGAGTCCGCGCTTACTTCGCCAACCGGCTGCTCGCGGACAGCCAGAAAGTGCTGCTCGTTTTCGAGACCAAGCGTCCACCGGTCTACTGGTTCCCGACCGCCGACGTGCACATGGAGCTGCTGGCCCGCAAGGAGCCGTCGCCGGACGTGGCGTCTGGAACCGTGCGCTGGCGCGCCAATGTCGGCGATCGCCAAACCGACAACCTGGCGTGGAGCTACGCCGAGCCCGCCGGCGACCTGGCCCCGCTGGAGGGTCATATCGCCTTCTACTGGAATGCGGTCGACGCCTGGTACGAAGAGGACGAGGAAGTTTTCGTTCACCCACGCGACCCCTACACCAGGGTGGACACAGTCCACAGCTCTCGCCACGTGCGTGTCGAGGTCGACGGTCAGGTGATTGCGGAGACCAGCCGGCCCGTGCTTCTCTACGAGACCGGCCTGCCCACGCGCTACTACATCCCTAAGCTGGACGTTCGGATGGACCTGCTTCACCCAACCGAGACGGTCACGCACTGCCCCTACAAAGGTGCGGCCAGCTACTGGTCGTTGCAGCTAGGCGACAAGACGTACAAGGATTTCGTCTGGGGCTATCCGCGGCCGATTGCCGAGATCCCCAAGATCGAGAACCTGCTCTGCTTCTACAACGAGAAGGTCGACCTGTACGTGGACGGAGTGCTGCAGGAGCGACCGGTCTCGCCCTTCTCTTAATCGCCAATCCGTTCCCACCCGCCGGCGGTGGTCAGCGCCACCACGGTTTGCGCGCTCCTTCGACCACGGCGTCCACGGCTCCTTCGAGGTCGCTCTCCAGGCGGGCGAGGTTTTGCACCCACTCGCCCGCCATCACGACGGCCATCGCGCCTCTCCCGACCTCAGCGTCGGTTTGCCACCGGCGCAGGCAGTTGAGCTCAGCCTCGCGCAGCGCGGCCGGGGAAACTCGGGACTCAGGCCCAGTCGCACGCGACAGGCTCAGGCGGTCGGCGAGACCGGCGTACGTTCCGAGCAATTCGCGGACCTGCCCCCGCACGTCGCGAGCACCGTCGGCGCAGCTGGCGGCCGAATAACCCATCGGGCCGGCGATGACGCCGAGGAGGTCGCCCGCCAGGATCGCGTGGTTGGCCGAAGACAGCAGCAAAGCCGCCGTTTCCTGGTCGGATGAGCCGACCCCCCGCTCGGTTAAGAAGGTGTCGAAGGCCTCGTCGGCGCGATCGCGTGCACGCACGACGACCTGCCGAGCAGGGTCGGCCGCGCTCGCCGCCGCGAACCCGAGAACACGGTCGAAGCCCTGGTCCAGATACGCAACCAGGCCTCGATAGAAGTTCCCCAAACCACGGGCGAGCTCGCGGCGAGCTCCTTGCGGCCACAGCAGCAGACCGACGACCAGGCTGATGAGGGCTCCGACCAAAAGGTCTTCAATCCGCACCAGGCCGATCTGCCAACCGGCTGGCGAGATCAGGTTGAAAACCACGATCAGGTTGATGGTGAAGGCGGCCTGGCTCAGCATGAAACCGATCGTCGTGGCTGCGTATGCGGCGCCGAACACGGCGATCGGGAACGCGGCCCACATGAGCGCTGGGTCGTTCCCCGCCACGGCCGCGAACAAGCCGCCGATGACCACGCCGATCGAGTTGCCCGCCACCGCCAGGAGGACCGTTCGCCCGGTGCCCAGCGCGTTGCTGCGCAAGACCTGGATCGTTCCCAGCACGATCCAGAAGGAATGCGAGAAATCGAACGTGCGGGCGACCCAGACCGCAAGGGCCAGGCCGATCGCCACGCGAAGGCTGCCTTGCAGCACGGTCGACGGCGATTCGAGATGGGTGCGGATGGTCTGCAGAACCTGTACCGCGCTGTCGCCGACCTGGGGTCTTGCGCCCGCGGCGGTGATGGCGTTGCCGCCCACTGCGACCGCTAGGTACGACACGACGCGAAGCGTGTCGTCGAAATCGAGTCCATCGAGAACCTGCTCAAGCGGCCGGCCGGCCCGCAGCTGCTCGGCCGCCCAACGATCCCGAGCGGCGCGATGCTCTTCGCGCGCCACCTCGATGGCCCCAAGATCCGGTTCAGCGCCGCCCGCCAGCACGTCCGCGCTCGAGCGCAAGGCCGCGACCACTGAAGTCACCAGCCGGTCCCCCTCGGCCAGGCCCGGACGCACCACCGGTCGCTGCTCGGTGAACGGACGCTCGATGATCTCGAGGACCCGTTCGAGCTCGATGAGCAGCTGGGCGAATGACCGCGCCCGGCGAGCCGGCCCGGTGGGACGCTTGGCCATCGCAGCGTGTGCGTGCCGGGCGGTCTCCACCTTCTGGCGCGCAGCCTCCTCGAGACGCGGTAGATCGCTCTCACCGGCCGCAGACCGCATGCCTTCGACGAGATCCGCGACGGCAAGGAGAGCCTTCGCCGCCTGGTGGTGCGTGGTCACGCGCTCGAACAGCGGCCAGAGTGCGACAGCCGCCCCAGTCGAAATCAACCCAGCGATGGCCCAGCCACCGACGCGCGCCGGGATGACATTGGCTGATCCCGGGATGGTGACCGCGATCACGAAGGCGAGGAGCATGCCAATGTTCGCCGCGGCGACGTAGCCGCCGAAGGTGCGGCTGAACGAGATCGCGAAACCGACCAGGAGCATCACAACCGCCGCGAGCCAGGCTGACGACGAGACGAACGTTCCGAGTGCCACCAGCGCCGCGCCAACAATCGTGGCCGTGAGATATGCGAGCGCGCGCGGCCGCCGCAGGCCTCCGAAGTCGGAGATTACAAGCAGTGAGAAACAGCCGAACATCACGAAGATCAGGCTTTGCGGCTCGCCCAGAAGCAGTTTCGCGAACGCAAAGGCCAGTGGGATGACGATGGCGGCGCGCGTCGCGCGCCGCAGCGCGCCGAAGCCGGGATCACGAGGCACCTTCACAGCGACGCGCAACCTGCGGCTCAGAGCCTGCGCGTTGATCACGAGGTCAATGAGAGCGTTCGATCATGAGGCTCGGATCCCACCCGCCCAGGCGGGCGCCCGCTGCATAGGTGCTCTCGAAAAACCGGAGGATCGCCTCTCCAGGCGATGCGCTCGTGCGGACGTCGTCGTACAGGAGCGCGAACTCGCCGATCTGAGAGTTCCAGCCCGCCTGGGCCGGCTCGATCGCTTGCGACTCGATTCCATCCGGTTTCGGGTAGGTGTAGGAAAAGAAGGCGGGTTGTGGAAACCGCGCGTCTCCGGGCCAGAAGCCGGCGCAGACCTGCTCGGCGTCGCCGCTCTTTCTCTCGATGAGTCCGGCGCCCGGCCGAGGCTCGACCGCCCGGCCGGAGAATCTCGAATTGGCGAGGTCGAAGGTGCCCCAAAAGAATTGCACGGGCGATGTCCTGCCCCGAAATCGGGACCGATGATCTTTGAGTAGCAGGTCGATTTGGGCCAGCACTCGCCAGAAACGATTTGCCCATTCCGGCTCATACGCCGCGTGAACGGTGTCCTCGGCAAAGGGAATCGGATCGCTGACCTCGTCAGGAATCGGGCGGATGGGGGGGTCGATCCCCAGCGTGCGCAGGTTGGACATGAGATCGGTATAGAAGTCCGCGACCGGGCGAGCCGTCAGTGCTACTCGGCGGGTGTCGCCGCGGGCGGTTTCGATCACAACCTGGTGGTCGATGAGATCGACGTCGATCTGGAATATCAGCCCCGCCTGCGCGATCGGCGTGGTGGTCAGTCCGCGCGCGCTGAGATACAGGGGCACGTTGGCCCATTGCGGTTCGAACGGCGTCAGGGCGAGCCTGACCTTGCCCACGATCTGAAGGTTCATGTGCAGTGTCTCGAGCGTGTCTCTCCAGGCGCCGTAAGGCAGCTCCGGCCAGTCTTCGTGGACCGCGCTGCGATTCACCGGCCGCGTGGGTCCTCAGCCTTGCCGATCGGCTGATCCAGCTGAGGGCGGACCGGGCTCAGCTGGATTCGGAACGGAACCCCGGGGGCGCGAAAGCCCGCAGCCAGGTGCTGGTTGTCGCAGAAGGGCTGGTGGTTTGAATGGCCGCAGCGGCAAAGGGTGGCGCGAGGCAGGGTCTCCACGGTGCCGTCGTCACGCCGCACTTCGATCTTGCCGGTCACCAGCAGCGGGCCGTTTTTTATCGGCGTGGCTTTCGCCGGCCCCGCCGGGTCTTCGTCCGGCCGGCCATCGAGCCGGTGGTAGAGCAGCGCTCCGCTCGGGCATCGCCGCACGACCTCGGCCACCTCGTCGGCGCCGGCGGCGTCCGGCAGGATCCACGGTCGCCGGTTGAGCTGGAAGACTTCGCGCCGCCCACGCAGGCACTCGGCGACGTGGACGCAGAGGTCCAGGTCGAAGGTGACCTCGATATCCCGCCCCCGATAGACCTTGCGCATCCCCCAGACAAATCTACGATGACTTCGGGTGGCCAAGTCATCGGTGTCAGGCGGAGGAAGATGCGCGTGGGCGGACAGCTCGCCCGCCATGGGCGACTACCACGACCACGAATGGGGAGTCCCTTCTCACGACGACCGACACGTCTTCGAGATGCTGACCCTCGAGGGTGCCCAAGCGGGCCTGTCGTGGGCGACCATCCTCAACCGGCGTGGCGGATACCGGCGAGCGTTTGCAAATTTCGATCCCGCGCAAGTGGCCAGGTTCACGGACCGCCGGCTCGAACTGCTGCGGCAGGACCCCGGCATCATCAGAAACCGGCTCAAGATCTCCAGCACGCGCGCCAACGCGCAGGCATACGTTCGAGTGCAAGGCGAATTTGGGTCGTTCTCAACCTACCTGTGGAACTGGGTCGACGGGGCCCCGGTCATCAACCACCCGCGCACGCTCGCCGACCTGCCTGCGACCACAGAGCTGTCCGACCGCATCAGCAAGGACCTCAAGCGCCGGAACTTCACGTTCGTCGGGTCCACCATCATCTATTCACTGCTGCAGTCGGTGGGCATCGTCGACGACCACGTCACCACCTGCCCGTTCAAACAGCGGGTGGCCGGCCGCTGACCCCGCCGAGCGCGGAATATGTCGTTGCTCGCGCAAGTAGTTGTTGTTGACTTTCGCAGGAGGTTGACGGCATGAGCGACCACATATCGACTTCTATGCTGCGCGGCTCCGCGCGAATGCCTGGACTGCGGGCCCCCGGAGGGCGCGCCCACCGCATTCCCAAGGTCCGAGGTCGTGCCCAGGAGGTTGCTGCCATGACTGCATGGAGGCGTTGGCAAGATTGGGTCGTCGTCGGCTTGGGCGTCGTGCTGTTCCTGACTCCCATCGGGTTTGGTGAGACGGGGCAAACGGTTGCCACTTCCACCCTGTACGTACTCGGTACACTCATCGCCCTCGCCGGACTCTTGAATGCGGCGATGAGGCAGGCGGGTGGACTTGAGCTCATCCCGTCCGTCCTGGCCGTGGTTCTGTTCGTGAGTCCCTGGGCATTCGGCTTCACAGCGGTGACCGCCCTGGCTTGGTCCGCCTGGATCATCGCGATCCTGGTCGCGATCAACGTCGGAAGCCTGTTTGCGCTGCGCACTCGCCGGGTCATGGCGTGAGCTAGGAGAGGAAGAGGAAAGCAAGGCGGGGTCTGCGCGGCCCCGCCTTTTTGTTAGGAGGTCACGAGATGGACGCTGGTGAATCGACGTACGGATACCGGGGCTCGAGGTGGATCAAGCGGATCGTGGTAGCCGCGGACGGATCGCCGGCCAGCAGCCGAGGCCTCGAACAGGTGGCGGACCTGGCTCCCCGCATTGGAGCCAAGGTCGTGGTCGTCTACGTGCGGCACCTGCCCGCTACGGCCTTGATGGCGCCCGGCCTCGCCGACTCCACGATGGTCCAGACCCTCGACGATCAAGAGGCGGGGGTCAGGCAGGAGGCGGTACGCGCTCTCGGCGGCACCGGCGTCGACTGGGAGATGGTGGTTCGGGCGGGAAGCCCCGGCGAAGAGATCGTCCAGGTGGCGGACGAGAGCGGCGCCGACCTCGTCGTTGTCGGGAGCAACCGCCACAGCTCGCTGCACAACCTGTTCCTGGGTTCGACCGCGGCCTACCTGGCGGCACACTCGCAGGCTCCAGTCCTGGTCATGAGATCGAAGGTGGCCAATCGCGCCGAGGCCACCGTGGAGTCGATGCGCTAAGCGCTTCGCTTCGTGTCGATTTGGCCCGAAGCCGTTCGTGTTGAGGTTGAGGAGGCGGCACGATGCCGCGCCAAGTCAAGGAGGCACGAATGCGCAAGATCGTTGTGTTCATGAGTCTGACCCTGGATGGGGTCGTCCAGGCGCCCGGCCGGCCGGACGAGGATCGCCGTGGCGGTTTCGAGCACGGCGGCTGGGGGCAGCCGTACGCCGATCCTGAAATGGGCAAGGCGGCCGCAGAGAGCGGGGCTACAACCGATGGCATCCTGCTTGGGCGGCGGACCTACGAGGACTTTTATGCCGTCTGGCCCAACCAAACGGACAATCCGTACACCGAGGTGCTGAACAACACCCAGAAGTACGTTGCTTCAACGACGCTGAAGGAGCCGCTGCCGTGGATGAACTCCACGTTGCTCGAGGGCGACGCCGTCGATGCGGTGGCCCGGCTCAAGCACCAACCTGGCAAAGATATTGTTGTGCTTGGCAGCGGAGAGCTCGTCCAGTCGCTCATGCGTGGCCGGCTGGTCGACCAATACGTACTTCTGATCCACCCCCTGATTCTCGGATCCGGCCGCCGTCTCTTCACCGATACGGGTTCGCGCGCCGCTCTCAAGCTGGTCGATACGAGGACGACGTCCACCGGCGTCGTGATCGCAACCTACAAGGCAGCTGCAACGTAAACAAGGAGCTCTGAATGAAGCAGTACCTGCTCAGCGTCTATCAACCTGAAGGCGGCACTCCCGCGGCCGAGGTCCTTGACCAGGTCATGCGGGATGTGGATGTCCTGAACCAGGAGCTCAAGGCCACCGGCGCGTGGGTCTTCGCCGGAGGGTTGCACCCGTCGAGCACGGCCACCGTAGTCCGGCTCAACGACGGCGACATGCTCGTGACCGACGGCCCGTTCGTCGAGGGCAAGGAGCACATAGGCGGGTTCTGGGTGATCAAAGCGCCCGACCTCGATGCCGCGCTGGAATGGGGGCGGAAGGCCGCCCGGGCGTGCACCGTACCGATCGAGGTGCGGCCGATTCAGGAAGAGGCCTGAGCATCCCCGACGTGCCGGGCGTTGGGGCCTTGGAGATCGAACGTGTCTTTCGCGAGGAGTACGGTCGCGCGGTCGCGGTCCTGGTTCGCGTGTTCGGTGACATCGACATCGCCGAGGAAGCCGTCCAGGACGCGTTCACGACGGCTGTGCAACGTTGGCCCACAACTGGACTGCCGCCGAGCCCTGCGGGATGGATCATCACCACCGCCCGCAACCGCGCGATCGACCGCCTCCGCCGGGAGTCGTCTCGCGAGGACCGCCACGCGCAGGCCGCTCTGCTGCACGCGCGCGACGAGCCGGTCGAGCCTGGCGCTGTGAGCGACGACCGATTGCGCTTGATCTTCACCTGCTGTCATCCCGCGCTGTCCACCGGAGTCCAGGTGGCGCTGACGCTGCGGCTCCTGGGAGGACTCACCACCGCCGAGATCGCGAGCGCCTTCCTTGTCCCCGAGGCGACGATGGCGCAGAGGCTGGTCCGGGCCAAGGGCAAGATCCGCGATGCGAGGATTCCTTACCGGATTCCGGACGAGGCCGACCTCCCGGGCCGGCTCGCGGCCGTGCTGGCCGTCGTCTACCTCATCTTCAACGAGGGTTACACGGCGAGCTCAGGCGACCGGCTCATCCGCGAGGATCTGTGCGCGGAGGCCATCCGCCTGGGACGGCTGCTGGCCAACCTCATGCCCGACCAGCCGGAGGCCATGGGGCTGCTCGCGCTCATGCTGCTCATCGAGTCGCGCCGGGCTGCCCGTACAAACCAGGCCGGCGAGCTCGTGCGGCTGGCCGACCAGGACCGCGACCTCTGGGATCGCGCCCTGATCGCCGAAGGCCAGGACATCGTCCGGCGCTGCCTTCGACGCAACCAGCCCGGTCCGTACCAGCTCCAGGCCGCGATCAACGCCGTCCACAGCGACGCGGCGGACACGGGTGCCACGGACTGGTGGCAGATCCTGCAGCTCTACAACCAGCTCGCCGCCCTCACCCCAAGCCCGGTCGTGGCGCTGAACCGCGCGGTCGCTGTGGCCGAAGTCGAGGGCCCGGATGCGGCCCTCACCCTCGTCGAAGGCCTCGACCTGGATGGCTCCCATCTGTTTCACGCGATTCGGGCCGACCTGCTCCGGCGTCTGGGGCGCAACGACGAGGCGGCCCAGGCCTACGAGGCTGCGATCGCGCGGACCGAGAACGCGGTCGAACGCGACTTTCTGGTGCGCAGCCGTGACGCCTTGATGTGATCCTGGTCGCCACTGCCTGCTTGACCGAGCGTTAGGCCAGGGCGCTGCGCCCTCCAAGCAGGGACATGCGATAGATCTCGAGTGCGCCTGAGCGTCCGCGCACGGCCGACTGGTTGGTCAGCTCACTCTGCAGCATGTTGGCCACCTCGTGATAGACGGTACCCGTCATCAACACCTCGCCGGGACCGGCATGTGTCACGAGCCTCGCCGCGACGTTGACAGCATCGCCGAGAACGCCGAGCTCGCATCGGTCCGCCGATCCGACCGCGCCCACCACAACCGGTCCCGACGCCACGCCGACGCCGACCTCGAGCCGGAATCCCCAGCCATCGGCGCAGCGCCGGTTCAAGGCCTCATTGGCTCCGATCAAGCCGATCGCGGCCGCCATGGAGCGATTCACGTGGTCCGAGCTGAGGCCGGAATCTCCGCTGGCACCGAACGTGGCCATGACTCCGTCACCGACGAACTTTTCGACCACGCCTCCGCATATGGAAATCGAGCGAAGGACCACCTTGAGATGCGCGTTGAGCACATCCAGCAGGCCGGCTGGATCGTGCGCGAACCGCTCGGTCAACCGGCTGAAGCCCCGGATGTCTGTGAACAGGATAGAGGCGGTGCAGACCACCGGCATCGGGACGCCCGGTCCGGCGAGCAGGCCCGGGCCGCGATCCCCGTTTGTCTGACGCAAGAGCTGCAACCGCATCAGGGCGTCAGGGTCAGCGGACAGTGCCCGTCCGACGACCTCGCGCGCGATCATCCGGCCACCAGCTGCTCCGCAGCCAGCGATTTGGCGATCATGTTCGCGGCCGTTTCGGCCATTCCGGGGCCCTTGCGCAGGATTGCCGTCACACCGGCTTTGTGCAATAGCAAGGTTTCGGCGGGCTCGAGGTCCTTGAGCGTCACCACAACGACTGGGATCCCGGATCCATGCTTGACGCGCAAGCGATCCAGATATGCCTCGCCCTGCAGCCCGGGCAGCAAGAGGTCCAAAACGACAGCCCGCGCCTTCTTCTTGATCATGAGGCGCTCGGCGGTTTCGGCGTCTGCCGCCCAGATCGAGCTCACACCGAGTCCGGTCAGCTCCGCCTGCAGCAGGTGGGCGAAACCCGCGTCGTCTTCGACGACCAGGACATCTCCCGATTGCGAGGCGTCGCGTGCCAGTGGGATCGTGAAGGCGAAAACGGAACCCTTGCCCAGGCCCTCGGAGCGCACGCTGATGGTGCCGCCGTGCGCCTCGACTATGTTCTTGCAAATCGCGAGGCCGAGCCCGGTGCCCTTGATTCCATCGCGATCGGGATTGTCGACGCGAAAGAATCTGCGGAACACATGGGACAGGGCGTCGGCGGGGATGCCGAGGCCCTCGTCTCGAACGTAGACCTCGACCATGTCCGCCACCACGCCTGCTCCGACGGCGATCCCGCCGCCCTTCGGAGAGTACTTGCAGGCGTTCGAAAGCAGGTTTGCCACCACACGGAGGATGGAGTCGCCGTCGATCCGAACGAGCGGCATGTCGTCAGGCACGCGCATTTGAATCGGGGTGCCGGTCGGATCGACGATGAGCGCGACCGCACGCTTGATGAGCGATTTGATGTCGGCGGGCGCATAGCGCATCGTCAGGTGGCCGCCTTCGATGCGGCGGAGATCGAGGAAGTCGTTGATGAGCGCGGTCAGGCGCCGGCCCTCCTGGAGCATGACCCCGAGGTACTCGGTGCGTTGCTCCGGCGTGACCTTGCGCGTTACCAACAGCTCCGCAAAGCCCACGATGCTGGCCAGCGGTGTGCGCATCTCGTGACTCACCATGGACACCATCTCGTCCTTGGCCTTGCTCAGCTCCGCGTTGGCTTCTGCGCGAGCCTGCGACTGGTGGAGCTCCAACTCGAGGCGCTGGCTCTCTGTGAGGTCCTCGGCAATCACAAATCGGGCTTCGTGCCCGCCGAATGTGACCGAGTGGGATGTGATCAGGACCTGCACGACGGAACCGTCCTTCAAGAGGTGTCGCCATGGGCCTGTCTTGTCGAGCGCCGGCTGTGGCGCGGCCATGAGCTCGAGAAACTTCGGAACGTCCTGAGGTGGCCGTATGTCCTTGATGGTCATGGCCAGAAACTCTTCGGGTGAGTAGCCGTAGCGCTCGACAGCGGCGTCATTGACTTCCAGAAATGCAAGCGTCTCGACGTCATACAGCCACATCGGTTGAGGATGGCCTTCGAAAAGCAGGCGATAGTTCCGTTCCGAGAGCAACGCTTTCTGCTCGCTGCTGAGGCGGTCGGCCAGTTCACGCTTCACCGTCGCCATGAGCCGGTCGAAGTCCCAGGCCAGGTTGGTCACCTCGGTCGCGCCGGTCGGGCCGACGGCCTTGACGGCGTCTCCGGGCGCCGAGGCGCGGATGACCAGGCTCAGCCGCCGGACGGGCTCTGCAATGCGCCGGTAAACGACGAACGTGACCAGCAGCATTACGGCCACGCCGGCGAGGATGATGGCCAGGCTGCGGTTGGAAAGCTGGTCTGCGGCTGACAGCGCGGCCGCCTCATCGGCGCCGACGTACACACGCAGTCCCCCCGGGTCGAAGGTCGAGCGTCCGTAAAGGCGCTGAGTTCCATTGAGGTCCGGCTGGCTGGCATCGGCGGAGCCATTCACGAAGCCGCTGACATTCCGTCCTATCCAGCGGGCCGGATCGATCGATCGCGAAACGATGGTCCTACCGTCACCACTGGTCACCAGGAACTCGAGCTGGTGGACTCCGCTCCCAAACTCGGCTGCAAGTTTGGGGCCGATTGGAGCCAGGTCCAGGAACCAGGCAAGGGCGCCCCGTCCCGGAACCGGGTAGGAGACGACCACCACTTGACTTCCTGTCACGGGGTCTTTGATTGGAGCGACCACGACGGGTTGGGGTGTCACCAGCCATCCCTGTCCTTCATAGATCTGAGATGTCGTATCCGGCGACTTGCGTGAGGAACACACGACCGAGCCGTCGAGCCTCACGAGGTCGATGTGGCCGGTGACGAACGCACCTATCGGCGCATAGCCGAAGTGGCATTTGCTCGGATCGGCGAAAACAATCGCCATGCTGGGATCGCCGGCAAGGGGACCTGAGACCAACGCGATTTGATCAAACCCCGCCTTCAGCTGTTGGGCCGCCCTCTCCGACGCGAAACTCGCATCCGCGCCGGCTGACTGGCGAGCATCCATCTCGGCCATGCTCCGGACCGCAAAAGCCGCGAGAGCAGCCACACCAAGAAGGACGGCCATGAACAGGGCCATGTAGTTGCGAAGCGACCAGCCTGGGCGGCGAGGCGGCCCGCGCCTCAGATCACGCTCATGTGGCTGCACACCCATCAGAGCTGAAGGGCTTCTTCAACCCGGGTCAGGAGGTCCAGCGGCGAGAATGGCTTGGTCAGGTAGAAGTCGGCGCCGGCGATCAGACCGGACTCGATGTCGGTCTCCTGAGCTTTGGCGGTCAGGAGGATGACGCGTGTCGCCGCGAGGCTCGGGTCGGCCTTGATCAACCCCAGCACCTCGAGGCCGCTACGCCCAGGCATCTGCACGTCGAGCAGCACGAGCGCAGGCCTGTGCTTCTGGACCATCGCCCAGGCCTCGGCGCCGTCCACAGCCTCGACCACGCAGTAGTCGTCGGACTCGATCGTGGCGTGGACGAGGAGGCGCATGCTCGATTCGTCGTCGGCGATGACCACGGTCCGCAAGACCTGCAGCCCGGGAGGAGTGCGAGTCCTCATCCGGCCGCCCTCTCGAGCGCCAGAACCTCGGCGATCAGGGTCACTGTAGCCTGGGGAGCGCCGGCCTCTTTCGGCAGAACTGCAATCGCGCCCTCGGCCTCGAGCGCTGAAATCTCGTCGGGATCGAGGTTCTTGACCGTCAGCACCAGCACCGGGAGGCGCTTGCCACCAGCCGCTGACATCCGAGCGAGAAAATCCTCGCCCGGGAGGCCGGGCAGCGCCAGGTCGAGGACTATCGCCCGCGGCGCCATGTCAACGAGCAGGCGCTCGGCGGTCTCAGCGTCGGCGGCTCGCACCGTGCTCAGGCCTTGCGCCGCGAACTCGACCCTCAGGATGCTCGCGAACCACGCCTCGTCTTCGATGATGAGCACGTCGGCGGACCTGCCGTCCGGTTGTGAGATCGGGAGCGTGAATCCGAAACGCGCGCCTTTCCCCAAACCCCTGGAGCTGGCTGCGACGCGACCGCCATGGGCTTCGACGATGGTGTGGGTGATGGCCAGTCCCAGGCCGGCGCCGGGCGTGTGCCGGCCGACTCCACGATCGGCGCGATAGAACTTATGGAAGAGCTTGGGCAGGTCCATGGCCTCTATCCCGATGCCGTGGTCTTGAATGCTGACCTCGATCATGTCTGCGACCACGCGAGCCGTGACGCTGATCGCACCACCTTCGGGTGAGAACCTACGGGCATTGGACAGGAAGTTGGCCAGCACCTCGTGGATGGCCTCGGCCTCGGCTGACACGAGCGGCAGGTCTGCCGGCACGTGCACGTCGATTGGCCGCTCGTCGTCTTCGCCGGCAGCCACCACGGCCCGCTCGATCAGCGAGCGCAAGTCGACCGGAGCGATGTCGAGCTCGCGATGACCGGTCTCGAGACGCTGCAGCGCCACGGCGTTGTTGACCAGGGCGCTCAGCCGCCCTGCTTTCCGCAGCAAGATCCCGGCCAAGAGACGACGCTGGTCGTCTGTGAGGTCGCCGGAGTCGATCAGCTCCGCGGAGCCAACAATGCTCGAGAGGGCATCGCTGAGGTCGTGGCTCAGCAGCCAGACCAGTTCCTCCCGGGCATGATCGGCTATGGGCATGTTCAAGTCGATCACCTTGGCCGAGGTGGGGGGCCGGGCACGGGTCATGTCTGCCTCTCGGCGTCTTCTTGCGCGGGCTGTGGCTGCCTGAAGACTCCGCAGGCGGTCCAGACGCCAAGGACGTACCCGATCGTGAAAAGGGCGAAAACAACGCCCACGACTCCCATCAGTCAGGTTTACGCGGTATAGGTCGCAAAGTCGCCATGCGCCGACATTGGCCGGATGCCCTCTATGCAGAGGGTGCTCGTGCCCTAAGCCTCGTAGTACGCGGGCTTTACAGCTCGATGAGCCCCAAACGGGCGGCGGCGATGACGGCCTGAAGCTTGGAGTGGACCCCCAGCTTCTCGATCAGGTGACGGACGTGCCACTCGACGGTATGGGCGGCGATGCCGAGGCGCTCGGCCAGCGTCACCGTGTCGAGGCCCTCGGCCAGGAGCCGCAGGACGTCGAGCTCGCGGGGCGTGAATTCGGCCACCAGCTTCTCGTGCGCCTGCCTCTCGGTGACCACCTTCCGCTGCCGCGCGATGGCCTTGGCGAAGAGCGCCACCGGGATCAGGACCTCGCCGACCGACGCTCGGCGGACCGCGCCGACGATCTGGTCCGCGGTTGCCTTCTTGGTCAGGTAGGCCGTCGCGCCGGCGTCGATGGCGTCCAGAAGCGCCGCTTCGGACTCGTCGGCGCTGTGGAACACGATCGCGGCCAAAGGGACGGCGGCTCTGATCTTGGCGGCGGCCGCCGGCCCGCTGGAATCGGGGAGCCGGAAGTCCATGAGGACCACCGAGGGCTGCTCGCTGGCCGCCATCACGGCGGCCTGGTCGCCCCGCCGGGCGATGCCGACCACGGTCAGGTCGTCCTCGTTTTCCAGGACCCGGGCGATGGCCGAGGCGAGGAGCGGGTGGTCCTGGACGACCAGCACTCGCACTGGGTTCGATGGGGATACGCTCAACGTTGGCTCCGGGACACTGGGAACTCCGAACTAAAAAGGGAGGGGAAACAACGGATCTGTCCGCATAGTATTCCACAGTGATGTGCAATACTGCACAGGCAGGGAAGCGATGCAGTGGTAAGTAATGATCTGCTTAATACTGAAGAGGCGGCTCGGTTCCTGAGGGTGAGCCAGGCATCGATTCGCCGCTGGAGCGATGCGGGCCTCCTCCCGGCGCGTCGCGTGGGGCGGCGTCGCGAACGCCGTTTCGCCACCGCAGACCTGGTCCAGTTCCTCGGCCAGCGTACCGGGGACCCTCTGCCTTCGCGCCAGGCCGCGACGGTTACCGTCGGAGGTGCGCCGATCCCCGTCCGAACGCATCTGGCCCCCATCTACAGCACAGACCTCGGCGGCCTGAGGCTTGCCGTTCCTTTCCTGGCCGAGGGCCTGAGATCAGGGCAGCCCGCATTCCTCGCCGCGACGGGCGCCGTTCTGGACCGCTACGTCAAGGCCCTCAATCAGGAGCAGGGGGTCGATTTTGATGCGGCTGAACGGAGCGGCCGCATGACCGTAGTCGGATGGCCGGGGGCGACAGTCGCGGAAGCCCTCGCCAACTGGGAGCGGCTTTTCGGGAAGGCACTTGCCGGCGGCCCGACGATCCTGCGCGTCGTCGGCGAGATGGCGTGTGAACGTTCGATGTTTTCGTCAGACGCCGAGATGCTGGCCTACGAGGAGGCATATGAGGTGATGGCCAGGCGATACCCGGCGGTAACCCTATGCCAGTACGACGCGCGCGAGTTCAACGGCGAAGTCATCCTGCGGGTGCTCAAGGCCCACCCCGACATGTTCCAGCAGCACCTGGGAGGTCTCCTGAACTAAGCCTGGCCTCCCCACTCGTGGGGAGGTGGGCTCCGCCGCAGGCGCAGCCCAGAGGGGAATGACGAGCAAATGTATGTCTCGCCTAAGCCGTCAGCTCCGGGCGCATCGGTATGCCCGCCACGATAACGTCGGCCAGTCTCATGAGGTCGGCGACCAGGGGATCGGTGGGATCTGATGCGACCAGTGGCCGGCCGCTGTTGGCGGCCGCGTCAAGGCTTTCATATCTCTGGACGACGAAATCCGGGCGACGCCCAAGGACTCTGGCGGCCGATTCCGTGTCCATGGCATGGGCGGTGCTGTAGTTGAGGATCAAGCGGACGCGTCCGGCCGCAACGCCTAGCTTGTCGAAGAGGCCGAGGCAGCGGCGGGTGGCTTTCAGCGACGGCAGCGACGCCGAAGTGACCAGGCAGATCATTTCGCTGGTGTCGAGAGCCGTCAGCGTGCGTTCGCTGAACGAGGTGGGCGCGTCGATGAGCACGTACGCGCAGGTGGCGCTGAGCCGATCGATGGCCAGCTGGACCGCCGGCAGAGTGACCAGCTCAGCGCGCTCGGGAAGGTCCGCGCCGACCACCAGGCGGACGCTTCCTGACTCCGTCACGAAGCCTTCGAACAACGCCTCGTCGACAACAGTCCCGGGTGCGGGTTTGAGGTCGGCCAGCGTCTGGTTTGGATGGAGGTTGAGATATACGGCCGAGTCGCCGAACTCCACGTCGAGGTCGAGCAGGCCGACCGGCCTGGCGGAGCGCGCGGCCAGAAGCACCGCCGTGTTGACTGCGAGGCAAGTCGTGCCGACGCCGCCTTTCGCGTGGGCGAAGAGGATCACCCTGCCTCGATTCGCTCTTACGGATGCGCCTGCCGAGCGCCGCAGCAATGACTGGACTTTGGCTTCGAGGATCGCGAGCTCGAAGGGCTTGGGCAAGTAGTCGTCGGCGCCGACCGCGTACCCGGCGAGCGCGTCCGGCGGCGCTCCCAGGTCCGAGAACATGAGGATGGGAACGCCGGCGGTTCGGTGGTTGCCCCGAAGCCGAGAGGTCAGCTCGATGCCGTTCAGCTCGGGCATGCGCACGTCGGTGATGACCATGTCCGGGACGCTGTCGTGGATGAGCTGGAGGGCTTCGATGCCGTCGCTGGCCCTGCGGACCTGGTAGCCCCTCCGTTCCAGAAAGCCGCCGACCATCTTCTGGATCACGCGATCGTCGTCGACGAGGACTATGTCTTGCACTTAACAGGCCGCGGTCAGCTTGGAGGCGATGGCGCGCGCCAGGTCGCGTTGCGAATAGCCCTCGAGCCCAGAGAGGTCCTCGGCGCCATCCCCGCTCATCATCGCCAGCCCGGCCGCCGCGAAGGAGCGTCGTGCTTCGCGTGGGTCGCCCGCCAGCTCGAGGGCGGCCCCGAGCTGAAAGTAGGCGATCGCCAGGTTGGGGTTGAGGTAGGTCCTTCGGATGGTCACGGCAGCAGGCGCGGGCGCGATGAGCCGCCGGTAGCAGAGCACGCCGGCCACTCTCACGGGTTCGAAGGAGCGCGACATTCGCCCGGGCGAATCCGAATGGCCCAAGAACAGATACCCGCCTGGGACGATGCAGTCGGCGATGCGTCGAAGGCACGCTTCCGACTCTTCGGGACCGAAGTACATCAGGACGTTGCGACAGAACACCACGTCTGCCTTCGGCACGATAGGGGCGGCATCGGCGCCGGCGAGGTTGTGGTGGGCGATGTGCACGTAGCGTCGAATGAATGGAGCGATCTCATAGCCGCCCGGCCTGGCCGTCACATACCGCCTCTGGCGCTCGGGCGACAACCCACGCAGCTCACCATCCGCGTAGCGCCCGATCTCGGTTCGCGCGAGCGCACGGAATGAGACGTCCGTGGCGACAACCTGCCAGTTGTGACGGCCGGTTTCATCGATGAGCATGGCCAGGCTGTACGGTTCCTGGCCGTTTCCACAGCCGGCGCTCCAGACGGTATGAGGTGCACCGCTCGCTTTGCGCACGAGGTCGGACAGCGCCGCGAATTGAGCGGGGTCCCGGAAAAAGGCGCTGTGCTGAACGGTGACTCGGTCCAGCAAATCGTCAAACGCGGCGGGCTGGTTGTCGAGCATGTCGACATACGCGGGCACTGGAATTCCGGCGAGGTGCGCGCTTTCTTCGAGCAGTCGCTCGAGCCGAGCACGGCTCGCGGGCTCGGCCTTGAGTCCGGCTCGCGAGCGAAGGAGCTGCGTCGCGTGATCGAGCGGATTCACTGTGTCCTCGGCGTCGTGGCCTCGACGGGCCGCAGCGTTTTGCTCCGCGCGAGCGCGCCGGCGCTGTTCCGGCGGTGCGCCGGCGCCGCTGCGGTACGACCCAACAGCCGGGACACGGCGCTGAGCAGTCCCACCTCGTCGAAGGAGGCCTTGATGATGTAGGCATCCGCGCCGGCGTCAAGGCCGCGCTGATGATCCTCGTCGCTCCCATGCGAGGAGACGATCAGGACGGGAATGTTGGCCAGCCGGGGATGCTCTCGGATGCTGTGAATCAGATGCAGGCCGTCGAGATTGGGCATCTCGACGTCCGTCACCACCAGGTCGGCCGGGAGCTCGGCCAGCATGCTCAGCGCTTCGGCGCCGTCGCTGGCGGTCCGCACCGTATAGCCTCCGCGTTCCAGGATCGAGCGCTGTAGCTCCCGCACCATCAGGGCGTCGTCGACGACCATCACGGAGAGCTGCGGCGCGGGAGCGGCGGGTTTGTTTGCGACCTCGGCCGCGATGCTGATGGAGTTGGCGCGTTCGAGGAGATTCTGAACGTCGAGCACCAGCAGGATGGAGCCGTTCGGTTCGATGCTCGCCCCGCTCACGGACTTGAGATCGCGCAGCCGGCCTGTCAGGCCGCGCACGACCACGTCTCGCTTCTGCAGCACCGTCTCCACCTGGAAGGCGTGCGAGTTCTCAGTGGTGCCGAGCAGAACCCACGGCCCCCCTTCGGCTGAGGGTAGGCCGAGGAGCGCCGCGAGGTCGGAAACCGGAATCGCACGCCCGTCGACGACGGCCAGCCGGCGCCCGCTCACGACCTGGACGTGCTGAGCCTCCAGCATGCGCACGATTCCTTGCAGCGGCAGCGCGAAGGACTGTCCGGAGATGGAGACGATGAGGCAGGGAACGACAGTGAGCGTGATGGGTACGACAATCCGGAACTCGGCCCCGGCTCCAGGGTGGTTCACAACCTGGACCGTGCCGTGGATGGCCGCGATGGCCGTGGCCACGACGTCGAGTCCGACGCCTCGACCCGACTCCTCAGTCAGGACCTTCGCCGTCGAGATCCCGGAACGGAAGATCAGGTGCAACGATTCTTCTTCGGTGAGGGTCGTCACGTCGACCCCCGCCTTGGCGGCTGCCGCCCGGACCGCGGCGACATTGATGCCGGCGCCGTCGTCGCTGATCGAAATCACGACCTTGGACCCGACCTGCGCCGCATGGAGCCCGACCACGGCCTGCATCGCCTTGCCGGCCGCGCGCCGCTGGTCGGGGAGCTCGACGCCATGCCCGACCGAATTCCGGACGAGGTGGAGAAGAGGCGAAACGAGCTCCTCGAGCACCCCGCGGTCGACCTCGACGTCCTCGCCGGACACCTCCCAGCGCACGTCCTTGCCGGCGGCGCGCGCCACGTCCCGGACGGTCCGGTGCAGGATGGGCTCGAGCGTTCCCACCGGCACCATGCGGGTGCGCTCGGTGACCTCCTGGAGCCGGTTGATCACCGTGGTCAGCTCGCGATACTCGGTGACGGCGTCAGGGTCCAGATGCAGCTCGGAGCCGAACACGTGGCCCACCCTCAGCTGCGCGGCCGAGGCCTCGCCGACCAGCCGGTTCAGCTCGTCGATCCTTGCCACCGGCACCTCGAGCGTCGCCGCGCCTGGCCTCCCCACTTGTGGGGAGGTCGACCCCGGCCGCCCTGCGGCCGCGGTCGGGAGGGGAAGGACAACTTGCACGGCCGGTGTGGCAGCAGGTGGCGGTGCGGCCGCGGCCGGGAGGGGAAGGACCGCTTCGACGGCCGGTGCGGCAGAAGGTGGCTCTGCGGCCACGGTCGGGAGGGGAAGGACCACTTCCAAGGCAGTTGGGGGAAGCGACGGTCCTGCCGGGGGGACCACCGCGGCCGGCGTGGGGGCCGTCGGCAGAAGACGTTCCAGCGCAGCCTCGTCGCTGGCGTCCTGATCGCCACTCGACGGGCTCGCGATGAGACGGCCCATGCCGTCGAGGACGAGCAGCATCGCGTCCGTGAGCTCCGGACTCGATCGGCGCGTCCCGGCCCGCAGCTCGACGAGCAGGTCCTCGAGCCGGTGGGCGAGTCGGCTGACGCGCATCATGCCGACCATTCCGGCTGCTCCTTTCATGGTGTGCGCCTCGCGAAAGATCCCATCGATCGCGGCCTGATCGTCCGGCGCCGACTCGAGTGCCAGCAGCCCGGAGGCAATGCGCTCGAGGTGGCCCTTGGCCTCCTCGATGAACAGGGGCCGGAACTCGTCCTCTAGCTCGCCCATTTCAAATCCAACCGGTTCTTGACCAGCGCCTCGACATCGACGAGCACGACCAGGCGGCCGCCGTGGCTGTAAACGCCGAGCTCACCTGGCTGGGTGCCGGGGCCGACCGGCTCTTCGAAGTCGGCGGCGGTCGGCAGCTCCTCAGCGGCCAGCCCGACCACGTCCTTCTCGCCGTTCACCAGGACCGCGAAGGGCGGATCGCTTAGAGCGCCCGTGGCCGTCATCACACCGGTGTCGAGCAGCGGGACGATCTCTCCACGCACGTTGACCACGCCGAGCAGGCCGGACGGCGAGAGCGGGACTCGGGTCACCACCGGGTGGCGCAGCACTTGAAGCACCGTCGCCATCGGCACAGCGAAGTAAGCGGCGTTGACCGCCAGCACGAGCACGCGCATCAGTCGGTCGCCTCTGCAGCCGCCTTGACTTCCTGACCAGCAGCCGCCATCGCACGACACCGATCCGTGATGAGTTGAACAGCGAGCTGGACCCGCTCAACGGCTGCGTGTTGGCTCATTACGGCCGGCTGGACTTTGCCGCTCACGTCGGCCATCACCTGCGTCATGCCCATCCAGCTGTCCAGCTGCTGGCCGCGCCTCTCGATGGCCAGGACCGCCTCACCGCTGGTGGCCTTCGCGCCTTCGGCGAGGCTGGAGATCTGCGCGGCCGCAGCCTTGGAACGCTCGGCGAGCCGGCGCACCTCGTCGGCGACGACTGCAAATCCGCGCCCGGCCTCTCCCGCGCGCGCCGCTTCGATGGCCGCGTTGAGCGCAAGCAGCGCGGTCTGGTCGGCGATGTCGTTGAGGAGCCCAATCACTCCCTGGATCTCATCGACACGCCTCGAGTTCGCCATCGTCCGGTCGCTGGAGGCCTGCAGGTCCGTCCGAGTGCGCTGGATGTTTGCCTGCAGCTCGCCGGCCTGGATGACGACGCTCCCGACCGTCTCCGCGATCGAGGTGCACGCGGTTGCCAGCGCCTGCAGCTCAGCCGACGTCTCGGCGGCGGCCTGAGTCTGTTCAGCGGTGGCGGTGGCGAGCAGCTCCACTGAAGCCCGCAGCCGGCGCGTGGATTCGCTCGCTTGGCCGCGCAGCCGGGGCAGCTCAGTGACGATTCGTTCTAGAAGCCGATTGACCGTGTGTGCCAGGCGCCGGGTCTCGCCGCCGCCCGCGGGAACGGCACGCAACGACAGATCCCCCGACTCGATCGCGGCCGCGACCCGAGATAGCGCCAGCACGGGTCGGGCGATCCACCAGGTGGACAGCGCGAGCAGCGCGGCGAGCAGGAGCAACGCGCCGACTTCTGGCCAGAGCCCCTGCTGCGCCAAATTGAACGCGGCAGCCAGCGCGAGGAACGGCACCAGAACGACAAGCCAGCCGAGGATCATCCGTGCAAGGAAGCTGTCCCACGGTTTGAGGTCGGCCATCCTCGACGCGGGGTCGTCTTGAGGCAACGGAGCGATCCTCAACGTCTGCGGGTCGTCACCGCGGTTGGGGAGGGGGACGAGTCCGGACTTCCTAAGCTCCACGATCGGGCTCACCGGCTTTCTCCCAGCCCGAGTCTGCGAGCTCGGCCGCGAGCTCTCCTTGCCGCGCCGCCGCGGAAGCGATCTCCTGCGCGGTGGCGGCCACCGAGCGGCTGCCTTCCGCGATGTGCTCGATGGCAAGCACGACCTCCTGGGTGGAGATGCGCTGCTGCTGGCTGGCGAGCTGCACCTGGCCGCTGACCTCGGTGATCGCCCGCATCATGGTCAGCCCACGGTCCATCTGTTTGACTCCCTTCTCGAGGGCCATGACCGTCTCGGTGCTCTGGGCCTGAGCGCCTTCGACGAGCTTGGCGATCTGGGCAGCGGCCGCCTTCGAACGTTCGGCCAGCCGGCGCACCTCGTCGGCGACCACGGCAAAACCACGACCGGCGTCACCCGCGCGAGCGGCCTCTATGGCGGCGTTGAGGGCCAGAAGGTTGGTCTGGTCGGCGATGTCGTTGATGAGCTCGAGGATGCCCTCGATCTCGTTGATGCGTCCGGCCAGCGCGAGCGTTCGATCGCCCGACGCCTTGAGGTCGGTTTGGGCGAGCTCCAGGTTGGTTTGCGCCTCGCCGGCCTGGATCGCGACCCGATCGACTGTGTCGGCAATCGAAGCCGAGGTGCGCGCGACCTCCTCCATGCTCGCCGACGTGGCGGTGGCGGCGGTGGTCTGCTCGAGGGTCGCGGAGGCTAGCTGCTCTGCAGCTGCGGAGAGCTGCCCGGCCGCCTCGGTGACTTCGCCCCGGAGGCGGAAAAGGACGCCCCCGAGGCGCTCGATCATGGCGTTGAAAGTGTCGCCGAGCCGGCTGACCTCAAGGCCGCCTTTGAGATTGACGCGGGCTGTGAGGTCCCCTGCCTCAACCATTGCCGCCGCGCGTGACAGCTTCCCGATCGGTCGCGTCGTGTAGACGGCAAGCAAGACCCCAAAGAAGATCAGCAGCAGAGTGCTGAGAGCCTGCAGCAGTGAGGTCCGAACTCCCTGGGAGTTGGCCGAAGCCAGCGCCGTCCCGGTTTCAGTCGAAGCGATCACCACCCAGCCGAGGCCGGCGATCGGTTCGTACCCGGCCAGGACCCGCTTGTTCCTGTAGTCGGTGGTCTGGGCGGCGCCGGGGCCGGACTTCATGGCCTGGTCGTAGATGGCGCCCTCGGCAACCAGCTTGAGCGCACCGTCCCGCACCAGGAGTGCGTCATCCGCAACGTCGCCCCATTCCGAGCTGTAAAGGAGCAGGTGCTGCGCGTTGACCAGATGCGTCTCCTGGTCACGGGTCGGCTTATCAAGGCCGTACGGGTTGAGCAGCGTCCCAAGCACCGTCACGTCGAGGTCACCCACGACGACTCCCTGCGCCTTTTCGTCAGGGCCCAGGATCGGCACTGTCATGAGCCAGTCGAGGCCCACCTGCCCGATCCCAATCGGCCCAATGGTCTCGACGCTGAGGCTGTGGGCGAAGTCGGCCCCGGTCGGAGTGGTGGAGAGTACAACCGCTCGTGTCGATGCGACGATGGTCCCTTTTGCATCCGACACCTGGAGGGCTTCGAAGGTGGGATGGGTAGCTATCACAGCCAGCAGGTTGGCGTTCACGTTCGGACTCGACAGCTGACCGACCTGGTCCGCCGCCACATGCCGAAGCTCCGCCTGACGTTCGGCAACCCAGTCGTTGATGCGGACGGCGCTGCTCTCTGCGGTAGCCTCCGCGCTCGCCTTGGCCTGATCGATGAGGGTCTGGGTGTTCCAGTTGTCCACCCCCAACCCGAGCACGACCGAAATTGGGATCGACACCAGAAGGATTCCGGCCATGACCCGAATCGAGTAGCTGTCGATCCACGCCCAACGTCGCCCTCGCGGATTCGCGCGAGTCGGGCCCGAAGGAGCCTTGACGAGACGAAGCGCGGGCGTCCGGGCGTCAGGTGCGCTGACCTGAGGGGGTCCGCGTCGGAGCTGCATGCGTTGGTATTACGCCGAACGGTCTGGTTTGTCGCCATGGGTGAACACGGCGGACCACCCCTGTAAGGGGATGGCCTCGGGGGGCGCGGTCCGTTCAGATCAGGCCGGCTGCAAGTCTCCGCACGAGATGCTGGGTGCGTATTCGGCCTCGGTGAAATCTGGACCGAAATGGACGTTGACGTACCAGCCGGACGTGGGTACCAGGTACCCAGCCGGTAGGTTGGTTGTGGTCGTGGCGGTGCCGGACGAGCTGGCGACGACCGGCTGCAGGTTGTAGACGATGCCACCCGGCTGGGTGCATCGACCGGCATGCACGTGTGAAACGTGGATCGAGCCAGGCGTCATCCCGGTCAGCTTGATCGTGAGGGTGAACGAACCCGTCCCGTTGACGATGTCGCCGGTGCCAGTCACGCCGCTGCCGCTTTGAGCTTTCATGGCGAAAGCGAGGGACGTGGGCGATGGCGCGGCGGCTGTGCCGGCGCCGCACGCCGCGATCACGAGGCCGCTCACCAGGGCAATCACGACACTCCTGACCGCGGGGCGCCCTCGATAAAGGCTATTCGTGACGAGCACGCACCTTTACTACGCCGGAGCGGAAGCCGTGTCGCCACGGTTCGGCACAGGATGCGACCCCTGTTAAATGATGGGTCGTGGACCCGGTGGGTAGCTAGAGCTCGATCAGACCCTTGTGCGCCGCCGCGATGACGGCTTGGAGCTTGGAGTGGACCTGCAGCTTCTCGATCACGTGACGGACGTGCCACTCGACGGTGTGCGGGGCGATGGCAAGACGCTGCGACATCGCGGTCGTGTCCAAACCCTCCGCGAGCAGGTGCAGGATGTCGAGCTCTCTCGGCGTGAACTCCGCCAGCAGCTGGTCGCGCTCCCGCTTCCGTGTGACCACGCTTCGCTGCCGCGCGATCGCGCGGGCGAAAAGCTCAGCCGGAATGAGGACCTCGCCGGTGGACGCCCGGCGCACAGCTTCGATGATCTGATCCGCGGTCGCATCTTTGGTGAGGTAGGCGGTGGCGCCGGCGTCGATCGCATCCAGCAGCGCCGTTTCGGACTCATCGGCGCTATGGAACACGATCGCCGCCTCCGCGTGCGCGTTCTTGATCATGCGCGCCGCAGCCGGCCCGGTCACGTCTGGGAGCCGGAAGTCCATCAGGACCACATCGGGCCGGTTGTCCGCCGCCGACTGAACGGCGTCGGCTCCCGAGCTGGTCACTCCTGACACCGACAGGTCCGGCTGCGCTTCGAGCACCCGCGAGATGGCGGAAGCCAGCAGCGGATGGTCCTGCACGATCAAGACCTGCACGCGGCGGGCAGCCGGTTCCGGGCTGGTGAACGGCTCGGGATTGCGCACCGCCATCACCCTCTACGCTCGAAGGCAACAGCCTGGGCGGCTTTGGTTGCTCTGGTTGTCATTTCAACACCAGGTGCAACTGTAAAGCCAATACTTAGCTGATCGGCAGCCTTAGCCAACCTTTGTAAACCTTTGCTATACCGGGCATTTTGGCCGAGGAGGGGCACAATCGGCTGATCGGGCCCCATGATCAAGGCGTGAGCCAGGCTGACGGCGATCTCTACTTCAACGCGCCTGGGACCGCATCCGTCAGGTGGGATAGCGCTCGGGCGACGGTGCTGGTGGAGTGGGAAGGCTGGGCGAACTCGACCGAGTTCGCGGCCATGCTCGACGCGGGGGTCCGAGCCTTGAAGGACCACGGGGGCTCGCGTTGGCTGGCCGACTGCCGCCGGCAGAAGGTGCTCAGCCCGGCCGACCAGGAACGGGCTGACCGAGAATGGCTCCCCCGAGCCCTGGCTGGAGGCCTGAAGCAGTTCGCGGTCGTTCTACCGGAAAGCGGCCTCGCGGGCATGAATATCAGGGACAGGCTCAAAGCAGTGCCTAATACCAAGCTCGAGGTCGGTTACTTCGACACAGTCGAGCAGGCCAGGGAGTGGCTCGCCCGCTGACCTGATCGTTCACGGATTGTGGACGTCGGCTTGACAAGGACTCCGGCGTCTGACCACGATTGCGCTCCGCCAAATTCCATGATTGAGTCGAAAGACGTGGTTCTCGGTGCGCTGGGCGCGGCGGCGGCACTTGCCGGCCTCGTCCTCGTCTTCCTGGGCATCGTCATCGCGGCCTATCAGTCCTACGCGGGCAACGCTCCGACGGCGGTTGTCCGCCCTTACAGGATCGCCGGCATCGCGTTGTTCGGAACGTTCGGCCTCAGCCTGGTGACGGTCGCCCTATGCATGGCCTGGCTGGCGCTGGGCGGCCCCCAGTGGCTGTACGGGTGGACCGTCGGATTTTTCGTCTTGCAGCTGGTCGCAGCTTTCGTCGCCGCCGGTTGGACCACGCGGATGGTCCTCTGGCCGTAGCCGTGGCGCTGACCCAGAAGAAGCTGCAGGACCTCACCGACGCCGGTCTCGTCGGCCTTCTCGAGGATGACCACGCGCTGTGGCGCGCAAAGGCCAAGCACGCGTATAACGCAACCCATGCGTTCATCAAGGGGATTCGGCCGGACGACGTGGTCAGCCTTCTCATCGCCGAGCTCGAGGTGGCTCCTGAGTTGAGGACCTTCCTGGCCAGGAAGAAGCTGACGCAGAAATACTGGTATTCGTGGTTCGCGGAATTGATCATCGACCGTTTCTGGACCGAACTGGCGGGAGGATAAGAAAGACATGGCCAAGGATTCATCGCAGATGGCGCGCGACTACATCGACGGAGCGCTCAAGACACGCGCGCGCCTCGGGCGTTCCGCCAAACCGAGCAAGGCCGCATACGCAAGGGCGGTGAGCCTGGCGAGGCAGGCGATGGAGGAACTGATCTCCCTCGCGCCCAGGGCAAGGAAGGGAACGCAGAACTAGAGCCGGCTAGAGCTCCGCGCGCACCCTGGCCGCCGCGCGGGCCAGCGCGGTCAGCTTGCCGAAGGCTTTGGGCCGCGGCAGGTACTTCATCCCGCAGTCGGGCGCCAGGATGAGCCGCTCCGGCGGCACGAAGCGGAGCGCATCGCGGATCCGCCCAACGACGGTGTCGACGTCCTCCACCGGGCTGTCGTCGGCGAGGTCGATGACACCGACGATCAGCGTCTTGTGGGCAAGACTCTTGAGCACTGACAGGTCGACCTTCTGCTGAGCCGACTCGATCGAGATCTGATGCGCGGTGACGTCCGCCAGCTCTTCGAGGAACGGGTATCCATTCGGCCGCGAGTGGACGATGTGCGCGTACCCGAAACAGGTGTGCAGGGCGGTGGTCCCGGCGACGCCCAGCAACGCCCG
>WNFF01001492.1_pt1 | contig 31059 bp, 31 predicted proteins | sample 5400441 | NCBI WGS metagenome assembly WNFF01 (sample SAMN13153345, study PRJNA577476) | soil metagenome | isolation source: 120 cm saprolite under Douglas fir tree site 2 hole 3 replicate 1 | place: USA:California | collected 2015-04-18
ATCGGCAACGCTAGAAACGCCGCTAAACGTTCGCGCCACTGGTCCATCAATTGACGCCGATGTACGAGGATCAGAGCGTTAACCGCTCGCTTGGCGATAAGACAAGCTGCCACTACTGTTTTTCCAAACGCTGTTGGCGCGCAGAGTATGCCGTGGTCATAGGCAAGCACTTGCTCAACGGCGTCTCGCTGTTCAAACCGCAATTCGCCATGGAAAGAAACATCGATTTCCCGCCCTGCGGTTCTTTCATCATGAACTTCCACATTGATGTGATGTGACTTGAAAACACGGACTACCTCTTCCAGGCACCCTCTTGGAAGACCAATGTGCTCGGGGAAGACTTCACCGCAGGATATGACCCGCGGCTTACCGTAGGTCGAGAGCCGCATCGATTGAGATTTGTAAAATTCGGGATTTTGAAAAGCAGCGATGCGAACCAGGCGATCTACCATCCCGGACGGCAAGCCCTCTTTCTCGATATAGATGAGATTACTCACCACGATACGGACATTCGGCGGCAACAGACTAGTGATTTGACTTTCCTTTCGTCGCCGAGATGGGCGCCAGAGCCATGGGGCTTCGCCCTCGTCTTCATCGGGCAAATGGAGGTGCACTCCGATGGGATTCCCGTCGGGAGCTATCGCGTAAGTTATTCGGGCGAGCTGATCGATTGGCATTCTTTGGACGGACTCTAAAAAACCTCCATTGATCGGGATGGGGCTGAAACAGTTCATCCAAGAAGACGCTGTTGCCTTGTTCTCTGGGACGCTTTTGCAATGGCAACGCAATCAAGTTTCCGAAACCGCCTTTGGGCATAATGTCCTGGTTGGGGAAAAGACGGTCGTATGAATCAAGGCCGATCTCAGGCCTATTTTCCATAGTGCGTGTTAACAGGGAGCATCCCAACCTTCGCGCATCGGCAGCGGATACCGGCCGATCAAAGAATATCCACACATGCGCGCCATTTCCGGACCGCGGGCGCTCAACAGCCGAGGGAACCTGAAATCGCTTGCATGTTGCAACAAACGCGGCCGCATCAGCTAGCCAGGACTTCTTGTCGAAATCCACCGCAAGAAACCAGCAAGTGCCGTCAGGCAGAAGTGGATAAATGCCGACCGTCTGCTTTCCAGTTAGATGATTTCGAATAGCGTCATCCGTCAGTGGCTGGAGCATCCTGGTTTTGCGGGCAACCTTCTTTCGCTCTTCTGGTCTCGCGACATGGATGGCACGCCAGTCCATGATGCCGGCAGGTGAATAGCCAGATTTGCCGCCCTTGCTTTCCCAGCGAGTGGCGAACACATCTTCTCGCCCGCGAAACAGATTTCGAAAGAGCGATATCTTCTCCTCTGGTGTAGAAACTTCTTTTCTCGCGGTGGACGAAGGGTTTGGGACCAGGACGGCTTGTGGAACGGGTTCTTTGGGGGGCGATTGACTAATCCCGAGCATCGCACGGAGATGCGCGTTCTCTTCACGAAGCCGTCGGCATTCCTCTTGCACTGTTTTCAGGCGCTCTTGAATATTGTCCTGATCAGGCATGCGGGCGTTCATTGCTATAAGCTCAGCGGAAGATCTTATCCGAGGAACGAAGCGATCAAGCAGCCGATCTTGTGCCCCACGAATCTACGTCACCTCAGAATCAGGGGTCACGAGGGTTCGCTGCGGTCATGAAAACGACCGGCCGGGGTCTCCGGGTCAACCCAGCATTCATGCATGCCGTGATGCAATCAGCTACTTTACCAAATGAGGTGCCGCAAGACTGACAAACTCCCGTGGGGTTACAACCTTTGTTTTCTTCCAGAATCTTGGAAAATGTCTTTGATTGCCGGTCACCAAATAGTCCGCACGCGCAGCATCCGCACACTCCAGGAATATATTGTCCGCGGGATCAGTTGTTACTTCAAGCTGCCGGGTTGGGACCACGGTATGACCGTGGTTCTTGATGAGCTGCAGCAATTGCAGCCGAAGACCCTTACGGATCCGGAGCTCGGGACGGGCAAGCACCTCGCTGTATTCCTCAAGAATGGGATGCGAGACATACAGGCGGGCCGGCTTAGAAATGGCAATCAGGAAAACAGTACGTTGCAGCCCGGCTGGCTTGATTGCAGCAGAAACCAAAACATTTGTATCGATCACCAGACGGAGGGGAAGCATTATCGCTTCGACTTCTGGGAGCGAGCCTTCGTAATAATTTTGTCAATCTCACGCGAGTTCAAGGCACTCGTGCGGTTTCGCTCCGATTCTTCACCGAGGAGCTTTAAGACCTCGGGTTCCGGTGCGGCCAGTTTGACATAATCACGAATGCTGAGAAGCACAGCTCGGGGGATTCCCCGCTTCTCGATAACAAGCGATCCCCTCTCGTCATCTATTCGACGCAGTAGCTTTCCGAAGTTAGCGCGGGCACGCAGCGCAGATACCACAATCGTGCCAGTTTTGCCTGCTCTTGAAGTAATAGCCATAAACTCTCCATTTCGACTATCTGAACTGTACAGTTCATTCGAGATCCAGTCAAGGGGCTGGTTGGACGTATAACGCATTATACAAAGCCGCCCCTTTTAGGTTCCCGCTGTCGGTGTCCCTAGCGGTTACTACAAATGCTCGACCAGAGGAGGCAGGGGAAATTGTTCAGAGCGAAAAATTCCCCACGCGCGCGTGCGTGTGGGCTTCCGAGGGGCGTGCAATTGGAAGGGGCAAAGGACGTCTGTCCCGCGCGTGCATGTTGCAAAGCTCGGGGGAAGGATCACGTCAGCAGAAGCGAGCAAAAATCCGGCAATGAGCTTGGGAAAGATTTGGGAAAGAACTCCAAACTCCAAAAACTGAATTAAGTCGCACGGAATCAACTGGCCGCTTGTTCTTGGACGTGCTCATAACCCGAAGGTCGTCAACCAATCTGAGATGCGCAAGGCCGGAACCCAGGATTCCGGCCTTTTCTTTGTGAGCTACACGCTATTTTCGCATTCCGCTGGTCGAAACGGGGACGGCAAACTCGCTCGCGCCTGGCGCGCCTCGTTGGCTTTCATCTAAGCGTAGGCGCATTGGACCGATGTTCTTTGTTCGTGCCCCAGTTTCTTCCACATATGGACCTCCGTTCCTCCGCGTTCAAAGGAGACTTCGTCCATGGCCAATTTCATCAGGTGGATGCCGCGCCCGTGTTCGGCACCGAGGTTTTCGATCGCCAGAGGATCAGGAACCTTATTGAGGTCGAATCCTGGTCCCTGATCCCTGACTACGACGGACAGTCCTCTACCACATTCACAGCGGCAACAGACGTGAACCAACTTGCTTGGGTCTACGCGATTGCCGTGGATCATCGCATTACTCAGGGCTTCCCGGAGCGCGAGTTCAACGAACTCTTCCTCTCCGTAAACACAGCCAGAGGCCACGATCAGTCTCATAAGCCAATCCACTAGCGGCGAGATCTGGCCGATCTCGCTCTGCACCCAGGTGTGTACCTCTAATGGTGCATCCGTCAAACGAAGTTTGGGGAGCTTCGACTGCAGCGATTTGAAACTACCAGCCCAAATCATTTCTGCAACCTCCTTTCAGGAGTTATTCTTCGGCCCCTAATGTCCGGCGCCAGGACCAGCCGACCTGAATTTGCGTGTAAAAAAAACCAAAGGCGCTCCAATCAAGCAGGCCCAGCCCAGCAGCCAGAAACAATCGAGAAAACCAAGGAACGCCGCTTGCTGGTGGATCATTCGCGCCAATTGCGCTTTCGCGTGCAGCGCCGCGTCCGGGATCGTAAAACCGTGTGTCACAAAATATCGCGACAAAGTGGCGAGTGTTTCTTGATAGCGCCGCTGAAAGGGAGTGGCGTGAGCAACCAGGACCGATTGGTGATACTGCGTTCGTCGCGCAAGAACGGTTGTAACGAACGCGATTCCAGCGCTCGCTCCCTGATTCCGGAACAGATTGGTCAGACTCGAAGCTTTGTTGTTCTTATTCTTTGGCAAGAAGGAATAGGCCAGCTGGCTCACCGGCACAAACAGTGGAGCAATCCCAAGCCCCTGGATCGCACGGGCGATCGCCACATGCTTGTAGTCAGTGCCCAGGTCGATGCTCGCGTAGCGCCACATGGCCATGGCAAAAATGGTGTATCCGGTGAAAATGAGCGGCTTGATTCCAACTTTCGGCAAGATTTTCACGATCAGGGGAGCCAAGGCCACGATGACGAATGCGCCAGGTCCAAGAACGAGCCCTGCATCGGTGGCGGTGTAGCCATACAGGCTCTGGAGCATCTGGGGAATTAACACCGTAGACCCGAACAGAGCAAAACCAAAAAGGAAATAGTAAACGTTCGCGATGGCAAAGTTCCGGTTTGCGAGCAGACGGATTTCGACCACCGGGTCGGGGTGACGCCATTCCCAAAACGCGGCCGCAATCAGGGCTACAAGCGCGATCGAAAAGAACAAAACAATGAAGCCGCTTTCGAACCAGTCCTCGGTTTGTCCGCGATCCAGAACAACCTCCAGGCACGCAAAGCCGGCGGCCACTAGGACAATCCCCAGCCCATCAATCCGAAGCCTTCCGCCTTTTCGGGCAGATTCGACTTCACGGGTGAACTCGGGAGGGTCGGAAACCATCCGCTTCGTCAGGATCAGAGACACAATCCCGATAGGAATGTTGATAAAGAAGATCCACCGCCAACTCCAGTTGTCTGTGATCCACCCGCCGAGCGGCGGGCCGATCACGGGGGCAGTCACGATGGCCATGCTGTAGAGAGCGAAAGCCGCAGGCCGCTTTTGCGGAGGAAACGTGTCCACGAGAATGGCCTGCTCGACCGGCGCGAGACCACCGCCTCCGACGCCCTGCAAGACGCGGAAGAAGATGAGCAAGCCCAGTGAAGGAGCAAGTCCACATAGCAGAGAGCTCAACGTGAAGAGGACGACACACAGCATGTAGTAGCGTTTCCGCCCGAAGACGCGGCTCAGCCAGGCAGAAAGCGGAAGAACGACGGCATTCGATACCAGAGAGCTTGTCAGAACCCAAGTGCTCTCGTCATAGCTGACCGCGAGGCCGCCGGCAATATGGGGCAACGCGACATTGGCTATGGCCGTATCGAGGAGTTCCATGAAAGTCGCGAGCGTAACGGTGACGGCAATGATCCAAGGATTGATCCCGGCGCGCGTTGCAGCCACATTCGGAAAGGAAATAGAACCCGTGGTAGCGCTCATACGGTGCCCGGTTTGTTCGATGCAGTAAGAGACCGCTCGGTCGCATCTAAATATTTGGTACAATGCAATAAGCGACCAGTTGGTCGCAGAGCTGGTTCAGGGAGACGCAAATGCGCAAAGGCGAGCAGACCCGCCAGGAAATCATTCGCAAGGCGGCGCCCATCTTCAATCAGAGAGGCTATGACGGAGCAGCCTTATCCGACCTCATGCGGGCGACGGGTCTCGAAAAAGGCGGGATCTACCGGCATTTCTCCAGCAAAGAGGAGCTGGCTGCCGAGGCCTTTGACTACGCCTGGCAGGAAGCTCTAGGCGCCCGGATCCACGATCTGGATACCATCTCGAATACCATCGACAGGCTCAAGCAGTTGGTGGCCAATTTTGTTGAGCGGCGCGGAATTATTCCCGGTGGGTGTCCATTGCTTAACACGGCTGTCGATACGGACGATGGAAATTCTGTTCTGCGCGCGCGCGCAAGGCCTTGCGTGGCTGGCGGAGCTACCTTATTTCAATGATCAGGGTCGGAATCAAGGCGCGGGAAATCCGCCCGAGGGTCGACGCAAAGAAGCTGGCAATTCTCATTATTTCGTCTCTCGAGGGTGCAGTCATGGTCTACCGCCTTGAACGAACTGAGGAAGCGCTGCGCGCCGTCCAAGCTCATCTCAACAGCTACCTCGAAACAGAAGTGCGAGCTCCGTCTAAGTAACCAATAGGGGTGGAGTCTAGCGCCCCTTGGCGTGCTCGCCTCTCAGGGCCATGCAAGTCGAGGACGCCTTCGCAACTAGCCGCCCGCCTTCATCCGTAATCTCACACTCTATGTAGCCAATCGTGCGGCCCTTTCGCACCACTTTGCCCTCGGCTCGCAGGTGAGCCTCCCGCACGGGGCGGAAGAAATTGATTTTTAGTTCGATGGTTGTGAAGGATTCGCCCGGCGCGAGCGTGCTGGCAAACGCCATTCCCATCGCGGCGTCAGCAATATCGCAAAGAATACCACCATGGAGCGTACCCATGGGATTGGCATGTTGTTGTCCAGCGGCCAGCGTGACGACGGCTCGTCCGTCGGCAATTTCTTTCGCTTCAAATCCGATTAGCCGTGCTACCGGAACGTCGCTCGTCTTTGGGTGAGCCATAAATCCTCGCTGATGCATGGGTTGCCGCGCTATTCCCAGCTATTGATGCGACCGATTGGTCTCTAGATACGACTTTAGCGTAAAATGAATGAAACCGAACGGTCCCATCGTACATCGAAAAGGGTGCTGATGAAAGCTGGCCGTCCAGATAAAGGAGCGTAACAATGTCAAACTCATCGAACAAAGGCGTCGCGGTAATCACAGGCGCATCGTCGGGCATCGGCGCGGTCTATGCGGATCGGCTAGCAAAGCGCGGCCACGACCTCATCCTGGTGGCCCGGAATGAGGAGCGGCTAAGGTCCCTTTCGGCGCGCCTGACGAGCGAGATAAGGTCGAGGCTACGCTAGGGAAGGATCCGAGCATCACCACGCTCGTCAACAATGCTGGTGTCGCCTCCGTCGCGCCGCTGCTGAATGCCGACGTTGAGAAGATGGACGACATGATTGCTCTCAACATTACCGCGCTCACGCGCCTGACCTATGCCGCGGCGCCTGCATTCGTCGCGCGTGGCACAGGCACCATCATCAACATCGGATCGGTGGCGGGCGTCTCGCCCGAGACGCTGAACGGTGTGTACGGCGCCAGCAAAGCCTACGTCCTGGCGCTCAGCCATTCGCTGCAGCACGAGCTCGCCGATAAAGGCATCCGCGTCCAAGCGGTGCTGCCGGGCGCGACCGCGACCGACCTCTGGGAGATCGCTGGGCTCCCATGGCAGAAACTGCCCCCGTCGATTGTCATGTCCGTGGAAGACATGGTCGATGCAGCGCTGGTGGGGCTCGACCAGGGCGAACTGGTGACGATTCCCGGCCTTCATGACGGAGACGAATGGACGCGTTTCGAGGCCGCGCGCCGCGCCATCTCGCAGCGGTTCGGCAATTCCGTCCCGGCGCCCCGATACAGGATTGGCGTGTCCGCCCAGCAGCACGCAGACTAGTCTGTCGTACAGGCTAGAAGGTGTCATGGTAGGTGGATTTCTCCAAGCGGCTTGTGGCATTACGCGCAGTTTTGTCCCTGATACCAAAAGACTCCCATTGCGCAAAGCGCTCCTAGGACGACAGCAGTTGGTGTAATTACATCTCCGTGCGACTGCGAGGGCGGGCCTGCGAATCCACGTCGATTCTGATAACATTTTCGGCCTCAGGAACGATGCGAGGTAGCTCATGAAGCTAGTTACATTCCAAGGGGCGTCGCGCGGAGATCGCATCGGGGCGCTGGCTGCAGAGGGATGGATTATTGACCTGAATGCTGCCTGCGCAAGCTATTTAAGAAACGTCGAGCAGGAGGGTGCGTTCTATGCACTTGCCGATGCGCGCGTGCCTTCCAACATGCGTGGGCTATTCGAAAACGGCGACCGTGGTCTGGACGCGGCGCAGACTGCCCTCGAATACGCGACTAGGGGCGGGCCGGAAACAAAGGGAGTTTCCGGCGAGCCCATTTTTTTCCGCCGGGAATCTGTAAGCATCAAGGCGCCTATCGTTCCGAAAAAGTTTTTCCACACCGCGGGAAATTTCCGCGAGCACCACGAGGATGCGCAAAAGGCAGGATTTTCTCATCCCGTTCTTCCATGGATTGTGTTTTTTCAAAACGTGGATGCCATCATCGGCCCGGACGCGCCGATTATTTATCCTGAGCATCTGACGGAAGAACTTGATTACGAGCTTGAGCTTGCGGTAGTTCTCAAGAAAGCGGGAAAGCACTTCTCCGCGGAGCAGGCGCGCGAGTACATCGGCGGGTATGTGATTTTCAACGATGTGACGGCGCGCGACATCCAGCGGCGGGAGATGAAGTCCGGCGTGTTCAGTTTCTGCAAGGGCATCGACACGTTTTGTCCGCTTGGGCCCTATATCGTGACGGCAGATGAAATTCCGGACCCGCACAATCTTGCCATGCAGCTCCGCGTGAATGGAAAGGTCCGCCAGCAATCGCACTCCAGTAAAATGTCCGTGACGATTTCGGAAATCGTGGCCCATTATTCGCCCATGGGTTATTCCGCAGGGGACGTGCTTTCTACGGGCACGATCTCCGGGGTTGCGGCGTTCAGCGGGGATCCGAAGTCGCTCTATCTGAAACCCGGCGACATTGTGGAATGCGAAATCGAAAAAATCGGAGTGCTCCGGAATCCGGTCGTATCGTACAAAGAGATGCAGGGCGGGAAATCGATAAACGCCTGAGCGGAAGGTCAAGATCCAGCGCGGTTACAGCAATCGGTGTGATGGCAGTGGATCTACTTCTTACTGAAGTGCGGCAAGACTTCTTCTCCGAATAGGCGCGCTTGTTCAAGCCGGTCGTCGCCCCAAAGCTCCAACATGATATGCGTGCACCCGGCGGCGCGATACTCCTCCAATCGTGCAATGCATTGTGCCGGTGTCCCCGCAATAGGGTGCACTTTTTCTAGCACCGCATCCGAGACGGCGCGGGCCGCGGCTTTCCGGCCTCCCTGCTCCATCGCATCAGCAATCGGGCGAATCTCTTCAAGCGAGAGACCGGCACATTCCAGCAGCGTATCCGCTGAACCGCGGATGTTCTGAACTTTATTGGCGAGATACATGGCGGCCATTTCTCTCGCCCCTTCGCGTGCGGACCGGGGATCTTCGCCGACACTGCCGACAATCACCGAACCAAGATCGAGCTTGGAGAAATCTTTTCCGGCCTTGCGGGCGCCTTCTTCCATCATCTTCCGCGAGTATTCTACAAACTTCGGCGTGGTGACGCTGGCCGTCAACAAACCATCGGAATGCGAACCGGCCAGGCGTTGCAAAACGGGGCCAGTAGCTCCAACGTAGATCGGCACGCGCCACCGCGGCACGTGAGTATCGGCTTTGAGCGCCGGCGCAAACGCCTGGAAGGCCTTGCCCTCATATTTTACTTCACCACCTGCGAGCATCGCCTCGATGATCTCGATGCTTTCGCGCATCACGGTTGCAGGGCCAACCTCTTTCCCCTTTTCGCCTTCGCCGATTTCTTTCATGAAAATCTTCGAAGCGCCAAGGCCAAGGAGAAAACGGTCTTTGCCCGCAGCTTCCTGAAGGACGCGAGCTTCCATGGCGATTTGAACGGGGTGACGCGTGTACGGAGAAATGATGCCCCATCCGATGGTGATTTTTTGGGTTTCGCGAGCGACGATGGCGGTGACCGCCGTTGAGGAACGCGCTTCCATCGAGTGCTTGCGCCACCAGGGGTAGGCTTCCGCCAGCCAAAACGTGTCAAACCCGGCGGCGTCGCAGGCCTGAGCCATGCGCACCGTTTCGTCGAGCGGCTCCATGCTGAGCTGCAACACGCCGATTTTGAAAGGAATCCCCATCGTCGTATCTCTCCCTGAAGCTCTGCCCCTTGCAATTGCAGTTCAGCTTGGATCGGTCCAGGAATGTTCGAGCCCCTTCACAAGTTGCCACAAGGCACGATTCAGCGGAGTAGGCACGCCCGCCTTTTCGCCCAAGTCCGCAATTGCGCCATTCATGAAGTCCACTTCGGTTTGGCGACGGGCAAGAATGTCCTGCAACATGCTGGCCTTGTGTTTGCCGGGCGCATTCGCACCTTTTTGCACCAGGGCGCGCGGATCGCCGTGCAGTTCAATACCCAGCGCTTTAGCTACTGCTTCGCCTTCCGCGATCAGGGCATTGAACAGCGCGCCAGTGGGAGCGAACCGCGTCGCTGCACCATGGTGCAGGAGGGTCAGCGCGCCAACCGGATTCGTCGAAGCGTTGAAGATTAGCTTGGTCCACTGTGCGCCGCGGGCGTCCTGCAAGGGAATCACGCGCAAGCCCGCGCGAATAAGCAATTCAGCGAGTTGCTCGACGCGCGCGTAAGGCGTATGCGTGGGTTCGAACGGGCCAATCCAGGTGTCGCCATTGATGTCAAAGCCCACGTGGCCCGGTTCAATCAAGTGGCCCGCCGGAAAAGTCGTGCCGCGGATCACGCAAGGAACGTGCTGCGCGAGAATCTCTTCGTTGCCTACCCCGTTCTGCACGGAGCAGACCGCGCTGCCCGCGCCAAAAATCTGCGTGGTCTGCTCGATGGCCGCCCGCGTATGCGTGCTCTTCGTGGCCACAATTCCGAAATCGCAAGGGGGAATCTCCCGCGGGTCGGAAGTCGCATGAAGCCGCGCCGTGAAATCCGCGGCGCCGCTGATGCGCAGCCCGCGCTCGGTGATCGCGCGCGTTTGTTCCTTCGAAACGTCGTAAGCGTGCACCTCAGCATCTTCGAGGCGCGCTAAATGAGCGCCAAAAATGCTGCCGATTGCTCCGCAACCGACGATGCAAATCTTGACCTTCATGCGGTCTTCAACTCTTCCATTCCGGAATAAAATCGCCACGGCACGTTCGCGAGACACTCGCCTTCTCTCTTGCCGACGCGGTAGGTGTCTTGCGTATAAAGACAGACCTGCCCCTCTTGATCGACGACCTGAGGATGAAAGCTAACGATCATGTTTTCCCTTAGCTCAATCTGCGTATTCGCGCCGATGGAGGGATGCTCCAGCATGGTCATGCCGATGGAATGTCCCGTAAGGTGGCCCAGCGCAAATCCAGCCTTCGCAAAAACATCGGCGGCGGCCTTGTGGACCTCGCTGGCCATCACGCCATCGCGCATCATCAAGCGTGCCGCTTCCATCGCCTGCGGATAAACATCGCTCATCGCGCGCGTGCGAGGACTGACCTTTCCTCGAATGAGGGCGCGCGAAAATTCGATCCAGTAGCCGGCCGCGCCTGTCACCTCCAGGGAATAGAGCAATAAATCATCCGCGGCGACTTTGCGCTGCGACGGCACTTTGAAAAATGCTTCCGCTTCGCCGTTGCTGCCGCTCAAAACGATGTTCATCATGCGAGGGCCAGCGCCGCGCGCAAAAAAACGTTCGACCGCCGGAGCCATGATTTCGGCCTCGGATTTTCCCGGCTCGTAGGCCTTGAGAAGCGCGTGGAAGCCATCCAGAATGATATCCATGCTGTCGCGAAATCCTTCGAGTTCCTCGTCACTTTTTACGGCCCGCGCCATGTCAAAGTGAAAATCGAACGGCACGAGTTCGAACGCACCTTGCTGCAGCTCGCGGTAATCACGAACGGTCATCACGAAATCCAGTCCATACACTGCCACGCGCTTCCAATGATGTTTCTCACTTTCTTCACGCAGCCACTTGCCGGGAACCTCCGCCCAAACTTTTTCGCGGACCCAAGGTGCTTTCTTGTCTCCGATCCAGCGAGCCTCGCGCGGGAAAACCAGCGTGGGATCTCCCGCAAGAGGAATGAGCACGTAAACGTAGCGATGAACAATTTCGAACCCGGAGGTGTAGCGCACCGCGCCTTCGAATCCCGCGTACTGATTGCCGCAGACAATGAGAGCATCAACTTTTTCCGCCTGCATGGCGGCGCGGATGTTGGTGTAGCGGCGATCGATTTCTTTTTGGCTGGTCATTGGCGTGATCCCGTACTCCTCTCAGTGCGCGCCGCAAATCTCCGCAGCAGCCAACGCGTAAACCTGCGCGGTGTTGACAAGCGTTTCGATGGCTACCTTTTCGCCTTCGGCGTCGCGCGGCCCGCTCGAAGGGCCATAATTGAGCGTCTCGATTCCGTATCGGGTCATGACGGAGGCATCGGAGTCCCACAAGACGGTGGCGTGTTTCGGCGCAGTGCCGAGAACGCGCTGGTGGCACGCTTCGATCGTTTTCACCAACGGATGATCCTGGGAGATTTCCGCGCCCGGGACGGACACAAAGGTTTCGTATTCCACGCCGTGGTCCGGATATTTCTTGCGAAGCTCCAGGACCAGCTGTTTGATCGAAGTCCGCACTTCTTTGAGCGGCATCGTTGGCGGAACACGAACATCCAGGAAGACATCGGTGCGGTCGGGCGTCCGGCTGACGCGCCAGGGGTGGCCGCCGCGTACACAACCCACATTCACAACGCCCGCCTGTCTGTCATACGTCGCTTTCTTTTCCCACGCGGCGATCCACCCATAAATCGGGTCGAGAATCTCTTTCATTCGAAAGACCGAGCTGTGCTCCTGCTTCCCGCGTGTAAATGCCGTATGGACGTAGTGGCCGCGCGTTGAAATGCGGACCCAAACGGTCCCGTAGTGGCCGAGCACCAGCTGCAGGTCCGTGGGTTCGCCGAGAATGCACATATCCGGCAAAACGCCGTGATTCACAAGATGGTGCGAGCCAACACCGTAACCACGGAATTCCTTGCCGACAAATTCATCGCTCCATTGTGTTTTCTCAATTTCGCCCACGACAGCGGCGATGATGACGTCGCCCTCCAGCTTCACGCCAGCGCGCATGAGTGCCTTCACGGCCTGTGTGTAGCAGACTAGAGCGCCTTTCATGTTATAGATTCCCAGGCCGTAGATCATGCCCTTGCGGATCGCGGCTTTCGCTTTGTAGCCGAGCCCAGTCAGAAAAGTCTCGCGTCCGGTGTTCGACGTGTCCATGTGGCCGTTGAACATCAAACTTTTTCCATTGCCCGAGCCCTCCCACAGGCCAACGACATTGGCGCGGCCCTCCTCGACTTCCTGCCACGTGACGCTGAGCCCCGCGTCCTCGAGCGCGCGCCGCATGTACCGGCCCATCTCCAGCTCTTCGCCCGTGGGGCTGGGGATATTCACGACGTCGCAGCACATCGCGACGATTTCGTCCTCGCGAATTTGCGAGAGGATCGTCTTGGCCAAGTCTTTCTTCATGAAGTGAGACTCCTCGGAGTCATGGTTCCATCTCTCCGGGCAGCTAGCGGCGAAAATCGTCCGGATACGAACACAGCTTTTCGCAACCGCCGGCAGTGATCAGGAAATTATCTTCGAGCCGTAATCCGCCGCCACCTTCCCAGTAAACACCCGGCTCAATCGCCAGGACCATCCCCGAGCGCATCACTCCTGGCGCTGCCTGATGCGAATAGGGCGCTTCATGCGCGCGCGCACCCACTCCGTGCCCAACAGGGTGCGAGGGTTGACCAGGGTAGCCCGCGGCGTTGATCCCTTCACGAATGATCCGGTCAATCTCACCAAGCGGAGCGCCGTCCCGCACGCAACCCACCGCATCGGCGAAAATCTTCAGCAATTGATCGAGCAGCCGATTGTATTCCGGCGTCAAGCGCCCGGGACATAGATTCTTCGTCAAGTCCGTCCAGTAGCCGTCGGCACAAACCCAAATCTCGACGAGCGTCGGTTCATTCTCGATCACCGGGCGGTGCGAGGTTGCCGTGAAAGTGGCAATGCCCTTCCCGGACCAAACCAGAGTGAACGCGCGTGCCATCTCCACTCTGCCTTTGTAACCAACACCCACGGCGTGGATGTGCCCTTCAATCATCGCTGCGACTTCGCTCTCTTTCATGCCGGGCTTGATGTTGTCGCGGGCATACTCCATTCCGATGGCCGCCAGCTCGTTTGCCAGGCGCATGCGCTCGATCTCCTGCGGCGTTTTGATCATGCGCAATTCGGAAAGCAGCGGCGCGGCGTCCACGACTTCAGCGCAACCGGCGCGAAAGGCATCATAAAAACCCTGCCAGTAGACCGTCGGTTCGCCAACCATGCGGTCGCAGATCTGTGAAGTTTGAGAAAGCTCGATCCCCACGCGGCGCGAGAGTTTTCGTTCCCGCAAAACATCCATCGCCATTTCCACCGCGCGAATCATCGGCGGGCGCGGGTCCCTGGGGTGGTAGAAAGGGAAAAAGCGAACATCTTTGTTCCAGGCCGTGAGCTGCGCTTCGCGAAACTGGGGTTCGATGACCAGCAGCGTGGGATCTCCCTCGCGGGGAAAGATCGCGACGTCATAGCCCTTCATGGTCCAGTAACTCGTGAGATAGAGGACGTTGTCGGGAGCGCGTACGACGACCGCATCAAGATCTTGCTGCTCCAGCGTTTGCCGGACGCGTTGCCATTTTTCCTGATCGAGCGGATATGTCATAGCGCCTCGGATTATTTCGCGGCCGGGTGGCCCTTACCCTGGTACGTCCATGATTCTTCTTTCCCCTTGATCAAACGGTAGAGCGCCGTGTGAAGCGGCGCCGGAATTCCCACGCGGGCGGCTTCGCGAGCGATCGCTCCGCTCAGAAAATCACTTTCAGTTCTAAGTTTGTGCCGGATGTCATACAGCATGGAAGGGGGATGGTCCGTCTGCGCCCCAACTTTGTTCATCTCCCACGGATCTTCGTAAAGTTTTATGCCCAAGCGGGCTGCCACACTCTTTCCCTCTTCTATGAGAGCATGCAGGAGGTGACCCAGATCGCCAAAATCTTTTTCCTCCGCAAAATGAAAACTGTGCGGCAACTCGGTGAGGGCAGCAACGGAATTGACCGAGGAATTGAAGATCAGCTTCGACCACTGCGCGGGGCGCGCGTCTTCCAGCGCAACGGCCTTCAGGCCGGAAGAAACGATGAGCCCCGCCGCTTCTTTTACGAGCGCGAAAGGCGTTTTGGTCGGCTCAAACGGCCCCATCCATGTTGCCGTGTCGAGTTCGTACTGCACATGCGTGTCCGTGTGGCGCGTTCCGCTCATGAACGTCGTCCCGCGGATCACGAAGGTATCCGACAGCGCGGCGATGACTTCTTCGCTGCCCAAACCATTCTGTGAAGAGAGAATTGGGCCTTTCTTGAAGAGATGCGCAACCGGGCCGAGCGCTTCGGCGGTTTGGGTGGCTTTGCTCGCGACGATTCCCAGATCAAACTCTGGCATCTCCGCGGCATCGCTAGTGGCTCGGAGATTCGCATGAAATTCGTGCGATCCCGTAACGGAAATGCCGCGTTCATTAAGAGCGCGCGCGTGCTCGGGCCGGCGGACGTACGCCCAGGTCTCCGTGACTCTTGCCAGGTGAGCAGCGTAGAGGCTTCCGATGGATCCGCAACCGATAATGCAAACGCGCTTCATCGATTTTATTCGACCGAGTCCACGCAGCGATTAGTTGAAATTCGCCCTGACTCAAGTTGCAGCTTTGTCAGCGTGCGCTCCTGCCGGCAGCGCCCCGGTGTTCGATGCGAACCGAGGAAGCAAACCCCCCGGTGGCCGCGCGCTGCACTGCTCGAAAGATCGAATCGCCGGTGTTGTGCGAATCATTGATGATCACGCCCTTCGAATAGAGGGCGTCCTGCAGCGCCGCGCAAATCGTATGGACCGGCGCCGCACCGCCTTCGCCCATACCTTTCGCGCCATTGAAGGTGAAGGGTGATGGCGACTCCATGTGGCCGTACAGCAGATTGGGCATGTTCACCGCGGTGATCGGAGTGTAGTCGCTGAAAGTCGAGGCCAGGAGATTGCCATCGCCGTCATACGCGCAATCCTCCATCAACGCGGCGCCGATGCCGTGCGCGGTGCAGCCGTGCACTTGCCCTTCCACGATCCTGGGATTTATGGCGCGGCCGCAATCGTCCACACAGGCGTATGCCAAGATTTTCGGCTGAAACGTATCTCGATCCACTTCGATAACCGCGACATGAATCTGCGCCGCATACGTGAGCGTCAGATTGCCAAATTTTTTCTTCACGTCCGGCAATTGAAACGGCGCGTGATACACATGGCGGCAATTGAGCGTCACATCCCACAAGTTTTCCGGCATGCCGGCGTTGTTCACATTCACAATGTTCGCAAGGCCCCAGTAGTTGATGGATTTCTTCGATCGCTTGTCACGGACCTCCGGCCCCTGCGCGCCGACGCCAAATTCCAGATCTTTTTCTTTGGCCTTCAGCGTCCAGGCTGCCAGCCGGCTCATTTCTTTTCGAAGCTTGGTGGCCGCGCCATGAATGGCCGAGAGTCCCGTCACCGCGAACTGGCTGGCATACGTTCCAGTGTGACCGGTATAAGCGTTTTGCTCCGTATCGAAACCCGGTTTTACTTTAACGTGGCCGGGAGAGACGCCTAATACATCTGCAACAACCTGTGCAGTCGTCGTTTCGTGGCCCTGTCCCTGCGGCACGGAGCCCATGCTGATTACGACTTCGCCGTAGATGTCCAGCTTGGCGATCGCCGCTTTGGATTGTCCCGAAAACGGCGCTCCCGCATTAATGATGCGCGCCTGGCCAAAATTGTTCGTGCCGGAATCCAGGGTCGAACCGATTCCCATCCCGATCCACCGTCCTTCCTTGCGCGCAGCGGCCTGTTTCTTTTTCCAATCGTCCCAGCCGACAAGTTTCTTTCCCATCGTCAGCATTCCCGCATAATCGCCCGAATCGTAGACGCAGCCGTTCGGAGTCTCGTACGGCATCTCATTTTTTCGAATGTAGTTGCGCAGGCGCATTTCATCCGTGGGAATCCCCAGCGAGTGCCCGCAAATATCCAGCACGCGCTCCAGGAACCAAAGCTGCTGCATCCGGGAATAGCCCCGGTTCGGTCCCACGGGGCACTTATTCGTGACCACTTGATTCATGTCAATGCGAATGTTTCTGACGCGATACGAACCCGGAAGCACCTGCGCCCAAATCACACAGCCCAGCGGCTCGTAGCGCGGGTACGCGCCACAATCGTCCACGTGTCGCGAATCAATCCCCGTGATCACACCTTTCTTATCCAGCGCCACGCGGGTATCCAGGAACGTGCGCTCATTCCCGTGAGCACTCGCCTGCATGTGTTCGGTGCGCGTCTCAGTCCATTTCACCGGCCGATCGCCCGCTTTCCGCGAAGCCAGCGCGCACAAAGCCATGTACGGATAATTCGTAATCTTGATCCCGAAGCCGCCCCCGATATCGAAACTCTTCATGAGGATCTGATCGATTCGAACGCCCAGCGCGGGCGAAAGGAACTGCGCCGCGAAAGACGGAAACGAATTGTTGGACCAATACTCGATCCGTGCGGATCGCGAATCCCAAACCGCAATCATGGCGTTGCATTCGAGCGGCGTGCTGGAAAAGCGATGGAAGTGCAACCGCTCAATGTGCACAACGTGAGCAGCCTGCTTGAACGCTTTCTCCACCTCTCCATATTCAAAAAGGCCATGCCAGTTGCGGTTCGTGGCCATCTCCGGATGAACGAGACTCTCGTCCTTGAGCGCATCTTCAGCGGTCATCACCGGAGGCAAGGGCTCGTAATCCACTTCAACGAGTTCCGCCGCATCCTCAGCCGCCATCCGGTTCTCCGCCACGACCGCGGCTACCGGCTCGCCTTGGTACACGACCTTGTCCACGGCCATCGGGTAGTCCGCGATTTTCTGACCGACGTCCGGCCCGATCTCCATGAACGGGTTCACCAGCCCTTTCACTTCCGCGCCGGTCAACGTGCACACAACTCCCGGCAGCGCGGCAGCCTTCGTGACATCCACTCGCGTGATTTTCGCGTGGCCGTAGGACGACCGCACAAAGCAGATGTGCAGCATCCCCGTCAGCTTCTGGTCGTCAACAAAAATTCCCTTCCCTCGCACCAGGCGATCCTCTTCTACGCGACGAATCGGCTGCCCCACCCAATGGGGAGCGCCCGCGGCGCGTCTCTTGCCGGAGCTGGCCGCAGCCTTGGACCTCATACTTTTCACCTGCGTTGTTTTGGCCATCGCCCCGTCCCGTTCTTAGGTCAACGCTTTCTGCAGCCCATCAATCAATTGCTGCACATTTTTCTTCGCCAGCGGTTGCAGCAATCCTCCCGCCAGCGACGCAATTCGCCCCAGCACATTGGATTGGCCGCTCCAGATCACCTTGGTCGCGCCTCCCACAAGAGGCTCCAGTTCAAACCCTGCTCGCAACGTGGCCGATCCGCCCGGCACATCCCCATTCCCTTCATAGACCGCATGCTTCGGCCGTTCCGTTTCCACCAGCGACATTTTTACCGCCGCCGTTCCCCGAATATGCGAAATACCGACGCTCAACTTCACCAGAAAATTCTTCTCGTCGCGGATCTCCATGCTCTGATAATCAGGAAGCAAAGGACAAAACCGCTTCGGATCCACCAGAAAGTCGTAGACGGCCTCAGGTTTTTTCTGCACCGTGAAGTCGCCGCCAAATTTGATTTCCATGGCTCAGCGTTTCTCCAGTTCGGCGGCAGCCGCGCGAACAGCCTTTAAAATATTTTGATAGCCCGTGCACCGGCACGTATTGCCGGCAATCCCCTTGCGAATTTCCTTTTCGCTGGGCTTGGGCCTTTTCGACAACAAGTGAACCGTGGAAAGCAGTAGCCCGGGGGTACAAAAACCGCATTGCAGCCCATGGCATTCCGCGAATGCCTGCTGGACGGCATGCAATTCGCCGTCTTTGGAAAGTCCTTCGACGGTAATAATTTCGCCGCCCTCGGCCATCGGTGCGAACAGCGTGCAGGATTTTGTAGTGCGACCATTCAGCAGGACAGTGCAGGCGCCGCAATACGTTGTATCGCACCCGATATGCGTTCCCGTAAGGTTGAAATGCTCGCGCAGCAATTCCGCGAGCAGGGTCCGCGGTTCGACAAGCGCCTCCCGCGGCTCTCCGTTAACGCGAACGCGTACCAGAATTTTTTCAGCGTCCGGCATATTCGTGTCCAGCCTCAACCTGTTCCCCGCGCGCCCTCCGCGCCGCGATTCCGATGGCCCGCTTGAGGAGAGCAGCAATCAAGACGCGCTTATAATCGACGGAGCCTCGCATGTCGTCTTGAGGCTCAGCGGCCGCGCGCGCCGCTTCGACGGCGCTCTCGATCCGCTTCTTCTCGAGTTTTTTCTCGCGCAACATTTTCTCCGCCTCTTTTGCGCGAATCGCGGTCAATCCAACGCAGCCAAGTACAATCCTCACATCCTTACACGTGTCGTAGTCTCCGAGCGTGAGCTGCACCGCCGCGCTAGCCGTCCCGTAGACGGGCGCGCTGCGCTTAAACGCCAGATAGGCCCCACCGCTATTCTTCACGGGCTGTTTGACAATAATTTCGCTGATCAGTTCGTCATGTCCGAGCACGGTCGTATACGCATCCTTGAAAAGATCGTCGAGCGCGATGGTTCGCTCTCCCGACGGTCGCGAGCATCGCACCGACGTATCCAAGGTAAGCAGGACCGCGCCCCAATCTCCGCTGGGGTCCGCCTCCGCAAGAGACCCGCCGATCGTTCCTTGGTTGCGCACTTGCACGTCCGCGATGCCCGCCGCGCAATCGTGAACGATGGGAATGGACGAAGCGGCGTCCGATGCTTCTATGTCCGCGTGCCGAGCCAAGGCCCCGAATCGCAACTGACCGTCGCTGCGCCGGATTTCACTAAGTCCCGGAAGGAAATTGATGTCTACAAGCGCGCTGGGACGAACCATGCGCATCTTCATCAGCGGGATGAGGCTTTGCCCGCCGGCAATCAGCCGCGCCTCTTCTCCCAACTGCTGCAAGAGCTTGGAGGCCTCCGGGAGTGACCCGGCGCGATGATATGAGAAAGGATGCGCGTACACGATGTTTTCCGCTTGCCTCTTGGGATGGCGAGTGCCCGCAGTTGGACCGCGGCATGAATCAATGGTTGTAGTGCGGGCGCATTCTATTGCGAATAGAACGCAGAGGCAAGGCGAAACGGCTGCTTTGCCTCGCTTTGACGAAATAAAGACGGCTTCAAGTCTGGCGTTTGGTCCTAGAGTCCTTTATGCTGCCGCATCCTTGCGATGAGCAAACGCGAAAAAATCTTTCCAATTGTCCTGGCGGCGGGCCCCTCAGACCATCTTCCATTCCCAAAGCCCCTCGCGATGTTCGGCGGAAAAACAGCCCTGGCAATCGCGGTTGAAAACTGCGCGGGGCTCGAGCGCCCGCTTGTCGTCCTGGGTTGCGATGCAGAGCGCGTCCGTCGCGCAGTTCCCCGCGCAGCACAAGTTGTATGGAATCGTGGGTGGCGGCGGGGCCAGATCAGTTCACTCCGCCGCGCACTAAAACAGATTCCAGCGGACGCCGCTTTCCTGATCTATCCGGTGGACCGTCCCCTCCTGAAACGGAAAACGATTCAGCAATTGGTCCGCGCGTTCCAGACCCGGGAAAAATCGCAGGAGATTGCCATACCGCGTCACAGAAGTCTCTACGGCCACCCGGCCATGGTATCCGGGAGACTGCAGGCGGAATTCTTTAAGTCCAAAACCGCGCGCGACGTGATTTATCGTCTTCCTTCCCGAGTGCGGGCTATGGATGTCCAAACACGCGCCATTTTCACGGATTTCGATACCCCGAAGTCCTACCGGCTGTGTCTTCGTAAATTCAAATCAAGAAAAGGATGAGTGATTCGCCGGCTTCAACTCCTCTCTAGACTGGCGGGCGGCCAGGCCCAGCGCCACCCCGAGCAGCGCGGCAATCACCAGTAGCGATCCGAGAATGGCGATCCCCCGCGGGATCGCGCCGTGATCGAATATCTGTAGTAAAACTCCGAAAGGGAAAATCGCGGCTCCCGTCAGAAGTGCGCTTGCCAACACCAGCTTCTGACGTTCGGCAAATCGCACGCGGTCGAACGCAATCCCCACGACGATCAGCAACATCGCCAACCCAATCCAGTGCCCATGCACATCCACTTGCCGATCGTAGACATATTTCGCCTCCTTGTAGTTGCGGAAGGCAGTCTCGGAAGCGCCAAGGTTTCGACTCGCCGCAGCATCGAACGCCGTCGCGAGCGAACCACCAATCCCGTTCAACGCCTGATGCTCCGCAAAAACCGCGTACCACAAGCCATAACCCATCCCCCACAAAGCCAGTGCGATGCCGCCTAAAATTAGAAGCCGCCTGCTGCCGCTCATCCGACATCTCCCGTTTGCGAGTCCAGCTGACCGGTGTAGCGAAGAATTCCAATCCACATGGCCAGCAGCGCAACGATCACCAGCAGGCCTCCAAAGTCCGCCAACCCGCCGGCGACCAGCCCGTAACGCAGTTCCATCAACACACACACAGGGAGCAACATCGAGCCGAGAATCAAAACGTACGCCCATCGCAATTTCCAGCTCTCCCGCAAACGGACGTAGGGCTGAAAAAACGCCAACATCATCGCCAAAAGTCCGAACTCGGTACTGTGCGCGTGCGCGGCGATCTTCACGGCCTTGTCACCCTGCAGTTGTCCGTAAGCTTCCAGTGACCGGTCGACCGTACCCGCATCGTTTGCCGCGGCCGCCTTCGCCATTTCCATGAGGATGGAAGAATCGAGCGCTTCATGACGATAGAGATCGACGGCTGCGTAGTACCCACCATGCAGAAAACCAGCGAGGACCAGCACCATGCCGCCGCCAAGCAACAAGCGGCCCGCCGCGCCGCGGTCAGAGAGCAGCCCATCCTTTACATGCGCTGACGTATGGGACCGAAAATGCTTCACGAGACCCAGGAGAAATCCGCAAGTGGCAAGGATTACCAGCAATCCACCGAGATCCGCAAAAATACTGGCCCAGCCGATCGTTTGCAGCGGGCTATACGCGAGACCGACATAGTGAATCAGAAAGACATCCACCGGCAGCAGCGCCGCTCCCGCGAGGAATAGCCACGCAACCCCTCGTTTTGCTTTTTCCTCAAATGCGATCCATGGCTGCAAGACCGCGAGCAGGAGCGCGAGATACCCAAAATCGATCATGTGGACATGGGTGTCCACCTTGGTTCCGCGATTCTCCAGAAACGAACCGACATCCTGAAAACTGGCAAGAACTGTGGAATGATCTCCCGCCAGAGCAGCATGCGCGGCCGCCGCCACGCTCGCCCCCACGCGCGCCGCATTCTGGTGCAACACAAACACCGCAAAAATGTCCCCGAACAGCATGCCAACGAGGATGAGTCCGATTCCGCCGAGCACGAGCAAGCGCCGCGCACTCAGAGGAGCAAAAGACGACGCGTCCAATTTGTGAGTCTTTTCGCTAAACGAGGACTTCGAGAATCCCATAGCGGCTTTTTGCAGCTCTCGCTTGCAATAACTCCCGAAAGAAGGGCTGGCCGGGGCCAGCCTCCCGAAACATAGCCGTTAGAAACTAAATTTCAACGCCAGCTGAATCTGCCGCGGATTGTTTACAGCCCGCGGTGTCCCATAGTATTGATTCGGCGAGCCTTCGGGGAAACCGGAGAGTGTCGCCGGGCAACCACCTGTACCCGAACTAAATCGGCAGAAATCTGCGGCGCCATAAACCGTGTTGAAGTAGCGAACGTTCAAAGTGTTGGAGAGGTTGAACGCTTCGGCGATGAATTCGAGACTGCGCTTCTCGCGGAAATCAAACTTGCGAGAGACGCGCACATCCACGGAACGGAAATTGTCGCCGATAAAGGTATTGCGCGGCTCGATGCCTACGCGGTCGTTGTTTCCGAAAATGTCGCCGTTCGCGTCGAAGCCGGCGAACTTCGTGAAGCGCATCGGCGATTGAATGGTGGCAATAATGCCAAACAGAAAGTCCCGCGCGAAGGGGCTCCATGTTTTGGGCGTCGTCACCGTGGCATTGAGCACGATCCGGTTCCGGACATCGTCAGAGGACAGCGCGCGCTCCGCTCGGAAATTCTGGCTGTCCTGTGGAATCAGCACGAAGCTGGGATTTGGGCCATTGTCGATGGACTTCGACCATGTGTAGCTGATGCCGTAGGAAAAGTCATGTGCAAGCCGCTTGTTCACGTTGATTAGGAGCCCGTCGTACTGCGAATCCCACCGCGAGGTCGCTTCAAAGTAAACGGCGTACAAAGTGGGAAAACCAGGACCGGCACTGCGCGAGCCGGGAATGCCCTGTCCGCAGATGGCAACGGGACAGAAGTAGGTGTTCTTCAAGCCACTGCGACCCTGTGAGTCGTGAACCATCGCCTGTCCGGAGGGGTCTGGTTGATTTACGTTGAAGAAGCTGCCGAGATGCACTCCGCGGACATGCAGTCCGCTGATGCTGACGGTTGTGTCTGGCAACGGTTCGAATTCCACGGCTAGACTCGCCTGAATTCCGTACGGATTTTTGTGATCCTTCACGAAGCGTACGATTGTGGCGTCCCCAAAAAAACCGCAGCCGGAAACCGTTCCACCGGGACAGAAACCTAGCGGCGCCGCATCAGGGTACGTTCCCCCGAGCATGTCAGCCAACGCGATGGAAGTAATATTCGGCCCGCTCGCGAAGGCGAAGAGCCGCGTCTTGGCATCAAGTGAATCTTCAAACGGCCGGCCGGGATACTTTCCTTTTGTTCCGCCGCACGAAGGTAGCTGACAGGCAAGCAGCGGCGCGGGAATCATCCCGTGAAAGAGTCCGAAGCCGGCGCGGACAACCACGTGACGACTCGTTCCGACGTTGTAAGCCAGGCCCAAACGGGGATCGAAATTCTTCCACTGCGTGTCCAGGACGTTTGAAGGCCAAGTCTCCCACTCCCAACGCAAGCCGCCATTAAGGGTGAGGCGGCTGGTCGCACGCCATTTGTCCTGGATGTACAGGCCATTATAAGTATGGTTCAGGGTGCCTTTCGCCTCATCGCGGATAGCTGGCGAGATTCTGCCCCCTCGAAAGACCACTGGGTCAAAACGGGGTTCCGTGAAGTTGGGAGCCAGGAAGCGCTCAAAGAACAGCACAAATGGCGAACCTGCCTGCAGACTAAACGGACACTGGCTCTGGAAGATGCAGCCAAAATCGCCTTCGAAGGGGTAGAAGAGCGGAAAGGATTCAGTGGTGTGGACGAAATTGTAATTGCCGCCAAAGCTGATGGTATGGCGGTCGCGGCTAAGCGTGACATTGTCGACCAGTTCGAAGCGTGATTCACGGTAGAAATCCGGATTGCCCCGGTTTACCCCGGTCGTGAAAGTGTTGGAAACCTCCAGGTGCGGCTGCGTGGTGACCGTCGGGAAATCAAACGATCGCCGTGCAAATTGCCCACGCAGCTCATTCACCAGCTTGGCATTGAATACCGATGCGAGGGTGCCGGCAATCGACTGATCGCGGTAGAAATTGTTCTTGAATGCGGACGGCAAGTCGAATCCGTCATTGAGCGGCGACTGGTTTAGCAGGCGGCCATCATTAACGAAATAGCGTACAAAAAGATTCTGGTTTGTTCCGATACTACGATCAAGGCGGACAAAACCGTTGTCGGTGTCATTCGTGCGCAGGACGCTGCCGAGATTCGGCTCGACAGGCAGGTTGAAAGAAGTCTTGAAATTGTTGATGGACGCGATGTTGGTGAGGACGGCGGAATTATAGAAAGGCGATTCGCCGCGGCGCTGCACCTCGTAGTTCGCGTATAGAAAGGTCTTATCCTTCTGAATAGGCCCGCCAATCGCTGCGCCGAATTGGTTTTGGCGCAGGACATGTGCCCCGCTTGCCTGCAGCAGGTTGATAGCGTCGAGTGTATCGTTCCTGAAATACTCGTAGAGGCTCCCGTGCCAGTCGTTGGTTCCGCTCTTGGTGATGATGTTGACGATGCCGCCGACGGCGCGACCAAATTCTGTGGAGTAATCTGAATTGATCACGCGAAATTCCTGGACCGATTCCTGCGGAGGCGTCCCGCGCTGGATCCCCGAAGCCGTGGAAATATCGTCGGCGCCATCCACTGCGATGAAGTTGTAGTGGATATTCTGTCCTGCGAAAGAGAGTTTTGTCACCGGCTCAACGATCACATCCGTGCTGCCTGACGTCGTGTCGCCAATGGTCACGGACGGCGAAAGAAGTGCGAAGTTTATGAATTCGCGGCCGTTCACCGGCAGATTGATAATCTGGCGCTCGGTAATCACCGTACTTACCTGCGTCCTGGTCGGTTCCACCAATTCGGAGGTTGCATCGACTTCCACTTTTTGCGCTACTTCACCCGGTGACAACGCGAAATCGAGCGCCGCGGACTGCCCCACTTGCAACGTAATGTTTTTTGTCTGCTTTCCAAATCCGCTGAATACCACAGTCACTGCGTAGTCGCCCGCGGGAAGCGCCGGGATCGTGTATTCGCCACCGTCGGAGGTTTGCGCCGACCGCGAGAACCCCGTTGCAGCATTGAGGACTGTTACGCTGGCTTTCGCAATGCTGCCGCCGGAAGCGTCCGTGATTCTTCCGATGAGTGTTGCCGATACGGCCTGACCGGAGGCATCTGGCGCATAGAAAGAAACCAGGGCAAACAAGCAAGCAAACGAGCAGACCAGTAGAACCGTCATCCGCTTGATTCGGTTCATCACACCCTCCCACCGCGGAAGAATCATCCGCATGCCAGGAACGTTTCAATGCTCGACGGTTTATAACACGCAATAGCTAGTGTCAAGCCTGGAGTAATCAAAACAGATCCCCTAAGTGAGCGGAATGCTCCGCGAATTCAAAAACTCGCGGAGCGTTTTGGCAGCCCACCAGCGGAGCAATTCCCTTCTCCGCAGAGCGCCGAACTCGGAGACCGCGCGATTCCTCACGCGCCCTCAGTAGCAAAGTGCGATTCGAAATGGACATGGTCGCGTTGGGCGGGATGAGCTAGCCGTGGTCACGCTTCACCTTCATCCCATCGATCACTTCCGTTACGCGCATCGCGGTTTTCTTGGAAAGAAATTCGGTCAGCATACTGTGATGCTTCAGGTCCAGGTGCTGCACCAGCACAAACGCCATGCCCGAGTCCGCGGGCAAGTGGGTCATCAATTACGTGAAGGCTTCGATCCCGCCGGCGGAAGCGCCGACTGCGGCGATCAACAGATCGTCTTTCGGAGTAGCACGCACAGCAGCTTCCAGTTTGGAGGCCTTGGGCGGGCCCGTTTTTTCGGCTCTGACTTCATGGCGTTGTCTGCAATCTTCCGCTGAGAACGAGTGGCACGCCTGGCGGCGGTTCTCTACTCGAACTGCTTTCGGAACACCGCGAACTGTTGCCTCAATTCGGCAATCTCTTTCTGAAGACCTGCGATTTTCTCTTCCAGGACGGCGATGCGCTCGCCATCGGCGTTGAGACTGGCGGCAGTAGCCTCTAATGCGGGCCTTGCGTCGCTAACTTCCACATCGCCGGAGAGAAGATGGGCGTAGCGCGCCTCTTTAGTGCCGGGCTGGCGGGGAAGAATCTTGACGAGGGGCGGCTCGCGCTTCATCAGATGCTGCAGGCTGGATTGCACGGCGCCGAGATCGTCGAAGGAGTGCATGCGCTCGGCGCGCGTGCGGAGCTCGCCGGGCGTCTGAGGGCCGCGCAAGAGCAGGACAGAGAGAATGGCGATTTCGTGGCGATAGAAGTTGAAGGCTTCCTGGAGGCGGTGTTCGTACTTGGTGACGCGGCTGTCGGCGGCACTGACGGAACGGACGAGGGATTGTTCATCCAAAGAATGGAGCGCCTGGCGGACGGCGGACTCGTCCAGATTCATGGCGGGTTCGCGGTTCGATTTTTGGTTGCAGGCATTGACGAGAGCGTTCAAGGAGAGCGGGTAGTATTCAGGAGTGGTGATTTCTTTTTCGACCAGGGAGCCCAGGACGCGGCACTCAACTTCGGATAGATGGATATTCACGAAATGGAATGATACACCGATTGGTTTGGTGACTGCTGACTAGTGACTGGTGAAGGCCAGGCTCGGGCTCAGTTCTACAGTTCCCAATGGGGATTGTTGGTACACATCCGACAGTTTTCCTAAGAATGGCGATCAAAGGAGTTGCGGGATACGGAAAATGAAGCAGTGCGGAAGCGCCCATCGCGCAAGACCGGATGGGGGTCAGCGACGTCAAAGGGATTGGTGAGAGCACTCGGGGCGAAGACTGTGCGCGAGGGCCGTGGTTGTCCGAAGGCGGGACGGATAATCCCATTTCCGGGCAATCAGAAGGGGCGGCCGTAAAAGGAGGCAGGCTAAAGCGTTGAAAAGGCGTAGACTTACGGAGGGGAACACGGGGCAGGCGAGTTGCGTTCTATAGAGTGGCATAACACTATGGACATTCAACGACCATCCAACGCAAGAGCAAAGAAAATCCGGCGGATCGTGTATGCGACCGTCGCTATCCTATTAGTTGGGGGCGTGACCTACGGGCTCTCGCGACTGCGGCCGGCGGCGCCCACGGTAGATCGCGCCACGATCTGGCCGGACGAAGTGAAGCGTGGGCCGATGTTGCGGGAAGTCCGCGGCTTGGGGACGCTGGTACCCGAAGATATTCGCTGGATTCCAGCGCAGACGGACTCCCGAGTGGACCGCTGGGTATTGCGTCCGGGAGCTATCGTCAAGCCGAATTCCGTCATTATGGAACTGAGTGACCCGACTTTGCAGCGAGATGCGCTGGACGCGGAATTCCAGCTCAAAGGCGCGGAAGCGGAGTATGCGAACCTGCAGGTGCAGGTCAACAGCGAACTGATGAACCAGAAAGCGAACGAAGCTGCCGTGCGCAGTGAATACGAGCAGGCCCACCTGCAACATGACGTAGACGAAAAGCTGTTCAAAGAAGGCATCGGGTCTGACCACATCAGAAATCTCTCCAAAGTGAGGGAAGAGCAATTGGCGATCCGCGTCCAACTGGAAGGGGAACGGACGAAAGTCGCTGCCGATTCCGCAAGGGCGCGGCTGGCCGCCCAGCAAGCAAAAATCAATCAACAGAAAGCGCTCTATCAACTGAAAAAGAGCCAGTTGGATGCACTGCATGTTCGTGCGGGCATCGATGGCGTTTTGCAGCTTGTGCCGGTGGAGGTCGGGCAGCATGTGACGCCTGGAACGAATTTGGCGCGGGTGGCCGATCCGAAGAAGCTGAAAGCGGAAATCAAGATTGCGGAGACGCAAGCGAAAGACGTTGCGATCGGGCAAAAAGCGACGATTGACACGCGGAACGGCGTAGTGAATGGGCACGTTTCGCGGATCGATCCTTCCGTGGTGAACGGCACGGTGACCGTGGACGTGGTAATCACGGATCCGCTGCCGAACGGCGCGAGGCCGGATTTGAGTGTGGACGGTACGGTGGAGCTGGAGAACCTGAAAGACGTGCTCTTCGTGGGCCGGCCCGTTCATGGGCAGGCGGACAGCACGATTGGAATATTCAAGCTTGTGGATGACGGTTCGGAGGCAGTACGCGTCAATGTAAAGCTGGGGCGAAGCTCGGTGAACACCATTGAAGTGGTGCAAGGGTTGAAGGTGGGAGACAAAGTGATTCTCTCCGACATGTCTGCGTGGGACAACTTCGACCGGATCCGGCTGCGATAACGATATCGGGTGTTGCGGGCGACAGGAGATTCTTGAATCCCTAATCGCAGGAGGCAAAGAATGCACGCGCTCTGGCAGGACGTGCGCTACGGCCTGCGAATGCTGGCGAAGCACCCCGGATTTACGGCCATTGCGGTTTTGACGCTGGCGCTGGGCATTGGCGCGAACACCGCCATCTTTTCTCTTCTCAACCAGATTCTGCTGCGACAACTGCCGGTGAAAGATCCCAAGGAACTGGTACTTCTGCGCGCGCCGGGAGTGCGGACCGGGCACATCTGGAGCGACGGCGACGACTCCGAATCTTTTTCCTATCCGATTTACAAAGGCCTTCGCGACAACAATCCAGTGTTTGCAGGGATATTGGGGCGGTTTGCGTTTTCCGCAAGCATTGCGAACCATGGGCAAACGGAACGAGGGTCGGGCGAACTTGTTACTGGAAATTATTTTGAAGTGCTGGGCGTGCAGCCGGCGCTGGGACGAGTGTTCAGCCAGGAAGACGATCGCGTACCGGGAGCGCACCCTGTTGCCGTGTTGAGCCACGCGTACTGGCTGCGGCAATTCGGCGGCGATCCAGGATTGCTCAACCAAACGTTGCTAATCAACAACACGGAAATGACGGTGGTGGGAGTGGCGCAGGCTGGGTTTGCGGGCGTTCAAGTGGGCCAGTCGACCGATGTCTTTGTGCCGATCATGATGAAAGGCCAGATGACACCGATCCGCAGCGGCCTCGATGACTGGAATGATTATTGGATGGCGGTTCTCGCGAGAAAGAAGCCGGGCGTTTCCATGGCGCAGGCCGAAGCCGGGATTACTGCGGCGTATCATCCACTGCTCGAGGAGCAGCTCACAAAAATCAAGGGTTGGGACGAAAAGAAGCGCCAACAGTTCCTGAGCAAGAAACTCGTTCTGGCTTCTGGAGCCCAAGGGCGGGTGACGCTGCAGCGGGACTCGGGGCCGGCGCTGATGGCGCTGTTTGCGATGGTCGCGCTGGTATTGCTGATTGCCTGCACCAATGTGGCAAACCTGCTGCTGGCGCAGGGCGCGGCGCGGCAAAGAGAATTCGCCATTCGAACGACTATGGGAGCGACGCGCGGGCGAATGGTGCGGCAACTGGTGATTGAGAGCTTCCTCTGCGCCATTGCCGGCGGCGCGCTCGGCTTGGTGCTGGGTTCCTGGCTGATGGGAGTGCTGACGCAAGCGGTGGTTTCAGAAGGCGGAGTTCGCGGACTGGCGATGGGGCTGGATTGGAGCATCATCGGTTTTGCGGCGGGAGCGACGTTTTTCTCCGGGCTTCTTTTCGGACTGATTCCTGCATGGCGCGTGACTCGAACCGGTGTTTCGCAGACGCTGAAGAATCAAGGCTCGACTTCGTCGGCGGGGCTTTCTCACGTGCGCTTCCGAAAGCTGCTGGTGGCAGGGCAAGTGGCGTTTACGGTGCTGCTGCTCGCGGGAGCTTGTCTCTTTACGCGTACGCTTTGGAACCTGCGAAAACAGAATCTCGGGATGAGCACGGAGAATGTGATCACCTTCTCCATCGCGCCGCAACTCAACGGATACAACACTGTGAGGAGCGTCGCGCTCGTCGATCAATTGCGGGAGCGATTCGCGGCGTTACCTGGCGTGCGGGGAGTGGGCAGCTCAGAAATTGCCACGCTAACGGGAACCGTCAACGGGACGAATATTACCATCGAGGGGAAGAAGGATCTGGGGGAAGATTTGCAGGACGTCAAGTACGACGGCATCAGTCCTAAATACTTTTCGACGCTGGGGGGGGCGCTGCTGGCGGGGCGGGAATTTAACGAGTCTGACACGGCGAACAGCGCGAAAGTGGCGATTGTGAGCGAGAGCATGGCCAAGCGGTTTTTCCCTGAGGGAAATCCGCTCGGAGCGCGCTTCGCGTGGGGCGGTGGGAAAGTAACGCCGAATATCATGATCGTTGGCGTGGTCAAGGATACAAAGCAATCGCACGTGCGCGACGAGAGCGCGGCGTACATTTACTATCCCTATTCGCAGGATACGCGTCTGACGGGAATGACGTTCTACGTGCGAACGCAGCAGGACCCGCTGCTGATGGCCAATGGGCTGCGGGGCGAGGTGCAACACCTGGATGCAAACCTGCCCGTCTACGATTTGAAGACTTTCGAACGAGTGGTGAGCGAAGATCTATTCGCCGAGCGAATGGTCGCGGGGCTTTCGGCAAGCTTTGGCGGGCTGGCGGCACTTCTGGCAGCGCTGGGGATCTACGGCGTATTGGCATACCTGGTGGTGCAGAGGACACGGGAGATCGGGATTCGAATGGCCCTGGGAGCGAGGCCAGGGAATGTGCGGCTTCTGATTTTCCGCGAGGTGGGATTCATGGTTTTCGCGGGAGTAGCCGTTGGATTGCCGCTGGCGTATGGGCTGGCGCGCTTGAGCGAATCGCTGCTCTTCGGCGTGCAGGCGGGCGACCCTTTGATTTATGTGCTGACGCTGGCGGTGATTGGCGTGGTGGCATCGGCGGCTTGTTACCTTCCGGCAAGGCGGGCGACGCGCGTGCATCCGATCGTGGCCTTGCGATATGAGTGACGCTTTTGGTGTTGGCGAGAAATTAAGACCAAGTACGGCGGATTGCGGGGAACAGTTTCAGTGATTTTAACGTAGACACTACATAGAGGAGGGTACATGGCTGACGCAAACGGAACGTTGATCAAGATGGAGGGTGTGAAGAAGGTTTTCCTGACGGATGAGGTGGAAACGCACGCTTTGTCGGAGATACACCTGGAGATCAAGAAGGGGACGTACATTTCCATCGCTGGCCCTTCGGGCTGCGGGAAATCGACGCTGCTTTCCATTCTTGGGCTGCTCGATTCACCCAGCG
>WNFF01000431.1_pt1 | contig 31057 bp, 27 predicted proteins | sample 5400441 | NCBI WGS metagenome assembly WNFF01 (sample SAMN13153345, study PRJNA577476) | soil metagenome | isolation source: 120 cm saprolite under Douglas fir tree site 2 hole 3 replicate 1 | place: USA:California | collected 2015-04-18
CTTTTTCCGCCAGCGCCAGCCTGGCCTTGATCGAGCAGACCGATGTGCGGCCATGGTAAAGCGTGAGCATGTCCGTCGTGGACTCCCTTCCACGCGATGCAAAACGGACTTTCCAAACCGGCGTCAATGATACCACAACCGGCGGCCTTTCCCCACTGGCGCGTGCGGGCCTCGTCGAGCTCGCAGACGACTACGTCCGGATGGAAATCACCTTGCCGTGGCTGCTGCTGGCCAAGCTCGCGGAGAAATTCTCGCCCGCGCGGCGCTTCCCCTGATCGTCGACGGGCCGGCGATGTCCGCCACGTGATCCTAATCGTATGCGTCAAAGCGGTACGGGATCGGATGGCGACGTCAGAAAAATGAGCCGCTTAGGCTGAACCTCAACCGTTCGGGACGACGGGAGTCGCAGGTTCAAATCCTGCCAGAGCTCTTGATGGAGGCAGTGGAGCGCCGCGGAAGCATCGAGCTCGCAACCAAGCAGGTCGAGACGGCGCTGTAGGCTACAGACCGGCGATCGCGTTCATGCCATAATTTGCAGAGACGGACGGGCTCAGGCATTCCGCGCCAGCATAAATGAGAGGACCCAGCAATGGACCGCAAGCAGGTAGAAACGGCGCTCGATGAGGCTTTCGCCGCGCATTGCGTCAAGCTGTTCGAGAATCTGTGCGTGGGGCATGGCGATCCTGAAGCCGAAAAGCGCTTCGCGACCGGCCTGCAGATCGCGATCGACGCGCGCGCCCGGGCGAGCCAGCACATTCCGGCGCCGATCGGCTAGATGGCGCGCGTACTGCTCAAATTCTGCCGATGCCATGGCTCTCCTACCGCAAGGGCGCCAAGGTCCACCGCTCACCAAGAACTCAATCCTTTGGTCCGCCGCTGGTTTCCTCGGCATTCGCCGTCGAGCAGCTCGAAGAGGCTACGGATACCATCATCCGGATTTTCAAGAAGAAGAGGCAGGTGCGTTCGGTGGCCGTTGAGCGCTTTGTTTCCGCATCCCTGCAAGGTCGACGATCCGGAGGAGATGGCTCGCGGTGATCAGCATCTCTGCCGCTTCCTTCGGATCGTCCACCCTTACATCTCGATGGCTCCTGGGATTCTTGAACAGCCCTACTGACCGTACCATCAGGAATCGTATTGCCTCTTGTTCTGACGGTAATGCCGAAAGGTCGACAAGGGGGCCATTCGTCTTTTAATGCTTCGCAATCGTCTGTGAGACACGCCCAAGTCGATCGCCACCATCGGCGGGGCCGCACCCTCTCGCGCCAGGGCCGCGCTGCGCGATCGGAACGTGGACGGGCGCCCACGTGCGGCCTGCTCATGCGGCCGCACCCGACGGCCCCGTCGGAAACCGTGTCCGATCCGCGAGTCGGCGACTTGACAGCCGACCCCAACCGGAGCCGGATGTTCGTCTGGCCTGCGGCAGTAGTGGGTACATTTATGCGGTGTTTAGTGTGCGCCGCCGAGATGCGCTTGGCGGAGGTAGTCCCGGACGCCACAATGCCGGTTCCGGGTTACGAGCACCACACGTTTCGATGTCCGCAGTGCGGCGACGAGGAGCGCCGCCTCGCGTTCGCGCGCGAGGGGGAATCGCGCGTTGCCCAGCCCCCCAAATCTTCGGCGCCGGAGCCGCGGGCGCTGCGGCCCGACGAGCCCGCGTCATTCGGCGCGGCTGCGGCCGCGCCGGAACCACGACCGGCCGAACCGATCTCTGCCGCTGCACCGCCGTCGTTCGCGCTAGCATCGGCCTTGGCGCGGCGGCTCAGCAAGCTCGCGGCCGCGATCAGGTCGCTGCCCGCATCGGCATCGCGGCTCGCCAAGCAGTCGATCCGCAAAGCGCCGCCCGCGTCGGCGCCGCCGCTCCCGTCGCCGGCCGCACCGCCCGTACCGCGACTGCCCGTCGAGCCGATATCGCCGGCCGCAGATTCGCGTGTCACGAACGTGCCGGGACCGGCGCGGCGCTCGTCTGACCCGGATGGCGTCCTTGCGGCGCTTTCGCTGGCCCGGCAATTGGCCGAGCCGGGGTCAAGTTCCGCATCGGCATCGCACTTCGACGAAGCGCAAGCATCCAACGTCGCGCCGCTGGCGGCCGCATCGGAGCCGACAGCGCTGAGCGTGCCCGCTGGACGTACGCCCCTCTCCACGCCCCAGCGCGGCGAAGCCGAATCGATCCCGGTCGCGCCGCATGCGAAATCCGAGACAGCCGAGCTGAGCGCGCTCGCGCGAGCGCCGGAGCCAGCGCCGGCACCGCCGCTGTCGGACACATCCGAGGCCGAGGCCGGTTTCGACGACGAGGACCTGCTTCGGCACGCCCTTGAGATCCTGGACGGCCCGAAGCCCACCCCGCAGCCGGCGAGCGCAGCTCTGCCGAAGCCTGCGGCGGCAGCAAGGCCGATGGCTCCGGCGAAGCGGGCCGACCCGGCCAGGACCACGCACGCCGAGCAGGCCAAGAAATCGCTCGCGAGCCGCGCGGTCCGCATCGAGCGCGCCCCCGACGACAGGGCCAAGTAATCTCGTCAAGGACGTCACCTCGGGCCTGATTGTCATGTGGCACCGCGACACCGCGCACCTGCGGGCGATGTGCGACTGGTTTGGCTGGGAAGTGGTGGACGAGTGAAGCCGCGGCACGGGCGGCGGTCATGCACGATCCCGCCATCACCGCGCTTGGCTCGGCGTTCCGGCACATGTGGGCGTTGACTTGCACCTCGCGACGGCTCGATCGAGAGCGGCAGATCACCCGGCTTCTCGCCCCTGAGATCGACGTAGTCGGCCGCGGGGCGGAATTGGCGTGCGAGATTTAACCCATAGGAGATCAGTCCGCCCGCATCGACAAAGTAGCGGAAGGGGTACACCGCAGGTAGTTTGTAGCAGGCGGCCAACGTGGCGATCCCGTCGGGATGACAAGCCGCCACTGGCCTTGTGGAGATGACCATTGCCGACGACGAGACCACGTCAACTCAAGCTCGCCGCCTTCATGCGGCCGGCGAGCATCCATACCGGCGCGTGGCGCTATCCCGGCGCCTTCCCGGATGCAAATTTCAACCTCGCGCACCTCAGGCGCTTCGCGCAGACCCTGGAGCGGGCGAAGTTCGACGCCTTCTTCATGGCCGACCATATGGCCGTGCTCAACATGCCGATCGATGCGTTGAAGCGCAGCCACACGGTCACGTCGTTCGAGCCGTTCACGCTGCTCTCCGCCCTGTCCCAGGTCACGGAGCGAATCGGCCTCGTCGCCACGGGGTCGACGACTTTCGACGCGCCCTATCACATTGCGCGGCGCTTCGCCTCGCTCGATCATCTCAGTGGCGGGCGGGCGGGCTGGAACATCGTCACCACCTCCAATCCGGACGCGGCGCTCAATTTCGGCATGGAAGAGCACATGGAGCACGGCGAGCGCTATGCGCGGGCGCGCGAGTTCTACGACGTGGTGACCGGCTTGTGGGACAGCTGGGCCGACGATGCGTTCATCCGCGACGCCGACAATGGGATTTATTTCGATCCCGACAAGCTGCACGTGCTCGAGCACAAGGGCAAGTACCTTTCGGTGCGCGGCCCGCTCAACATCGCGCGGCCGATCCAGGGTTGGCCGGTCATCGTGCAGGCCGGCGCCTCCGAAGCCGGCCGCCAGCTTGCGGCGGAGACGGCGGAAGCGGTGTTCACGGCCCAGTCGAGCCTCGCGGTGGGGCGGGAGTTCTATGCCGACGTGAAAAGCCGGGCGGAAAAAGCCGGGCGCTCCCGCGACCATCTGAAGATTCTTCCCGGCTGCTTCGTCGTGGTCGGCGACACGGTGGAGGAGGCGCGCGCCAAGCGGGCGAAGCTCGACAGCCTCGTGCACTACGCCAGCGCCATCGGCTCCTTGTCGATCGCGCTCGGCCACGATGCGTCGAAATTCGATCCCGACGGGCCGCTGCCCGATATTCCCGAGAGCAACGCCTCAAAGAGCGGCCGGCAGCGCGCCATCGACCTCGCCAGGCGCGAGAACCTCACGGTGCGCCAGCTCGCCCAGCGTCTCGGCGGCCATTCCGGACTGGCAATGGTGGGCACGCCTGCAACGATCGCCGATGAAATGGAGGAATGGCTGACGAGCGAGGGCTCGGACGGCTTCACCGTGCAATTTCCGTACCTGCCGGGCGGGCTCGACGACTTCGTCGACCGCGTCGTGCCGGAATTGCAGCGGCGGGGAATATTCCGGCGCGAATACGAAGGCAGGACGCTGCGCGAAAACCTCGGATTGCCCAGACCGAAGAACAGATTTTTTGCCTGAGAGTATGCCGGCTGCCGGCCGAGCGGTGGCAGATTACCGGCATGCCCACTGACTGATTGCTGCGAATTCGATATCCTGCCCGCGCGTGCTCCTGGCACGGTCTCGGCAGGTTGCGGAGGACGTCATGACGTATTCATCGCGGCGAGCGCTGTTTTCCGTCTGTGCGATGATCCTCGCGGGCATCACGTTCCCTACGCCGTTCACCGACGATCGCTTGGGTGGACGCGGCGGCTCGGTGCCAGGTGCCGCCGCCGCAGGAAGCGCGCTCGCGGATTCGGACTTTCCGGTCTGCCACGCGCCGGCCGCGCCTGAGCGCACGAGCGCCCTCATCCGCCTGGCGCAGACACGGACCGAGGTGCCGCCGGCGGAAATGAAAGCGGCCATGCCGGCGCCGGCCTTTGCCGACAGCGACCCGCCGCTCTGGGAGGGCCTCGGCCCCGTAAGCTACAAGATCAGCACGTCGAGGCCAGACGCACAGGCCTATTTCGACCAGGGCCTCCGCCTCGCCTACGCCTTCAATCACGCCGAGGCGCAGCGCGCCTTTCGCAAGGCGCAGAAGCTCGATCCGTCATGCGTCATGTGCTTCTGGGGCGAGGCGCTGGTGCTCGGCCCCAACATCAATCTTCCCATGCAGGAAGATGCGGTGCAGCCGGCCTTTGCGGCGGTCCAGAAGGCGCTCGCCGTCAGTGCCCAGGCGAGCCCGCGCGAGCGGGCGCTGATCGCCGCACTCGCAACGCGATACGCGCAGGATCCGAAGGCCGATCGCGCCCCGCTCGATGCCGCCTATGCGGCAGCCATGGGCAAGCTTGCGGCCGACTTCCCGGACGACGACGAGATCGCGGTGCTCTATGCCGAGGCGGTGATGGACTTGAGCCCGTGGAATTATTGGCAGCCGGGCGGACGCGAGCCGAATCCCCAGAGCGCGCCGATCGTGCCGACCCTCGAGCGCGTGCTAGCCAACCATCCCAACCATCCCGGCGCGATTCATTTCTACATCCACGCCGTCGAAGCATCGGATCGGCCGCAGCGCGCGGAGCCCTATGCGGATCGGTTGCGCGGCGCCATTCCGGCCGCCGGTCACCTCGTGCACATGCCCAGCCACATCTACTACCGCGTCGGCCGCTATCTCGATGCGCTCGGCGACAACAAGATCGCGGCCACGGTGGACGAGAAATACCTGGCCGACACCAATGCACCCATGGGCGTCTATCGGCTCGGCTATTACCCGCACAACGTCCATTTCGTCCTCGCCTCGGCGCAGATGGCAGGCGACGGAGCAACCGTCATCGCCGCGGCGGAAAAGTTGCGTGGCCTCATACCCGACGAGGTGGCGCGCGGAATCGCCATGGTGCACCCGGTGAAGGCGGCGCCGTACTTCGCCCATGCCCAGTTCAGCGGGCCGGAGACGATTCTGGCCCTGCCCGATCCGGGCGACGCGATGCCCTACGTCAAGGCGCTGTGGCGCTACGCGCGCGGCATGGCATTCGTGGCGCAGCGGAACTTCGATGCGGCCATGACCGAGGCCGATGCGATCGCGGCGATCGAGCGGACGGCGGATCTTTCGCTGCTCAACGCCTCGGGCATTCCGGCCCGGGAGGTGATGCGTCTTGCGCGCGCCGTGATCGAAGGTCGCGTCGCCCAGGCGCAGGGCAATCTCACCACCGCACTTGCCCGCTTCGAAGAAGCTGCGGCTCTCCAGGACGCTCTGCCCTACACGGAGCCGCCCTACTGGTACTATCCGGTGCGGCAAACGCTTGCGGCCACGCTGCTGCAGGCGGGGCGGCTGGCCGAGGCGGAGGATCAATTCCAACGCGCGCTCAAGCGGGCTCCTGCCAACGGCTGGTCCTATTACGGGCTGGCACAACTGTACAAGGCCCGGGGCGACGCCGCGGCTGCCGCGCGGGCCAAGGCCGAGCTCGCGAAGACCTGGGTCGGCGATCGCGAGTTGCTGCAGATCTCAAAACTTTAGCCACAATGCGCGGAGGGCAAGCCAGCGTTTTTCCCGGTGCAAGGCTGCGATTGATCTACCACAGGCTCTTGAGCCGGCCGCCGTCCATATTGAGCGAGACGCCGGTAATATAGCTCGCCCGCTCCGAGCACAGGAAAACCGTGGCGTTGGCGAGCTCCTCCGGTTTTCCGAAGCGGTTCAGGGAATTCTTTCGCGCCGCGAGCTTGCGGGCGTCGTCCGGCGACGCCGCGCCCAGCTCCTGCTTGAGCCCCTGCGCGTTCATGCGCCACAGGTTGGTGTCGACCCAGCCCGGGCAGATCGCGTTGACCAGCACGTTGTCCTCGCCGAATTCGGTCGACAACGACTTCGTGAGATTGAGCAGCGCGGCGTTGGTCATGCCGCTGCCGAACATGTAGGGGTCCGGCTCCTTGCCCGCTCCGCCGATCGTGTTGACGATACGGCCCCATTTCTGCGCCTTCATCATCGGATAGACCAGCCGGATGGCGCGCAGAAATCCGAACAGCTTGGTTTCGAGTTGATTCTTCATCTCGTCGTCGTCGAGCACCGCAAAACGGCCCGAGTACATGGTACCGGCATTGTTGACCAGGATGTCGACGCCGCCGAATTTCTCCTTTGCCGCCTCGACCATGCGCTTGATGTCGGCTTCCTTGGTCATGTCGGCTTGCACGGCGTGGATGTCACCGCCGGTCTTCTTGGCGAGCTCATCGCGCGCCTTGTCGATCTTGTCGGCGGTGCGCCCGGATATCAGGACGCGCACGCCTTCCTCCAGAAACTGTCGCGCGGTCTCATAGCCGATGCCGCTGCCGCCGCCGGTGACGATCGCGCGACGTCCCTTGATGCCCAGATCCATCGTTCGTCTCTTCCCTCGGCTTGACGCTGAAATCGGACCCATAGAGTATCCGCGAAGCGCCGCGGCAACAAAGAGAAATGCGAGGGAGGAATGGAGCTTGGACTGCGCGGCAAGGCCGCCGTCGTCACCGGCGGCTCGCGCGGCATCGGCAAGGCCGTCGCGCACACGCTCCTGGCAGAGGGCTGCGCGGTCGCTATCTGCGCGCGCAACGCAGAACGGCTCGATGCGGCGGTGCGCGATCTCGCCAAGCTGGGTCCCCGCGTCGTGGGCGTCGCAACCGACGTCACCGATGAAAACGCCGTCCGCGCATTCGTGGAGCAAGCATGCGGGACCTTCGGCCGCATCGACATTCTGGTCAACAACGCCGGCACGCATCTGCGTGGAACGGTCGAAAGCACCACCCCGGCAATTCTGGAACGGCAGCTCCGCGACAAGGTTTTTGGTTTCTTCGCCATGATCCAGGCGGTGCTGCCGTTCATGAAGCGCCAGCGCGACGGGCGGATCATCAACATCGTGGGTCAGGCCGCGCGCCACCCGCATCCCGATCGCTTTCCCTCCGGCGTGACCAATGCCGCCGTGATGGCGCTGACGAAATCGGTGGCGGACGCGGTGGCGCGCGACAACATTCGCGTCAACGCGGTATGTCCGCAGTACATCGAATCCGAGCTGCTCGCTTCGCTGATCGCCAAGGAAATGCGGGAACGCGGGGTCGATCGCGCGACCGCGGCGGGCGGCTTCTCGCGTTCCAATCCATTGGGACGGGTCGGGACGCCGGAGGAAGTGGCGGACCTCGTGGCCTTTCTCGCCTCCGATTGCGCGAGCTTCACCACCGGCAGCGCGGTGAGCATCGATGGCGGTTATCACCGCTATGTCTTCGGTTGAGAGGGCGCCATGGACCTCAGCCTTGCAGGCAAGACGGCACTGATCACGGGCGGGACGAGCGGCATCGGCCTTGCCATCGCGCAGCGTCTCGGCGAAGAGGGCTGCCGGATCGCGATCTGCGGCCGCGATCGAGCCAGGCTCGACACGGCGATCGCGGCGCTCGGGTCCATTCATGCGAAAGGCTTCGTGGCGGACGTCTGCAACCCGGGCGACGTCTCCCAACTCGTTGACGACGTCATCGAGGCCTTCGACGGCATCGAAATCGTGGTGAGCAACGCCGGAACGCATCTCGCGGGCCGCTTCAATGAAGTGCCGACCGAAGAGTTGATCCGGCACTTCAACACCAAGGTCGTCGGTCCCTGGGAGCTCGCGCGCTGCGTCGCACCGCATATGCGTCAGCGCGGCGGCGGCCGTTTCATCGTCATCATCGGGCAAACCGGAAAGGTGCCGCAGGCGAACGCCATCGCGTCGACCATTACGAATGCGGCACAGCACGCCTTCGTCAAATCGCTATCGGACGAGCTGGCGCCGAACAAGATCCTCGTCAATGCCGTGTGCCCGAGCCGTATCAAGAGCCCGCTGACCGACGGCCTCACGCTCCATAACGAAGTCTATTACGGGCGCAGCCTCGAGCAGCAGGAGGCAAAATGGGGCGCGGACGTTCCGCTCGGCCGCTGGGGTACGCCCCGGGATATGGCAAATGCCGTCGCCTTCCTGGCGTCGAGCCGCGCCGAATTCATCTGCGGCGCCAACATCGACGTCGATGGCGGGCACCAACGCTCGATTTTTTAGGCCGATCCCTCGCATGATCGATCTGCGTCACGTATCGAAGAGCTTTCATAAGCGCGACACGGTCGTCGACGCGGTGAACGACATCAATCTGACGATCGAGCGCCACGAGATCGTCGCCGTGATCGGACCGAGCGGCTGCGGCAAGTCGACCTTGCTCAACATGATCGCGGGACTCTATGCCCCGACCCGCGGGGAGGTCGTCTACAAGGGTGCGGGGATTTCCGACATCAACACCGACGTCGGATACATGACGCAAAAGGACAACCTGCTGCCCTGGCGCAGCGTGCGGGACAATGTCGCGTTCCCCTTGGAGCTCGCGGGCCTGTCGAAGTCGGAGCGCACGGCGCGCGCCGATCACGTGATCGAGCACGTCGGCCTGCAAGGCTTCGAAGATCGATTCCCGAATGAGCTCTCGGGCGGAATGCGAAAGCGCGCCTGCCTCGCACGAATGCTGCTCTATGGCGCGGAAACCGCCCTGCTCGATGAGCCATTCGCCGCGCTCGATGCGCAACTCAAGCTCACGATGCATGATCTCGTCCTGCGCCTCGCCGCCGAAAATGGGCAGACGATCGTGCTGGTGACCCACGACCTCATGGAAGCGGTCACGCTCGCGGATCGCGTGCTTGTCTGTACGCGCCGGCCTGCGACCGTGGCGCTGGAGCAGCGCATCGACCTCGGACGTCCGCGCGACGTGCTCAATGTGCGCTTCAGCAGCGAGTTCAAGGAACACTACGACGCGCTGTGGGAGCGCTTGCGCCTGGAATACCACGAGGACCGGGTATGACGGTGCCGGGCAGCAAGCCCGCCCAGCCGGCGGCCATCGATCATGAGGCGGCGCCCACCCGTGCGCCAGCGCAGGAGATGGGCGGCATGGTGATGCTGTCGTGCCAGCTCCTCCTCGGCATCGTATTCCTGCTTGGCTGGCAAGGAGCGTCCGGGCGGCTCGTGGACAATTTTTTCATCTCCAATCCGGTCGATGTCGGTGCCCGTCTCCTCGGCTGGATCGTGGACGGCTCGATCTTCCGGCACATCTGGGCGACCGTTTACGCCACGGCGATGGGATTTTTCATCGGCGCGATCGGCGGCACCATGCTCGGCGTCTGGCTCGGCGTGTCGCCGCTCGCCAGCCGCCTGCTCAATCCCTACCTGAACGCGCTCAACGCGCTGCCGAAGGTCGCGCTCGCGCCGCTGTTCGTGCTCTGGTTCGGCCTCGGTATCGAGTCGAAGATCGCTCTGGCCGCCGTGCTCGTGCTGTTCCTCGTCTTCCTCAACACCTTCGCGGGCGTGCGCGAAGTGGACCAGGACTTGATCGACGGTGCGCGCTTGATGCGTGCCACTCGCACGCAGGTGATCACGAAGGTGATCATTCCCTCCGCGATGTCCTGGGTCTTCGCCGGCCTCAAGATATCCGTTCCCTACGCCTTGATCGGCGCGGTGCTGGGCGAGATGATCGCCGCCAATCGCGGTCTCGGATACCTCGTGCAGTTTTCCGGCGCACAATTCGATTCCGCAGGAGTCTTTGCGGTCCTGATCGTCATTGCGCTGCTTGCGGTCGCGCTCAACTTTCTGGTCGAAATCGTGCAGGGTCGCATGGAGCGTTGGCGCATCGTCAGCCGCTGACAAGATCATCGGGAGGAGACTGGTATGAAGACGGTGAAGCTCGCGGCGACCATCGCGTGCGCCGTCGCCTGGTGGAACCCGTCCGCCGCGGTGTCCGCGGAGCCGGTGAAGATCACCAACATCGGGCATGGCTATTATTCCGGCGCGCTCTATGTCGCAAAGCAGGAGAAGCTGTTCGAGAAGCATGGTCTCGAGCCGGATATCTCCTATGTGCAAGGCGGTGCGCTGGCGCTGCAGGCGGCCCTGACCAAGCAGGCCGATCTCAGCATCCTGAGCTATGAGCACATCCTGACAGCCGCCGTGCAAGGAAAGCGCATCGTCGGCTTCTACAACCTCTGCAACCGGCCGGTGAACAACGTCATCGCGAGCGACAAGCTGATGACGGGCGCGGAGAAGCTTGGCGTCGAGGACAAGGTCAAGCGGCTCAAAGGCGCGCGGGTTGCGATGCCGTCGGCCGCCGGCTCAGGCGAAAAGATGCTGGGCGTGCTGGCCAAGAAATACGGTCTTACGTTGCCGGGGGACATTACCAGCGTCTATCTCGGCGCCGAGGCTCCCTCCTACGTCGCGGCTTTTCAACGCGATTTGATCGATGCCGCGCTGCCATTCGAGCCCGCCGGCGTGCTGGTGCAGCAAGCCGGCAAGGGCCGCATCTATCTCAACATGATGAATGGCGAGATCCCGGAATTCCGGGACATTCTCTTCATCGTGCTGGCAACCCATCCCGATATCCTCAAGGACAAGCCCGAGCTGTTGCGCAAGGTCGCGGCCGTCTTTACGGAAGCCGCAGCCATTCTCAAGAATGATCCCAAGCGCGGCAAGGCGCTGATGGCGAAGGAATACCCGACCATGACGCCGGAGACGAACGAGCAGGCCTACGAGACGGTGAGTCAGATTTGGAGCGGCAATGGCCGCATCACCGAGCAGCAGGCGCGGGCGACGTTTGCCTATCTGCAGCCGCAGGGAACGGTGCCGGTTGATTTCCCGTCGACGTTCACCAACGACTTCCTGCCGAAGTAACGTCATCCGGCTCGCAAACTGATCGGGGATGACACATGACGACGTTCGCCGTCGGCGAGGCCAAGATCACGCGGATCGAGGAGACGTATCAGCCGGTCTACCGGCCGGGCGACCTTTTCCCGGAATGGAGCGATGAGATTCTTGCCCGGCACAAGCATTGGCTCGCGCCGAGCCACTACGATCCGGCCACCGGTCTCGTCAAACTCAGCGTCCACAGTTGGCTGCTGCAGATCGGAAGGCGGAAAATTCTGATCGACGCGTGCTGCGGGAACCACAAATCCAGGCCCACGCGGCCGTTCTGGAACATGCTCAACACACCCTATCTCGAGCGGCTCGCCGCGGCAGGGGCGCGGCCGGACGAGATCGACCTCGTCATGTGCACGCACCTGCATCATGACCACGTCGGCTGGAACACGCAGCTTCGGGATGGCCGTTGGGTTCCCACATTTCCAAATGCGCGATACGTCTTCTCGAAGCCGGACTTCGAGTATTATCTGAAGGCCGACGCCGATCCGAAAACCGCGCCGGTGGAGTTCGGGACGTTTCGCGAATGTGTATTGCCGGTGGTGGAAGCGGGGCGCGCCGATCTCGTCACGGGCCCTCACCGCCTGAACGATCATATCGAGATCACGCCGGCGCCCGGTCATTCGGCCGGGCACGTGGTATTCAAGCTCGAATCAGCGGGGCAGCGTGCGGTCTTTATCGGCGACGTCTTTCACCACCTCCTGCAGGTCTATTACCCGCACTGGAACTTCCCCAAGAATTCGGATGTCGAGCAGGCGCGAGCGAGCCGCCGCATGGTGCTGGAGCATTGTGCATCGACGGGCGCGCTGACGCTGCCTTGTCACGTCGGCGCGCCGTTTGCCGGCCATATCGATGCGGTGAATGACGGATTCGAGCCCCGTTTTCGCTGATCGACGCGAGTGACTGCTCACACCATTCAGGGTTGTCGATAAATGCCTCGCGCTGGCGGGCTCGCGACCGCTGCCGCGGGCCGCGCTGGCCACGCCGGGCCATTGGGTGCTAGGAGTGCTGGCGATCGACGAATGCTTCAGCTCGCCGATCGTGCAGCGCCGGTAGCCCACAGGAGGACGGAGGCCGCATCGTGATCAAAGTGCTGTACATCGAAGACAACGAAGACGACGTGTACATGCTCAAGATGCGGCTCGAGCTGCTCGGCGATTTCGAGGTCTTGGCGGCACGGGACGGCGAGAAGGGATGCGAGATGGCCGCCCGCGAGCGGCCCGATATCATCCTCATGGACCTCGAGATGCCCATCATCAACGGGTGGGAAGCGACGCGCTGGCTGAAGAGCAAACCGCAGACGCGCGACATCCCGGTCATCGCTCTGTCGGCGCATGCGCTGTCCGGCGAGCGCGAAATGGCATTTGCGGCGGGGTGTGACGAGTTCGACGCCAAGCCGATTCAGTTCGAGCGCTTGCTGGCGACGCTTCGGCGACTTGGCGAGCGCCGCAAGTGACGCGGCCGGGATAAGGCCCGTCCCCGGGCGCGAAACGCAGCGCCGGCCCGCGGGTGTGGTATCCTTGGCACATGGGGCCGGCCACCGACGCACAATCACGGACGCAACATAAAAACCGGGCTTGGAGGAACATCATGAATCTCTGCATCTCTCGGGTGAGCGGGCTCGCCGTCGCGCTCCCTGACCCTGCCGTTGTTCTCGTTCGCTGCCGCGGCGCAACTCGCCGTCTCCGCCAATGACGGCAAGGCCGTGCTCGTCAACGGAGTCAACACGGTGCCGCCGGACCCGGCCGATGACACCGTCACCGTCATCGATCTCGGCGTCTCGCCGCCCAAGGTGGTCGGCGAGCTCAAGGCGCCGTCGAGCGTGGTGGGGCCGCCGCAGAACGTGGCGATTGCGCCCGACGAGTCGATTGCGCTCGTTTCCTCCAACATGAAGCTCGATCCGGCCGATCCGAAGAAGCTTGTTCCCGACAACAGGCTTTCGGTGATCGATCTGAAGGCAAATCCGCCGGCAGTGATCGCGACGCTCGAGACCGGTCTCGGACCGGCCGGCATCTCGATCAATCGCGCGGGGACGCTGGCCCTCGTCGCCAATCGCAACGATGGAACGGTCTCGATCTTCACCATCTCCGGCAAGACGCTCACCCCCGCCGGAAAGATCGACTTCGGCAATGCGAAATCCGGCCCGAGCAGCGTCGCCTTCTCGCCCGACGGCAGGACGGCGCTGGTATCGCGCGACGGCGACCACAGGATTTCGGTTCTATCGGTCGACGGCAATAAGGTCGAAGACACCAAACGCATGATGACCGGCGGCTTCCGACCCTATCCCATCCAGATCAGCCCCAAGGGCGATATCGCCGTCGTCGGCAATCAGGGCGGCGGCGCCGGCGATATCGACACGATCAACGTGATCGACCTCAAGGGGAAAGCCCCGCGCATCGTCCACACCCTCGACGTCGGCCAGATCGTCGAGGGTCTGGCGTTCTCCAACGACGGGAACTATGTCGCCCTCACCGCGCAGGACGGCTCGGCCCGGGCCCCGAACCATCCCTTCTACAACGACAATGGTCTGGTCGTCGTCTTCGGCGTGAATGGAACGAACCTTACCAAGGTAGGCGAAGCCAAGATCGGGAAATGGAATCAGGGCGTGGTCTGGAGCCGCGACGGCAAGACCTTGCTCGCGCAGAACATGGTCGAAAATTCGCTCTCGGTCCTGAGCTTCGACGGCAAGAACCTGAAGGTCACGGGCGAGATCAAGGTCAAGGGCGGACCAGCGGGTCTGCGTACGTCGGAACGCTGAGCCGTGCCGGGGCGCCGTCGAAGCGCTCCGGTTGACGGGGAGGGCGGCTCCCCGAGCGATCAGTAGGTCCCGCCCGGTCCGTAGCCGAAGCGGTAGTTGAGGCCGAACTTGATCAGGTGGATGCGCTGGCGGATGTCGACGGATTCGTTCGCGCCGATGAGGGCGAGCAGGCCGGGGAACGCCGTCGCGCGCGTGCCGAAGTCGAGATAGTCGTATTCGACCTTGGCCGACCAGTTGCCGTAGAAGGCGTGCTCGACGCCGGTGCCGAACATCCAGCCCCACCTGGTGTCCTCGACATGGATATTGGTGAACGGCGTGACGAATAAGCTGGTGTCATATTTGTCGTGCACCCAGGCGCCGCCGCCCTTCACGAACACCAGCGTCCGGTCGAAGGCAAAGCCAAGCCGGCCGGCGACCGTGCCGAGCCAATCGACCTCGGTACGACAATTGACGAGCGCGACCGGACTTGCGATCACGCAGTTGTCTTTTCCTTCGAGGTCGGCCCAGCTGACCTGCGCTTCCGCGCCCAGGACCAGCGAGGCCACCTGGTAATTGACTCCGACCTGGCCGCCGCCGAGAAAACCGGTCCCCACATAGTTGTTGTCATTGACGATCAGCACCGGAACGCCGGCGGTGAAGGTCTGCTCCTTCAGGAACCAGCCGGCGCCCGCGTGCGCGCCGATATAGAAGCCGGTCCAGCTGAAGGGCGTGGCCATCGGCGGAAGTGGCCTGTAGGGCGGTAGGTCGGCGGCGGACGCGGTCTGCGCAAAGGCGGCCAAAACCGCCGAAACCGCGAGCAGCTTGGGAACCCGACGCATGGCAATCCCCCCTTGATTCGGGCCATCGATCATCGGGTTCGTAATTACGATCGATAATGCATTGGTTTACATTGCGTGTGAGCATGCGGATTTGCCGGCGCTGTTGCCCGGACGCAACATTCGCGTTTACTTCCCGTTAACGATGGCGGCAGCGTCCGCTTTTTTGCGCGTTCTTCTCGAGGAGGGGCGTCGATATGGAGATGACGCAGTCCGATTGCGAGTGGTCACCGGTCACTGGGCAATTTATTTTTCGCAGTCTTTCGCGGGCGATATCGGCCTCTACATGGCGGGCATAGTGCCGCGCCTGTCCCAGCCCCCCTCATGCGCGGCATGAAAGAAGCCCCGGTGCGTCTGTTGCCGGGGCTTCGCTTTGCGAGGGAGCGCGATTCGCCCGCGCGATCGGCGCAACGCTCCGTCTTGGGGGCCGCAGATGAGCTCCGTTTTTGCACCTAAAGTCGGATACCAAACAGACAACGCCTCCCAGCCCGCGTTACGCAATGGGCCGGGAGAGCGGTCCGCGGGCGGGTCGAACGCTCAAATCATTCCTTCCGGCGTGCCGGGCGCGAGCCGGCAAGCCTGATTTCTGACGGTCCGGGACCACCATGCCGATCTATCGCTTGCTGCAGAACCACGCGTTCGGACCCGACGAGATCGGTATCCTCACCACCGCCTTCGAGGAGGCCTTGCAGACTTTGCGCCTGGTCGATCGGACGGACCCGGCGACGGAGATGGTCGCCAGGAAGATCATCGAGCTCGCGCAGCAAGGCGAGCGCGATCCCGTGCGGTTGCGCGAGCGCGCTCTGAAATTCCTGTCGGAATAATGCCGACGGCGGGCAGCCGGTGAAACTGCCCCGGTCGCAACGGCAATTTGGCGAGGAGCTGCATCACGAGACACCCGATGCCGCGCGGACACGAGGGCTGCCTGGCCGCGACCGAGAAGCCGACTGCGTTTGCTGCGATCTTGACTGTGCTTCGCCGACACGCTCGCTCGCCACGAGCTTCTTGAGTTCGGGCAAGCAGGACCCGCAATTGGTGCCAGCGCGCAGCAGCTCGCCGATCTCCTCGACGCTTATTGCCTCTCTGGATGCGAGAGCATCGCGGACGGCGGAGAGACCAACGCCAAAGCACGTGCAGACGATGGGGCCGATAGGACGCATGCCGTTTGCGGGCCGCCCCGAGAGCAGTGCGCGGCGTTCGTGGTCAGCCAAGGTGTCGGCTTCGAACAGGACCTTGATCGTGTCCCATTGCGGAGCGGCGTCCGCGGGACCAACGAACAGGCAGCCTTCGAGCCGACCGTCGGCATACGCGGCTGCACGATAAACGCCGCGTTGTCCGTCGATATACTCGGCAAGTCCGCCATGGGCCTCGAGCAGGCTGGGCGCCGCCTTGCGCCAAAAGGTTGGGCTCTCGTTGGTGGCGATCAGAGTTCCAAAACCTCCAGCAAGTGCGACGCGTGCCCACCAAGTGCCGGCAGGAAGCTCGGGCGCTCGCCGCGTCAGTGCGAAGCCACGGCGGCAAAACATGACCGCCGCGATGGCCGCCCGCGATGCCTTGGCCTCCGGCTGGCCCGAGAACGGATCGGTCACGGGGGTCACGAGATCGCCGACCCGTGCCGATGAAGCTGTTTCATCGCTCCAGTGGATGGGCGCGAACAGCGATCCCGGCTGCTGCCCTTCGTCGATCACCACCTTGAGCACGCAGGAACCATGCTCGGTCGACACTCTGGCAAGGCCGTCTTGGACGAGACCCGCGGTCTTGGCATCGGCCGGGTGAATTTCGACGAACGGCTCGGGCAAGTGCACGCCGAGCTTTGGGCTCGTGCCCGTGCGCGTCATGGTATGCCATTGATCGCGTATCCGTCCGGTGTTCAGATGGAACGGGTAAGTTGCGCTTCTTTTCGCCTTGAGCGCCGGCTTGTCCGGAGCGATGAACCGTGCCTTGCGGTTGGCGGTGTAGAAATTTCCGCCTGCAAAGAACCGCGCGCCGGACCCGGCTGCGTCCGTTCGAACCGGCCATTGCACTGGAGCGAGCGCATCGAACTCTTCGTCGGTGAGACGCGCGAGTCCACCGATATCGAAATCGCGCCGTCCGCCGTTTTCGAAGCTCGACAGCCGGGCGTGTTCGCGGAATATCTCGGCCGTCGACCGATACCGAAAGGCGTCGGCAAAACCCATGCGGCGGGCGACTTCGCTGACGATCCACCAGTCGGGCTTTGCTTCACCGGGGAGGGGCAGGAAAGGACGCTGGCGAGAAATGCGCCGCTCGGAATTGGTGACCGTTCCGTCCTTTTCACCCCACGCGGCGGCCGGCAGCACGATGTGGGCGCCGGAGTTCACCGTGTCGTTGGAACGCACGTTCTCGGACACGACGAACAGCTCGAGCTTCTCCAGCGCTTTTCGCATCGCCCGAGCGCGCGGAAGCGAGACTGCGGGATTCGTTCCCATCACCCACAGCCCCTTGATGGCGCCGCGCTCGATCGCCTCGAACATCTGCACCGCCTTGAGCCCCTCGGCAGCCACCATGTTGGAAGCCGACCAAAAGCGACCGACGCGATCGACCTCGTCACGTGAAAATCCCATGTGCGCGGCAAGCTGGTTGGCAAGCCCACCGACCTCTCGTCCGCCCATGGCATTCGGTTGACCGGTCAGGGAGAACGGCCCCATGCCGGGCTTTCCAATCCGGCCGGTTGCGAGATGGCAATTGATGATCGCGTTGACCTTGTCAGTGCCTTGCGCCGACTGGTTGACGCCCTGCGAGAAGCACGTCACGACTCGTGATGTGGTGCGGAACAACTCAAAGAAGCGCGACACCTCCGACTTCCGCAATCGCGTGGCTTGCGTGATTCCCGCCATGCTCGGCGCGATCGCGCGCGCCCCGGCGAGCGCATTTTCGAAGCCCGCCGTGTGGTTGTCGATGTAGCCGAAATCAAGCGCCTGCTTGTCGGCAAGGTAGACCAACAGCCCGCAAAACAGCGTGGTGTCTTTCCCAAGCGCGATCGGAAGAAACAAGTCGGCATCTTCGACGGTCGCAGTCCGACGCGGATCGATGACGACGATCTTCGCACCACGCTCGCGCCGGTTCTTGACCATCCGCTGATACAGCACCGGGTGACACCAGGCGGCATTCGAGCCGACGAGCACGATCAAATCGGCCTGATCGAGATCCTCGTATGTTCCAGGCACGGTGTCCGAGCCGAAGGCCCGCCGGTGGCCGGCAACGGACGAGGCCATGCATAGCCGCGAATTGGTGTCGACATTTGCAGAGCCGATGAAACCCTTCATCAGCTTGTTGGCGACATAGTAGTCCTCGGTGAGCAACTGACCGGAGAGATAGAAGGCGATCGCGTCGGGACCGTCGCGATCGATGATACGCTTGAAGCCGCCGGCCACGTGGTCGAAGGCGCGCGGCCAGTCGATCCGTGCCAGGCTGCCGTCAGCCTGACGCAGCAAGGGATGAAGAAGGCGTCCGGCATGTCCGAGGGTCTCGCCAAGGGCAGAGCCTTTCGAGCACAGACGGCCGAAATTCGCCGGATGTGCCGGATCGCCGGCAATGGCAGCGCCACCCTGTCCGTCCGGACGTGCCAGCACGCCGCAGCCCACCCCGCAATAGGGACACGTCGTGCGGACCGCCGGTAAAGGATGGACGGGGGCGTTCATCGATCCTCGACGCGTCGACTTCGCTGGACGAGACGATCACGGCGCATCGCCATCCTCACGCCGCGACTCGGATTGACGGCCCGCCGCCGAACACAAGATCGCCGCGCAGGCGCTCGATCGATGATGCAGAGCGAATCAGATCGAGATACCAGAGGGCGTCGGATGAATCGCCGAACAGGACGGCGCCGATGAGCCTGTCGCCGGCGATGACGAGCTTCCTGTAGACTCCCAGTTCAGGATCGCTCAGCACGATCTCTTCGGAACCGGCAGCGGCGCCCAGGAAGTCGCCGGCAGAGAATAGGTTGACCCCCGACACTTTGAGATTGGTTGCCAGCACGCTGCCCGGATATCGCGCGTTTTCGCCCGCCAGGCGTCGCGCCAGCATCTGCGCCTGTTCGTGTGCGGGCTCCACCAAGCCATAACAGGCCCCCCGATGCTCGGCGCATTCGCCGATCGCATGGATTGCGCGAACGCCCGTTTCGACCTTGTCGTCAACGACAATGCCATGGTTGACGGCGAGCCCTGCCTCGCGCGCAAGCTCGACGTTGGGTTGCACGCCGACCGCAACGACCACGATATCGGCGGGGATCACCGAGCCATTGGCCAACTCGACGCCCTCGACGCGGCGGTCGCCGACGATCCGCATGGTTTTCGACTCGAGCATCACCGCAATGCCCTTTGCCTCGACCGCGCACTTGAGCATGAGCCCGGCGTGTCGATCGAGCTGGCGCTCCATCAGCCTGTCGGCGAGATGGATCACGGTGACGTTGGCACTTGCCTTGGCGAGCCCGTAAGCGGCCTCGAGGCCCAGGAGGCCCCCGCCGATGACGACGGCGCGCGTCCCGGCGGACTTGGCGGACGCAATCGCATTGACATCGTCGATATCGCGGAAGGTGCGGACGCCCGGCAATCCCATTCCCGGAATGTCGAGCCTCAGGGGACGCGAGCCGGTCGCGAAGATGAGTCTGGAAAATGCAAGCTTTACACCGTCTGCAAGCGTAACGGTGCGCCCGATCGGATCTACCGAGGCCGCGCGCACGCCGTATCGCAGCGTCACACCGCGGGTGCGCCACCAGGCGGCCGGCCTGAGCTCAAGGTCCGAGAATTCGACCTCTTCCGCGAGCAAAGCGGAAAGCAAAACGCGATTGTAGGCGAGTCGCGGTTCCTCCCCGATCACCGCGATCGCGAAGCGGCCAAGCGCACGTTTCGCCAACTCTTCGACGAAACGTGCCGCGGCCATGCCGTTTCCGATGACGATGAGGGGCTCGCCCATCGGATTCCTCACGCCGCGGCGCGTGCCGCTGTCCGCCCCTTCGCGCCATGCTCGAATTCATCGAGGAAGGACAGCAGCTCTCGCCGATAGTCGTCGTAGTGCTCCAGGCGTCCTCTCCCAGACGACAACTGTGCCGATCAGATCGGCGTCTTCATTGACGCCACCCGGCCATAGAAGGATCAATTTACATGCCAGTTGGGGTGCGGCGACTTTTCCGATGTAACTTCAATATGTTATTGTCCTGCCGGCGACTTTCGGCAGCGCGCTAAAAGCTCATCACTGCACAATGTGCATGCGCCTCGCTTACGGCTTGTGCATTGCAGCAAGTAGCCCACGGCTGCGGCAGAGGTTAGGGCCACTTGTCAGGACCCCATTGCGGGGCCATTGCGGCGGGGATGACAGGTGACATGAGAGCACCGCCGCGGCCGGGCGCGGGCTCAGCCGCTCGCAGGCGGCCCGGTCCGCCATCGCAGCTCCCGTTGCGGATACGGGATCTCGATGCCGGCCTGCCGAAATCTCTTGATGATCGCGTGATAGACGTCGCTCTTGACCGACAGGCTCTTCTCGACGTCGGTCACGACGCAACGCAGCTCGAACTCGAGCGCACTGTCCCCGAAACCCAGGAGAAACGCGGCCGGAGGCGGCGACTGGACGATCTGGGGATGGCCGCGGGCGATCTCGGTCAGGATGTCGCCGACCTGGGCGGCGTCGCTCTCGTAGGCGACCCCGACCTTGATGACGATCCGCCCCAGCGTGTTGGCGCGCGTCCAGTTCTTCACCACGCCGGTGATGAACTCCGAGTTCGGAATGATCACGCTCGCCCGATCGAAGGTCTCGATCTCGGTCGCCCGCACCCGGACCCGCCTGACCCAGCCCTCCTCGCCCTTGACCACGATGGAATCGCCGACCCGGATCGGCCGCTCGGTCAGCAGGATCAGGCCGGACACGAAGTTCGATACGATCGACTGCAGCCCGAACCCGATGCCGACCGAAAGGGCGCCGGCGATCAACGCGATCTTCTGCAGGTCGAATCCGAGCCCGGTCAACGCCAGCGATATCGCGGTGATCGCGCCGACATAGCCGAAGATCGTCACGATCGAGAGCTGGAGGCTCGGCTCGATCCTGGTGCGCGGCAGCAACTCCGCCTCGAGCCAGCGCTGCACGATGCGCGTGACGACCAGCAGCAGCACCAGGACGAGGAGAGCGGTCAGCACCGATCGAAACGACAGATGCAGCTCCCCGATCTTGAACCCGAACGGGATGTTGCGGATGGTGTCGAACAGATCGGCGGTCGATACTTCCCAGGGGCCGATGATCAGGAGGAAGGAGAGCACGACCAGCAGCACGCGGATCATCGCTGACAGCAATGCTCCGCCGAGACCGAGGCCGCGGGCGCTGATGCCGAGGCTGGCCGCGAGCCTCTGTCCCCGGGTCGTCTGCTCGCCGATCGTCGCAAAGAACGCCTGCGTGACGACGAGCAGCAGGTAAAGCGCCCCGAACGCCGCCGCGGCGACGATCACCCTGAGCGACACGAACGCAGCGAGCCCGGCATAGCCGGCGACCAGCGCCAGGACGATCGCGGCCGCCGTCAGCAGGCCCAGCGGGTGGGCCCAGGCGGCGGCCACCAGGACCCCGCCGCGCAGCTTGCGAATCTGCCCCAACCGGACGACGAGGTGGACCAGGAACGCGGCGGTCGCCGCCGCGAACAAGGCGTTGGTGGCAATGGTGACGACTAGCGGCGCGAACAGGGTCTTGTGCATGATCTGCAGCGGAATCAGGACGCCGAGCGCGCGTGACGCCCAGACCAGATGATTATGGAAGCACTGCGCGGTCTCGTCGTCCTCGTGCAGCAGTCGACGTTCCGGCTTTTCAGGCGCAAACAGCGCGCGCGCCACGCCGTGACCGAAGGCGGCGGCCGCAATTCCGGCAACCAGGCCCTGGGCGATCGTCTCGAGACGGTCGGTCAGCAGCCCCAAGGTCTCCACTGCCAACAGCGCCAGGAGGCTCGCCGCCGAGGTCCGGGCCGCGAGCCAGACGAACACCCACAGCGCCATCCAGGCTTTCGCCGAACGGGTATCGTAGGGGCCGGCGAATGGACCGGCCGACAGCCGCGGGAACCACCACCGGTTCATTGCGATCGCGACGGCTGCAATGGCAAGCAAGACGAGAGCGGCCGCGGCGACGCGTCCGCCGTCGGCACGTTCGCTCGTCCAGGCCTCCATCAGCAGCCGCGCGCTGCGCAGCTCGGTCGGCAGCGCATTGAACGCCGCCAGCCAGAAGAACGGATCGAGCGCGCTCGCACTGCGCGCGAACAGCTCGCTGGCGTACAAGGCGTGGCGCTTCTGGGCTACGCGCTCGCTGAGCTGATCGATTCTGACCGCGAGGACGCGGGCCTGCTTCAAGGCGCCGTCGAGCTCGCCGAACGTGGCGGTGAGCTCCTCGCGCTCGTTCGCAATTTCCGGGGTCTCGGGCGGCGCGTCCTTCGCCGGCGGGGGGCCGAGCTGCTTCAGCCGCTCCTCGAGGTCGCGCGCGCGCGGCTCGATCTCGTCGATCTTGCCCCGCAGGGTGTCCATCGCGGCGTTGAGGTTTTGCCGGACGCCGGCGAGCGCCTCGGCGGTGACGTCGTCACGACCGACCGTCGCCTCGATCTCGTCGAGCGTGTCCTTGATCGTCTCCAGCCACGCCGTTTCCGATGCCTCCGCGGAGGCCCTGCCGGCCAGCGCGGCGCCGGCGGCGACAAGCACGGCGATCAACGCCCAATGGGCGAGCCTCCAGCGAACCGCCCGCCCGGCGCCCCCGATCGTCATGAGATCCTCTCCTCGCGAACCGCAACGGCGCCGATACGTGATATCGCGAAACAAGGCGATAAATTGAAGAACTTTATTTCGCGCCGGTCCTGCGGCATAATCCTGCCGCATCAGGAAAGGCGGCCGCCGTGGGACATCGACTGATCAGTGCGCTGATATTCCTCAATGCCTTGGGCCTCGCCGCATGCGTGGTCTTGATTGCCGTGGCCCTCGCCAAGGACGATGCCGCCCTCGCCGGAGAGGTCGCGCAAGGTACCTTGCTGTCGCTTCGAATGTTCGTCGCCGGGGCGGCGCTGCCGACCGTGGCATGGGGGATTTTGGCCTTCGAGTTCGACCGGTCGCACACGAAGAAGAAGCTGCTGGAATCCGCTGCCATCTACGTTCTGCTCCTCCTCTCCTTGATCGCGTTCGTCGTCGCCGGCTGGCGCCTGCCGCGGGCGTTCACGACAGCGGTGACACTCGGCTAGGGCGTTTCTCGCTCGCGTTGGGGCACCTCATCCGCTCATTCCCGCGCAAGCCGGAATCCAGGACCGCTTGCTGGGACGCTTTCGCTCTGGGTCCCCGCAACGGGGAACCCCATCGCGCGAGCGCGATGGGGGCCCCTCGCGGGGACGAGCGGATTATGCTCCGATTCCTCGGCATCCGGCTCCTTTTCACGCACCGACTCAGATCGTCTGCCCGGCCTTGAACATGCCGTGCGGCGTGCGGTGGAGCGATTCGAACCCGGTCCTGGTGACGCGCACGAGCTCGCCGAACTGGACGCCCGCCTTCTCGTCGCGGGTGATCACGTTGGGCTGCACCACCATGCACATGTTCTCTTTCAGCGTCAGTGTCGGGGGATGCCCGGCCGGGCGGCTTTTCGAGCCGAGGATCGGCGCGAAGTAGCCGCCGCCATAGCCGTGCACGAGGTCGTCGTAGGTGGTGAAGCCGTTCTTCTCGATGACCGCGGACGCCTCGATCAGCTCCCGGGCATGAACGCCGGGGCGGATCGCCTTGGTGATCGAATCGAAGGCGGCGACGGCGGTCGCATGCAGGTCGCGGTAGAGCTGGGTGGGCTCGGCCTCGACGGTGAAGCCGCGCAGCACCTGGCCGGAATAGTCCCACCAGGCGGCGGAGAGCTCGCAGAATACGAAGTCGCCGGCGGCGATCCGGCGGCGCGAGGTGAATTGCCGCGGCACGCACACCTCGGGCGCCTGCATTGGCGTCGTCCCGATGAAGTGGATCACGTGGGCGCCGCCGAGCCCGACATAGGCGCGCTCGATCATGTTGCCGAGGTCGTGCTCGGTCATGCCCGGCCGGGTGCCGGCGATGAGCGCGGCCATGCCGGCGTCGCTGAGCACCGCGCCCACCCGCAGCCAGGAAATCTCCTCGTCCGACTTGTCGATCCGCAGCTTGATGTATTCGCCGTCGAGGCTCGTGAGCTCAAGCTTGCCTTCGAGCGCCTTCCATTTCGATCCGCTGAGCGGGCCGATCACGCCGAGGCGCCGCGCGCCGCGGCGGGCGAGCTCCTCGCCCAGCTTGACGACGCCTTTTTCCTCGCCCCAGCGGACGTCGACGCCGCGCGCGAGCAGCCGCGCCAGCGGCACGTGATTGTAGTATTCGACGAACATCGTCATCTGCTCGCCGGGCCGGAACACGAGCAGGGCCTCGGTGGTGCCCGGCCAGCTCGTCACCCAGCGCGTCGCGTTGCCGACGTTCTGCGCGCTGACGACGAGCAGGTGATCGACGCCGGCGCTCTCCATCACCCGCGCCAGCGCGTCGTGGCGGCGCTTGTATTCGGCGTCGGAGAAGCGCGGGTAGACCTGCTCGAGGATCGGGCGCAGCTCCGCCGGCAGATTGAGGATGTCGGAGGCGGCGGCGGGCATCATTCGTTGCATGGCCGCGGGCTGGCTCGAGGCGTCGGTCGCCTCCGACGCCGCGGCGGCGGTAGCGCCGGCGCCGGCGACGAGCTTGCCGAATTGACGTCGATCCATGTGCTCTCCCCCATGGGACGGAACGGGCTCCAGCGTCTTTGCGATGATTGTAGCAACGAACCGCGCGCGGTCTACCGACCGCCGCGCGACTTCGGCGCGGCGCATGGTCGCCTGCTCGTTTGCCTCCCAGTCAACGTATGATGACCTTTGTGCTTCGGTTGTGCTGCGCATCCATTCGACGCCCTTGTGCGAGGCCAGCAAGGCCGCGTACCTTCGCCCGCAAATGGGCGAATGAAACGCTGCGGAAATCGTTCGCCCCGCGAGAACGAGGAGAGAGAAGCGCCATGAGGCCGTGCCCGAGTATTGCTCGTCTTTTTGCGATCTGTCTGGCCGGAATGACGCTCGCCGGACATGCCTTTGCGCTCGACTATCCGACCCGGCCGGTGCGCTGGATCGTGACCTATCCGCCCGGTGGCGGGACCGACATCACGGCGCGCATCGTGGCGCAATGGCTGTCGGAACGACTGGGCCAGCAATTCGTCATCGAGAACAAGCCGGGAGGCGGCAACAACATCGGCACCGAGGCAGCGATCCATTCGCCCCCCGACGGCTACACGCTGATGCTGGTCAATCCGGCGAACGCGATCAATACGACGCTCTATCCGAAGCTGTCCTTCAACTTCATCCGCGATATCGCGCCGGTGGCCGGGATCATGCGGGTGCCGAACGTGATGGAGGTCAATCCATCGGTCCCGGCCAAGACGGTGGCCGAGTTCATCGCCTATGCCAAGGCCAATCTGGGCAAGATCAATTGGGCGACCTCAGGCAACGGCACCTCGGTCCATCTCTCCGGCGAGCTGTTCAAGATCATGACCGGCGTCGAGCTCACCCATATCCCGTACAAGGGCTCGGCGCCGGCGCTCACCGACCTGATCGCGGGCACCGTGCACGTCATCTTCGACAACATGCCGCCCTCCCTGCCGCATATCCGGGCCGGCACGCTTCGTGCGCTCGCGGTGACGACCAATGTACGGTCCGACGCGTTGCCCGAGATTCCGACCGTCGCCGAGACGGTGCCGGGTTACGAGGCGAGCGCCTTCTACGGAGTGGGCGTGCCGAAGGGTACCCCGCCCGAGATCATCGACAAGCTCAACAAGGAGATCAACGCCGGTCTCGCGGATCCGAAGATGAAGGCGAGGCTCGCCGAGCTCGGCGGCATGCTGACCCCCGGCACGCCGGAAGACTTCGGCAAGCTGGTCGCCGGGGAAACCGACAAGTGGGCCAAGGTGATCAAGACCGGCGGCGTGACGCTGGAATAGCTGATCTGCTCGACGGACTCGGGCCCATGAACCGTAAGCGCCCCGAAGACCTGCGCAGCCATCGCTGGCTCGGCGTCAGCGATCTGCGCTCGTTCGGCCACCGCTCGCGGCTGCGCCAGATCGGCTACGACGCCGAGGACTGGGCCGGCCGGCCGGTGATCGGCATCATCAACACCTGGAGCGAGATCAACGCCTGTCACGCGCATCTGCGCGCGCGCGCCGAGAACGTCAAGCGCGGGGTGCTGCAGGCCGGCGGTTTTCCGATCGAGCTGCCCGCGATGTCGCTGGCGGAGCCGTTCGTCAAGCCCTCGACCATGCTCTATCGCAATTTTTTGGCGATGGAGGCGGAGGAGCTCTTGCGCAGCCATCCGCTCGACGGCGCGGTGCTGCTCGGCGGCTGCGACAAGACCACGCCCGGCCTGATCATGGGCGCGATCAGCATGGGCATACCGGCGATCTACGTGCCGGCCGGCCCGATGCTGCGCGGCAACTGGCGCGGCGAATATCTCGGGTCGGGCTCCGACGTCTGGAAGTACTGGACCGAGAAGCGCGCGGGCAACATCACCGAGGAGCAGTGGAACGAGATGGAGGGCGGCATCGCGCGCTCCTTCGGCACCTGCATGGTGATGGGCACGGCGGCGACCATGATGGCGATCGCCGAGGCGCTCGGCCTGACCCTGCCGGGCGCCTCCTCGATCCCGGCGGCGGACTCGAGCCATCCGCGCATGTGCGGCGTCGCCGGCCGGCGCATCGTCGGCATGGTGTGGGAGGACCTCACCCCCGACCGGATCCTGACGCCGGCCGCCTTCGACAACGCCATCAAGGTCCACATGGCGATGGGCGGCTCGACCAACGCCATCATTCACGTGATCGCGATGGCGCGCCGCGCCGGCATCGCCCTCGACATGCAGCGCTTCGACCGGATCTCGCGCGAGATTCCGGTGCTCGCCAACGTCCGCCCGTCGGGAAAATACCTGATGGAGGATTTCTTCTATGCCGGGGGCCTGCGCGCGCTGATGCTGCAATTGCGCGACCGGCTCGATCTCTCCTGCCTGACCGTGACCGGAAAGACGCTCGCCGAGAGCATCGCCGGCGCCGAAATCTACCTGCCGGACGTGATCCACTCGGTCGCCGATCCGATCTATCGGGAAGGGGCGACCGCGGTCCTCACCGGCAACCTGGCGCCGCGCGGCTGCGTGATGAAGCCGGCGGCGGCGGAGCAGCGCTTCCTCAAGCATCGCGGGCCGGCGCTCGCCTTCGAGGACTACAACCACATGGCGCGCGAGGTCGAGCGCGACGATCTCGAGGTCACGCCCGACCACGTCGTCGTGCTCAAGAATGCCGGGCCCAAGGGCGGGCCGGGCATGCCGGAATGGGGCATGTTGCCGATCCCGAAGAAGCTCGTGCGGGCGGGAGTGCGCGACATGGTGCGCATCTCCGACGGCCGCATGAGCGGCACGAGCTACGGCGCCTGCATCCTGCACGTTGCGCCGGAAAGCTTCGTCGGCGGGCCGCTGGCGCTCGTGCGCACCGGCGACGCGATCGAGATCGACGTCGCCGCCCGCCGCATCCACCTCGATGTCGCCGAGGAGGAGCTCGGCCGCCGGCGCGCGGCCTGGAAAGCGCCCGCGCCGCGCTACCCGCGCGGCTACGGCGCCATGTTCTCGACCCATATCGGCCAGGCCGACGAAGGCTGCGACTTCGACTTCCTCGCGGGCAAGGGGCAAATCCCCGAGCCGGAGATTCATTGACGATCAGGGGCGCGGCTCGATGGAGCGTCGCAAGTTTCTCACCAGCACACTGGGCTTGCCGATCATCTCGGCGCTAGCGGGCGCGTTCCCATCGCCGGCGGTGGCGCAGGCGTGGCCGGCGCGCAACATCACGATGATCGTTCCGTTTCCGCCCGGCGGGCAGGCCGACCTTGCGGCGCGGCCGGTGGCGGCGGCGCTTGAAAAAATCCTCGGGCGGCCGGTCGTCGTCGACAATCGGCAAGGAGCGGGAGGTGCGGTCGGCAATGCCGCCGCGGCACGCTCGGAGCCCGACGGCCACACCCTGCTGATGGCGCTGTCCTCGGTCGTCGTGCTGCCGGAGGCCGACCGGCTGTCCGGACGCAAGCCGTCCTACGAGCTCGATCAGCTCGTTCCGATCGCGCGCGTGCTGGCCGATCCGGGCGTTCTTCCGGTGTTGAGCTCCTCGCCCTACAAGACGCTCCAGGATCTGGTGGGCGACGCCCGCAAGCGGCCCGGCGAGATCACGTTCAGTTCGTCCGGCAATTACGGAGCGGCCCACATCCCCTACGCGATGTTTCAGCAAGCCGCCGGAATCAAGCTCCTGCACGTGCCGTACCGGGGCGGCGGCCCCTCGCTCGCCGCGTTCCTTGCCGGTCAGGTTGCCATCACCGCGCAAGCTCCGGGGCCGGTGAAGCCATACGTGGACGAAGGGCGGGTGCGCCTCGTTGCCAGTTGGGGCGGCACGCGCACGGCGGAGCTGGCCAACGTTCCGACCTTCATCGAGCTCGGCTATCCCGATGTGGAGTTCTACATCTGGGCGGGATTGTTCGTACCAAGGGGCACACCCGCGCCGATCGTCGACCGGCTGCGCGATGCCATGCGCGAGGTCATGCGCAACCCGCAGGTGACCTCGGTGTTCGAGCGGGCCGGCAGCCCGCCGGCCTATCTCGACGCACCGGACTTCGCGCGTTTCATCGACGCTGAAAGCGCCCGCCTCGTTCCCACAGTCAAAAAGATCGGGCGGCTGGACTAGGCTTAACGTTGTCCCCACTGCCGCCGTCCTCGTTTCCAGGAGCCGTCGCGTCAAAATGAAAATCGGGCTATTCGACCACGTCGAGCACGGCCAGCGCCCGCTCGCGACCCTGTTCGACGAGCGGCTCGCCTTCGCCAAGGCCGCCGACGAGGCTGGCATCTATTGCCTGCACGTGGCGGAGCATCACGCCACCCCGCTCAACATGGTGCCGGTACCGGGAGTCTATCTCGGCGCGGTCGCGCGCGCGACCAGGCGCATGCGGCTCGGCCCGCTAGTCTATCTGCTCCCGCTCTATTCGCCGCTGCGGCTGATCGAGGAGATCTGCATGCTCGATCATTTGAGCCGCGGGCGCCTCGAAGTGGGCGTCGGCCGCGGGGTGTCGCCGTTTGAGCTCAAGTATCACAAGATCGAGCACGAGGGTTCGCGCGACATCTTCATCGACGCGTTCAATTGCATCAGCGCCGGCCTGACCGCCGACACGCTCACGTATTCCGGCAAGCATTACCAGTTCGAGAACGTGCCGATCGCACTACGGCCGCTGCAGCGGCCGCACCCGGCGTTCTGGTACGGCTCCTCGAACACGACCGGCGCCACCTGGGCGGGCGAGCACGGCATGCATTTCGTCAGCCTCGGCCCGACCTCGTTCGCCAAGACCAACATCGACGCGTTCAAGGAAGCGCTGGCGAAACGGGGCGGGCCGGCCCGGCCCAAGGCCGAGTTTCCCGGGGGCGCGGCGATCGGCGTGCTGCGCCACATCTTCGTCGCCGACACCGACGCCGAAGCGACGCGGTTCGGCAAGCCGGCGATGGAGGTCCATCTTGCCCATTTGAACTGGTTGCGGGACAAGCACGGGGTGACCGGGCCGACCTCGCGGTTCAACGTGCCGCGCGGCGCCACCTTCGAGGACGGCGTCGCCGACGGATCGGTGATCGCGGGAACCCCGGAGCGGGTGCGCGCGGAGATCGAGCGCCAAGTGCGCGAGCTCGGCGTGAACTATCTGCTCGCCTATCCGTTCCTGGGCACCATGACGCTCGATGAGGCGTTGCGCTCGCTGCAGCTGTTCGCGACCGAGGTGATGCCGAAGCTCGCGCAGTTGTGATCCCGAAGCGTGTCCCGGATGCGGTGCAGCGTCATAAGCGCGTAAACGCGCTTTAGGCTTCATGCTGCGCTGCGCCCGGGACACGAGGCTAGCCCTTTGCGGCGGACTGTGCGAAATTCTCGGGCGAAGCGACCATACGGGTCACCACCGGATCACGAGAGGTTACTCATGACAAATGCCAGGGTCACCGGCGTGCGGAGCATCGAGCTCGGCGTTCGCGATCTCAATCGGTCGGCGGAGTTCTACAGCAAGGTCTGGGCGCTGGAAGAGGTCGCCTCGGACGGCGACACCATCCAGTTCCGGGCGACCGGGGGCGAGCACCACGTGCTGACCATCCGCGAGCGGCCCAAGCCCGCCTTGCTGGGCGTGCATTTCGCCGCCGCCGATCGGGCGGCGGTCACCGAGCTCTGCGGCAAGGCGAGGGGCTACGGCGTCGAGGTGGGAGGCGAGCCCGCGCCGCTTTCCGCCGCCGAGGGCGGCGGCTACGGCTTCCGGTTCCGCTCCCCCGACGGGCTGCCGATGAGCATATCGTCGGACATCGTGCAGCATCCCAACAGCGTCCTCGACCGCTCGCGGCCGACCAAGATCAGTCACGTGGTGCTCAACAGCGCGCGCACCGAGGACCAGATCCCGTTCTTCATCGACATCCTCGGCTTCAAGCTCTCCGACAGCACGCAACTGATGGAGTTCCTGCGCTGCAGCGCGGACCACCACAGCGTGGCGATCTTCCGCAACAACGGCCCTTCGCTCAACCACGTGGCTTACGAGCTGCCGAACATCGACGGGCTGATGCGCGGCACCGGCCGCGTCAAGCAGAGCGGGTACAACATCGAATGGGGGATCGGGCGGCACGGACCGGGCAGCAACGTGTTCTCCTATTTCATCGAGCCGAACGGCTTCGTCGCGGAATACACGACCGAGCTCGACCAGCTCGACGAGGCGACCCACGTCCCCCAGGACGCCAGCTACTGGCAGAAGATGATGCCCATGCCGGACCGCTGGGGAACGGCCGGGCCGCCGTCGAACCGGATGCGGGCGGCGATGTCGGGCGCCCTCTACCTCGGCGACGGCGAGCGCGGCGAGGAGCGCTGCGAGGACATCATCGGGCGCAAGCTCGGCTAGTGACCGACGACATTCCGTTCGACAAGAGCTTCGATCTGCGGCCCGACACCGTCGAAGAGGTGGTGCCGGGGGTGCGGCGCGTGCTCGCGAATAATCCGAGCCCGTTCACGTTCA
>WNFF01000515.1_pt1 | contig 31052 bp, 28 predicted proteins | sample 5400441 | NCBI WGS metagenome assembly WNFF01 (sample SAMN13153345, study PRJNA577476) | soil metagenome | isolation source: 120 cm saprolite under Douglas fir tree site 2 hole 3 replicate 1 | place: USA:California | collected 2015-04-18
GACGCCCACGGTATCTATCACCAGCGTGTCGCCTTCGTAGCGGCCGACGGAATCCCCATACCAGGATGGCGTCACTTGCGCCGGATGCGGCTGGTTCATCCGCACGTAACGCACCTGATGATCGTTGGGATAAAGGAAAGTGATCTTGTCCGGCTGCTGGAGCATCTGCATCGCAACGCCGTTAAAGATGTAGGGAACGGGTTCCGGCCAGCACTGTATGGTCGGAGTCGGCGAGACCATTCCGCCTAACTCTATTTCGCCCTTCTTCTTCACCGCTTCCGCCGCCTGGGGCTTCAAGATTGGATTGGTGTAATCGCCGACCAACCGGGCGGGGTTGCTCACGAGGATGTTGTTGTTAGCCGGCAATGTCCGGCCGTTGACGTCGGCCCCCTGCGGCCGGCGCGACTTGTTGACCACCGAGCTGGGGCCCGAGGCCAGCGGCTCGAAACCCGGGAAGGAGGGATGCGACCAGATGCCGGAGAAATCCGGGATGGCAGCCGGCGCGACCGCAGGTCCCGCGGTTTGGCCGAAGGCAGACGTCATCGTCGCTACCGCCAGCATCGTCAGTAAACCGATATCCCACTGCCTGTGCATGACAGTCTCCCTTTCATGGCTTGTCGGTGCGACGATAGCAAATGGGTACGCACCAGCGATGGCCGCGGCGCCGCGCACGATTCTGGTCTTTCGATTGTTTGTCACCTATAGGAGTCGTCCACGTCAGATGGATCAAGAGCCTATCACAAAGATGACCGATGAACATCTGACGCCCAAGCCAACGAGCCTCCCGCCCATGGCCGATCTTGCCGCCGCCCAGAGTCTGTTGCGCACAGTGTTCGGCTTCGCGGAGTTTCGCGCCGGCCAGGCCGAGATCATGGAGACGATTCTCGCGGGCCGCGACGTGCTCGCCGTCATGCCGACCGGCAGCGGCAAGTCATTGTGCTATCAGTTGCCGGCACTGATGCGCGGCGGGCTCACCATCGTGGTGTCGCCGCTGATTGCGTTGATGCGCAACCAGGTGGCGCAGCTTCGCGGCTACGGCATCGCCGCGGCGAGTCTCAACTCCACCAATGGTTTCGACGAGAACCGCACCATCGTGGAGCAGATCGCGCGGGGCGAATTGCGCCTCGCCTATGTGGCGCCCGAGCGGCTCGCCAAGCCGGAAACTGTTGCGCTCCTGCGGCGCGCCAATGTCGGCCTGCTGGCGGTCGACGAGGCCCATTGCATCTCGCAATGGGGCCACGATTTCCGCCCCGACTACATGAATCTCGCGGCCCTGCAGAACGAGCTCGGCCCTCTGCAAACCATCGCGTTTACGGCGACCGCGGACGCCGCGACGCGGGCTGACATCCTGTCCCGGCTGTTCCGGCAGCAGCCCCAAGAGCAGCCCCAAGTCTTTGTCCACGGCTTCGACCGGCCCAACCTGCGGTTAGCCATGAGCGCGCGAAACCATGGCCGCAGCCAGCTCGCGCAATTTATTTCCGGCCATCGTGGCGACAGCGGTATCATCTATTGCGCCTCGCGCCGCCGGGCCGAAGATATCGCAGCGTTTCTGCGGGACGAAGGTGTCAAGTCACTGCACTATCACGCCGGAATGGACGCGGCGGAACGTTCGCGCAATCAGGACGTATTCCTGCAGGAGGACGGCGTGGTCATGGCGGCGACCATCGCCTTCGGCATGGGCATCGACAAGCCCGACGTCCGCTTCGTCTGCCACCACGATCTACCGAACAACATCGAGAGCTACTACCAGGAGATCGGCCGTGCCGGTCGCGACGGCTTGCCGGCCGATACGCTGACCCTCTTCAGCACCGGCGACATCGGTCTGCGCCGCCGCCAGATCGAGGAGGGCGCCGCCTCGGACGACCAGAAGCGGGTCGACCGGCTGCGCCTCAACGCCCTGGTGGCGCTCTGCGAATCCCCGCGTTGCCGGCGCCAGACCCTGCTTGGTTACTTCGGCGAGACTGGTGCGTCGGCCTGTGGCAATTGCGATATCTGCGCCGGCAGCGTTGCGGTGGTCGACGGCACCATCGCGGCGCAAAAGGCAATGTCGGCAATCGTGCGCACCGGCGAACGCTTCGGCACCGAACACCTGATCAACCTGCTGCTGGGTGAAGAAACCGAGGCGATCAGGAACTTTCGTCATGACGCGTTACCGACCTTCGGGGTCGGCAAGGAGCACGACCGCAACGAATGGCGCTCGATTTTCCGCCAGCTCTATGCCGCCGGGATGCTGTCGCTCGATATCACCGGCTATGGGCGCTGGACGATTCAGCCGGCCGGGAGGGCCGTGCTCAAGGGCCAAGCGAGAATCGAATTGCGCCGGCAGGCCGTCACGGCGCCGGGCAAGAAGGCCGCGCGCAAAGCTGCAGCCACAGCAACGCTCGGTGAGGGCAGCGCGGACCATGCCTTGTTCGAGGCGTTGCGTGCGCGCCGCTCCGCGCTCGCCAAGGCGCAGGCGGTCCCAGCCTACGTGATTCTGCCGGACCGCAGCCTGCTGGAGATGGCCCGGGGTAAGCCCACGACGCTTGGCGAAATAGCCGGTATACACGGCGTCGGGGAGATGAAGCTCAAGCTCTACGGTGAGGAATTTCTCGATGTGATCCGCCGCCACCAGGCCTCGCCCAGCCAACGAAGGGCGGATTAGTTTAGTTGGACGACGTGGTGAGAAGGGCGTTCACCAAACAGGGTCAACTCCAATTCCGCTGCGAAACACCGGGGCGGGACCGATGGACAGTGGATAGCAGTCTCATCGCGCTCAAAGCGACCTAGCCGACACCTTAAAGCGGGGTGATCAGGAATCCGTCAAAGGCGCCGATGTCGCGACGAGACCCGTCCGAAATCTTCCGAAATCTTGATAAGAGCGCCGAAACAACGTAGTTTTTTCCGGCCGGAATTGCTCAGGGGGGAGGGGGCCTTGCCTTCGCAGGGACTTGCCTAGGCACCGAGATGCTTGGCAACCGTGCGCATGTTGGTGTGACAGGAGCGGTGCGAAATGCTCTTAATGTCGCGACACGTGAATTTCTCCGGCTTTCAGTTCAACGTTCCGACACGCGAACTGCTGCGGGTCGAAAACGGGGGGTGCTAACGCCGATTTCGCTCGGATCGCGTGCGGCTGATGTTTTGCTGCTCTTTCTTAACCGGTCCGGCGAACTCATCGCCAAGAATGGGATCATGGACGCCGTATGGCCGGACCTTGCGGTGGAGGAGAGCAATCTGACCGTTCAGATTTCAGCGCTTCGCCGCGTCCTCGACAGCGGCCGGAACGGCGCAAGCTGCATTCAAACGGTTGCGGGACGCGGCTACAGATTTGTCCTTCCGCTCAGGGACGCAGTGGGATCTGAGATAGACTTGCCAGCTTGTGAGGCAGATGCGCTTCAGGCGGATGCCGCCTCGCCATTGGCGCAAGGGCTTAGCGCAACACCTAAGTCCGTTGCTGGAACGTCTCCACCGCAATCGGTCACGGCGGCAGCGCAGGCCAGCGTCGGCGAGAGACGAGCGGGGCATTGGCGTTTCGCGTCGGCGGCCATGGTGGCCGTGCTTTGCTCGGCCGTGGTCGTCATCCATTGGCGGGGGCTCTCTTCCGATGGGCCCGTGTTGCGCGCCGAACCGCGCCGGCTGTCGATCGTGGCGCTGCCGTTCGCGAATGCGAGGGGCGAGCCGAAGGACGACGATTTGGCCGCCGCTCTCACCGAAGACGTTACGACCAGCCTTGCCCAGACGCCGGGCGCGTTCGTGGTCGCCCGATCGATGGCGCATGCGGTCGCCTCTCGGAAGCTTTCGTTGCCGGCTATCGGCAGCGAAAGCGGCGTTCGTTACGTGCTCGAAGGCACCCTCCGCCGTTCGTCCGACGCCGTTCAGCTCAAGGTTGAGCTGAGCGAAGCGGCGAACGGCGCCGGCATCTGGGCCGCGCAATTCCAGGGCGCTGGCAGCGAGACGCGGGATCAGATCGTACGAAACCTGTTGTTCCCGCTGCGGACGGCCTTCATGGACGCCGAGGCGCAAAGGCTGTCGACCTTGCCGCTCGCGGCCTTAACGGTTGAGGATTTGCTGACGAAGGTAAGGGCAGCGAACAATCACCCACCGATCACCGCCGCCAGGGGTGCGGAGAATATCGAATTGCTCGAGCGCGCACTGGCGGTTGCGCCGAATTCGCCTGAGCTCCTGATAAGCCTCGCTCGCGAGCACCTGCGGCCGATCGTGGAATTCGGTGATCGCATTGGCAATCGCGATGACCTGTGGTTTCGCGGCAGCTCTTACGCCGAACGGGCACGTGCCGTCGCGGCCGGATCGGAAGCGATGTTCGAGTTGCAGGCCTATCTGCTGCGCGCGGAAGCGCGTTTTGACGAAGCCATTGTCGCGTACAAGGCGCTCATGCACGCCGCCCCAGACTCTGTGCGCTATCACGTCGACCTCGCGCGAAGTCTAATCGCGGTGGGGCGGTCGGCGGAAGCGATCCCGCTTCTGGAAGAGGCGATCAGGCGCAGCGACGTCGCGGCGCCGCGCTTTGTTCCCTATGGGGCGCTCGGCCAAGCGTTGATCCGGCTTGGACGCAACGACGAAGCAATCGACTGGTTGCTGGCTGCCAGGGAACAGTCGTCGGGGCTCATTCCGCAAATCTATCTCTTGCTTGCCGCTGCTTATGCGAATGCCGGGAGGATCGAGGATGCGCGGCGCGAGTTACGCGGCTATGTCAAGCAGCAACCGACGTCGACGCTGCGCGGTGTGCGCCACTTCGTGAAGCCGACGCCGGCCGCTGCCGAAGAGCAGCAACACGAGTTCGATGGCTTGGCCCGCAGCGGCTTGCGCGATCATGTCGACGAAGATGTCGAGCCGGGCTTGGCGATCACGGCGGGTGTGCAGGCAAATCCGCTGAACGCCCCGACGCCGCGTGGGGCTCCTGGAGTGTCGGTCATCCGCACCTTTGAGCTGGCCACGTTGATCGATCGTCAGAGAGGCGGTGGGGACGAGCGACCTCTGCTGCTGTCGATCATGTGTTCCGACTGTTTGGACATCGTGTTTCCGGGCTCGATTCACGTTCCACAGTCCGTGCGGCATGAGCCCATGACCGACGAGCAACGCGGCGCTCTCAAGGCTTGGCTCGGCCCCTTGCTGGACGGAAATCCAAGTCGGCGCCTGATCACAATTTCGTGGAATGCCGAGCGCTGGCACGGACGCAATCTCGCGCTCGAACTGGTTGCGCTCGGCTACCCGAATGTCTCTTGGTATCGCGGCGGGCTGGAGGCCTGGGACGCTGCCGGTTTGCCCGTGCAAAGACTGCACTGGTGACAGCCCTCGCTCGCAGACGCCGAAAGTCGGCTCGATCTCGCGCGCGTGCCCCTCCGGTATACATTTTTCATCTCATTCAGGCGGCCGGTCAGGCCACGGCGGCTAAAGCGGCCCGCCCTACCGCTCGCTGTGATCAAGCTGCATCATGCGGGCAGATGCGATGAGCAGCGGTCGATCTTCGTATTGCGCCGCAATTCCCGCTGTGTTAGCAAACCAGCGATTTCATTGGGTTGCGCTGACCCCGGCGCTCCCGAAAATCCAAGTCCTCACACATTTCCAAGGGCTTGCGCCTCAACTCGGGGGCGCTTCGCCTGTGGAAATAACACAAAGCCTTTGGTGAGCCTGTGGCAGGGGAGTATCCAATTGATTCCGGAATGGCGGGCCGTTATGCCACGGCCTTGTTCGAGCTGGCGCTCGAGGCTGGGGCCGTCGATTCCGTCCTGGCCGATCTTGAGAGATTCGACGCGCTCCTTGATGAGAGCGCGGACTTGGCGCGCCTCGTCCGCAGCCCGGTGTTCACCGCCGCCGTGCAGTCGAAGGCACTCGCTGCGGTGCTCGACGGGGCTGAAATCGGGGGGCTCGCGGCGCAATTTCTCAAGGTTGTGACATCCAACCGCAGGCTGTTTGCGGTCCGCAACATCGTCAAGGCTTACGTGGCCCTGGTCGCTCGCCACAAGGGCGAGGTGACGGCGCATGTCACGGTCGCCGAGCCGCTGTCCGATGCGCATCGCGACGAGATCCGCAACACCCTCAACGCGGTGACCGGAAAGGATGTCCGGGTCGAGGTGAAGGTCGATCCATCGATTATTGGGGGGCTGGTGGTGAAGCTTGGCAGCCGCATGGTCGACAGTTCGTTGCGCACCAAGCTCAATGCACTCAAGCATGCGATGAAAGAGGTCGGTTGATGGATATCCGGGCCGCAGAAATCTCCGCGATCCTCAAGGAGCAGATCAAGAATTTCGGCCAGGAAGCCGAAGTGTCGGAAGTCGGCCAGGTGCTGTCGGTCGGCGACGGCATCGCGCGCGTCTATGGCCTCGACAACGTTCAAGCCGGCGAGATGGTCGAGTTCGAGAACGGCGTCCGCGGTATGGCGCTCAACCTCGAAACCGACAATGTCGGCATCGTGATCTTCGGCGAAGACCGCGAAATCATGGAAGGCCAGACCGTCAAGCGCACCGGGGCCATCGTCGACGTGCCGGTCGGCAAGGGCCTGCTCGGCCGCGTGGTCGATGCGCTCGGTAATCCGATCGACGACAAGGGACCAATTTCGGGCGAGCGCAAGCGCGTGGATGTCAAAGCCCCCGGCATCATTCCGCGCAAATCGGTGCATGAGCCGATGGCGACCGGCCTCAAGGCGATCGATGCGCTGATCCCGATCGGCCGCGGCCAGCGCGAACTGATCATCGGGGATCGCCAGACCGGCAAGACCGCGATTGCCCTTGACACCATCCTGAACCAGAAGCCCCTCAACGCCACCGGCGACGAGAAGATCAAGCTTTACTGCGTCTACGTGGCTGTGGGGCAGAAGCGCTCGACAGTCGCGCAGTTCGTGAAGGTGCTGGAGGAGCAAGGTGCGCTCGAATATTCCATCATCGTGGCGGCGACGGCTTCCGATCCGGCGCCCATGCAGTTCCTGGCGCCGTTTGCCGGGTGCACCATGGGCGAGTATTTCCGCGACAACGGCATGCATGCCGTCATCGTCTATGACGACTTGTCCAAGCAGGCCGTGGCCTACCGGCAGATGTCGCTGCTGCTGCGCCGTCCGCCCGGGCGCGAGGCCTATCCGGGGGATGTGTTCTATCTCCATTCGCGTCTCCTCGAGCGCGCCGCCAAGATGAACGACGACAACGGCGCGGGCTCGCTCACGGCGCTGCCGGTGATCGAAACCCAGGCGAACGACGTGTCGGCCTATATCCCGACCAACGTGATCTCGATCACCGATGGCCAGATATTCCTGGAGACTGACTTGTTCTACCAGGGCATCCGGCCGGCCGTTAACGTCGGGCTCTCGGTGTCGCGCGTGGGCGCCGCAGCGCAGACCAGGGCGATGAAAAAGGTTGCCGGCCGCGTCAAGGGCGAGCTGGCGCAATATCGCGAGATGGCGGCGTTCGCGCAGTTTGGCTCCGATCTCGACGCCACCACGCAGCGCCTCCTCAACCGCGGCGCACGTCTGACCGAGCTGTTGAAACAGCCGCAATTCTCGCCGCTCAAGATGGAAGAACAGGTCTGCGTGATCTATGCGGGCGTCAACGGCTACCTCGATCCTATACCGGTCAACCGGGTGCGCGCATTTGAAGACGGGCTGCTCGGCGCGCTGCGGACTGCGCACGGCGATATTCTCAAGGACATCCGCGAAGCGCGCGATCTCAGCGACGCGACCGCCGCAAAGCTCAAGGGCGCGGTTGATGCTTACGCGAAAGCATTTGCCTGATGCCAAGCCTCAAGGACATGCGGGTCCGCATCGCCGCCACCAAGGCGACGCAGAAGATCACCAAAGCCATGCAGATGGTGGCGGCGTCGAAGCTGCGCCGGGCCACCGCGGCGGCGGAGGCGGCGCGACCTTATGCGGAGCGCATGGAGAGGGTGCTCGCCAACATCGCGACATCGGTCGGCGATAATCCAGGCGCGCCGCGGCTCTTGACCGGCACGGGCTCCAGCCAGAGCCACCTTCTGCTCGTTTGTACCGGCGAACGCGGGCTGTGCGGCCCTTTCAACTCGGCGATCGTTCGCCTCGCGCGGGACCGCGCCAATTCGCTGCTGGCTGATGGCAAGGACGTCAAGTTCCTCTGCGTCGGCCGCAAAGGCTTCGATCAGCTCAAACGCCACTTCGAAGATCGTATCATCGAGACTGTCGATCTGCGCTCCGTGCGCCAGCTCAAATTCGAGAACGCCAGCGGCATCGGGCATAAAATCATCGCACTGTTCAAGGCGGGCCAATTCGACGTCTGCACGTTGTTCTTCTCGCGCTTCAAATCGGTGATGGCGCAAATCCCGACCGCGCGGCAGCTCATTCCGGCGGTCATCTCCGCCGATGCTGGGGGCAACGGCGGCGCCGTTTACGAATACGAGCCGGACGAGGCGGACATCCTCGCCGAGCTTTTGCCGCGCAACATCTCGGTGCAGATTTTCCGCGCCTTGCTGGAGAACACGGCTTCGTTCTACGGCGCCCAGATGACGGCGATGGACAACGCCACCCGTAATGCGGGCGACATGATCCGCAGGCAGACACTGATGTATAACCGCACGCGACAGGCAATGATTACCAAGGAGCTGATCGAGATCATCTCCGGCGCCGAGGCGGTGTAGACTTCCAGTCAACGAGGACACTTTATGGCCAACAAGACCGGACGCATCACCCAGGTCATCGGCGCGGTCGTCGACGTGCAGTTCGACGGCCATCTGCCGGCAATCCTGAACGCGCTCGAGACCGACAATCACGGCAATCGGCTGGTGCTCGAGGTGGCTCAGCACCTCGGACAGTCGACGGTGCGCACCATCGCGATGGACACCAGCGAAGGGCTGGTGCGCGGCCAGGAGGTCGCCGACACGGGCCAGCCGATTTCGGTGCCGGTTGGGGACGGCACGCTCGGACGCATCATCAACGTGATCGGCGAGCCCGTGGATGAGGCAGGACCCGTTGTGTACAAGGAACGGCGCGCCATTCACCAGCCGACGCCGGCCTACACCGAGCAGTCGACCGAGGCGCAGATCCTTATCACCGGCATCAAGGTCGTCGACCTGCTTGCGCCTTATGCCAGGGGCGGCAAGATCGGCCTGTTCGGCGGCGCGGGAGTAGGCAAAACCGTCACCATCATGGAACTGATCAACAATGTCGCCAAGGGACACGGCGGCTATTCGGTATTCGCCGGCGTCGGCGAGCGCACCCGCGAAGGTAATGATCTGTACCATGAAATGATCGAGTCGAAGGTCAACAAGGACCCGAGAAAGAACAACGGCTCGACCGCCGGCTCGAAATGCGCCCTGGTCTACGGTCAAATGAACGAGCCGCCGGGCGCGCGCGCCCGCGTCGGGCTCTCCGGCCTTACGGTCGCCGAATACTTTCGCGACCAGGGACAGGATGTGCTGTTCTTCGTCGACAATATCTTCCGCTTTACGCAGGCGGGCTCTGAAGTCTCGGCATTGCTCGGCCGCATTCCGTCGGCGGTGGGTTACCAGCCGACGCTTGCCACCGACATGGGGGCGCTGCAGGAGCGCATTACGACCACCCACAAAGGATCGGTGACCTCGGTGCAGGCGATCTACGTGCCGGCCGACGACCTTACGGATCCGGCTCCAGCAACGTCGTTCTCGCACCTCGACGCCACCACGGTGCTGTCGCGTTCGATTTTCGAGAAAGCCATATTCCCTGCAGTCGATCCGTTGGACTCAACCTCTCGCATGCTCTCTCCGCTTGTCGTTGGCGAGGAGCACTACAACATCGCCCGCCAAGTCCAGCAGGTATTGCAGCGCTACAAATCGCTTCAGGACATTATCGCCATTCTCGGCATGGACGAGCTGTCGGAGGAGGACAAGCTCACCGTCGCGCGTGCCCGCAAGATCGAGCGATTCCTGTCGCAGCCAATGCACGTGGCCGAGGTGTTCACCGGCCTGCCCGGTGTGTTCGTTGAACTTGCCGATACCATCAAGGGCTTCAAAGGGCTGGTCGCGGGCCAGTACGATCATCTGCCGGAAGCGGCCTTCTACATGGTCGGCACCATCGAGCAGGCGGTCGAAAAGGGCAAGAAGCTCGCCGCCGAGGCATAGGGTTACCCGTCATGGCCACATTTCGCTTCGAACTGGTCTCGCCGGAACGCTTGGTATACGCGGGCGAGGTCAGTCAGGTCGACGTTCCGGGTGAGGAGGGCGAGTTTGGTGTCCTCGCCGGCCATGCACCATATATTGCGACGCTCAAACCCGGGCTTCTAACCGTCTACCGCAATGGCGAACCGCAACGAATCGTCGTGCGCGGTGGTTTGGCGGAAATGGGCCCGGCCGGACTGACGGTGTTGGCCGAACAGGCCGTGCCGGTGGCGGAAATCGACGCCGCCACGATCGCCCAAGCCATCCGGGATAGCGAGGAAGACGTTGCGGATGCCGATAACGACCTGAGCCGCGACAAGGCGCGCGCCCGCCTGGAACAACTCCAGACGCTCAAGTCGGCGCTCGGCCATTGAGTTGGGCGAGAAGCAACTCGGACCTCATCCTGAGGAGCCCGCCCTCTTGGGCGGCCGTCTCGAAGGATGGCAGCGAGCAACCGAAATCGGGCTGTAGCCGATTTCGGCGATCTTTCGTGCCGAAAGTCGGGCAAGCCCGACTTCGGATGCCGTGCATCCATCCTTCGAGACGCGCGCAAGAGCGCGCTCCTCAGAGTGTGTGAAAGAATCGAACTTGGGGTGGCGAGGTAGAATGACATTTCGAGATAGACCGCCTGGAGGGAATTTCGATTCACGACTGCTTCACTTCGGAGTCGAATATTCCACGTTTTGGGGCCTTGCGACGCCCTCGGGAGTTTCTTTCACACGCTCAGGATGAGGCTGTAGCCAGGGTCAGCAATCGGCGAATTTCGAGAATTCCCGCACCACGCGTTCATAGGTCGATCGCTTGAACGGCACCACGAGATCCGGGAGGTGTGCCATTGGCTCCCATTTCCAGGCGATGAATTCGGGATCATGGACGCCGTCGCCTGGCGACGAAATGTTGATCTCGCTATCGTGGCCGGTGAAGCGCAGCGCATACCACTTCTGGGTCTGGCCGCGATACCGGCCGCCCCATGCCTGGCCGACGATGTCGCGCGGAATGTCATAGGAGAGCCAGTCGTTAATCTCTCCGAGACGCTCGACCGATCGGATGCTGGTCTCCTCATAAAGTTCCCGTAATGCCGCCGGCCATGGGTCTTCATCGCGATCAATGCCGCCTTGCGGCATCTGCCAGACATGGGTTTCGTCGATGTGTTCGGGTCCTTCGGAACGCCGGCCGATGAAGACCAGGCCGGCGCGGTTGAGCACCATGACGCCGACGCACGGACGGTAGGGCAAATCCTCGAAGCGGGGCATATTGGACGTGGATTGGTTCACGGGCTCGCTGCATTTGGCATGGTCGCGGCTACGCCGACAACCCCGGTGGTGAAAAAGCCGCAGGTTTCGACGGTTTTTTAACCCAGCATTCAGAATATCCGTTCCAGCGGTTCACTGACAGCTGCCGAGATAACTCATCGCGCTGAAGATTCCCCAAAAGACGGTGCTGCCAGATACCTGGTCCGCGTCGGGCCGGCGCGACGAACAATATGTCGAGCCATATGAATAATACAGCTGGTCGCCCACTCTAAACCACCCCATTGTGATCGCAGGACTGCAGAAGCCGGCATTTTTCATGCTTGCGGGAATCCGCGTGACGGTACCCCCCGTATAGGGTCCAACAGTTGTGTATTGGCAGTAGGCGAAACCATTGGTGTAATAAAGGTTATCTTGATAAATGAAGGTTCCAGGCAGAAAAAACAATGGGGAAAATAATGGGTAAGACGCGCCGCTCGATGCGTAGGAAAAATATGGACTGAGGTCAAAAACATCCACGACGTCGGTCGCGTGGCCAGCGCGATACGGCCATTGGAACAGATACCGAAATGAAATTCCTTTCTGGGTCGCCTGTGACAGCGCGTTACGGGCGAGCATGGAGTTGAAGTAAGTTTCTTGGACGAACAGTTCCTTTGAAAGCTCGCCCGCCGCGCCAAGCTCTGATGATATGAAGTCGAGTTGGGTATCAATAGAAGAATAGTCACCGGCTGCGACAGAAGTCGTGTTGCCATACAGATCAAAGCCATAGGCATTGGGTCGACCGCCGGTGGTCGAGTCATAGGCCGAAATCTGCGCGCTGATCTGACCTGAAAAACCTGGAACGATGGAGAAGCCTGTCGTATCTGAAACCCCGTAATTGTAGGTATAGACTGACCACAAGGTCGTCACGTACTGCCGAAGGACTTGGGGATTCACCGGACCATATAGTTGAGGAATGACCCACATGCCACCAAGTTCGGCCCCTAAGTCGTAGAGCACCCGCGGATTGGCTCCCGGAACTGAAGTCAGAGACTGATAGATCAACTGGCGGGTTTGCCAAATCAGATTCCAGTTCGATTGAAACTGAGCTTCATCCCAAGAGCTCCATCCCATGGGATTGCTGGCATCCATGGGCACAAAGCGAAAATTGATTTGAGTAAACCCAATCGTCTTGATCGTCGCGATCAAGGCCGAAAGATTGGCCTGGTGCCTGCTTGTGAGGACGCCGTCGGCCACCACCATCTCACAAAACGTGTTCAGATAAGTCGTCTGCGGCGGGGCATAGCTATACTGATTGAAAAAGTGCCAAAGAACCAAAGAGATTTTTCTTTGGCCTGCGGCATACAGAGATCGCAATTTGGCGTCTATAGCCGCCTTGGCCACGTCATAAACTGCGATGACTGATCTCGCATCCCCCATCGCGTTGAGGCAATTGCCCGCCTCGACCGAGCCAAGCGGCAAAGGGGTATATTCATGTTGACTTATAAAAACGAGATTTGAGCCGCCAGGCTCGCTGAGAAAGTCAGCCGCAGCCGGATGAGAATGGCCCAAGAAGCCAAAACTTGCCGCTGCGATCGTCACGCAGATGGCTCGCTTTAGCTCTGGCAACGAACGAAACACGACGACCCCCCGCGCCTACAGCCGCGGCGCCCCATACAAGGCAATAGTAAGACTGAATATTGACGGTGTCCACCGCCGTGTGCGGCGGCCTCCGAAAAGATTTTCCCGGATATCAATTCTGGGGAAGCATCTTGGCGCAAACGCCAAGCAAGTCTCAATCTGGCGAGTTTCACTCGGATCTGTGCAATGGACCGTTACTTCCCGACGCGTCCCCAGCGCGGGTCGTGGCTACCCGTCGCACTCATTGACATCAAAAAACCCGGCGGCACGGGGCCGCCGGGCTATGCTTGAGTTGCGTTCAAGATCAGTTCGGGAGCGTAGCCGACTTCGGGTTCGGCGGGAACGCCGCATTGGTCCTGGTGCCGCGCAGGAGATCGAACGCCATATTGAGCGCCTTATCGTCCTTAGCTTCCGGCGGAATGTAGGACTGCGAGCCCGCTTGTTCGTCACCCTCGGCCTTGAGGTGGCCGCGCAAGGACGATTCGCCCTTGGTGTCGGCCGACCGCGCTTTCATTTCCTCCGGCACATCCTGCAGGACTTCGACGTCGGGAGAGATGCCCTTGGCCTGTATCGAGCGGCCGGACGGCGTGAAATACCGAGCCGTGGTCAACCGCAACGCACCGTTGCCGGAACCGAGCGGGATGATGGTCTGCACCGAACCCTTGCCGAACGAGCGGGTTCCCACCAGGGTCGCCCGGCGATGATCCTGCAGCGCTCCCGCAACGATCTCGGACGCTGACGCCGAACCGCCGTTGATGAGAACGATCACCGGCTTGCCTTTGGTCAGGTCGCCCGGCCGTGCGTTGAAGCGCTGAGTCTCTTCGGGATCGCGTCCGCGGGTGGACACGATTTCGCCCCTCTCAAGGAACGCGTCGGAAACCGAGATGGCCTGATCGAGCAGGCCGCCCGGATTGTTCCGCAGGTCGACGACGTAGCCTCGGAGCTTTTCGTTCGGCACCTGGCTGGTGATGTCCGCGATAGCCTTCTTCAGCCCGTCGGAGGTTTGCTCGTTAAATTGGGTGATGCGGACATAGCCGACATCGTCACCCTCGACCTTCATGCGCACGGAGCGGACGCGGATATTGTCGCGCATAATAGCAACCTCGATCGGCGCATCGTTGCCTTTGCGCATGATCTTGAGGCGGATCTTGGTGTTCACCAACCCGCGCATCTTCTCGACGGCTTGATTGAGGGTCAGGCCCTGAACCGGGTCGTCATCGAGATGCGTGATGATATCGCCGGCACGGATGCCCGCCTTGGCGGCCGGGGTATCGTCGATCGGCGCGACGACCTTGACCAGCCCATCCTCCATCGTGACTTCGATGCCGAGCCCGCCGAACTCGCCGCGGGTCTGTATCTGCATATCCTTGAAGCTCTTGATGTCCATGTAGCTCGAATGCGGATCGAGCCCATTGAGCATGCCGTTGATTGCCGATTCGACCAGCTTGCTCTCGTCCGGCTTCTCCACGTAATGCGTGCGCACCCGCTCGAAGATATCGCCGAACAGATTGAGCTGGCGGTAGGTATCGGCCTGCGCCGCCCTTGCGCTCGAGCCGATCAGCAGCCGGAATGACGGCTGCACCGCAACGAGCGTCACTGCAGCGCCGGCGACCGCGCCTAGGAGAACCAGAGAAGTCTTGCGCATTATCCACCAACCTTTTCGTTTACAGTTGTCGCCCACCACGGAGTGGAATCTATCGGTGTGCCATCTTTCCGGAACTCGATATAGAGCACCGGTTGAGCTGAACCAACCACAGAAGAGGAGCCGGCTGCCGAAGCAGAGGCAACTCGCGTGCCACTTCCCATAACCGCCACCGGCTCCCCGGTCAGAACGAACTGGCCGGGGTCGACCGTAATTCGTTCCATTCCGGCAAGTAGCACATGATAGCCGCCGCCGACGTTCAGGATCAAGAGTTGTCCGTAGGATCTATAGGGCGCAGCGTAAACAACCCAACCATCGCACGGCGCGGTGACCTGGGCTCCCGGTCGGGTCGCGACCGAAATCCCCTTCTCATTGCTCCCGGCTCCATCGGGAACCCCAAACTCACGTATTTTGGTACCGCTGACCGGCAAAGACAGCCTGCCTTTGGCGGAAACAAAGGCAACTGCGGGCACCATTCGGGCTGGATCGTTGAGAGCCGCAAGGACCGATCGCGCCCCATTAGGGGTCTTTGACTCCTCACCCGAGCGGGCCTGAGCCCGTGTGGCACGTTTCGCGGGGTCGCTCGCAGGCTCAAGTTTCCCGATCAAATCTTTGAGATTGTCGACTTGCCGCGATAACGTGGCCGCCCGCTGGCGCTCGGCCGTGATGGCTTGTTCCACCTCGGACTGTCGGGCTTGGCGCGAGTCAACGAGCGACGCCATGTTTTTCTGCATGATCGCAAGGTCGGCCAATTCAGCCGCGAGCTGGCTGTGTTCGGTCGCCTTCGCAGCTTTGACGCGTGCAAGGTCAGTTAACTCTACCTGAAGTTTGTCGGCTTCGCTCCGCATCTGCGGGAGCACAGCTTCAAGCGCCATCGCGATACGTAACGATTCAATGGCGTCTCGCGCGCCGACAAAGATGGCGGGCGGTGGCCGCCGTCCGATGCGTTGCAGTGCTGCCAAGACCTCGGCAATCTGCGTTCGCCGCCCGTCGAGCGACTTGCGGATGTTCGCCTCGCTGCTGTCGAACTCACGCAGGCGGATTTCCATCGCCGCAATCCGCTCCTCCGTGGCTCGAATCCGGGAGGCCGAGGCAATCAGCGATTGATTGAGCCGACGACGCTCGTCAGCGATCGCACTATTCTCGGTGCTAAGCCGCTGCTCGGTTTCGGAGGATTTGCGCTGCTCGGCCCTGATCGAGTCGAGCTCCTGATCGTGCTGTTTTGTCGTATTAGGATTGAGTGTTTTGGCTCCCGATCGCGAAGATTGTGCCAGCGCCGTTCCGATCGACCCGCCCGCCCATACCAGCAATGCTGCGATCGCCACGCCATTTCTCAACACCTGCGCCGCTCGGTCAGGGGATGTCATCGGCTCCCGGGGCTCCCGGCGAATTGGAAAAAGCCAATTTGGCGTATAGCCACCAGCCGTTTGTAGGGACGAATTGGGGCAGTATCAGGCCATCATGTTTATAGCCGCACCGACATCCGGCCACCAGACGGATCGCCTCGTTATTTGTCAAGCAACGTCAATCGCGATGGTAGGGATGGCCGGACAGCAGCGTCATCGCCCGGTAGATCTGCTCCATCAACATGATTCGGACAAGCTGATGCGGCCACGTTGCTGATCCGAACGCAAAGCTCATATCGGCGTCATCGAGCGAGCCAGCCGGAAGGCCATTTGCTCCCCCGATGATGAAGCACACGGCCTGACGGCCACCATCGCGCCACGCGCGAATTCGCTGGGCAAAAGCCTCACTGGAGGCATTTTGACCCCTGCTGTCCAATACGACCTTGATGGCATCGTCCGGAACGGCGCCATTGAGCGCGATCGCCTCCTCGGTTATGCGGCGCTCCGCTTCGCGGGCGCGACTCTCCCTCACCTCGATGACATCGGGACCGCGCAGGCCCAACGCACGTCCAGCCTTGACGGCGCGATCCCGATAACGTTCGGCAAGCTCGCGATCGGGGCCGGGCTTGAGGCGGCCAACCGCGGCGACCACAATGCGCATCAAGCGAACTCCGGAATTGCCACGCTAACGTGCACAAGCGGCGTCCTGCAACATTGCCCGCTGTAGCTAGCTGTAGGGGGCGACCCTTGTGGTCGCCCGGTTTGCGCCACGGCGTGCCCCTGACCGGATTGGCAAGGGCGTCATGCCGGGACCTTCTCCGGGTTCTTGATCGTCCGCCGGGAGCAGGGCGACCACAAGGGTCGCTCCTACATCAGATCGGCCGAAGCGATCGACTAGCTCGCCTGGCGCGTCGCTGCGCGGCCGCGCGACCACATCTTCTCGAGATTATAGAATGCTCGAACTTCGGGCCTGAAGACGTGAACAATCACGTCACCGGCGTCGATCAGCACCCAATCGCAATGAGGCAGGCCCTCGACTCTGACGCCGGTGAGCCCAGCCCCGCGAAGGCCCTCCAGCACCTGATCGGCCACCGCCCCGACATGGCGATTGGACCTTCCGGAGGTCACGACCATGTAGTCGGCGATCGCGGATTCGGCGCGCAAATCGATTGTGGTGGTATCCTCAGCCTTCATGTCGTCGAGGCGAGAGAGGACGATGCGAAGCGTCTCATCGGCGTCAGGACGCACCTTTGAGACGAGATCGGGACTGCGGCGAGTGCTGCCCCGCGAGATTGCAACTGTCGACAGAGGTCCTTTCCTTTCGGTTCCGCTGCCCTGGGCATCCTGCCCGGGGCCACTGCCTTAAGATAAGAGCAACTGGTTAACGGTTTCAACCGCCTTGTGATGTTCAGCCGCTCGTCGGGGCAAGGAGGCGTTCATTCGTCGCTGATCTATCGACCGTCCAGAAGCCCTTGATCCCTGGTGGCGAAGCCCGTAGCCCGGATGGAGCGCAGCGTAATCCGGGGACAGGCTGACCCCGGATTACGCTGCGCTCCATCCGGGCTACCAGGCTGCCACGACTTTTGCTCCTCTACAAGGAATCGACTCAAAGCTCTCTATTTTGCCGGCGGCATGCGAACCTTCTGCGACCGGCGCACCGCGCGCAGGGCCGTCGAGGACAACGGTGATTTCAAACCATGCAGAAGAACCCAGGCCGGCGGACGACGGCTGAGCAGCGATGCAGCCTCGCTTTCCCGGACGCGCCGGTGACCGAGCGCTTGCGCGGCGACGCTGCTGGTTGCACGAAGGCTCGGACCGAGCCGATCTATCACTGCGATCGGAACCAGTTTGGTAATGCCGCACCACTTCTGCCAGCGGTGGAAGGAGCGCAGATTGTCGGCTCCCATGATCCAGACAAAACGGACCCCCGGGCAGTGCGATACCAGATACCGGATTATGTCGTATGAATAACGTACGCCGATCTCGGCTTCGATACCGGTAACCTCCATGCGTGGATGACGGGCGAGCTTGCTTGCCGCCGCCACACGCTCATCGAGAGGAGCAAGCCCCGTTGTGTTCTTGAGTGGATTGCCGGGCGTGACGAGCCACCATACCTGGTCGAGCGCCAGTCGTTTCATGGCCAGCAGGCACGCAGCGAGATGCGCCTCGTGCGGCGGATCGAACGTTCCTCCGAACAGCCCCACGCGTTGGCCGGGATAGTGAACCGGAATCCGGTAACGTGGAGCGTTCGAGGCGGCCGAGGATGCTTTCGCCACCCTCTCCCTATCGTCCCCCGCAAGCGGGGGAGGATCTCCGCTTACACCCTCCCCCGCTTGCGGGGGAGGGCAGGGAGGGGGCGTGGCTGAGACGGCGTCGGCCGCCATAGTCATGGACGCGTCTGACCCGAACCGCGCACGCGATACTTGAAGGTCGTGAGCTGTTCGACACCGACGGGGCCGCGCGCATGCAGGCGTCCGGTGGCGATTCCGATCTCCGCTCCGAAGCCGAATTCACCTCCGTCGGCGAATTGCGTTGAGGCATTATGCAGCACGATCGCCGAATCGACCCGCGCCAAGAATTTCTCGGCGGCGCCGCGGTCGGCCGTCACAATAGCGTCGGTGTGATGGGAGCCATAGCGTTCCACGTGCGCGATGGCTTCATCGACCCCATCGACCAGCTTCACGGCAATGATGGCGTCGAGGTATTCGGTGCTCCAATCCTCCTCGGTGGCGCATTTTACGCGAGGATCGGCGGCCTGAGTATCGCGGTCGCCACGCACTTCGCATCCGGCATCAATGAGCATGCGCACCAGCAATGCGAGAAGAGTTGGGGCAGCGCCTTTGTCGACGAGCAACGTTTCGGCGGCGCCACACACGCCGGTGCGGCGCATCTTGGAATTCAGCACAATCGATCGCGCCATATCAGGGTCGGCGGCCTTGTCCACATAGACATGGCAATTACCATCAAGATGAGCAAACACGGGCAGGCGCGCTTCAGCCTGCACGCGGGCGACCAACCCCTTGCCGCCGCGGGGAACGATCACGTCGATCGCGCCGTCGAGGCCCCCCAGCATCAGGCCCACGGCATCGCGATCCCGGGTCGGCACCAATTGAATCGCGGTCTCGGGCACGCCAGCGCCAAGTAGGCCCGCCGCGACGGCGGCGTGAATGGCGCATGAGGACCGGAAGCTGTCGGAGCCTCCGCGCAGGATGACGGCATTTCCCGCCTTGAGACCGAGCGTCCCGGCGTCCGCGGTGACATTCGGCCTGCTCTCATAGATGATCCCAATCACGCCAAGCGGGACCCGGACCTGCTCGATCCGCATTCCGTTGGGCCGATCCCAGCCCGAGATGACCGTGCCAACAGGATCAGGCAACGCCGCGATAATGTCGACGCCATCCGCCATGGCGGCGATCCGCTTCTCATCGAGCCGGAGACGGTCGATGAAGGCAGCGGTCGCGCCCGCCTTGTCGGCTTCCGCCACATCCTCGCGGTTGGCCGCCAATATCGGGGCAGTCGCGGCCCTGATCGCGTGAGCCATTGCGGTGATTGCACGGTTTTTTTCCGTCGGGCTGAGGGTCGCCAGGATTCTGGCGGCAGCACGTGCGTTGACACCGATCGCGCGCATCGTCGCGGCGATGTCGTCGCCTTTGAATTCTTGGATTGGTTTTTTCAGCGGGACGCTCATCTCGGCCACTTTGCTAGTTACCATGCCTTCCTAACACGTCGAGCGGTCGGCCGCGAGCCTGTGCGACGGGTGCCAAGCCGTGCCGATTCGTACTCTTGAGAAACTGGAACCCAATCCGGGACGAGAGACTTTGCCAGAAGCATTGAGCGCTTGCGTTTTGACGTTCCTGCCCCTGGGTAGGCCGGTTGCCCACTTGCCACTACTACCGATATCCGGTACTATTTTTACGTGCGATACGAGTGGGACGATGGCAAAGCCGCCGTGAACCTTCGCAAACATGGCGTTGATTTTGTGGATTCCATCGCGGCGCTCGAAGACCCGAACCGTGTGGAAGAAATCGACACACGGTTCGGATACGGCGAGGAGCGGATTCAGGTTATCGGTATGGCTCACAGCAATGTGCTGTTCGTAATCGTGACGCTACGCGACGAAGACACGTCCAGAATCATATCGGCCCGGAAGGCCACACGACATGAGCAAGATCGGTACTACGCGGGTGACCGTAAAGTCTGGTGACACCCTGCCGCGGGGCGACACCGATTGGGCGCGGCTCAATGCCATGACTGATGAAGAGGTCGTAGCCGCCGCGCTGTCCGACCCTGATGCGCAGCCTCTCGCCCCCGAGCAACTGGCGAAGATGCGCCGGGTATCGCGCGTCAAGGTGCTGCGACAGCGCCTCGGAATGACGCAGGCGGAATTTGCTGAAGCCTTCCACCTGCCGATTACGACTTTGCGTGATTGGGAGCAGCACCGGAGCACCCCGGACGCGCCAGCCCGCGCGCTACTGTTGGCCATCGAGCGCGACCCTGAGGTCATGCGGCGATTGCTCGCGGATCGGGCGGCGTAGCGTTGAGGCCGTAGCCCGGATGGAGCCACCGGGTCCAGCCTTCGGCCGGGCCCGATGATAAACTCCGCGACATCCTAACCGGGATTTCGCTGCGTGAGGCGCCCAAACACGAACGCCCGGCACAAGGTGCCGGGCGTTCGGTTGAGATTTAGGCCGGGCGAACTGCACCCGGCCTAACCTGCGTGAGATCAGTTCGCGAGCGGGTCCGGACGAAGCTGGAACTTGACGATCTTGGGCGTCGTTCCCTTGCCGGTTTCGCGATGGAATGGTGTCCGGTTGCCGTCTGTCGTCCACAGACCACGGCCCTTCCAGCCGCCATTCGGATCGTCGATGCGGCCATCAATCCACTTGGCGAAGAAGCCGAGCGGATACGGGACGCGCATGTTGACCCACTTGCCGTCGACGAGCGCCATCAGCGACTCGTTGGCGTTGCCGGTCGCCAGCGGCACGTTGTTGCCGAGGCCGAACGTGTTCTGCTGGTCGACCCAGGTGTAGTAGCTGGCTTCCGCGCTGCCGCTTTCTGCGACATCGCGGAACTGCGGGCCTGGGAACGGCGTCAGCGTCCAGCCTTCCGGACACATCTTGCCTTCAGCGGCCTGCGGGCCGTTGAGTGGGCCTTTGCACTTGCGGCGGTCGAAGGCGCCGAGGTGACCGCTTGACAGCGGCACATAGGAGACGCCGTCGCGATCGATGTCGTAGCCACGCGGTCCGAAGCCCGGGAACGGCGGCTCGTAGACTTCCGAGAGCTTGGTCTTCGGATCAAACCGAAGCACGTATCCCGGATATCCGAGCACCGCACCCCAGACAGTGCCGTCGGCCGGGTTCACGCCGACCCCATAAAGGCCGGCAGCGAGCCGCTTGTCCTTGCTGGCGTCGACGGCCTGGTTGGGTTGCACGTAATCATCGACCTTGCCGTTGCCGTTGGTGTCGATGATGATCGGGGCCCAGCCCTGGGCTTTCGCCTCGTCGCCGGTCTCTTCGTAGATCCGGCGGTTCAGCCAGCCCATGACGCCCTGCTGCGGCCCGCCCTGGCTGATCCAAACGGTGTTATCAGCATCCTCCGCCAATACGACGTGGTGAGTGTTGTAGCAGGTTCGGATCAGCTTGGTGGTGTTGGTCTTCGGGTCATACACCGCGAGGTGCCGGTTGGACTCCTTGATCGGGTACGCCTTGGCGGACGGGTGATCCGATCCAGCTTGGCAGAACGCCGGGTTCTCGGGCTTGCCAACCTTCGAGGTGAACCAGACCTGCGTCTTCTCGTCCATGATCAAGCTGTGGACGCTGGACTTGCTATCCCAGATCGCCTCTTCGCCCCAATAGGGCGACGGCGCCATGGTGTTGTTCTTGGATGACTCCATTCCGGGGTCGCGCGTCGGCATATTGACCTTGGAAGGCTGGTTGGTCGCCGGGTCGAAAACCGGGAACCAGTCCGTGCTCTCCTCGGTGGCGCCGAAATGCTTGCCGAACGCATTAACCGTCGGCTTGCGCTTGTCGGTCGAGACCTGGTCGTGCATGTAGGACTTGGCATCACCCCAGTCCCACTGGGTGACTACGATGTTGCGCTCGATGCCTTGGGGACGATCGGGCTTCGCAAACGGCAGTTCGCCGGCGGCGATCCGATCGGTCCAGTTGGCGAGGTTTGCAATCGAGATCTTCGGGTCCTGCCGGCCGAGGGCGGCGGCCATGCCGGTCATCGCCTGTCCGGATTGGACGCGGCGTTCCCAGGCCTCGACAGAATTCTTGAACGTGCCGAGCGCCGCCGGAATCACGCGTGTCGCGCGGTTACCGAGTTGGTGGCAAGCATAGCAGCCGTTGGTCTTGACCTGATCGGCCCATTGCAGCTGACTTTTCATCGTGGTCGGCATGCCGTTGCCGTTCGCCCCGGTGCCGGTGCCGGGGAACATCTCTTTGCCGGGCATCTTCAGCATCGAGAACCAGTAGATGGCCGGATAAAGTTCGGCCGCCGCCGCTGCATTAGGCGCTGGTACTGCGGTAATGTTCACGGTCTTGCCGGGTTCGCTCGTTGTCTTGGCCGAGTCCACGAGCCCGTACCCGCGCGCCCATACGACGTAGTTGGCCTTGGGCAGGTCCGGGATCAGGTAGCGGCCCTGATCGTCGGTCACCACGGTCTTGTTCATCTTGGTCGGAAGGTCGGTCGTCTCGGCAATCACCCATACGCCCGCCTCCGGCCCGTTCGGCCCGCGGACGACGCCGCCGATATCGGTCGCCCCGACGCTGACAGTCGCGGCCTGCTGCGCCACCACTGTCGTCGGCGCAACGCCGAACGCCAGGGCAATGGCGACCGCCGCCACGCCTAAGTACAAACTGTTTCGTGTCTTCATGTTTTCTCCTCCACTCTCGGATTCCGAGGTTCCGTTCGCAATGCCAGGATCGCCGTCAACGATCGTTAGCGACCTTATTTTGTTTTGCGGCATAATGCGCATAGTTCGCATCGGTTTGCAAAAGCTACCAACGTGGTTGAAAAAAATTCTTTCTTCGCGCCCCGGCTTAGGGATTTTTGAACGTATGATCGCAGTCCTAACATTCGTCGGCAGGCCACGGAGGCACCACTTGATGCCACCTCATCTTTTCTTGCGCTCGGCGGCGGCGAGAGGAGGCGCAAAATGCGGCTAGGTTGCAAAGGAGCATTGCTGTGGTTTGCCGTCGGCGTTGCGTCACTGGCTGGCGCCGACGCGCGGGCGCAAACCAAAATCCGCCTCGGCAAAGCCCAGGCGCAGAATTTCGCATTCCTCGTCGCGGACGTCGGCCTTGCGGCCGGTATTTTCAAGCGGCACGGCATCGACCTCGAGATCGCGAATTTTGGCGGCGATGCGCGTCTCGTGCAGGCCATGAGCGCCGACGCCATCGACGTTGCGTTCGGTGGCGGCCCCACCATTGCGTTCGAGGTCAAAGGCGCGCCGATGCTGGCAATTGCGGCGCTTGCCAATCGACCGGATACCATCATGCTGGTGGTGGCGAAGGACGGGCCCATCAAGAGCGAGGAGGATCTCAAAGGCCGCACCGTGAGCGTATCCACGACCGGATCGTTGACTTACTGGCTCGCCCAGGAACTATCGCGCTCTCATGGCTGGGGCGCTGATGGCATCAAGATCGCTCCCCTCGGCACCACCACGGCCCAGGCGGCGGCGCTGAAAACGCGGCAGGTCGATGGCGTGGTGACCGAAACCTCGACGGTTCTGCGCCTCGTCGAGGAGGGGACCGGCCGGATTCTGGTGCGGTTCGGCGAGCGCATACCGGAATTTCACGTCCACGTGGTGTTCGCCCGCAAGGCGGTCATCGAGCGCAATCCCGAGGCATTGCGGAATTTCATCAAGGCAGTGCTGGAAAGCGTCCAATACATGCGTGACCACAAGGAGGAGACCATCGCCGCCGCGATGCGGGTTGCGGAGGTGTCGAAATCTGTCGCCACCGCCAATTACGAGGAACTGATGCCGGTCTTCAACCCGACCGGCCGCTTCGACGCCCGGGCGCTCGACGTGCTGGCCCGCTCCTTCGTCGAGATGGGGTCGCTCGCAGAAAAGCCTGACATGAGCAAGCTCTATACCGAGGCGTTTCTGCCGAAGAATTGAAGACGGTACCTCTCAATCTCTTCAGAACGCGGTCTAGTGCGGCGTTTCCATGACACCAATCATATCGATATGATCCATAAGCCTCGTCCTGAGGAGCGCGCTCTTGCGCGCGTCTCGAAGGACGGCCACAAGCGAGTTCGTGGGTCCATCCTTCGAGACGGCCGCGCAAGAGCGCGGCCTCCTCAGGATGAGGTCAGAGGGTTTGGATTCGATCGATGCGATTGGTTTCATGGAATCGATCCACTAGGGTAACGGGATGGCGACGTCTGAGGCGGCGATCAGGGTTCGTGGCGTTTTTCACCGCTTCGGTAATGAGGGCGAACAACGCTTCGTGCGGGCGCTTGCCGACACCTCGCTCGATGTCGCGGCGGGCGAGCTCATGTGCCTCATCGGGCCAAGCGGCTGCGGCAAGAGCACGCTTCTCAACATCATGGGCGGCCTGATGGAGCCGAGTTCGGGCACCGTCGAAGTGCGCGGCCAGCCGGTCCGGGGTCCGTTGCCCCGCGACATCGCCTTTGTGTTTCAAGAGAATTCCTTGTTTCCGTGGAACACCGTGATCGAGAACATCGAACTCGGCATGACATTTCAAGGAGTGTCGAAATCACAGCGCGCCGCCCGCGCGGCCGAGGCGCTCGCAGCCGTTGGGTTGAAGGAATTTGCCCGGCACTATCCGGCGCAGCTTTCCGGCGGCATGCGCCAGCGCGCGGCGCTGGCCCGCGCGCTGAGCCTGAAAACGCCGATCTTGCTGATGGACGAACCGTTCGGCGCCCTCGACGAGCAGACCCGCATGATCCTGGGCGAGGACCTTTCAGTGCTGCTCGCGCAGAGTCGCAAGACCATCGTGTTCGTCACCCACAGCTTGGGCGAAGCCGTGTTTCTCGCCGATCGCGTGGCGGTGTTTTCGGCGCGACCGGGCAGCATCAAGCAGGTGATCGCGGTCGACGAGCCGCATCCGCGCAGACCGGAATTCGTGACCTCGGCGAAGTTCACGGCGCTGCGCAACCAGCTCTACGGCCTTCTGCACGACGAAATCCGCAAGGCGGTGCAGCAATCAACGGCCGCCGATACGGCCCAGGCGGGACCGGAGTCTGTATGATGTGGAGCGGGTCAGCCGAAAGCCCCGTCCCTACGCTCTGGTCCGCCGTCATGCCCGTCCCCGGACTTGATCCGGGGATTGTCGCGGGCATCCACGTCTTTCTTGCAGCACGTCAACAAGCAAGACGTGGATGGCCGGGACAAGCCCGGCCATGACTCCGGCAAAGAGGCCAGGCAGGGGGGCGAGCCGCCTCATTCAGGCGGGTTTTCTCGCCGGCCTTGTCGTCGTCTGGTATCTCGCCACGACCCGTTGGGGCGTCAACCGCCTGTTGTTGCCCAATCCGGTCGCCGTCTACGACAATCTATCCGATATCCTGCGATCGGGTGAATTCATCGGCGATCTTGAGACGACGTTGGGCGAGCTTGCGGCCGCGTTCGCGATTTCGGCCACCGGCGGCGTCACATTGGGCTATCTGATCAGCCGCTCGCGCTATTGGATCGAGGTTTTCGAGCCGCTGTTCGCCGCGATCTATTCCATTCCCATCATCCTGTTCCTGCCGCTTTTCGTGCTGTTCTTTGGCCTCGGTCCAGCTTCCAAGATCGCGCTCGGCGCCGCGATCAGCTTCTTCCCGATCATCATCAACACCATCGCGGGATTCGGCCATGTCGATCGTCTGTTCGTGACGGCGGCGCGGTCGATGGGGGCTTCCGACTATCACCTGTTTCGCCATGTGCTGCTGCCGGCCGCCTCGCCGGTCATTCTCACCGGCCTGCGCATGGGGTTCACTACCGCGCTGTTATCGATCATCGGCAGCGAGACACTGGCTTCGCTCGCCGGTCTCGGCCATCGAATCGTGCATCTGGCAGAGGCGATGGAGATGGCGCGCATGTTTGCGTACATCGTATTCGTTATCGCTATCGCGGTGACGCTCAATGCCATCGTGTCGAGGCTCGAAGCGCACGGGAAGCGGGATTGAATGGCTGCCGCGGCTTCAAAGCGACGACCCGTGCTGCGCAGCCTGGCGCAGCGGCCATGGCTCGCGCGCCTCATCGTCATTGCGGTTCTGTTCGCTTTCTGGGAAGTCGCGGCGCGCTTCCTGGTCGATCCCCTGTTCTTGAGCCCGCCGTCGCAGGTCATTGCTTCGCTCGACAAGGTTTTCAACACCCGCGGCGTTCCGGCAGCGCTGCAATTGACCCTGTTCGAGCTCACGGTCGCCTTCGTGCTTGCGGTTGCGATCGGGTTGGCGCTGGGCCTTGCGATCGGGCTGCAGCCTCTGGTGCGCCGCAGCTTTTTTCCCATCGTGCTGCTGCTCTATGGCATGCCGCAGGTCACGATCCTGCCGCTGTTCATCCTGTTCTTCGGCATCGGGGCGGCATCCAAGATCGCCTTTGGGGTTACCCATGGGGTATTTCCGGTCATCGTGACCGTGGTGGCGGGCGTGCAGAATCTCAAACCGATTCTGCTCACCGGCGCCCGCTCCATGGGGGCAAGCCGCTGGCAGATTTTCCGCCATGTGATCTTTCCCCACATGGTGCCGAGTTTCTTTGCCGGCATGCGCCTCGCCATGAGCGGCGTTCTGTTGGGCGTTCTGTTGGCCGAGCTTTACGTGTCGATCGCTGGCATCGGCTATTTCACCACCCTGTTCACGCAGAACTTCGACCCCACCAAGCTCCTGGGGCTGATCGGCACGCTCGCCGCCATGGCGATCGTGCTCAACGCCGTGGTGCGGCGCGCCGAAAATCATTTCGCCAGATGGCGAGCCGAATGATATTCGTCGAACGTCATTGCCGGGCTTGACCCGGCAATCCATCCTCATGCGAAGAAGATGGACCCGCGGGTCAAGCCCGCGGGTGACGGACAAAGGTGGATCGACTTCTTCGAAATCCGCTCTAAAGGGGGGAAACCATGACGTATCGTTACCGGGCACTTAAGCTGTATGCGGCGGCTGCCGTGGCGCTTGTCGCCAGCACGCAAACATATGCGGCCGGCGCAGATGCGGACGCTTGCCGGAGCCTGGTGCCGGCCGCGATGGGCGGACCCCTGTTGCGCGACCCAGGCAAGATCATGTTGCGCTGGCTTTCCACATCGAACTACGAACTCGTCTACCGCGGCCAGGTGTTTCTGCTCGATGCCTATTTCGAGCGCGGCCCGCGCAATCGGCCGACCGGCGTCGTGCCGGGCGAAGTCAAGCAGGCCGACGCGATATTCATCGGCCACGCCCATTTTGATCACATGTCGGACGCCGCGCCGATCGCGCAGAAGACTAAGGCCAAGGTGATCGGTGCGCCCATCACCATCGAAACCGCCTATAAGCTCGGCGTTCCGGAGGGACAAGGCACAGCAGTCGCAGGCGGGGAGACGCTGAAGTTCAAAGGCGTCACGATCGACGTGGCGCTGGCCCAGCACTCCACGCTGTCGCGCGACGTGCTCGATACCCTCGGCAAGCTCTACGATCTTGACGCCGGTCCGGCGACGCCGGAACAGGCCGCGGCCGAGAAAGCCATTTTGGCGAAAGGCACATTCGCACCCGACGTCATCACCAAAGGCACCATCGCCTACGCCTTCACGTTCGACACCGGATACAAGCTCGTATGGATCGACAGCGCCGGGCCGGTCACGGACGGCGTACGCGCCCTGGCGCAAAAACTCGGCCCGGTCGACATCGCCATCGTGGCCTATCAGGGGCATCCGGTCGCGCAGGTGCAGGCGCCGGTCACGCTCGAACTCGTCAAGCAGTTCCGGCCCCGCATCTTCATGCCCGCCCATCACGACCAGATTTTCGGGACTTTCGTCGATCTCGGCGTCGAACCGCTGTTCGAGGCGATCGCGGATGCGCTGCCCGGGACGCAAACGATCGCGCCGCTGCACCGCAGGCCCAATTGCTTCGATATTTCGAAGAAACGCGGGGGCCGATCCTCATCCTGAGGAGGCCGCGCTCTTCGCGCGGCCGTCTCGAAGGATGGCCACAGGCAGGAACTCGCTTGTGGCCGTCCTTCGAGACGCACGCATCCTTCGACAAGCGCTCAGGAGCGCGCTCCTCAGGACGAGGCTCATGGATGATGTCGATGTGATTCGTACCATGGAAACGCTGTACTAGATCGCCCGGTCAAGCCGGGCGATGACAGGCAGGCCAGCGATCGCCGACTTTCTAGCTACGCCCTCACACCCCCGCCGGCCGGCTCCATGGGCCGAGGCGCGCGTCCTTCGGCAACGCGCGGCGCACCATCAGCATTTCCCCGACCGTTTCGGGCGTCACCAGCCCGATCAGGCGCCCCGCAAAATCGACGACGCCCACCGCGGGCACGGATTTTTCCTGCAAGAGGCGGAAAGCCTCTTCGAGCCAATGACTCCGCTCGATGGTGGGAATGTCCTTCACCATGACGTCGGAGACCGGTGCCGCGGGCCCAAGTTCGCGCAGCGCCCGGATGATTTCGGCGCGGCCAACGACGCCGATGAGGCGGCGATTGCCGTCGACGACCGGAAACTCGGTCTGGCTTGTCTGCAACAGCGTCTCGACCGCGGCATCGATGTGCTCGTCCCCGGTCAGCGTCGCGAACTGCGTCACCATGGCGGCCGTGACCGGCACGTCGCGGGACATCGCCCGCAGCGACACCATCTGAGACTCGGAGGCTGCCGCCAGGTAGACGAAGATCGCGATGAAAATCAGCAACGGGTTATAGAAAAGGCCGAGAAAGCCGAATCCGAATGCGGCCCATTGGCCGATCGTGGCGGCGATCTCGGTCGCCCGCACATGGCCGAGCCGGATCGCCAGCAGCGCCCGCAGAAGGCCGGGATCATGTTGAACACCGCGAGGAACAGGTTCACCTCCGCGAGGCGGTCGATCATCGACACTTTGGGGCTTTCCATGGCGGCGAAATGCGCGACGTTGAGATGCGTCGGCGCCACCGCGATCAGCACGATCGCGATCGCCACGTTGACCAGCGGGCCCGCAATGGCGACCAGGAACTCCTCGCTCGGCTTTTCCGGGATGCGCTCGAGCCGCGCCACCCCGCCGATCGGCAGCAGCGTGACATCGGGGGTTGCGACCCCGAACGCGCGCGCCGTGAAGATGTGACCGAATTCGTGGGCGAGCACGCAGGCGAACAGCAGCACCATGAAGACGAGGCTGCTCAACGCATCATTGACGCCGCCCGTGGCCAGGCCCGCCACGAAGATCCAGACCAGAAACAAAAGGAACGTGATGTGAATGCGGATCGCGGTGCCGGCGATCGAGCCGATGTTTATCGACCACGACATGAACGTGCCTCCGGTTGCGGGCGGGATGATAGCAGATGGGAGAAACATGGGGTTTCGGTAATGCAAGTGCCAGGGTGGCGGCATTACCAGTCCTCACACCGGGGGAGAGCGCCCCACTCTTTGCTCTCTCGCTTGTGGGTGGAGCGTTACGGAGGGGACGGGTTGAGGGGCTGCGTGCTGACCTCACGGATAACCCAGACGAATGGGAAAACCCCACGCTCGACCGCTTCCTCGAAGCAATGGCCGCGTGGGTGGCGGCGTCCGATAACTACTACCGGAACACAGGACGCCCGTATCCTGACAACGTCAGCTGGCGCCTTTTTGCCGAAGTACTGGCGGCGGCTCGAAGCTACGAATAGGCACATAGCCAGCTCAGACATCATCGTCATGGCCTCATATAGCGAATGCTGTGAGGCCACCGATCTAGGAGAAGTCGACCGGAGGGCGAATCGTCATGTGGCGTTCCCTGGGACCACGGCCGTCTCGTTGGCTTGTTGCGACAAAAGAGCGGGCGGGACGCCCGCGCTCCCAGCAGCACATCGAGATCATGGCCGTGTCGATTCCCAGCCCGACCTTGCGAATCCCTGCCGGCGTTGAAAAATTTCCCTGCGCCGGCTCAGCAAATTCTGCGGGAATCGCCTCGGCAACGCCCGTTCGGGAAAAATTTCCCTGTCAAATTCCCTGCAGCAGGGAATTGCGCCGGCCACGTCGGCTCGGCCCGCATCGCGTCCACGCCGCACCCGTCTTGCTTTTGCCCGAGAAACCTCCCACGTTTCACGGCGCGGCCCAGATCGGCCCTGGCGGCCGGCGGGAGGAGGATAATCACCGAGTGTTCGCAACTCACGGAATCGACATAGAAGACGACGCCGCGTTGGCGCGCGAGAAGGCCCGGCTGGGCCGCGAATTCTGGCCGAAATTGCGGCGATTCGCGGCGCGGCTGCCGTTTGCCGAGGTTCTGGTCGCGGCCTATTTCTGCGCCTTCGATCGCAACACGCCGCGCCGGGTTCAGGTCGCCCTGATCGGCGCGCTCGCGTACTTTGTGCTGCCGTTCGACTTCATTCCCGATATGCTGCCGCTCATCGGTTTCACCGATGATGCCGCGGTCCTCGCCACGGCGATCAGGCTGGTTGCGGTTCATATCACGCCGGAGCACCGCGAAGCGGCGCGCCGTATCCTCGCGCGTGCTGCGGCGCCCTCGCCCCATTCTCCAGCGCATGCATAGAGGGGAGGCGGGATTTGGCGAGGGTGGACCCGGGGTGCGGGAAGCCGGCACGGGTTTGATTGCAAAATTCTGCCCGATGCAGGAGATATCCACCGCGTCAAAGTGCCGACACATTGCCAGTTTGATGAATGACCTCGATTTCTTAATTTGATTCGGGGCGTCTCTTAGGTCAATCGCTCATGACGCGCGGCAAATTAATGTCCCATCAGACGACCTGCGGGTATCGGATCGCCCTCGCCTTGCTGGGGATTGTTGCAGGGAGCATCGTCTTCGCCGGTGCTGCGTCGGCGCAGCAGCAGGCGCCGGCGGCAAAACCCGCGCCGGCCCCGCCGCCGAAGGCTGCGGCCCCGCCTGCGGCCCCGAAGCCGCCCACGGCCGCAGCTCCGGCTGCACCGCCCGCTCCAGGAGGTGCGCAACCGACCCTGCTTGGGCAATACGGCGAGTGGGGCGCATATACGGCCAGTCCGG
>WNFF01001264.1_pt1 | contig 31028 bp, 24 predicted proteins | sample 5400441 | NCBI WGS metagenome assembly WNFF01 (sample SAMN13153345, study PRJNA577476) | soil metagenome | isolation source: 120 cm saprolite under Douglas fir tree site 2 hole 3 replicate 1 | place: USA:California | collected 2015-04-18
GAGATTGTCGACGTAGAGAATGCCCAGCACCTTCTGATCCGACCCCATCAGCGGCGTGCACATGGCGCTGCGCACGCTCTGGATGAGAATGGACTTGCCCTTGAAACGCTCGTCCGCGGCCGCGTTGTCCGACAGAATGGCCACGCGCTCCTCCACCGCCTTGCGCGCGATCGATTGCGGCACGTGCTTCGCAGCCGAGGCGCTGCCGGTGCGGCTCTTCGAGATGCGGGGGATCAGCTCGCCCGATTTGTCTTCCACAAGGAGAATCGAGACGCGGTCCACGTTCATGATCTGGAACGTGAAATCCACCACCTTCTCGAGCAGCCGGTCCAGCTCCTGCTGCTTCGACAGCTCTTTCGATACCTCGAGCAGCAGCGACAGCTTCTTTTCCCGCCGCTCCTCCTGATTCTGGGCCTGCACTTTGAGGTGCGAGCCGCCCTGCATCTTGTCGCCCACGCCCACGATGGCCGGCACGCCGCCTGAGGCGCTCACGGGCAGCTGGCGCACAATCGTGGCGCCGGCGGGCTTGGGCGACGCGAAATCGGCGGGTGGCGCCACCACCTGCGGCCGCGCGGCCGGCGCCGTCACCTCGATCACCTTGAAGGCGACCTTGCCGAACGTCACGATGTCGTTGGCCGAGGCCTCGGCCTCGGTCACGCGGGCGCCGTTCAGGAACGTGCCATTGGAGGAACCGAGGTCCTTCACCTTCACGCCGCGATCGCTCAGGGCGACCTCGGCATGGCGGCGGGAGATGGTGGGATCGTAGATGGGGACGTCGCTCGTGACCGCCCGCCCGACGACCAGCGCGCGGCCGGGCTGCAGCTCAATCGATTGGTCGCCCGTGGTGCTCAGCAGCTTGAACACAGGCGCGGAATATACGTCAGTCGGCGGCTCTGGCGAGGGCCAGCGCCCGCAGCACGGCCTGCGCCTTGGCTTCGGATTCGGCGAACTCGCGCGCCGGCACGGAGTCCGCCACGATGCCCGCGCCCGCCTGCACCACGACGCGATCGCGCAGCACTACGGCCGACCGGATGGCGATCGCCGTGTCGAGATTCTGCGCGCCCCAGCCGACGTAGCCGACCGCGCCGGCGTACGGACCGCGCCGCTCCGGCTCCAGCTCGTCGATGATCTCCATGGCGCGCACTTTCGGCGCGCCCGTCACCGTGCCGGCGGGGAAGCACGCTTTGAACGCGTCCAGCGCGTCGTAGCCGGCGCGCAGACGGCCCCGAACTTCACTCACGAGGTGCTGGACGTGGGAGTAGCGCTCGATGGTGAGAAAGTCGGTGAGCCGCACGGTGCCGAACTCCGCTACCCGGCCCACGTCGTTGCGGCCCAGATCCACGAGCATGAGGTGCTCGGCGCGCTCTTTCTCGTCCGCGGCGAGGTCGCGACCCAGCGCCTCGTCTTCCGCGGGCGTCACGCCGCGCGGGCGCGTGCCCGCGATCGGGCGCACCGTCACTTCGCCGTCCTCCACGCGCACCAGGACTTCGGGCGAGCTGCCCACCAGGGAGAAGTCGTCGAACGCCAGGTGGAACAGGTACGGCGCGGGATTCAAGGCGCGGAGGCAACGATACAGGCGGAGCGGGTCCACGGCGCCGGGGGCGATTTGGCGGCGCGACAGCACCGTCTGGAACGTGTCGCCCGCCCGGATGTATTCCAGGATGCGCCCCACGTCGCGCTCGAAGTCGGCACGGCCGTAACGCGACTCGGTGACGACGGCCGGCGCCGCGTGTTTGAGCGCCAGCGGGACGAGGGCGTGCGGGGTCGCGAGCCGGCGCACCAGCTCGTCGGCGCGCGCCTCGGCTGTTTCGAACAACTGCACCCGCTCACGCGCGTTCGCCGCGGCCGGCACTTCGGCGTTCACCACCACGATCGCCCGGCCGAACAGGTTGTCGAGGATCACGAGCGAGTCGGCGATCATCAGCATCGCGTCGGGCAGCGCGAGCGTGTCGGCGGGCGGGTGCGGCAGCCGTTCCACCGAGCGGATCAGATCGTAGCCCAGGTAGCCCACGGCGCCGCCCGTGAAGCGCGGCAGGCCGGGCACCGCGACGGGGGCGAGCTGCCGCATGCGGGCGGCGAGATGGGCGAGCGGATCGGCGGCGGCGCCCGCGCCCTGCCAGCCCGCGTCACGCGTCCAGCGCTCCGCGCGGCGCTCGCGGTAGCGCCACACCTCCTTCGGCTCGGTGCCGAGGAACGTGTAGCGCGCCCAGCGCTCGCCGCCCACGAGCGACTCGAGCAGAAACGCGAACGGCGCTCGCGCGACCTTGGCGAACGCGGCGACGGCCGTATCGGCGTCGAGCAGCACTTCGCGCACCAGCGGCACCACGCCGCCACGCTCGGCGCGCGCGAGGAAGTCGGCCCGCCGGTCGCTCACTTGAGCGCCGCGACCAGATAGTTCCCCGGTCCCTCCAGCGCCGCCGACACCTGGCTCGCGCCGGGTCCCGGGCCCGAGCCGCTGGCGAGGTACCAAGTGCCGGCGTGCCGCTCGTGCCACAGCTCGAGCGCCGCTTTGAAGGCCGTCATGTCGGGGTAGCGCGCGCTGGAGTCGAACACGGACAGGTCACCGTACTTGCCGTACGACACGGCCATGGTCGGCTGGTTGGCGGCGTCGAACCGGATGCCCGACGGTCCCACGGAGAATGCGTACGTGCCGGGCTGGACCGTGACCGTCACGGCGACCGTGCACGTGTCGCAAACGAAGGTGCCGTCGAGCGAGAGAATACTGAACGGCGTAAACGTGAAATCGGCGAAGACCGTGGCGGCGAGGTCGGTGTGCACCAGCTGTACGTGCGTGGTGAGGTTGTTCCGGATGTAAAACGTCCGGCTCGCGGGCGCGAACGTGTCCGCCTGTGCGAGTGCCAGCAGTGCCGTGCGCGGCGTCCCGCTCGGGCCGGTCGTGCCGCCGCCACAGGCTACGAGCAGCGCGCTTGCCGCTGCCAGGAGCCCTCGCGAGATTGCGGCACGATGCGTCGTCTGCTGGTGCTCGTCCTCGCCTTGGCCGTTCCGCCCGTCCCCGCCGCCGCGCAGGCCTGGAATGCCGACTCGGCGGTCGCTCTGGCGCGGCGCGCGATCTTCGCGCGCGGCCGCCTGACGAGCGACACCGGGTTGCGCGACTACAAGGCCCAGGCTCACGGATTCCTCTTCTTCCTCGGGCAGTTCGGCGAAGGGCTGCACGAGCCGCCCCGGCTCATCAAGGCGGATGAGCTCGCGCTGGAAGTGTACTGGAAGGCCCCGGGGCTGAGCAAGCAACGCATCGTCGGCTGGCGCGACCAGGCCGAGCTCCCCACCGACAACGTGTATCACCGCGACCACCTCGGCATCGTCCAGAACAATTTCGGCGACGTCATCCGGCTGGGCGAGGGCGACGAGGTGCTGGACGTGCCGCACCCGTTGAGCCCGGCGGGGACCCTGCTCTACGACTTCGCGCTCGCCGACACGGTCACCCTGGCTATGCCCGCGGGCGCGGTGCAGGTGATCGGGCTCAAAGTGCGGCCCAAGGATTTCGCGCAGCCGCGCATCGTCGGTACGCTGTACGTGGACGCGCGCAGCGCCGACCTCGTGCGGCTGACCTTCACCTTCACGCCCAAGGCGTACCGCGATCCGCGGCTCGAGGACGTGAGCATCGTGCTCGACAACGCGCTGTGGTCCGCCCGATTCTGGCTGCCCTACCGCCAGGAGATCGAGATCCGCCGCCGCGGCACGTTCCTGGAGCTGCCGGCCCGGGGCATCATCCGGGGCCGCTGGGAAATCGGCGACTACCAATTCAACCTCGGTCTGGCGGCGAGCTGGTTCGCGGGCGAGGAAATCACCCCGGTGCCGAAGGCCGAGCGCGACTCGTTCCCGTGGCGCGAGCCCCTGGGAGCGGCGATCCAGGACGTGGCCGAACCCGTACGCCAGGGCGACCTCGAAGCGGTGCGCGCGCAAGTCGAGCGCATCGCCGGCGGGCGGGCGTTGTCGGGTCTCAAGTCGCGCGTGCTGGCGGCGCGCGGCGCCAGCGATCTGCTGCATGTGAACCGGGTGGAAGGCGTGACCCCCGGGGCCGGCGCCGTGTGGCGCGACCCGCGCCAGCGGCTCGAGGGCCGCGTGCGCGCTAGTTACGGTTTCGCCGACCACCGGGCGATGGGCGGGCTCACGCTCACGCGCGCGGTGGGGCGGGGTGCGCTCGAGGTCGAGCTCCACCGCGACGTGCGCGACGTGGGTGACTGGCCGGTGGTCTCGCCGATCGTGAACTCGCTCGCCGCGCAGGAATTCGGCGACGACTACGGCGACTACTATCTCGCCCAGGGCGGCGGCCTGACGCTGCGGCACGCCATCGGCGTGCGCGGCGAGTGGAGCGCCGGCGTGGTGCGCGAGCGTCCCACCAGTCTGCCGGTGCGCATGGCGCCCGCCACGGGCACTTTCCGGCCCAACCCTGCGTTGGGGGGCCCGGCGCTCGATCTCCTGCAGGTGCACTTGCGCCGCAAGAGCGAGGGCTTCGCCGTGCGGCGCGACGTGCACGCCGAGCTGCTGTTCGAAGCCGGCGCGCCCGACGGCGGCACGACGTACGCGCGCCTCGCGGGCGAGGGCCATCTCCTGCTGCCGCTCGGCGGCACGCACGTGCTGCTGCGCGTGCAGGGCGGCACGTCGACCGCCGCGCTGCCCGCGCATCGCAGCTTCACGCTGGGCGGGCGCGGCACGCTGTTGGGCGATTCGTTTCGCGAGTGGGGCGGCCGCCGCACCGCCCTCGTGCACGCCGAGTGGCGTCTCTCCGTGCCGTTCGTGCGGATCGGCGCCGGCCCGTACGTGCGCACGCCCGGCCGTATCACCGTGGCGCCGTTCGCGGCCGCGGGATGGGCCGGGGGGCCGGTGGTCGGGACGCCGTGGCTCGCCACGCCCGGCGCGCGCGTGACGGTCGGGACCGCGTTCGAGTGGCTGGGCGCCCTGCGGATCGAAGCGGGCTATGGCGTGCAGAGCCGCCGCGTGCGCTTCGCATTCGATTTGACGCGCGATTTTTGGAGCATCCTGTGAGCCGCTCCGGACTGGACGGGGGCAGCGGCCGGGCTAGGTTTGGTACAGCGACCCGATGACCGACATCGCCTTCCCCGATGAATGGCTGGGACGATCCCTCGAGGGGATCCTCACGCCCGAGCGCCTGGACGAGATCCGGGCCAAGGCGGAGCCGAACCGCACGCTGTGGGAGACGCTGGTCGCCCAAAGCGTCGTCAGTGACGAGCAGATCCTCGACGCGCTGTCCACGCGCTTCCGACTCAAGATCTGCGACCTGGCCCAGCTTGACGCCAAGGTGAAGGACGGCATTCCCGAAGCGCTGGCCCGCCGCTATCGCATCCTGCCGCTCCGCCTCACCGACTCGTTCCTCGAAGTCGCCACCGCCAATCCGTTCGATCTGGACGCCGAGAAGGCGCTCGCCTTCGCGACGGCGCGGGAAGTCCGCACGCTGCTGCTCTCGCCCTCCAAGATCGCCGAAAAGCTGGACGAGATGTACAAGCCGGAGAAATCGCTCGACAAGCTGCTCGACAGCATGGAAGGCTCGGCGGAGCTGGTCCAGCTGGCGGACCAGCAGGAGGCCGAGGAGATCAACATCTCGGCCGAGGAGGCGAGCCAGCGGCCCGTGGTGCGGCTGGTCGACCTGATCATTTCGGAGGGCATCCTGTCCCGCGCCTCCGACATCCACATCGAGCCGGAAGAGGGCGGGGTGGCCGTCCGCTACCGTATCGACGGGGTGCTGCGCCAGGTGATGAAAATCCCGCGTGCCGCGGGCCTGCCGCTGATCTCGCGCATCAAGATCATGTCGTCGCTCGACATCGCCGACCGGCTGCGGCCCCAGGATGGCCGCGCCCGCGTGGCGGTGAATGCGCAGCCCATCGACCTCCGCGTGTCGACCCTACCGGCGTCCCTGGGCGAGAAGGTCGTGATCCGCATCCTCGACCCGCGCGCCACGGTCAAGTCGCTCGATTCGCTGGGGATGATCGCGGGGGAAGTCGAGGCGATCAACAAGCTGTTGGAGAACCACGAAGGCATCATTCTCGTGACCGGCCCCACGGGCTCGGGCAAGACGACCACGCTGTACTCCGCGATCCGCCAGATCCAGAGCGAGGGCGTCAACATCGTCACGGTCGAAGACCCGGTGGAGTACCGCATCGCCGGCATCGTGCAGGTGCAGGTGCAGGAAAAAGCGGGGCTCACCTTCGCGTCGGCGCTGCGATCCATCCTGCGCCAGGACCCGAACGTGCTGCTGGTAGGCGAAATCCGCGACAAGGAAACCGCGCAGATCGCGGTCCAGGCGTCGCTCACCGGCCACCTCGTGCTGTCCACCCTGCACACCAACGACGCGCCCAACGCCGTCACGCGGCTCGTGGACATCGGCGTCGAAGCGTACAAAATCGCGGCGGCGCTGCGGGGCGTGGTGGCGCAGCGGCTGATGCGCAAGCTCTGCCCCACGTGCAAGGAAGTGTGGATGGAGAGCCCGCCCGACCGGATCAAGCGGTGGGTGCCCGTCGGCACGCCGCTGTATCGCGCGGCGGGCTGCCCCGACTGCACCATGACGGGGTACCGGGGCCGGTTTTCCATCGTCGAGGTACTGGTGGTGACGCCCGAAGTGGAGCGGCGCATCGCGGCGGGCGCCACGGCGGACAAGATCGCCGAGGCGGCGCGGCACAGCGGGATGAAGACATTGTGGGACAGCGGACTGGCGCACGTCCTGCGGGGCGAGAGCACCATCGACGAGCTGATGCGCGTGGTAGACGTGCCGCAGGAGGAGGACGCGCCCGAGCAGCCGGCGACGGCACCCGCCACCGCAGGCGGCCGGACCAGCGGGCCGCGGCGGGCGGTGGGCGCCGCCCTGGCTCCGGGCGAGCCCGTGTCCACGCATTTCGATCTCCTGGAAGAGACCACGGCGCATCCGGCGCGGGCCACGGTCAAGGTGCTGCTGGTGGACGACGAGGACAGCCTGCGGCGGGTGATGAAAGATCTGCTCGAGCGCGATGGCTATCAAGTGAGCGAGGCGCGTGACGGCGTACAGGCGCTGGACCAGGTCGATCGCGTGGGCCCCGACATCATCGTGCTGGACCTGAATCTTCCCGGGTTGGACGGCTACGGCGTGTTGTCGCATCTGCGCTCACGTCCGGCGACGGCGGCGATTCCGGTGATCGTTCTCACGGCCAAGGGCGACGAAGACAACGAGGTCCGGGTGTTCGAGCTCGGCGCCGACGATTTTCTCACCAAGCCGTTCCGTCCGCGCGCGCTGTCGGCGCGGCTCGAAGCGGTGTTGGGCCGCCGCCGGACGTGACCGGCACGGCCGTCCGGTTCGTGGACGTGTACGTGCTGCGCGACGCCCCGGCCGATCCCGCCGTCCTGGTGCTGCGCCGGGCGAGAGCGGGCCGCTCGCCAGGGACGTGGGAGGCGGTGCACGGGGCGATCGAAATCGGTGAGACCGCGGTACAGGCGGCGCTGCGCGAGCTGCGCGAGGAGACGGGTTTGGCGCCCGCGCGGCTCTACAACGCCAGCCGAGTCGAGGCATTTTACCGCCACGCGCAGGATGAAGTCGCGTTGATTCCCGTTTTCGTCGCGCTCGTCGCCGCCGACGCGGCGGTGCGCGTGTCGGCGGAGCACGATGCGTTCGAATGGCTGGCGCCGGCGGCCGCGCTCGCGCGTGTGACGTGGCCCCGGATGCGGCGCGCGTTGGAGGATAGCCTCGCGCTTTTTGGCAAGGGGGGCGGGAATTGGGGGGGCTTGCTGGATGACGTGTTAAGGGTATGCTAGCGGGCAGTGTGAACCCCTTCTACCACCGTATCTATCGCGTCGTCGGCAAGATTCCCAAGGGTCGGGTCGCGACCTACGGAATCGTGGCACGGCTCGCCGGCCGGCCCGGCGCGGCGCGGACCGTGGGCTGGGCCCTCTCGGCGCTTCCCGAAGAGAACGATGTCCCGTGGTGGCGCGTGATCAACGCGGCGGGCCGCATTTCGCTGGCCGCCCACGACCACAACGCGGTGCTACAGCGGGCGCTGCTATTGCGCGAGGGCGTGCGCTTCGCCCCGGGCGGCGCGGTCTCCCTCGGCTCCTACGGTTGGCCGGCGGAAGCCTATAACGGGGTCCTGGCCTCCCAGACGCGCGCTGCCTCATCCCGCAGATCCCGCAGGTTGAAAGGCTTGCGCACGTAGCGCAGGCCCAGCTGCGCCAGCTTCTCTTCCGTCCCCGGACGCACGTCGCCCGTGGCCACCAGGATGCGGCCGCGCAGCGCCGGCAGCCGGTCCACCAGCACCTCCACGAACAGCTTCCCCTTCGTCGCGGCGCGGCCGTCGGCGATGATCAGGTCGAAGGGGTGCGCCTGGGCCTGGTCCAGCGCGTGCGAGACGTTGCGCGCCACGTCCACCGTATGCCCCTCGCGCGCGAACAGCGCCTGCACCACGCGCCGCACGCCGGGGTCCTCGTCCACCAGGAGAATGCGCCGCTTGGTGGTGGGTGGCTCCGGCGGCTCCACATCGGTCAGCGGCAGGCGGGCGGGCGCGTCGGCCGGCGCGCGCGGTAAGGCGATGCGAAACACGGCACCGCCCTCCGCCGCCCGCTCGACCGCGATGTGGCCGCCGTGCCCCTCGACGATCGAGTAGGTGATCGAAAGCCCGAGTCCGGTGCCCTGACCGGGCTCCTTGGTGGTGAAGAACGGCGTAAACAGCTGCGGCAGGACCTCGTCGGGGATGCCCGGTCCCGAATCGGCGATGCTCAAGTGCACCTGGCCGTCGAACCAGGTCCGCGCCACGATGCGGCGGGGACGCGAGTCGGGATTCTGCGCCACGGCGTGCCCCGCGTTGGTGAGCAGGTTCAGGACCACCTGCTGCAGCGCGTGGCGGTCACCCAGGACGTCGGGGAGCTCGGGGTCGAGCTCGCGCTCGACGTCCACGCCCTTGAGGCGCAGGTCGTAGCTGGTCAACAGGATCGTCCGTTGCAGCACGTCGTTCACGTCCACGCGCGTGCGCTCGGCCGGACCCTTGCGCGCGAAGGTCAGCAGGTTGCGCACGATCTTGCCCGCGCGCTCGGCCTGCTCGTGGATGACCTTGAGGTGGCCGCGGTCGTGCGGGCCGAGCTGCTTCTGCTCCAGCAGGAATTCCGACAATCCCGCGATCGAGGTGAGGGGATTGTTGAGCTCGTGGGCCACGCCCGAAATGAGATGGCCCACGGCGGCGAGCTTCTCGCTCTGGATGAGCTGCGATTCCATGGCCTGGGCGTCCGTCACGTCCTCGATCAGCACTACCACGTTGCGCGCCGGCCGGTCCCCGGGAATGCGCGCGACGTCGATCCGCAGCACGCGCGCCAGCCGCGACGAGCGTACGGTCAGCGGGTCGCGGGGATGGTCGCGTCGCGCCGCGTCGAGCAGGGGCAGCAGCACGTCCGATTCGCCCATCAAGGCGTGGCCCAGGTGCTCGCCGATCAGGGCGGGCAGGGGCACGTTCAGCAAGGCGCCCACCGCCCGGTTGGCGCGGGTGATGCGCCCCTGCTCATCCACCACGGCCAAACCGTCGCGCAGCGCGTCGAAGGCGGTCTCCCACTGTTCCTTGGCGCGCCGCACCAGCTCGAAAAACCGTGAGTTGGCGAGCACCACCGCCGCGTGCGTGGCGACCGTCGAGAGCAGGCGGATGTCTTCGGGGGTGAAGCTGCCGCTGCGCGGGTCGCACACCACGAGCGACCCCACCACCACGCCGTGCGCGCGCAGCGGCACGGCGGCGGCAGCCTGCACGGACAGGTCGGGGGACAGCCGGACCGGCTCGCCGCTCGAGTTGCGCACCAGCTCGAGGCGCTCGCTCGCCACTGAGCGGGCGACGAGCCCGGCGTCGCGCGGATCGATGGGCCGGCCCACGAGGGGAGCGAGCGTGCCGCCCGCGGCCGCCACGCGCAGCGGCTCACCGGGCGAATCGGACGCCAGCGCCACCACCGCGCCCTGCGCCTCGAGAAAGCGCATGGCGTAGCGCACCACCTGATCGACGATGCGCTCGAGCTGCAGCGACGACGAGAGGACGAACGACAGCTCCTGCAGGGAGAACAGCTCGGAGAGGCGGCGGTTCAGCTCGTCGGTGACGCGGCGGCGCTCGGCTTCGCTCTGCGCCAGGCGAGCGCGCCCGTGGACGAGCGCCCACGCGGCGGCACCTGCGCCGAGGAAGAGAGCGGAGACAAGGACGGCGTTCAGGGGCCGGGCTTGGAGGCCGCGCGGGCGAGCACGCGGGCGCGCTCGCGGTCGAGCGCGGACACGGCACGGCTCCAGGAGTCGTTGGACTGGCTCTGGTAGCTCACGGTGAGCGCATCGCGGAAACTGATGCCCTCGTCGAACAAATAGATCGCCACGGCCTGCTCGCGCGCGTCGAGCTGCTGCGAGCTCCAGGTGGGCGAGAGCGGCACGATGCCGATGGGGCGGAACAGCCGTCCGCGGCTGGTGACGTTCACGTCCTCCGGCGTGAAGCGCGCCTGGGGCAACAGGCCGTAAAAGGTCACCATCACGAGCGTCGGACTGGCGACGCCGGCGCGTTGCGCCGCGCTGTCGATGGCCGCGCGCCGGCTCTGCAGCAGCTGCTCCAGCGATCGGTAGGTGTCGGGAGCGAGCAGGCGGATCACGTGCTCGTTGAGCGGCAGGAACTGCAACTCGACCTGGTCGGTCTGGAACCGCACCACGATGTCGTCGCGTCGCAGCGAGCCGTAACCCGCGGGGATCGTGTCTTGAGCGGTCAGAGTGGCGGGCGGACGCGCGGAGGTCACGCAGCCCATCGCCAACAGCGCCACGCAGCATCGCTTCATCGTGCCTCCTTCGTGGCCACCAGTCCGCCGATCGCCTCCCGCAGCTCGTCCATCCCGTCGCCGGTGCGCGCGCTCGTGAGCACGCACTGGTCGTCCGCGAGGCCCAGCTCGGCGCGCAGCTCGCGTTCCCGCTTCACGCGCTCACCGCGAGCCAGCTTGTCGGCCTTGGTGAACGTCGCCAGCACCCGGGTGCCGCGCTCGGCCAGGGCGTCCTGCATGGCACGGTCGTCGGCGGAGAGCGTGCGGCGCAGATCGAGCAGCCACACCACGCCACCCAGCCGTTCGCGTCGCAAGGCGTGCGTCAGCAGGCCCCGGAACGCGCTGCGCTCGCCGTGCGAGGCGCGCGCGTAGCCGTACCCCGGCAGGTCTAAAAGATACAGTCCGGGCACCTCGAACACATTCATCATCTTGGTTTTGCCCGGCGTGCGGGACGTCTTGGCGATGCGCCGGCCGGTGAGGGCGTTGAGCAAACTCGATTTGCCGACGTTGGAGCGGCCGAGGAACGCGACTTCGGGGAGCGGGGGATCGAGCACGACGTCGGCCCGGGGGAACGAGCCGCGGAAGATCGGGTCGGTCAGGCTTCCTTCTTCTGGCGCGCGCGCTCGGTCACCACCAGCGGCGCCCGGCCCTCGGTGACGCACTCGGCGGTCAGGGCGACCTCGCGCACGTCGTCGCGGGACGGCAGCTCGAACATGATGTCGGTCATCATCGACTCGAGAATGGCACGCAGGCCGCGGGCGCCGGTGCCGCGCTTCAACGCCTTCTGGGCCACCGCGCGCAGCGCTTCCTTCTCGATGGTGAGCCGCACGTCCTCCATCTCGAACAGCTTCTGGTATTGCTTGACCAGGGCATTCTTGGGCTCGACCAGGATGCGCACCAGCGCGTCCTCGTCCAGCGCGTCGAGCGGCACGGCGACGGGCAGGCGTCCCACCAGCTCCGGGATCAGACCGTAGCGCAGCAGGTCGTCGGGCTCGACGTCCACGAACGGATTTTTCTTCTTGACCGCCGGCACCCCCTGCTCGACCTCTTCCTTGGAGAAGCCGATCTGGCGGCGCCCGGTGCGCTGCTCGATGATCTTTTCCAGGCCGTCGAACGCGCCGCCGCAGACGAACAGGATGTCCTTGGTGTTGATCTGGATGTATTCCTGCTGCGGATGCTTGCGGCCGCCCTGGGGCGGCACGCTCGCCACGGTGCCCTCGAGGATCTTGAGCAGCGCCTGCTGCACGCCTTCGCCCGACACGTCGCGCGTGATGCTGGGGTTCTCGGATTTGCGCGCGATCTTGTCGATTTCGTCGATGTAGACGATGCCGCGCTCGGCTTCGGTGACGTTGAAGTCCGCGGCCTGCAGCAGCCGGACGAGAATGTTCTCCACGTCCTCGCCCACGTAGCCCGCTTCGGTCAGCGTGGTGGCGTCGGCGATGGTGAACGGCACGTCGAGGATGCGCGCCAGCGTCTGCGCCAAGAGCGTCTTGCCCACGCCGGTGGGCCCGATGAGCAGGATGTTGCTCTTGTCCAGCTCGACTTCGGGCTCGCGGTTGGAGTGGGAGTTGATGCGCTTGTAATGGTTGTAGACGGCGACGGCGAGCGTCTTCTTCGCGACTTCCTGCCCGATCACGTACTGGTCCAGCACGTCCTTGATCTCGGACGGCGCGGGGACCTGCGTGATCGCTTCGGCGACCTCGCGCTCTTCGTCCTCGGCCAGAATCTCGTTGCAGAGGGCGATGCACTCGTTGCAGATATAGACCGACGGGCCGGAGATGAATTTCCGGACCGAGTCCTTCGACTTACCGCAGAAGGAGCAGCGCAGGTGCTTATCGTGCGACATACGAGATTAGTATGGGAACGGGACCTAGCGGGCGCAAGCCCTAGCCCTTCTTCCCCGTCTCCTTCTCCTTGCCGTCCTTGGCCGCGCCCTCGATCTGCTTGAGGTTCGAGATGACGTGGTCGATCAGGCCGTAGTCCTTGGCCTCGTCGGCCGACATGAAGCGGTCGCGGTCCATGTCCTTCTCGATCTGCTCGAGTGGCTTGCTGGTGTGTTTGGCATACAGCTCGTTCAGCTTGCCGCGCAGATACAGGATCTCGCGCGCCTGAATCTCGATGTCGGACGCGGTCCCCTGGGTGCCGCCGGACGGCTGGTGCATCATGATGCGCGCGTGGGGCAGGGCGGAGCGCTTCCCCTTGGTGCCGGCGGTGAGCAGGAACGAGCCCATCGACGCCGCCATGCCCATGCAGATCGTGTTCACCGGCGCGCGCAGGAACTGCATGGTGTCGTAGATCGCCATGCCGCTCGACACGATGCCGCCCGGAGAATTGATGTACAAGTAGATGTCGCGCTCGGGATTGTCGGCGTCGAGGAACAAGAGCTGCGCGATGATAATGTTCGACACCGTGTCGTCGATCGGCGTCCCCAGGAACACGATGCGGTCCATGAGGAGCCGACTGAAGATGTCATAGGTGCGCTCGCCGCGCGGCGAGCGCTCGATGATGTAGGGCGGAAAAATCGTGCTCGTCGTCACGTCGTCTGCTCCACGGTGGATTGCGACAGGAGGAACGCGAACACCTTCTCTTCGGTGATGCTCCGCTCCACATCGCGGAGCCGCTTGGCCTTCTCGAGCGACGCGGACAGCTCGGCGGCCGGCATCCCACGGCGCGCCGCCAGCTCCTGAATGCGGGCGTCGAGCTCGGCTGCGGTCGCCTTCAGCTGCTGTTTCTCGACCACGGTGTCGAGCACCAGGTCGCGGCGCACCTGCGCCTCGGCGAGCGCGCGGAATTCCTGCGAGAACTTCTCCCACTGGTCTTCGGGGATGTCATACGCCTGCGCGTACACATACAGCGCGCGCTCCACCAGCGGCCGCGGCGCGCTGACATGGTTGGCCTCGACGATCTGCTGGATCAGCTGCGAGCGCACCTCCGCATCGGCCTCGCGCTGCGCGTCCTTCTCGAGATCCTCGCGGACGGCGCGGCGCAGCGCCTCGAGCGAATCGAAGTCGCCCACCTCGCGCGCGAACGCGTCGTCCAGCTCGGGCAACTGCTGGCGCTTCACTTCGAGCAGCGCGATGCGGACGTCGCGCGTCTGGCCGCGCTTGGCTTCCTCGGGGAAGTCGTCGGGAAAACGCACGGTGGCGTCCGCCGTCTCGCCCGGATGCAACGCCATGATCTTCTCCTCGACCTCGGGGATGGCGCGGCCCTCGCCCAGCACCAGCTGGTAGGGCTGCGCCTCCTTCACCTCGCCGTCCTCGCGCTGCGCGATGGTGACGTGCACGAGGTCTTTGGGCTTGGGCTGCTCGCTCACGACCGGCGACCACGGGGCCTTCTGCTCGCGCAACTCGTTGAGCTGCGTCTCGATTTGTGCGGTGGTCACCGGCTTCACCGACCGCTTCAAACTGAACCCGCCCAGCCGGTCCAGTTTGATCTCGGGCCGCACCTCGACGTGGAACTCGAAGGTCAGCGGCGCGTCCGGCTCCCACTTGAGGTTGTGAATGTGCGGTTCGGCGATGGGCCGCAGCGCCTCCTGGGCCAGCGCCGCCTTCCAGCTCTCCCGCACCAGATCCTCGAGCGTCTGCTGGCGGATGTCGTCGGCAAAGCGCCGCTTCACCACCTGCACCGGCGCCTTGCCCGGCCGGAAGCCCGGCAGCTTGGCCCGCGACTGGTACGCCCGCGTGGCACGGTCCTCGGCCTCGCGCACGTGCTCCAGCGCGACCGTCACCGCGAGCGACGCCTCACCCGGCTCTTCCTTGGTCTTGGTGACCTGGATGTCTGGCATGTGGGCTCAAATCTAACCACTGGGGGGAAGGGCCCGCCCAAGTCTTGCCAATCCGACGGCGACGGTGTCAGTTGAAGGCCCCGTTCACTTCCGGTCCGGAGGCTTTCCGTGCTCAACCGCATTCGCGTCTGCGTCCTTGCCTTGGGCGCCGCGCTCGTCGGCGTCCCCGCCGCCCGCGCCCAGGCGGTACCAGCCAAGTCCTTCGACACGCTCGCGTTCGCCGCGCTCAACTGGCGCGAAATCGGCATCTTCCGCGGCGGCCGCAGCATCGCGGTCGCGGGATCCGCCAGCCGCCCCAACGAATACTGGATGGGCACGACCGGCGGCGGCGTCTTCAAGACCACCGACGGCGGCAATACCTGGCTGCCCGTCACCGACAAGTACTTCGGCGGGACCATCGGCGCGATCGGGGTGAGTGAGTCCAACCCCGACGTGGTCTACGTCGGCACCGGCGAGTACGCCGTCCGCGGCAACGTGTCGCACGGCGACGGCGTGTTCAAAACGACCGATGGCGGCAAGACCTGGACGGCCATGGGCCTCGCGGACACGCGCCAAATCGCGCGCGTACGGGTCCACCCCACGAAGCCCGACATTGCGTACGTGGCGGCCCAGGGCCACGCGTTCGGGCCCAACGCCGAACGCGGGATTTACAAGACGACCGACGGCGGCAAGACCTGGACCAAGGTGCTGTTCAAGAACGACTCGACCGGCGCGTGCGACCTGGCGATGGACCCGTCCAACCCCGACGTGCTGTACGCCGCGTTCTGGCAGGTGATCCGCAAGCCGTGGATGCTGTCCTCGGGTGGCGCGGGCGGTGGCCTCTACAAGACCACCGACGGCGGCGCCCACTGGACCGAGCTGACCAGGAATGCGGGCCTGCCGAAGGGCTTACTCGGCAACATCGGCATCACCGTGTCGGGCGCGAAGCCGGCGCGGGTGTGGGCGCTGATCGAGGCGAGCGACGGCGGTGTGTTCCGCTCCGATGACGCGGGCGCCACGTGGACGCTGGTCAACAACCAGAACAAGCTGCGCCAGCGGGCGTGGTACTATGACAAGATTTTCGCCGATCCCAAGGATTCCAACGTGGTCTGGGCCGTGAACACCGGCCTGTTTCGCTCCAAGGACGGCGGCAAGACGTTCCTGCACATGTCCGATCCGCACGGCGACAATCACGACCTGTGGATCGCGTCCAACGACCCGCAGCGCCTGATCGAATCCAACGACGGCGGCGCCAACGTGTCGTTCAACGGCGGCAAGACCTGGACCGACCAGGACTTCGCCACGGCGCAATTCTATCATGTCACCACGACCAACCACTTCCCCTACCACGTGTGCGGCGCGCAGCAGGACAACTCCGGCGTCTGCGGGCCGAGCGCCGCGCCCGGCGGCATCGGCCGTGGCGAGTGGTACGACGTTTCGGGCGAATCGGGCTACATCGTGGCGCTGCCCGATACGCCGGAGGTCACCTTCGGCGGCGACAACAGCGCGTTCCTGGCGCGCATCGATCATCGCACCGGCGCGTTCCGGATGGTGAGCCCCTGGCCGGACAGTCCCGACGGGCACGCGGCGGCCGAGGGACGCTATCGCTTCCAGTGGACCGCGCCGCTGCTGATTTCGCCGCATGACCCGCGCGTGTTGTACGCCGGCGCCAATGTGATCTTCAAGACCACGGATGAGGGCCAGACGTGGACCGCGATCTCGCCCGACCTCACGCGCCACGACCCCCGGACGCTCGGTCCCTCGGGCGGGCCGATCACGCTCGATCAGACGACGGCCGAGTACTACGCTACCGTTTTCGCGCTGGCGGAGTCGCCGCTGCAGGCGGGCGTGTTGTGGGCCGGGTCGGATGACGGGTTGATCAACCTTAGCCAGGACGGCGGCAAGACCTGGAGCAACATCACGCCGAAAGAGCTGGGCGACTTCACGCGCGTCTCGATCATCGAGCCGTCGCATTACGCGGTGGGGACGGCGTACGTCGCCGCCAACCGCTACCAGCTCGAGGACCTGGCGCCCTACATCTGGAAGACCACCGACTTCGGGAAGACCTGGACCAAGATCGTCACCGGCATCCCGGCGAGCGAATTCGTGCGCGTGGTGCGCGAAGATCCCGTGCGGCAGGGCCTGCTGTTCGCGGGCACCGAGCGCGGCGTGTGGGTGTCGTTCGACGACGGCGCCAACTGGCAGCGGCTGCGCCGCAACCTGCCGATCGTGCCGGTCCACGACCTCGCCATCAAGGCCGGCGACCTGGTGGCGGCGACACACGGGCGCTCGTTCTGGATTCTCGACGACATCACGCCGCTGCGCCAGCTCACCGCCGACGCCGTGGCGGGTGACGCGTTCCTGTTCAAGCCGCGCGACACCTGGCGCGTCGAGTGGGGTGGTTTCGGCGGCGGCTCGGCGGCGCACCCGATGGGCAAGAACCCGCCGTCGGGCGTGATGGTTTCCTATTGGCTCAAGGCCAAGAATCAGGACGTGACGCTCGACGTGCTCGATTCGGCCGGACGGGTGATCCGCAGCTTCTCGTCGAAGCAGGATTCGCTCGTGGCGATCGACAGCGCGCGCACCGACAGCGTAAAGCATTTCCGCACCGACAGCCTGCGCAAAGCCGGTGTCACCGATTCCACGAAATTGGACAGCATCGTGAGCGCGTCGTTCGCCGACACGATCGCCGACGAGAACAAGCCCTGGCCGCAGCGGCCGCCCGCCATGCCGCGCCTGCCCAACAAGGCCGGGACCAATTTGTTCGTCTGGGACATGCACTGGCCCGACGCCCGGCCGTTCTGGGGTAACGCCGGCATCAGCACGCAGGGACCGCTGACCCTGCCGGGCGCCTACTCCGTGCGGCTCACCGCAGGCGGCAAGCAATTCACCCAGAACTTCCGACTGCTGGTGGACCCGCGCTCCCGCGCGAGCGCGGCCGACTTGCGCGCGCAGTTCGCGTTCGTCGCGCAGGTGCGCGATACGGTCAACGCCGTGACGAGTGGCATCATCCGGCTGCGCAACACGCGGTCGCAGCTCGAGGACCAGCTGGCGGCCTTGCCGGCCCGCGACAAGACACGGACGCCCGTGCAGGCGCTGATTACGAAGCTGTCGGCGATCGAGGACACGCTCTACCAGACCCGGCTGCGGGCCGACGAAGACGGTTTGGTTTATCCCCCACGCTCGGCGGAGCGCTTGTCTTCGCTGACGTTCGTGGCGGGAGCAGGCGATGCCGCGCCCACGCAACCCGCGCGCGATGTCTTTGCGCTGTTCGCCCCGGACCTGCAGCGCGGTCTGAGCGCGCTCACGGTCGCGTTGACGACCGATCTGGCGGCTGTAAATGCGGCGCTCGTGCGGGCGAAGCGCCCGGCGGTGACGCCGGGGAATTCCGAGCTGCGTCCGCCCGCGGGGGGCCGGTGATCGGCGATCGAGGCGCAGGCCTCGTAGCGGCGTTGGGGTTGGTGTGCGCGCCGCTGCGGGGCCAGCTCCCGCGCACCGTACCGGAGCGCACCAACTACCAGCGCACGTCGTCCACCGCCGAGGTAGGCGCGTTCCTCGACAGCTTACAGCGCAGTGGTGCGCCGCTGGTGGTGAGCGAGATGGGCAAGAGTGCGGGCGGCCGGCCTAATTATCTGGTGATAGTCTCGGATCCGGCAGTCACGTCGCCCGGCGAGGCGGTGGCAGCGGGGAAGCTGGTCGTCTACTTGCAGGCGAACATCCATGGCGGCGAGGTCGAGGGCAAAGAAGCGGTGCAGGCGCTGCTGCGCGAGCTGGCGGGCCCGCTTCACGTCCTGCTCGACAAGCTCGTGATTCTCGTCGCGCCGGTCTACAATGCGGACGGCAATGACGCCTTCGGTCCCCAGGCGCAGAACCGCTCCGAGCAAAACGGCCCCGATCCCGTCGGCCAGCGCTACGAGGGGCTCAACCTCGACTTGAACCGTGACTATTTCAAGGTCGAGGCGCCGGAGACGCGCGCGTCGCTCGAGCGCGTGTACGACCGCTGGGACCCCGCCGTGATGATGGACCTGCACACGACCGACGGAACGCTGCACGGCTTCCTGCTCACCTACGCGCCGCCGCTCGACCCCAACGGCCCCGCGGGCCCCACCGCCTGGGTGCGCGACCAGCTGTTGCCCGCGGTGCGCAAGACGCTGCAGGACAAGTACAAGGAATCGATCTTCGACTACGGCGACACCGACGATCCGCTCAAGCCCACGCGCTGGGAGACCTACGCGCCACTCGGCTGGTACGGCACGAACTACGTCGGGCTGCGCGGCCGCATGGCGATTCTCTCCGAGGCGTATTCGCACGCCGCCTTCGAGAAGCGCATCCGCGTCACGCACGACTTCGTGGCCGAGATCCTCGACTACGTCGCCGCCCACACCGACGACGTGCGCCGCATCGAGCGCGACGCCGACCGCCAGACGACGCTCGAAGGTGCGGGCAGCATGCTCCGGCCGGAGCTGGCGGTGGCGTACGAGATGGCGTCGCGCGGCACGGAGCCGGTGCCGCTGGTCGTGATGCGCGCCAATCCGGACACCACGGCGCGGCGTCGTGCCCTGCCGACCGACACCGTGCGTGTGACGTCGCTGCCGATCTTCGATCGCTTCCGCGCGACCAAGACGCGGACGCTGCCCGCGGGGTATTACTTGCCGCCGGGGGAACGCGCCGTTGCAGATCTGCTCCGGCTGCATGGATTGCTGGTGGAGCGGCTCGAGGTCGAGTGGAGCGATTCGGTGCAAGTGTTCGGCGTGAAGGAAGAGAAGTGGGCCGACCGGCCGTTCCAGGGGCACAAGCTGCTCGCGCTCACGGGCGATTACGGTCCCACCATTGTGCGGACGCTGCCCGCGGGGACCTACTTCGTGCCGACGGCACAGCCGCTGGGGCGGCTGGCGTTCTCGCTGCTCGAACCCGAGGGTTGGGGCCTGCCGCGGTGGAACGTGTTTGACCGGCTGCTGGGTGCGGACTTCGGCGCGTATGCAGGCTTGGTCTACGGCTCGACTGCGGTGGCGGAGTTCCCGGTGTGGCGCGCGGTGCGGGCGCCGCGCGCGCCGCGGACCGCGCTCCCCTAGCTGCCGCCGGGCTTCCGGATCACGCGGATGCGGTGATGCGGCCGCGAGCCCTGGACGAGGTCGTCGTTGCGGATGACGCTGATGGCCCCGTCCGGCTCGAGCACCGCCAACCGCACGTCTTTGGCGCTCGACACGCCGTGCTCGCGGAGGGCCTGGAGCAGGTCGTCGCGGCTGATGCCGGCGCGACGCGTGTGCTCGTCCAGCACTTCGCCGGGGTTGATGAGCATGATGCCCTCCCCCGACAGCCACCTGGCGAGCCCCCGGCTCCGACGGCGCACGCGGTCGACCACGCCGTGCCACACCAACAGCACGCCCGCCGCCACCAGGCCGCCCGCGAGCGACGTGTCGGGTCCCACCATGGCGTTTTGCACGGCGTTCGCGATGATCAGGATCAGCACCAGGTCGAACGTCGACATCTGGCCCAGCTGGCGCGCCCCGGTGAATCGGATGCCCGCGAGCAGCGCGAAGTAGACCTCCGTCGTCCGCAGCGCGACGTTCAGCAGAACGTCCCAGGGCGCGGTCATGGCGCTCCGGGCTCGGCCACGCTGGGGACGGGATAGGCGGTCTTGAGCGCCGCCAGGTATTCGGCGTACAGCCCCTGCAACCCCTTGAACTCACGCTGCACGGTGGCGCGGTAGGGCGCGTCGGTCGCGAAGGCGTACAAGACCGCCGCCATCGTCTGCGCGTCCACCATGAAGCCGTTGTGTCCCACGTCGGTCAGCGCGTCTGCTTCCATCCCGAAGGTATGGTTCGCGAAATTCGAGCTGTAGGCTGACACACCGATGCCGGGGAATTGGCTGGGCCCAGGCCAGCTCGTTCAGTGCGCCGACCGAGATGCCGTCGCGCGATGCGGTATCCACGTCGATGCGCACCTTGGTGCCCGTGGCCAGCGCCGCGGCGCGGGCGGCGTCCTGCACCATCGCCAGCGCCTCGTCCAGGTACACGGGGTCGGGATAGCGCAGCCAGAACTCCGCGGCCGCGCGATCGGGCACCACGTTGGGCGCCTTGCCGCCTTCGGTGATGATGCCCTGCAGCCGCGTCTCGGGCCGCAGGTTCTTGCGCAGCGCATCGACGTGGTTGAACAGCTCGATCACCGCGGTGAGCGCGTCGCGCCCGTTCCACGCCTCGAGCTGGTGCGCCGGCGCGCCGCTGTAGGTCACCCGAATCACATCGATGTTCATGCAGCAGCTGCCGAAGCCCGCCGGCAGATGCTGGGTCGCGGGCGACGAATGCGAGCGCACGATCACATCGGCGCCGTCGAACACGTGCGCGCGCTGCAGGTTGGTCTTGGTCGCCGGGCTCGCGATCTCCTCGGCGGGGGTGCCGTACACCGTCACCGTGCCGGGCGTCTTGGAGCTGGTAAGGAATTCCGACAGCGCCACCGCGACCGCGAGGCCCACGGGGCCCTGGGCGCTGTGCTGGTCACCGTGAAAGTCGCGGCTGGTGCCGCGCAGCGCGTCGTACTCGACGATCACTCCCAGATGCGGCCCGGGCGTGCCCTTGGTGTAGTGGGCCACGAACGCGGTGGGGAGGCCGGCCACACCGGTGTCCACCGTGAAGCCGTGCGCCCGCAGGTAGTCGGCGACGAGTTTCATGGAGCGCTGCTCGTGGAACCCCACCTCGGGGTGGCGCGTGATGTCGTCCGACATCGCGAGCAGGTCCTGGGTCATCAGAGCTTTGACGCGCGCCAGCACGGCGTCGCGCCGGGCGTCGGGTTTGGCGAGCCGGGCCACGAGCGCCGGCAGCCCGAGCGAGGTCTCGAGGCTGTCCATCCGGCGAATCACGGCTGCGGCGGCGGTGCGCTCGGTCGGCGTCTCCTGAGCAGCGACGGAGGAAACGGCGACGGCCACTAAGGCGACGGACAAAACGGCGACGGACGTGACGGCGCGCATGCAGGGACTCCTCATTGCTGGTCGTACAGCTTGATGTCCTGGCCGAGCAGGTACTTGTCGAACCAGTTCAGGATGTGGTCGAGCCGCGCGACGCGGTGCTTCGGTCCGCCGGAGCGTGACAGCTCGTGCGACTCGCCGGGGAAGCGGACCATCACGGCCGTCTTGTGCAGGTACTTGAGCGCGCGGAACATCGCCTCACCGCCCTGATTGGGCGGCGCCCGCATGTCTTCCTCGCCCAGCACGAACATGATCGGCGTGGTGACCGAGTCCGAGTACATCACGGGCGAGCGCGACAAGAACTCCTGCGGGTTGTGGAATGGTGTGTCGCGGAACCACGTCGGCCGGAAGAGCGTGAAGTCGGCGGTGTACCAGAAGCCCAGCCAGTCGGCCACGTCGCGCTGCGACACGGCGGCCGCGAAGCGATGGGTGTGGCCCACGGTCCAATCAGTGAGCAAGCCGCCGCCCGAGCCGCCCGTGACGCCGAGCTTGGTCGAGTCCACGTAGCCGCGCTTGATCAGCGAATCGACCGCGACCATCAGGTCCTTGTAATCGTCGCCGGGATATTTGTACTGGATGATGTTGCCGAAGTCCTGCCCGTAGGTCGTGCTGCCGCGGGGATTGGGATAGACCACCACGTACCCCTTCGCCGCCATCCACTGCATCTCGTGGAAGAAGATGTAGCCGTAGGCCGTATGCGGGCCGCCGTGGATATTGAGAATGAGCGGGTACTTCTTGCCGGGCGTGAAGCCGGGCGGTTTCAGGATCCAGGTCTCGATCTTCTTGCCGTCGAAGCTCGGATACCAGAAGTCCTCGGGCGTGCCGAGCTGCAGCTTGGCGAACAGCGAGTCGTTGGCGTGCGTGAGCTGGGTGAGTTTCTTGGTCTGCGCGTCCAGCACGTACACGTCCGGCAGGTGGGTGGGATCGCCGATGGTTAGCGCGAACGTGCGCGCGTCGGGTGTCGCGGTGTAGGCGAGCACCGCGTGATCACCGGTGGTCAGCGGTGTCCGCGCGCCGGTCGCGGCGTCGAAGCGCACCAGGTTCGAGCGGCCGTGCTCCGTGGTGGCGACGATCACCGACTTGCCATCCGCGGCCCAGATGATGGGGCTCGAGCCCTCGCCGCCGCGCGGCGGCGCCTGGTCGCCCAGCACGCTGCCCGTGACGTCGAAATCGTAATCGGCGGTGAGATTGGAGAGCTTGCCGGCGCGCCAGACGTAGATGTCCTGCTCCTGGTAGGAGCGCGGCCGCGGCGGATTGACGAAGCCGCGGAATGCCACGCCCGCGCCGCCCGGAGCGAGCGCCGGCGCCGTCACGGGGCCGTCGATGTTCACCACGGTGTCCATGGGCCCGCCGGCCGCCGGCACCGAGAACAAATCCTGATCCGGCGGCAGATAATAATCCTCCACCACGCGCTGCGACACGCAGTAAATCCGCTGGCCGTCGGCGCTCCACTGCGGGTTGCCTTCGTCGAACTGGCCGGTGGTCACCTGGTGCGCCTTCTGGGGCGTGTCGCCCAGCACGGCGGGCACCGTCCAGATGTGGCTGTGGTCGGCGGGATCGAAATAACCTTGGTCGTCGCCGCGATAGACCGCCCGGGTGATCACGCGCACGTCGCTTCTCTTGGACGAGTCGGTTGAATCACCGACGCTGGCGCCAAAGGCGATCGTCCTGCCGTCGGGCGACCACACCGCGGGGCCCGCGCCGTTTTTCATGTCGGTGAGCTTTTGCGCCTCGCCGCCCGTAAGCGTCAGCAGGTAGATTTGCCCGCCACGCAGGAAGGCGAGCGCGCGGCTGTCGGGCGACCAACGCGGGGCGCCATCGTGCGGGCCGGCGGTGAGCCGGCGCGGCGCCGCGGCGCCGTCGGTCGCGACCGACCAGATGCTGGTCTCATAGCCGTCGTGCTTGGCGCTGACGGTGACGCGCAGAAAAGCTACCTGGCGGCCGTCGGGTGAGATCTGGGGCTGCGCGATCCACCGGAAGGCGTAGAGGTCGGTGTCGGCGATGGCGCGTTGTTGGGCGGCGAGGGGCGTCGTGCAGATCACGACGGCGAGAGCGGCGAGTGTGCGGCGCATCACAATCCTCCGAGGTGGGCGGAAAACGTAGCCCGTTGACGCTGGCCGCGCCAAGCCTACTCTTATCACCATGTCACACATTCGCCGCAGCCTTTCAGTCTTCGCTCTCGCCGGTACGCTCGCGTTTCCCTTGCGCGCGCAGAGCCTTGCCGCCCTATGCCGCGCCGCGCTGCGCGTGGCGCCGGGCCAATGGTCGAGCTATCGGTTCATCGGTGGCAGCAGCGACGGGGGCACGATGCGGCTCGCCATCGTGGGCACCCAGCGCGTGGGCGATTCGACGTTCTACTGGTATGAGATGAAGACGGTGCCGGCGGGCAAAACCGATCAGGACGGCCTCATCGTCCAGATGCTCGTCGCGGGCCTGGGCACCGCCAAGCTCGAGATCCACGACCTTGTGATGAAGACGGCAGGGCACAATGCGGTGCGCTACAACCAGCTGCTGCTGAGCATGATGGCGGGCCCGATCGCCAAGAGCATTGCGTCGGAGACCGGCCGCCACTGCACCAACCCGGCGGTTCAGGTGGTGGGGTGGGAGTCGCTGACTGTGCCGGCGGGGACGTTGCGGGCGCTTCATCTGAAAGACACGGAGTCCGGGGGCGATGCGTGGTTCGCTCCGCACGTGCCGTTCGGCGTGGCGCGCGCGCTGACTAAGGACGGCCACGACATGGTGCTGACCGGGTCCGGGAAGGACGCCAAGTCGTCAATCGCCGAGACGCCGGAGGAGATGGGCCGCTAGGGCGTCAGCGGCGCTGATAGGTGCCCATCACGTGCGCCTGGCTCAAGGTGTGGCCATCCATCGCGCGCTCGACGTCGGCCTTGGTGGCGTTGGCGGCAAGCTTGAGCAGGTGATCGAGGGCGTACAGCTTGAAGAAGTAGCGGTGCGGCCCCCCGGGCGGCGGGCACGGGCCGCTGTAGCCCGTGCGTTTGCCGCTGTTGAGCCCCTGCCACGCCCCACCCAATTCTCGCAACGCCGCCGTCTGGTTCACGCCCTCGGGCAACGCGTCGATCGTCGGTGGGAAGTTGTAGAGCACCCAGTGGACCCACGTGCCGCGGGGCGCGTCGGGGTCGTCGCAGATCAGCGCGAACGACTTGGCGTTGGCCGGCGCGCCGCTCCACGCGAGCGGCGGCGAGACGTCCGCGCCGTCGCACGTGTACTTCGTCGGGATCGGGGCGCCTTCCGCGAAGGCGGTGCTGGTAAGGGTGAACGTCATAATGCGACCGGAGGGAGTCGAACCCCCAAGGGTTGCCCCACGGGATCCTAAGTCCCGCGCGTCTGCCAGTTCCGCCACGGTCGCGTGGTGGTCCGGCTTCAACTTACGCGCGACGAGTCCCGCCCAACAGGCGCGGACTGTACGTCCGGCAACGCGCGGGATGTTGAGCGCGGCCTAGCGAGCGCTCTACGCAATCCGCTGCCTCGTCCCCGCTTCAAAGAAGTTGATTCCCTCCGGCTCGAAGGCGAACCGCACCGGCCGGTCGGCTGCCACGCGGGTGCCCGGCGCGAGACGCGCGGTGACTTCGGCGCCGCCGGCGCTCGCGTACACCAGCAGCTCCTGACCCAAGGGCTCCACCAGATCGACATGGAACGGCGCGCCCTGGCCATCGGGCGCCACCACCACATGCTCCGGCCGTACCCCAAACACCACCGGCGCGCCGACCGGCAGCCCGCGCCACTTGGGAGGCAACGGCACTGTGAACGCCTCACTCGGCGCATGAAAAGCGCCGTCGGGACGGATCGTCCCCAGGATCAGATTCATCGGCGGGCTCCCGATGAACCCTGCTACGAACGTGTTGGTCGGCGCGCTATAGACGGCGAGGGGCGTGTCGATCTGCTGGGCGTGCCCCTCATTCATCACTACGATGCGATCCCCCAACGTCATCGCCTCGGCCTGGTCGTGCGTTACGTAGAGCATCGTGGTCTTCAACGTGCGATGCAGCCGCGCGATCTCGCGCCGCATCTGCACCCGCAGCTTGGCGTCGAGATTCGACAACGGCTCATCGAACAGAAACACCTCCGGCTGCCGCACGATCGCCCGGCCCAACGCCACCCGCTGCTGCTCGCCGCCGGACAGCTGCCGCGGCCGGCGCTCGAGCAGGCCGTCGATCCTGAGAATTGCCGCCGCTTCGCGCACCCGGCGATCGATGTCGGCCGGCGCCAGGTGCCGCAGCTTCAGGTTGAACGCCATGTTGTCGTAGGCGGTCATGTGCGGGTACAGAGCGTAATTCTGGAAAACCATCGCGACGTTGCGGTCTTTGGCCGCCACGTCGTTCACCAGCCGATCGCCGATCTTCAGTTCGCCGCCGGAGATGCTCTCGAGACCCGCCACCATCCTGAGTGTGGTGCTCTTGCCGCACCCCGACGGCCCCACCAACACCACGAACTCCCCGTCCGCTACCGCGAGATCGAGCCCGTCCACGGCCACGCGTTGGCGGCCCCCGCCTGCGTATATTTTGCGCACGCCGATGAGCCTTACACTCGCCATGACTACCGACCCCGCGCATGAGTAGAGAACCGCGCTTCCCCGCAGGCTTCCTGTGGGGCGCCGCCACCGCCGCCTACCAGATCGAAGGCTCGCCCACCGCCGACGGCGCGGGCGAGAGCATCTGGCACCGCTTCGCCCACACGCCCGGCAAGATCGCCAACGGCGACACCGGCGACGTCGCTTGCGACCACTACCACCGCTGGCCCGAAGACGTCGCCCTGATGGCCGACTTGGGGCTCAACGGCTACCGCTTCAGCGTCTCGTGGAGCCGCATCCTGCCGCAGGGTAGGGGCGCCGTGAATCCCAAGGGCGTCGCGTTTTACGATCGCCTGGTGGACGCGCTGCTGGCGCGTGGCATCACGCCCTCCGTTACGCTCTATCACTGGGACCTGCCGCAGGCACTGGACGACCTCGGCGGTTGGGCGAACCGCGACGTGGCGCAATGGTTCGCTGAATACGCGCGCGTGATGTTCAAGGCCCTGGGCGACCGCGTCCCGATGTGGGCGACCCTCAACGAGCCGTGGGTCGTGATGGACGGCGGCTACCTGCACGGAGCGCTCGCGCCCGGTCACAAGAGTCTCGCCGAGACGCCGCAGGTCGCCATCAACCTGCTGCGCGCCCATGGCGCGGGCGTCCAGGCGTACCGGGCCGAGGGCAAGAACCAGATCGGCATCGTCCTGAACCTCGAGCCGAAGCATCCGGCAAGCGACGACCCGAAGGACCTGGCTGCCGTCCGTCGCGCCGATGCCTACATGAATCGGCAGTTCCTCGAACCCGTTCTGGGTCGGCCGTTCCCGGCGGAACTGGCGGAGATCTTCGCGGAGCATTGGCCCACGGTCTCCGACGCCGACCGCCGCCTCATCGCGCAACCGATCGACTTCCTGGGGATCAACTACTACAAGCGCGGCGTCACCCGCCACGACGACCGCGCGCTGCCCGTGCTCGCCGCGGAAGTGCGGCAACCCGGCTCGCTCTACACGGAGACCGGCTGGGAGGTATACCCGCCCGGCCTCACCGAGACGTTGCTGTGGGTGCGCGAGCGGACGGGCGACTTGCCGCTTTACATCACGGAGAACGGCGCCGCCTTCCCCGATCCCGCCACGCCCGTGAACGGCAGGGTGGACGACCCGCTGCGCGTCGCGTATTACCAGGACCATCTGCGCGCGGCGCTCGACGCGATCGGCCAGGGCGTCAACCTGCGCGGCTACTTCGCCTGGTCGCTCCTCGACAACCTCGAGTGGGTCCTGGGCTACTCCAAGCGTTTCGGCATCGTGCATGTGGACTACACCACGCAGCGCCGCACGCCCAAAGCGAGCGCCCGCTTCTATAGTGAGGTGATTCGTCAGGTCACAGACGGTCGTCATCCCTTCGTGCTCCCCGCCAAGATCCCCGCCACGTAGAACCGCTGCAGTACAATGAACACGGCGAGCACGGGAAGCACCGTGACGACCGATCCCGCGAGCATCAGCTCGGTGTCCTGTACGTGCTCGCCCGCGAGCCCCGCCAGCGCCACGGGCAACGTGTATTTGGCGTTGTCGGTCAGCACCACCAGCGGCCAGAGGAAGTCGTTCCAGGTCGAGAGGAACGTGAAGATTGCGAGCGTCGCGAGGATCGGGCGAATCACGGGCAGGACGATGGACCAGTAAATCCGGAACTCGCCCGCGCCATCCATGCGCGCGGCGTCGAGCAGGTCATCGGGCAGGGACAGGGCATACTGCCGGATCAAGAAGATCCCGAAAATCGTCGCCATCGCCGGGACCATGGCGCCGATGTAGCTGTTGACGAGGCCCAGCGAGCGCAGGACGAGAAACAAGGGCAGCATGGCGACCTGCGCGGGGATCACTAGGCCCGCGACGAGAATCTTGAACAACCGCTCGCGGCCTTTGAACTCGAGCTTGGCGAGCGCGTAGCCCGCCAGCGAATTGACGAACAGGCCGATCAATGTGGCGCTACCCGCGACGATCACGCTGTTCAAGAAGTAGCGCCCGATGTTGAGCCGCGTGAACAGCGCCGTGTAGTTGGCCCACGTGGGGTGCTGGGGCAGGAGCCGCGGCGGGAACGAGTTCGCCTCGCCCGTGGACATGAAGGAGCCCGACACCATCCACAACAAAGGGAATAGCGCGGCCGCGGCGCCGATCAGCAAGACGGCGTGCAACGCGAACGATGTCCAGCGGCGCCTCACGTCGTGCGCTCCTTCTGCAGGCGCAGCTGCACCAGCGTGATCGACAGCACGATGGCGAACAGCACGAACGCGATCGCCGCCGCCGAGCCCAGCCGCCACCAGCGGAAGCCCTCCTCGTACATGTAGAGCACCATCGACAGCGTGCTCTTCAAGGGCCCGCCTTGCGTCATCACGTAGGGTTCGGCGAACAGCTGGAAGAAACCGATCGCGGTGATCACGCCCACGAACACGAATGTCGGCGCCAGTTGGGGCAGGGTGACATGTCGCAGCCGCGCCCAACTGCCCGCGCCATCCAGCTCCGCTGCCTCGTAGAGCTGCACCGGGATGCGCTGCAGGCCCGCGACGAAGATCAGCATGTTGTAGCCGAAGCTGCGCCAGACCGCGACGATGATGATGGCGGGCATCGCCCACTTGGGATCGCCCAGCCAGTCCACCGGAGAAATGCCCACCGCGCCGAGTGCGGCGTCGAGCAAGCCGAACCGCGGGTGATAGAGGTATTTCCAGACAATGGCGACGGCCACGAGCGTGGTCACGAACGGCGCGAAGTACGCCGTCCGGAAGAACGTCGGCCACTTGGTGAGCCGCGAGTTGACGAGCAATGCGGCGGCGAGCGCCACCAGCACGGACAACGGCGCCCCCACGAACGCGAAGTACAAGGTGTTCTTGAGCGCCGTCCAGAACAGCGGCGTGTGGACCAAGCTCTGATAGTTCGCGAGTCCCGTGAAGCGCACGTTCTCGGCGTGGCCGATGGCGTAGAGATCGAAATCGGTGACCGAGAGGGCGAGCCCCGCCACGACGGGCAGAAAAAAGAAAACGCCGAGCAGGATCAGCGCGGGGGCGAGAAACAGCCAGGCCGCTCGGCGCTGCGAGCGTTCGCCCGGGAGCATGTCAGTGCCCTCGCGCGGCGGCACGCGCCAACAGCCAGCGCCGCCGCGCGAGAATGCGGTTGACTTCGTCTTCGAGCCGGGCGAGCGCCGTGTCGGCCGGGACGCCGCCGCGGATCGCCTGCTCGCCGTAATCGAAGATGCGCGTTGCGATCAGCTCCCACTCGGGCACCTGGGGCGTTGGGACCACGCGCTGCAGCTGCACGTAGAACGCATGGGCAGCCGTGTCGTTCGCGAGGATGGGGTCGCGCCACGCCGCGATGTGCGCCGGCAAGTCACCCGTCAATTTGTAGAGCTTGAGCTGCTGCTCGGGCTGCGACAGGAATTCGATCAACTGCCAGGCCTCGACCGGATGGCGCGACGCGCGGAACAGGACCAGGCTCGAGCCGCCCGCGAGCGACACACCAGAGGCGGCGCCCGTGGGCCCCGGCATCGGCGCTGTGGCCCACGCGTGTTGCTGCGACGGCGGCAAACGGCGGCGGAACTCGCCGATGTTCCACGGGCCGGTGATCCACATCGCGTACGTGCCGCGGCCGAACTCCTGATAAATGTTGCCCACCTCGGTAAGGCCGAGTTTCGGCGCCAGACCTCGGCCGTACATATCGAGATAGAAATTGAAGGCGCCCCGAAATGCGGAGTCCCTAAAGGCGCCGTAGCGCGCGCCATCTTTCAAGATCGGGGAGCCCGCCTGCAGCCCCAGGATCACGGGTGGCGGCCACTCGTTGGTGGGCAGGAACAACGGGAACTGATCGGGGCCGTCGCGTGCCTTGAGCGCCTGCATCGCGGCGACCCAACCGGCCCAGGTGGTCGGGAACTCGGCAAAGCCGGCGCGGGCGAGCAGGTCCTTTCTATAGAAGAACAGCCGGGTGTCGACGTACCACGGCACGCCATACAGCGTGCCGTCGAGCACGTTGGTGCGCCAGATGCCGGAGAAGTAGTCGTCGGGGTGCACGCTCGAGCGGGCGACCACCGAATCGAGCGGCTGCAGCGCGTCGAGCGCCACGAATTCCGGCACCCAGGTGTTGCCGACCTGCGCGACGTCGGGCTCCGCCTTGCCGACGTAACCCGTCAGCAGTTTTTCGTGCGCGGCAGTCCAGGGGATCTGCTGCGTGCGGACGTGCACGCCGGGATGCGTGTGCTCGAACTCGGTGAGCATCTGCTCGACGACTTCGCCCTCACGCCCCAGGCCCCAGAACTCGAGCTCGACGCCCGCGGCGGCCGGGCGGCACGCGGCGGCCGCCACCAATGCTGCCCAGAAGGGCAGCTTCTTCACTGACACTTCCCCGTCAGCCACCCGCCGACGAACCCTGCCCGGCATAGCCCGCGCACGATGTAGGGATTGCCGCGCATCAGGCGCCAGATGAGCCCCGTCCGATAATTCTCGATCATCGCGAGAATCGGTCCTTGGTCGATGCCCAAATAATCCGTGTCGAACCAGCCGACGCCCGCCACCACGTGCCCCATGCTCGGTGTGACATTGGTGGGAAACGTCGGGTTGAGCGCGTCAAGGAAGCCGTAGGTCGAGAACAGGTTGGCGCCGTAGGTGCGGCGCATAGCGTAGAGCGTGGGAATCGCTATCTCGGGCGCAAACGGCACTGAGCCGCCGAGGGCGGTGGGCGCGACGGTGCCGTCGTCCTGGATTTCGGTGAACGACGCGCCGCGCGCGAAGTAGGTGTGGAACTGCCGCGAGCGGCCGCCGACGTTGAGTGTGACGTCGGCCGGGCCGTCGGAGGCGGAGAGACCCCAGAGATTCGCGCCGTAGCCGCGCCACAGGTTGGGGTTGGCGACGGCGTACGCGCGTTGCGCCAGCGTGGCGCGCCGCGAATTCTCGAAGTAGTCGATGCCCTTGCCCTGCATGTAGGGATCGGCGATGCCCTTGAAATCGATCCACACGTGTGAGTACTGGTGGCCGAACAGCGGGGCGAAGCCGA
>WNFF01000433.1_pt1 | contig 31022 bp, 26 predicted proteins | sample 5400441 | NCBI WGS metagenome assembly WNFF01 (sample SAMN13153345, study PRJNA577476) | soil metagenome | isolation source: 120 cm saprolite under Douglas fir tree site 2 hole 3 replicate 1 | place: USA:California | collected 2015-04-18
GGAACAAGGCGCCCGCAATCGTGCCCCGGCCGCCGACGTGGCTCAAATCAGGCCCGACCTTGCCCTGGGAAATGCCGGTGATCGTGTGACACGCGATGCACGCGCTGCGGCGGAAGACCTGCTGACCCAGCTCCGCGGGTGATCCTTTTGCCGGCGCCATGGGGCCGGCGCGCTGGCGGTCTACCCAAGCCTGGAACGCCGTGTCGGGCTGCACAACGACGCGCAGCCGCATGTTCGCATGCGAGGCGCCACAGAACTCGGCGCATTGACCCCAGTACTCGCCGGTCGAGTCGGCGCTGAACTCGATGCGGTTGATCCGGCCCTGGATGAGGTCGCGTTTGCCGGCGAGCCGCGGTACCCAGAAGCTGTGGATGACGTCCGCCGACGTCATCTCGAGCTGGACTGGCGTCCGTAGCGGGACATGCAGCTCGTTCGCCGCACCGATCCCCAGCGTCGGGTAGCGATACTCCCACCACCATTGATGGCCGATGACCTCGACCCGCAACGCACCCTCGGGTGCGTTGCCCGCGGTCTCGAAAATCGTGCGCATCGTGGGAACCGCGATGAACACGAGGATCAGCGCCGGCGCGAGCGTCCAGCCAATCTCGAGCGCCGTGTGGCCGTGCACCGGCTTCGGCGCCGCCGCACCCGCGCGCGCGCGATAGCGCCCAATGGCATACAGCAGCAGCGCTTCGACGATGAGGAAAACGACCACCGCCCACCAAAAAATGTTGGTGAACAGGTGGTCGAGCGACGTGCTGAAGTCAGATCGTGGCGCGAGCGCCGACTGTGGGAACGGTCCGCTGCAGGCGGTGAGAACGACCAGGACGACAGCGAGGAGCAGCGGCACGCCGTGAAAAACTAACGGGGCGGCGGGGCGACCGGTAACCCCGGCATTTCCGTCGGCGTCTCGGTGATGGACGACTTGGCTCCCGTCCCCTGCCCCGTCAGTTCCATCACGCCGCCGTCTTCCATTGTTGCCCGCACCATCGCGAACTCGAGGTCCGGCTGCACCCAAAATTCTTGCCCCGAGTGCGGGTGTTTGAGGTGCAGCGCGCGGAAGTGACCTCCCGGAACAGTCACGTCTTCCCACGCCACAACGTCCATCTCGTTACACTGCCGCGCGATCTCTGCAGCCATGTTCGTGCCGGGAGTAGCGTTGATCATCTGAATCATCTGCGGCGGCATCTTCATCGCGGGCTGACTCCCGCTCTTCATCACGACGGTGCGAACACCAGCCTTCAGGCCGGGCACCAGCATCTGCAAGATCATCTTCGCGTTGGGACGCTTCGGGTCATCGATCGTTATTTCGTACCAGTAGTACGTGGTCCCTTCATGCGGCTCCTTGCCGACGACCGCCATCCGCATCGTGCTGCCACTGGTCTGTCCACCAGTCCAGTTGTACGTGGCCCAGGTACCGACGGTGAAGGAGTGGTTTTCGACCTGGCTGCAGATGCGCTGCTTATCGGCGGCCTGTGACGCGGCGGTTCTGGGGAGCACCGCGCTGGCGACGATGACGAGAAGAGAGGTGACACGGGAACTGATCACGAAACGGCTCCGCGAGGCTGGGGGACGACATCAGGACTCGGGAAACTATACATTTCGAGGAAGTTTGCGACCGTGGCGGAATTGGCAGACGCGCCAGCCTTAGGAGCTGGTGGGGCAACCCGTGGGGGTTCGAGTCCCTCCGGTCGCATCAAAACCGGGAATGGGGACTGGTGACACCATTCCCCCTTCCCCATTCCCCGCCGGGTTAGATTTTACCAAGCATGCCCGAGATTCTCGTAAAGAAAACCCGAGCTGAACCGGGCGAAGCGTCGCTCGAGGTCACCATTCCGCCCGACAACGTCAAAGCGGCCGAGGAGCGCGCGACGAAGGTGTACCAGCAGCGGGCCCGCCTGCCCGGCTTCCGGCAGGGCAAGGTACCAGCCGCGGTGGTGCGCAAGAAGTTCGCTGACGATATCCGCCAGGAGACGCTGCGTGAGCTCGTGCAGGAGAGCTGGCGCGTCGCGCAGAAGCAGGAAGAGCTCAAGCCGATCGCCGATCCTCACATTCACAACCTCAAGTGGGAGGACGGCGCGCCCGTCACATTCGAATTCCACGTGGAGTTGAAGCCGGAGCTCAAGCTGCAACGGCTGGGCGGTTTTCGCTTGACGCGGAAAGTTGCCGCGATCACGGTAGCGCAGGTCGACCAGCAGTTGAACACGATGCGCGAGCAACGCGCGCCATGGACGCCGGTCGCGGGCGAAAAGCCCAAGCCCAAGGACCTCGTCGACGTCATCATCGCCACCCGCGAGAACGGGGGGGGCGAGGCCAAAGATCCGCAGCCCTACCAGTTCGTGCTCGGCGAGGGCCGTGCGATTCCGGACGTCGAAGAGCGCGTCATGAGCCTCCTGCCGGGCGAATCGGTGGATGCGACCGTGCGCTTTCCCGATGACTTCGCGGAGGAAGCGAAGCGCGGGCAGACGCGCGACATCCGCCTGACGCTGCGTGAAGTCAAGCGGCAGGAGCTCGCCTCCCTGGACGACGCGTTCGCTCGCGAGATGGGCGACTTCGAATCGCTCGAAGCGTTGCGTGCCGCGATCGGCGCGGACCTTGGCAAAGAGGCGGAACGGGAAGCGGACGCGCACCTGCGCACCGAGCTGATCGACCAGATCGTCCAGGCGAACAGCGTGGTCGCGCCGCGGCCGCTGGTCGAGCGCGTGTTGGGCGCCTACGCGCAGGCCTATGAAGTCCCGGAGGAGCGCTGGCAGCAGTTCGCGCAAGAATTCCGCACCATAGCGGAATCGCAGGTGCGGCGCGATCTGGTGCTCGATTACGTCGTCGAAACGCAGAACTTGCGCGCCACCGAAGCGGAGCTGGACCAAAAGGTCCAGGAGCTCGCCGAGCGACGCGGGATGCCGGCCGCGCAGCTGTATGCGTCGTTGGAGAAGGCCAAGCGGCTCCGTGATGTTGCGCGGAGCATCACCGAGGAGAAGGTGTTCTCCCATCTCTTGTCGCAGTCCACCGTGGAGCAAGCGTGACGAAGAGCGAAAGCCACATCTATCCCCCGTATATCATCGAGCGTTCGAGCCGTGGCGAGCGCACCTATGACATCTTCAGCCGGTTATTGATGGACCGCATCGTGTTCCTGGGCACGTCCATCACCGACGATGTCGCTAACATCATCATCGCGCAGCTGCTGTTCCTGGATGCCGACAACCCCGAACGGGACATTTACCTATACGTGAATTCCCCAGGTGGCCTGGTGTCATCCGGTATGGCGATTTACGACACGATGCAGTTCCTGCGCGCACCCGTGAACACCATCTGCATGGGGATGGCGGCGTCGATGGGCTCGTTCCTGTTGACCGCGGGACGCAAGGGCAAACGCTCGGCGCTGCCACACGCGCGCATCATGATGCACCAGCCGTCCGGCGGCACGCAGGGCACAGCCTCCGACATCGAAATCCAGGCGCGGGAGATCCTGTTCCTGCGGCGCAAGCTCAATGAGCTGTACGCCAAGCACACCGGCAAGACCGTGGAGAACATCGAGAAGGATATGGACCGAGACCGCTTCATGTCCGCCGAAGAAGCGAAAGAGTATGGACTGATCGATCACGTCATCTCGAACTACGAAGAAATCAAGGAAGACGGGAAGGCCAAGAAGTGAACACTTGCGCCGCCAGACGCGCCTTCCCATACTAGGGCGACGATGTCTCACGACAAGCATCTCCGCTGCTCGTTCTGCGGTAAATCCAAGGATTCCGTCCGGAAATTCATCTCCGGGCCGTCCGTCTACATCTGCAATGAGTGCATTGCGCTCTGCAATGAGATCCTGGCGGAGGATGAAGAACGCGAAGTCGCGGAGGCGATCACTCAGGTCCCCACGCCTGCGGAAATAAAGGACGTGTTGGACCAATACGTGATCGGGCAGGACCGCGCCAAGAAGACTCTCGCCGTCGCCGTCTATAACCACTACAAACGCATCAATTCCCACTCCGGCCGCGACAACGACGTCGAGCTCGACAAGAGCAATATCCTCCTCATCGGGCCGACCGGCGTGGGCAAGACGCTCCTGGCGCAGACCCTCGCGCGCATCCTGGACGTGCCCTTCACAATTGCCGACGCGACCACGCTCACCGAAGCGGGTTACGTCGGTGAGGACGTCGAGAACATCCTGGTGCGGCTGCTGCAGTCAGCCGATTTCAACGTGTCCGAAGCCGAGCGGGGCATCGTCTACATCGACGAAATCGACAAGATCGCCCGCAAGTCCGAGAATCCGAGCATCACGCGGGACGTCTCGGGCGAAGGCGTGCAGCAGGCCCTGCTCAAAATTCTGGAAGGCACGGTCGCCAGCGTCCCGCCGCAGGGTGGGCGTAAGCATCCGCAGCAGGAGTACATCCAGGTCAACACGAAGGACATCCTCTTTGTCTGCGGCGGCGCGTTCGACGGCCTCGAGAAGATCATCGAGTCCCGCACCGGCCGGCGGCGGATCGGCTTTACAAAGGAAGAGGTCGAAAAGGGCGTTGACGAGAAGCTGAAGAAGAATCCCTTCGTCGACGTCGAGCCTGACGATCTGTTACGCTACGGCCTCATCCCGGAGCTCGTCGGCCGGTTGCCGGTCACGGTGCCGCTCGATGCGCTCGACGAGGACGCGTTGATTCGGATTCTCACCGAGCCCAAGAACGCGCTCGCCAAGCAGTACCAGAAGCTGTTCGACCTCGAGGACGTCCGCCTGACGCTCGAGAAAGACGCGCTGAAGGCGATCGCGGCGAAGGCGATGAAGCGCGGCACCGGCGCCAGAGGGCTGCGCGCCATCCTCGAAGAGATGATGACGGAAATCATGTTCGAGCTGCCGAGCCGTGACGACGTGCGCGAAGTCGCGATCACCGCTGAATGCGTCACGTCGGGCCGTGCGCCGTTGCTCGTGACCGAGCGTCCCCGCCAGAAGAAAGAAGCCTGACCGACGCACGTTACATTGGCTCGTTCCCGCGAGCCGATGCGTTGCTCGATCCTCCACTCCCGGAAGTCGCGTTCATCGGCCGCTCCAACGTCGGCAAGTCGTCGTTGCTCAATGCAGTGGTGGGGCAACGGATCGCTAAGACGTCCGGAACGCCGGGGAAGACACGGGCGCTCAACGTGTTCATGATACCGGGGACTGGGGAAAGGGGACTGGCCCAGCATTCGCCAGTCCCCTTTCCCCATTCCCTGTATTTCCTGGATCTGCCGGGCTACGGCTACGCCAGAGCCGGGAAGGAGCAGCGGGCAGGCTTTCGCCGCCTACTGCGATACGCCCTGGAGCGGGAGCGGCTGCGCGGCGTGGTGTGGCTGCTGGATATTCGCCATCCGCCCTCGGTCGATGACCGCACCATGCAGGACACGCTGGTGGAAGGAGAGACGCACGTCCTTGCCGCGCTCACCAAGGGCGACAAGCTTTCGACAGCGCGGCGCCGCGCGCGCGAACGCGAGCTGCGCGACGAGCTCGGACTTCCCGAGGATCAGGTGATCGTGACGAGCGCGACGACCGGCGAGGGCATCGCGGAGCTGCGGGAAGCAATTGAGGGGCTGGTGAGAGGAACGGCGGAATGATGGAACGATGGACCGATAGAATGTTGGAAGGTTGGAAGGTTGGAATGACTGTGGTTCTTCTTTCCATCTTTCCAACAATCCAACGTTCCGCCGCCGCCCAGGATACGATTCCCCCCGGCTACGGTACGCTCCGTCGCGACGACATCGTCGTGAGTCTCAGCACCGGCACCGTCGCGGTTCAGGTCCTGCCGCTCGACGAGCAAGTCATCCGGCTGCTCGCGCCCGACACCTACCGCTCGCTGCGCCAGCTCATCCAGAGCCGGTCGGATGACATCGCCGCCGCCGCGCGACTCCCGAACACGGAACATCCCGTGCTCGTGATGGTCACCTTCCTCGGTATCGTGCCCGGGGCCCGCTTCAATCCGGACGAGCTCTTCATCACCAGCCGCGGCCGGTTGTTCCGCCCGATCGGTATCGTGCCGCTCTCCCCAACGTGGAGCTCGTATCAGCTCGAAGCGCGCCAGCAGGCGGTGGCGATCTATCTCTTCGAGGAGGGGATCAGCGTGCGGGAACAGATGACCATCAGCTACCAGGGCCTCTCGAGCGACGTGTGGACCCGCTCCCTGCGGCTGCTCAACGAGGAGCGGGCGCGCGTCAAGGCACGCGCCCAGTCGGACGCCGGAACCGCTGCTCGAGGTCCGTAGTCGAGCGCGTTCCCGCTGAGTCGACACATACCACACTCACACGCGCCGCGGGCACCGCGAGTCGCGGCGCCAACGCCAGTGCGCTGTCACATCCAATCATCATGAAGGCTGCCGCCCAGGCATCGGCGGCGGCGGCGGCGGCCGCCAGCACCGTCACCGATCGCACCATGGCCCCGTGCGCGTTGCGCTGCGACTTCGTGCGCACCGATCCACTCCACATCTCGACTGCGCCGAGCGAGTGCAAGGTGTTGTCGGGATCGGGAATACCGACAGACCGGTGCGTCGAGCGAGTGACCGGACCGATCCAACGAAACTGCTCGCCCAGATCGAGCAACGCGCTGTCAACGACCGGCGCCAGCGCGAGGGCCGCGCGATCGAGCGCATAGCCGATCGCCACGCTGTCTGGTGAGAGAGCCACACCGGTCTTGCGGCGCACATCCTCGCGGATGGAATCGAGTGCCGCGATCCGCATTCGCTTCCGTAGCAACGAATCGATGCGATCCACGGAGTCGCGCGCGGCATCAAGCGCCTGTGCAATCCGCGTGCTGTCCGCTCCCCACGCAGCGGCCGACATCGTCGTCCCCATCAGCGGCCACGCACGCGAGATGGGCGGATGCACGTCACGACCGCAGGCTGTGATCAGCAGGCTGAGCGCGAACGACCGGGCGATGTGAGGCTCGAGATTGATTCTCAAGAACGATTGTAGAAATATAGAAGACCATGAACATGTGGCGAGAACATCCGATTCTGAGTGCCGCCGTCGCCGTCCTCGTCGTTGGAGTGGCGGCGCTGCTCTGGCGGCTACGCGCGCGCCTGATGCGCTCGGAGCACGAGCGCCGCCGCGCAGCCGAGGAGTTGAATCGCCGGCTGTCGGAGCTGTTCTCGCTCCAGGAGTTGTCGTACGTCCTGTCCGACTCGCTCGAGCTGGACCGCATCGTCGAGCAAGTCGTTCGCTATGCCGTTCGCTTCCTCGATGCCCAGGGCGCGCTGCTCGCGCTGGTCGGCGAGGCAGCCGGAGACCCGCTCCAGATTGCCGCAGCCGAAGGGACGTTGAGCGCGCTGCGCGGGCGCACGATCCCCGGAGACGACAAGGGGCTCGTCGCCCGTTCCACAGGGCGTGAGCATCTCGAGCTGGTGCGCAACTCGGGTCCCGAGCCGACCGAGGTCATCGATGGCGTTCAGGCGGCCGCCGCGGCCGCCGTCCCGCTCCGCTCGCACGGCGCCGTCATCGGCACGCTCCTGATCACCGACCCGCGCGAGGGCGTTTTTGTCCCCGACGACGTCCGCCTCCTCTCGACCCTGGCGACCCACGCGGCGGTGGTGATCGCCAATGCGCGCTTCTTCGAGATGGTGCGGCGCGCGAAAGAACAGTGGGAGACCGCGTTCGATGCGCTGAGCGAGGGCATTGCGGTCGTCGATGATGAGGGCCGGGTGCGCCGCGCCAACCGCGCGCTCGCCGGCCTCCTGGGCGTTGCGCTTCCCAGCGTCGTCGGGGCCTCACTCGGTGAGGCGCTCCTGGGCAAGTCGCATGCGCTAGCCGACCTGCTGTCCGCGGCGCGGCGCGGTGAACGCCCCGCCCCGCTCGTGGCCCGCTCCGACCGGTTGCGGCGCGCCCTGCGCGTGAATGCGGCTCGCATCCCCGGCGCGACGACCGAGCAAAGCACGGTCGTCCTCGTCGAAGACGTCACGGAGCAGCAAGCGCTCGAGACACAGCTCGTGCAAAGCGAGAAACTGGCGGCGGTTGGCCAGCTGGTGTCGGGCGTCGCGCACGAGCTGAACAACCCGCTCACCTCGATCGCGGGGCTTTCGGAGTTTCTGCTCGAGCAGAAGGAGCTCGGCAAAAAAGATCGTGGCCACCTCCAGGTCATTCAAGAGCAGGCCGTGCGGGCCGGGCGGATCGTGCGCAATCTGCTGACGTTCGCGCGCAAGGGATCGGGCGAACAGCTGCCGGTCGACCTCAACGACGTGATCCGGCGCACGCTGTCACTCACCTCCTATGACATGAAGCTCAACGACATCACGGTGACGCGCGAGTTGAGTGGCGCGCTGCCGGAGGTCATGGGCGACCGCCATGGACTGCAGCAGGTCGTCCTCAACCTCATCACCAACGCCGCGCAGGCCGTGGCCGACAATCCGCGCGAGCGCGCGCGCGAGATCACCGTGTCCACATGGTTCGACGGGCAGGTCCATCTGCGGGTCGCCGACACCGGACCCGGTATCCCCGAGCAAGTGCTGCAAAGCGTGTTCACGCCGTTCTTCACGACGAAGGAACCCGGCAAGGGCACGGGGCTCGGTCTTTCGATCACCTATTCGATCGTGGAGAGCCACGGCGGTCACATCACGATCGAGCCTGCTGGCACCACAGGGGGGGGCCGCAGCGGCGCCGCGTTCCGCGTGGACTTGCCGCCCGCGCCCGCCGACGCATTGCGCGCCGCCAAGACGCCGATTCCCGAGCCGGCGAACGCGCCGCCGTTCGTCAAACGCACGATTCTGCTCGTCGACGGCGATCCAGCGGTGCAGCGCACGATCAAGGCGCTGTTCGCACGCGATGGGCACCTCGTCGAAGTCGCGGGCGATCCCCAGCACGCACTCGATCTCGCACAGCGCGGTGGCTTCGACCTCGTCATCGCGGACGCGCGCGCCATGGCGCCCGGAAAACGCGGGACGCTGCTCGCGGAAGAATTGGTGACGCGGATTCCGACGCTGCGGGAACGCATGATCGTCGCGACGGGCGACGTGCGGCCTACGACCGAAGAGACGCTGGCGCGTCTCGGCGTGCGTTACGTGCGCAAGCCTTTCAACCTGCGCGATCTTCGCGTCGAAGCCGCGCGCTTGTGGGAGGCGACCGCGCTGTCGTAAGACTCCGCGGGCCAACCGAACGTCCCGAGATTGACCGCACCGCCCGGTGCGAACCGCACGCCTTCGCGCAGCAAGAGCGCGCGCTGCAAGACGGCGCTGTGATCCTGACCAGAAAAAGAAATGCGACCGGCCGCGTTGATCACGCGCCACCACGGGACGTCGTTGTCTTCGGGGAGTGCGGAGAGCGCCCAACCGACCGTGCGCGCGGCGCCGGGCCGGCCCGCGAGGCGCGCGATGATGCCGTACGTCGCCACCCGTCCCTTGGGGATGTGACGGACCACGCGATAGATCCGATGATAGAATGGATTCACAAGGGAGCCTGCTACTAGCTTACGCGGAGGACATCTTCAAGCAAGCCTGCGTCTCCACCCCCCACTATTGACAAAATGTCATCCAGTGCTCTCCGCTCCCGGGGCCACGCGAAACGGCTCGCCGCCGTCTGGGCGGTCAACCATTCCGCACGATCGTGCTCGTCGGACAGGCGCACCGTCACATCCGGCGATACGAACGCGGCGAACACCGGAATCATCGCTAATTCATCGGTGCCGTGCTGATAGAATGCTTCGGTGCGGCTGAGATTGTAGAGTCGTTCGGGCGCGAGGCCCGTCTCTTCGCGCAGCTCGCGCACCGATGCCTGCACGGGCGTCTCGCCGGGTTCGATGGTGCCGTGCACCGTCTCCCACGAACCCGGACAGCGCCCGTTGTTGCCGCGGCGCAGCGCCAGCACCTCGAGCTGCCGCCCGTCCCCACGCAATGCGTAGGTGTCCACGAAGGACACGCGAATGGAAGTCAGCGACGCCGGCCGAGCACTGCTTCGAGCCGCGCCGAGAGCGCGCGGGCGCGGAACGGCTTGGTGAGAAAATCGTCGGCGCCGAGCTCGAAGACGCGGACTTCATTGTCCTCGTCGCCCTTCGCCGTCAGCACGATGACGGGAATGTTCGCGGTGGCGGGTCGCGACCGCAGATGCGAGAGCACGCCGTAGCCATCGAGCCCCGGAAGATTCAAGTCGAGCACGATGATGTCGGGACCCACGCGATCGACCTGATCGAGCGCCTGCACGCCGTCACGCGCTTCGGTCACGGCGTAGCCGTCGCGCTCCAGCAAATCGCGCATGACTTTGCGCAAGCTGTCTTCGTCGTCTACCAATAGCACTTTCGACGCCGGTTGACCGTGCGCGCCCGATCGGCGGACGGGTGCCGCCGTTTCCTCGAGCAGATCGAAGTGCGTCGAAACGGGCGCGGCTTCGGGCGCTGGTGTAGACTGCCCTGCCGCGCTGCCGGAGCCGCGCGCACTGCCGGAGCCGCGCTTCGGGGCCGGTGCTTCTTCGTAAGGCCCGCTTTCGTCGGACGGAATATCCACGACCCGCGTCAGCTCTTCGATCGTCGATTCGCCTCGCGTCACGTGCGTGAGCCCTGAATCCCAGAGCGACTTCATCCCACCGCGTTTCGCAGCGTCCGCGACCCGGTCCGCCGCCTCGCCCGCGGCGATGCACCGCTCCAGCTCGGGATTCATCGTGAGAATCTCGAGAATCGAGAAGCGGCCGCGATACCCCGTCATGGCGCAATCCGGACAACCCGCCGCCCGATACAGCGGCGTGCCCGCCGGGATCCAGCGCCGCAGCCGCTCGGGCGGCGCCTCCATCCAGACTTCTTTGCACGTCGGGCAGAGCTTACGCATCAGCCGTTGCGCCACGACGCCGCGCAGCGACGCGGCGATCTTGTATGGCTCCACGCCGATGTCGACGAGCCGCGTGACCGCGTTGGCGGCATCGTTGGTGTGAAGCGTGGACAGCACGAGGTGTCCGGTGAGCGACGCCTGCACCGCGATCTGCGCCGTCTCCTTGTCGCGGATCTCGCCGACGAGGACGACGTTCGGGTCCTGGCGCAGAATCGAGCGCAGCGCCGCCGCGAACGTCAGCCCGGCCTTCTCCTGCACCTGCACCTGCACGATGCCCTGCATGCGGTACTCGACCGGGTCTTCGACCGTCACGATGTTCACGCCCTCGCTCTTGATCTCATTGATCGCCGAGTAGAGCGTCGTGGTCTTGCCGGATCCGGTCGGGCCGGTGACGAGAAGGATGCCCTCGTGATTCTCGAGCAGCCGCCGGATCGCCTCCGCTTCCCCTGGGTTGAGGCCCAGCGAATCGAGCGACTTCACGGTGGCGCGGGAATCGAGAATACGGATGACGACTTTTTCGCCGAGCTGCGCGGGCAGCGTCGAAACGCGGAGGTCGATGGGCTGGCCGTTGACGGCAACGCGGGCGCGGCCGTCCTGCGGCCGCAGCCGGTCGGCGATGTCGAGCGATGACATGATCTTGATGCGCGAGATCAGCGGCAGCCCGGCCTGGCGCGGGATCTTCATGACCTGTCGGAGCACGCCGTCGATCCGGTAGCGCACCGCCACGCCGCCCTCTTCCGGCTCGACGTGGATGTCACTGGCACGAGAGAGGATGCCTTCCGAGATGATCATATCCACGAGCCGCACCACCGGCTTCTGGCTCGCATCCGCCTCGGAGATGTTGAGCTCTTCGGGCGCGTCCCTCAGCGTCGTCAGGACATCATCGTCGCCCATGCCTTCGAGCAGCTTGTCGATCGCTTTTTCCGGCTTGTACATCTCGTCGAGCTTCTCGCTGATCTTTGAGGGAGCCAGCAGGAACAGCCGGATCTCACGCGCCGTCGCGAAGGCCAGCGCCTTCTCGGCATCGAGATCGAACGGATTGGCTGTGCCCAGCTCGAGGAAGGAGTCGGTGAGACGCAACGGCAGCACACGGTAGCGGCGGGCGAGCTGCTCAGGCACGCCCTCGCGGATGGCGAGATCGATCTTGGAGACGTCAGCGATCTTGAGCCGGAAGCGATGCGACAACTTGTCGATGATTTCGGCGTCGGTCGCGATCTTCTCGGCAACGAGCGCTTCCCACAGCGTCCGGCCCGTGTCCGACTTTCCCCGGAGCTCCTGGAGGAGCTCTGGGGTGATCAGGCCCTCGAGGGATTGGGCCAGCCATTCGTCGGGGAACGCCGTGACCGCCATTCGACTGTCTCCAAAGTAGTGCTGCCGGCGATTCAGTCCAGTCTTTTCGTTACAGGATATCCCAAAAATCGCGCGCTACGTCGAATGCCACGTGCGCATTATGGGATTGCAAGCCATAGCCTGCCTCGACGCGAAACACACCCAACCATTCAACACCCAATCCCACGGTGATGCGGGTGCCCGGCGTCACACGCCAGGGGGTCAGGGGAATAGCATCATCGGTCCACCCCGCGGCCGCGTACGGAGCGAGCGTAATCGTTCCCGGTGTGCGCGCCGGACCCGGTGCGAGACGAAGGAATGGTACAGCAGTCCGCCATTCGACATGAACGAGCGCGAGACGACGCCCGCCCCAGTCCCGAAACGGGTCGCCGAGCAGCGTGCCGCGGCCACCCAGGACAAACGCGCGGTGCGGTGGCAAGGCCGACGTCGCGAGACCGAACTGGAAGCGCGCAAGAATACGGCTGCCCCCGATCGGCGCGAGTACGTGTCCCGCACCGCTGATGCGCGCGTAATTGCTCGTGCCGTTCTGTACTCGCCCTCCGCCTTCAACCGTGAGCTCGGCGGCGAAGTCATGGCGGACCGCGAAGCCTTCACTGCGCCGGCGCAAGGTCATCGCGGCGGACGCGTAATCGCCGTCGGCGATCGCGGGATTGAGCCGATAGCGCCCAGTCGCGGGCGATGCGTGCACGGTCTGGGTCGCGATGCGCTCCCCGGCAGCCATCAATCGTATTTCGCCTCTGCCGCCGAGACTCTGCCGCACAGCGAGTCGCATTCCGGTGGCGCGATAGTAATCGCCGTAGTCATCACCGAATTCCTGCGCAGCGAGCGAATTGAGCAACGGCGCGACCACGCGCGAATCCGCGATGTCGCGGATTTGCCGGTACGCGGACAGCTCGATGCCGTCCAGCGCCCGCACCGAGACCACTCCCTTCCCCTTCTTGTCAGAGAAACCGTAGCTGCCGAGTCCACGGACCTCGATGCGGTCGCCCCCCCCCGGCACTCGCCAGACGTAACCGGCGCCCAGCGCGAGGCCTTCCACACGATTCACGTGGACCAGGTCGCTCAACGCGCCTGCACCGAGACGCTGACGCTTGAGACCGGTCAGCGCGCGGCGCCCGGCGACTTTGCTGACCTCGGCGCGCACGCGTTCGAGGTCGTTCTCGCGCACCGGCTCGGCGACATCCTGGATGGCAGCCGTCAGGGATCCGGTCCACGGAAACGAGTCACGTTCCGCTTTTGGGACCGCGGTGATTTCGTCCCCAACGAACCATCCCGTGCTGAGGCCGACATTGAACAGGTAATTGTCGATCTCCCAACGGCCGCGGATGATGCCGCGCGCCGGAATGTCGAGCCAGGTCGCGCGGCGACGGATCTCCACCTCTTGCCGGTAGGGCAGCCAGAACCGCCCTTCCCACAGCGCGTTGTCGAGAACGATGCTGACGTCCTCGAGCTGGGGATCGAGGTATGCGCGCGGCGTGAAATTGAACGCCATGCGGACCAGCTCGGACGATTCCAGATCGAGGAACAGCGTGCCCACGATCGCCGGGACCGCAAAGGCTTTCGGCCGCACGCGCAACGCCACGACCCGGACGGCGCGCTGCGGCAGCACGATCGTCGTCGTGTCGCCCAAGGCGTAGTCGTAGATGTCCGTGCCGACCGGCGCGAGCGGGTGCGGCACGTCGCGCACTTCGTCTCCCTCACCCAGCCGGATCGCACGTCCGAAATTGTTCTGAATGATGCCGAGATGGTCGCGGTGATAGTTGATGTCGGTGGGCAGCTCGGCGCGGTCGCGCCAGCCGACGATGCGCTGCTTGCTGAGGCCCGGCGCCTTCCAGTACACTTCCAGCTCCAGCTGATCCGCTTTCACGAGTCGCGGCGGCTCGGTGAGCCCTTCGCCGAACTGGCCGAGGAAGAAGAGAAACCCGTGAGCCTGGGCTTTGTAATCGCGCAGCGCGGTATCGATCGCGCTTACGGCGCGCCGTGCAATCGCGCGGCGTGCCAGGGCCAGCGCGGAATCGCCGTTCCAGTCCTGGGCGGACGCGCGTGCGGGGATCAGCAGCAGCAGGAAGGCGACGGACCAACGCATCGGCGCGAAATCTAGACGATGGACCCGCGCGACGCATTCCTGGAGCGGGCGAAAGCGGGCGGAGGCGGCATTGTTCCCGTCATCCGCGAAATCGTCACCGACGCCGACACGCCCGTCGCCGCATTCGCGAAGATCGCCAGGCCGCCGTTCGCGTTTCTCCTCGAATCGCTGGTGGGCGGAGAGCGCTGGGCGCGCTACACCTTCCTCGGCACCGAGCCGCGGGAAGCGTGGCGCTATCGCGGAGCCCGAGTCGATCGGTGGACGCCGGCCGCGGGATGGCAGTCGGCGGGCCAGACCCCGGATCCGATCGCGCATCTCGCGGATCGGCTGCGCGCGCTGCCCAGCGCGCCCGTGCCAGGTTTGCCGCGCTTTCTGGGCGGCGCGGTGGGGTACCTGGGCTACGATCTCGTACGGACCATCGAGCGGCTTCCCAATGCACCGGCCGACACTCTCGACATCCCCGATGCGGTCGTGATGATCGCCGATGCGCTCGTCATTCTCGACAACGTGTTCGGCCGCTCCCTCGTGGTCGCCAACGTCGAGGTGCCGGCGAATGCATCAGCGGCGCAGCGTCTGCGGCTGTACGACGCGGCGCAAGAGCGGATCGACGGGTTGATCGCGCGCCTCGGTGCTACCCACCAGCTCGCGCCGCTCACGCTGGACGGAGACGGCCGAGCGTTGCGTCCCCCCCCGCCTCCCGACTCCCGCTATCCTCGCTCGGCGTTCGAGCGCGACGTCAGCAAGATCCGCGAGTACATCGCGGCGGGCGACATCTTCCAGGCCGTTCTCTCGCGCCGCCAGGTCGTGAAAGGCGCCGTCGATCCGTTGCGCATGTATCGCTACCTGCGCGCGCTGAACCCCGCGCCCTATCTCTTCTATCTCACGCTCGACGACGTGACCTTCCTCGGCAGCTCACCCGAAGTGCTGGTGCGCGTCGAGGGCGACGAAGTGACCGTGCGGCCGATTGCCGGTACGCGCCCGCGCGGTGCCACGCCGGCCGAAGACGAGGCACTGGCCGCGACGTTGCGCAGCGACGCGAAGGAGCTCGCGGAACACCGCATGCTCGTCGACCTCGGCCGCAACGACGTGGGCCGGGTGGCGCGTTACGGCTCGGTGCGTGTCACGGAGTCGCTCGAGATCGAGCGCTACTCGCACGTGCAACATCTCGTCAGCGAAGTCCGCGGGCGACTGAGTCCCGGGCACGATGCGCTCGACGTCTTCCGCGCCTGCTTCCCCGCGGGGACCGTCAGTGGCGCGCCGAAGGTGCGTGCGATGGAAATCATCGATGAACTGGAGCCGGAGCGCAGGGGACCGTACGCCGGTGCAGTCGGATACGTCGGCTGGGGTGCGACGAGTCTCGACACCGCGATCGCGATTCGGTCGGCGCTCGTGCTCAAGGATCGCGTCGTCGTGCAGGCCGGCGCCGGCATCGTCGCCGATTCCAATCCCGCAAACGAATTCGCCGAGACCGAAGCCAAAGCTCAGGCGGTGCTGCGGGCGCTCGCGCTCGCCAAAGCGGGCGATTAGTTTCGGGCCTGTGTTCAAGCTGACGAGCACGTCCGGTGAGCAGTCGATCGATCTCCAGCTCGGGCGCAAACTGGTGGTGGGTCGAGCCGTTACGAGCGACGTCCCCATCTACGATCCCACGATTTCGCGGCGTCACGCCGAGATCGTCCTCACCGAAAGCGGCGTCCGCGTCACCGACTTAGGGTCCTCCAACGGCACGTTCCTGAACGGCGCCAAGATCACCGAGGCCGAAGCGGGCGCCAACGACGTCGTGACGTTCGGAAAAGTGGCGTTCCGCGTGAAAGAGGTGACGACACCGGTGGCGCGCCCGCAGGTCGTCCCCGCGCCTCCGGGGTTCGCGAGCCCGCGGCCCGGATCGGCGAAAGGCGGCGTGGCCGGCGGGACCATCGTGCGCCAGCTCCCGGTGAGCGCTTCGGGCGGCGTGCCCGCGATCGTGATGGATCAGCCGCAAAGCGGCGGCTCGTCGCACCTCAAGGTCCACGCCCAGAACCAGGAAGAGCGGCGCGAGAAGAAGCTGTCGCTGCTCCTCGAGGTCTCCAAGGAGCTGTCGAAGCAGCAGGAGCTCGACCGGCTGCTCGACAAGGTCGTGGATTTCACGTTCCAGATCATGAACGTGGACCGCGTCTCGATCTTGCTGCTCGACGGCAAGTCGAACGAGCTGGTGCCGCGCATCTCCAAGAGCCGCACCGGTGACGCCAGCGCGGCGAAGCACGTGCCGCAGTCGATCGCGCGCAAGGCGGTGGAGGAACGGGTTGCCATACTGTCCGACAACGCCGCCACCGACGAGCGCTTCAAGGGCAAGTCCATCCTGATCCAGAGCGTGCGCAGCGCGATGTGCACGCCGCTCATGGGCTCCGACCAGAAGGTTCTCGGCATCCTCTACGTCGACAACCTGACCGCCACGCACTCATTCGCGGATGAGGATCTCGAGTTCCTGATCGCGTTCGGCGGCTTGACCGCTGTCGCCATCGAGAACTCCCAGCTGTCAGAGCGGATCCGGCGCGAGGCGCTCGTGCTGTCGAACTTTCAGCGCTACTTCTCACCCAACATCGCGCAGGTGATCGCGCAACAGCAGGACGCGGGGCGATTGCCCAGCGAAAAGCGCCCCGTCGTGGTGTTCTTCTCGGACATCCGCGGCTTCACACCGATGTCCGAGACGATGAGCCCGGACGAGATCGCCCGGCTGCTCACGGAGTACTTCACCGAGATGGTGGACAAGGTGTTCGAGTACGGCGGCACGCTGGACAAGTTCATGGGCGATGCGATCATGGCATTGTGGGGCGCGCCGATCGCGCACGCCGACGACGCCGACCGCGCGGTGCAGTGCGCCATCGCGCAGCTCGCCGAGCTCGAGAAGCTGAATGCCAAATGGAAACAAGAGGGTCGCACTGAAGTGCAGATCGGCATCGCCATCAACTTTGGTGAGGTGTTCGCGGGGAACATCGGCTCAGACCGGCGGCTCGAATACACGGTGATCGGCGATGCAGTGAACACCGCCTACCGCCTGTGCGGCAAGGCCGGGCCGAACGAGATCCTGATTTCCGAGCCGTTCTACCAGCAACTGAAGAAGAAGCCGGCCGTCGAGACGCTCGAGCCGATTCAGGTGAAAGGGAAAGCGAAGAAGGTGCCGGTTTATCGCGTGAAGCGGTAAGGACGCCCAAACTTCGCCAGCAGATCCAGCGCCAATCGCAGTGGCAGTCCCATCACGCCAAAGAAGTCGCCTTCCACCCGCTCGATGAGCGGCGCGCCGAGTCCTTGGATGGCGTAAGCGCCGGCTTTGTCGAGCGGCTCGCCCGTCGCGACGTACTCCTCCAGTGTCGCGCGCTCAACCGGCCGGAACGTCACGCGTGAAACATCGAGCGCCTGCTCGAGCCTGCCGTTCTGCGCGACGGCTACCGCCGTGAGCACGGCGTGCGTTCTGCCCTGCAGTTGACCGAGCATCTGCACGGCATGCGCCGGTGATGTCGGCTTCTCGAAGATTTTTCCGTCCAACACGACGGTCGTGTCCGCCGCGAGAATCACGTCGCCGGGCGCCTGCGGCGCAACCGCCTGCGCTTTAGCGCGGGACAGACGCGTCACATAGGCGTCCGGAGCCTCACCCGCGATGACGTGCTCGTCCACGTGGGGTGGAATGACGCGGAAGGGAATGCGCAACATTTCGAGGAGCTGCTTGCGGCGCGGCGAGCCGGACGCGAGGACGATCGGTTTCACTTCTCCAGAATCAACGTCACCGGGCCGTCGTTGACCAGTTCGACTTCCATCATCGCACCAAACTCCCCCGTCTCGACCGGAATCTTGCCGCCCGACTTCTCACGGAGCAGTGCCACGAACTTCTCGTAGAGCGGAATGGCCAGGTTTGGAGGCGCCGCGCCGATGAAGCTCGGACGGCGGCCCTTGCTCGCGTCGCCGTAGAGGGTGAATTGTGGCACCACCAGCACCGCGCCTCCCGTCTCCGCCAGATCCCGGTTCATCTTGCCTTCGGCGTCCCCGAACACGCGCAACCCGAGGATCTTCTCCGCCATCCATTCGAGCGACGCTTCGGTGTCGGCCGGCGCGAAACCGGCGAGCACAAGAAAGCCGGGCCCCCCCCCGATGGTTCCGGTAACCCGGCCTGCGACACGCACCTGCGCCCGAGACACTCGCTGGAGGATGACCCTCACTCGACGGTGACGCTCTTCGCCAGGTTCCGCGGCTGATCGACGTTGCAGCCGCGCCGCACCGCGATGTAGTAGGCGAGCAGTTGCAGCGGCAGGACGCTCAGCACCGGCGTCAGCAGATCCAGCGTCTCCGGGATCTCGATCCGGTAATCGGCGAGCTTGTCGAGCGCGGTGTCGCCCTCCGTCACGATGGCGATGACCCGCCCGCCTCGCGCTTTCACTTCCTCGATGTTGCTGACGACCTTGTGATGCACCGCATCATTGGGGGCGATGAAGACGACCGGCATCAGATCGTCGATCAACGCAATCGGCCCGTGCTTCATCTCGGCCGCAGGGTAGCCCTCGGCGTGGATGTAGGAGATTTCCTTGAGCTTGAGCGCGCCCTCGAGCGCGACGGGGAAGTTGTAGCCACGGCCCAGGTAGAGCACGTTCTGCGCGCGCACCAACCGGTCGGCAAGCTGTTCGATCTGCGGCGCCTTCGCGAGCACTTGTTGCACCAGATCGGGAAGCTTCGCGAGGGCGCGAACCACTTCCCTTCCCTGCAGAATCGAGAGCGCCCGCAGCCGCCCCATCTTCAACGTGAGCGCCGCCAACGCCACGATCTGGCTCGTGAACGCTTTCGTGCTCGCGACGCCGATTTCGGGGCCCGCGTGCAGGTAAATACCGCCGTCCACCTCGCGCGCGATCGTACTGCCGACGACGTTGACGAGGCCCAGCGTGCGCGCGCCGCGTCGCTTGGCTTCGCGCAACGCAGCGAGGGTGTCCGCGGTCTCGCCGGACTGCGAGATCCCGACGACCAGCGTGCGCTCGTCGACAATCGGATTCCGGTAGCGGAACTCGGAGGCGTACTCGACCTCGGTCGGGATTCGCGCCAGCTCCTCCATCATGTATTCGCCGATGAGTCCCGAGTGCCACGACGTGCCGCACGCCGTGATGACGATGCGCTGCACCTTGAGCAGGTCCTCATCGGTGATGTTCAGTCCGCCGAATCGGACCGTTCCCTCTTCCTCGAGCAGGCGGCCGCGCAGTGTGTTGCGCACGCTCTCCGGCTGCTCCATGATTTCCTTGAGCATGAAGTGGGCGTAGCCGCCCCGCTCGATGGTGGCGAGGTCCCATTCCACCTGCGTGACCGCCTTCTCTTTCTCCGCAGCGGCGAGATCCATGATCCGGTAATCGCCCGGCGTGACTTCGGCGATCTCGCCGTCGTCCAAGTACACGACGGAGCGCGTGTGCGCCAGCACCGCGGACGCATCGGATGCGACCCAATTCTCTCCAGTGCCGATAGCGACGAGCAGCGGCGACCCGCGCCGCGCGGCGACGAGCGTATCGGGCTCGCGCGCCGAGATCACAGCGATGCCGTACGCGCCTTCGACCTGCCGCAGCGCCGCGGCGGTCGCGTCCACCAGAGGCGTGCCCTTGGTGTGCGTCTCTTCGATCAGATGGGAGAGAACTTCGGTGTCGGTCTGCGAGCGAAAGACGTGACCGCGCTGTGTCAGCGCCTGGCGCAGCGCGCCCGCGTTCTCGATGATGCCGTTGTGGACGAGCGCGAGCGTGCCGCCGCAGTCGACGTGGGGATGCGCGTTGACGGTATTGGGCACGCCGTGCGTCGCCCAACGGGTATGCGCGATGGCTGTGGTGCCGATTGGCAGAGTGGCGCCGAGCTCGCGCTCGAGCGCTGCGATCTTCCCCGGTGTGCGGAAGACCTCGAGGCCGCCGTTCACGATCGCGAGCCCGGCGGAGTCATAGCCGCGATACTCGAGGCGCTTCAGGCCTTCGAGCACGAGCGGCGCCGCCGCCCGCTTGCCCGTGTAGCCTACGATGCCGCACATAATTGTCGACCTTCCTCTATCAAGCGTTGCGCGTCCGCGCTCGTCGGCGCTTCGGCGATCAATCGAATAATCGGTTCGGTCCCGGAGGGCCGCACATGCAGCCAGCGATCGGGCCAGGCGAGTCGCAGTCCATCCCGCGTATCCACCTTCGCATCACCAAATCGTTTTCGTAACCCTTCGTATACTTGCTCGAGCCGCGCTCCTCGGGGGACCTTTGCTTTTACGATCGTGTAACGCGGTGCCCGGCCCACGAGTTCGCTCACCGTCGCCCGTTCGCGAGCGAGCAGGGCGAGCAGCAGCGCCCCAGCCACCGGCGCATCGCGACCAACGTGCAGCGCCGGATACATCACGCCACCATTCCCTTCACCGCCGATCACGGCCTTCAGCTCGATCATCTTGCGGGCGACATTCGCTTCGCCGACGGGAGCGCGCACAACCGTGGCGCCGAATTCCCTCGCGGCATCCTCGACAACCAGACTCGTCGAGAGATTGCAAACGACGGTCTTACCCTTCCCTCTTCCCCCGTCCCTCTTCCCCAAGACTGCTCGAATCGCGAACGCCAGCGTATAGTCTTCGCCAATCGCGTTGCCACGCTCGTCTACGATCGCCAGCCGGTCAACGTCCGGATCAACCGCGATGCCGACGTCAGCCTTCGTGCGTCGCACCAGCGCGCCGAGCGCTTTCAGGTTCTCGGGGACGGGCTCGGGCGGACGCGGGAACAACCCGTCGGTGTCGAGATTGATCGCCGTGACCCGGCACCCCAACCGCTCGAGCAGCTCCGGCATGACCGCGCCGCCGGCGCCGCGCACCGTATCGAGCGCCACGCGAAAGCGACGCTTGCGAATGGCCCGGACATCGACCCCACGAAGCGCGAACACGGCGGCGAGATGGCGCGATATCGCGTCCGAGTCCGCCTCCACACCGCCGATCGCATTGTAGTTGGCTCGTGGCAGGGAATCCCCGGCCGCCAATTCGCGTACCCGCGTGCCGGCTACGCCATCAAGAAAGATGCCATCGGAACCGACGAACTTGAGGGCGTTCCATTCGATGGGATTGTGGCTCGCCGTTAGAATAATTCCGCCTGCCGCCTTGTGGTGCTCCACCGCCAGTTGAACCGTAGGAGTCGGGACCAATCCCACATCGATGATGTTGCAACCGACCGACATCAGTCCGGCGGTCGCTGCATCCGCGAACATCGGCCCGGAGGTACGGGCATCGCGCCCGAGCACGATGCGGACCCGTCGACCACGTTTCCCGTTTCGCGTATCCCGTATCCCGCTCCCCGCCCACGTTCCAAAGGCCGCGGCCCATCGGGCGACGACCTCGGGGGTGAGGTCCGTACCGACAAGACCCCGAACCCCCGACACGCTGATCATCAGGGTGTCGGACATGGACGCCAATCTAATGTGTGAGTGAGGCTTCTAGGCCCGGCGCGCTTCCATGGCCCGGGTAGGCAGGCGTAGGGGTTGCAGCTGAGGCGTGGGGATAGGCAGCGCGGTGTCCTCAGCGAACGCGCGCAGGAATCCCTTCACAATCTCCGCGTCAAACTGAACGCCCTTCCCTTCTTCGAGCTCCCGCATGGCGTGCTTGACCGACAGCGACGGCCGGTAGGGACGCACGCTCGTCATGGCGTCGAACGCGTCGGCGACGCTGACGAGCCGTGCCTCGAACGGAATGGCGCTCCCCTTCAAGCCATCCGGGAAGCCACGGCCGTCGAGGCGCTCGTGATGGGAGCGCACGATCGCGAGCGCACCGGGGGCGTCGCGCATCAGCGGTCCGAGAATGCGCGCCCCAATCACCATGTGCTCCATGATGTGCCGGTACTCGGCGTCGGACAGCTTCCCGGCCTTATGCAGCACGCTCTCGCTGACGCCGATCTTGCCGACGTCATGCAGCTCGGCGCCGAGCGCGATCGTGTCGATCAGATCGGAATCGAGCGACAGCGCGCGTGCGATTGCGACCGAGTAATTCGCGACCCGCATGGAGTGACCGCGGGTGTAGGCGTCTTTCGCCTCGAGTGCGTAGACCAGCGCGTGCACGCCCTCGAGAAACAGCTCCTCGATGCGCCGTGCCTGGGCCTCGACCCGCACCTCGAGGTTTTTTTGATAGCTGCGGTTTTCGATCAGGAGGCGGCGCTTGTCGAGCGCCTGGGAGACGCGCGCCCGGACTTCGTCGAGATGAAACGGTTTGGCGACGTAATCGAGCGCGCCCATCTGAAGACAGGCGACGGCGCTTTCGACTTCGGCGACCGCGGTCACCACGATAACCGCCGTCTCCGGCCAGCGCGTGATGACTTCGCGCAGGAGTGTAACGCCGTCCATCTCCGGCATCCGCAGATCGGAGATGACGAGCGGCACCGGCTGGCGCTCGAGCTCGGCGAGCGCCTCGACGCCCGAGCCTGCCTCCGCGCACGCAAAGCCGTCGCCCTCGAGCAACCGGACCAACACGCGCCGCAGCCGCGGCTCATCGTCGACGACGAGACAGCGCATTCCGGAGAAGTTGGGCATCGCCGCTAACGTATCTATCGCTTGCCCCTGGCGGAAGCCGCCCTTACGTTCCGGCCATGACGCGCATCGCCGAGCACGATCTCGCCAGACGGTTCGCGACCCGCGCCGTGCACGCCGGTTACGTAGGCGATCCCCTAAGCGGCGCCGTCATGCAGCCGATCTATCAGACCTCCACATACGTGCAGGAGGGCCTCGGGCGCCACAAGGGCTACGAGTACGCCCGCACCCGCAATCCGACGCGTGAGGCACTCGAGCGCAACGTCGCCGCGCTCGAAGGCGGTCGCCATGGTTTCGCATTCGGTTCAGGGCTCGCGGCGCTCGACGCGGTGATGAAGCTGCTGTCGGCGGGTGATCACGTCGTCAGCGGCGAGAATGTGTACGGCGGCTCGCATCGGCAGATGACGCACATCTGGGCGCGCATGGGGATCACGTTCACGTTCGTTGACGGCGGTGATACGAAGGCCGTCGCGGCCGCCGTCACGCCGGCCACCAAGATCGTCTACGCCGAGACGCCAACGAACCCGATGATGCGTCTGTGCGACCTCGCCGCGACGGGGGAGATCGCCCGCAAAGCGCGCGCGCTGTTCGTCGTCGACAATACCTTCGCGACGCCCTACTTCCAACAGCCGCTCGAGTTCGGCGCCGACATCGTCCTGCATTCGACAACGAAATACTTGAACGGCCATTCGGACATGGTGGGCGGCATGCTCGTCGCCACGAGCGACGACGTCGCCGAACGGCTCGGCTTCATTCAGAACTCCTCGGGCGCGATCCCCGGTCCATTCGACTGCTGGCTGGCGCTGCGCGGCACGAAGACGCTGGCGCTGCGAATGCGCCAGCATGATGCGAGCGGTCGTCGGATCGCCGACTGGTTGGAGAAACATCCCAGAATCAAGCGCGTGTATTACCCCGGCCTGCGCTCCCATCCCCAGCACGAGCTCGCGACTCGACAAATGAAGGGATTCGGCGGGATGATCAGCATCGAGCTGGGCGACGTCGCCTTTACGCGTCGCTTCGTCGAACGCACCAAGATTTTCGCGCTGGCGGAATCGCTGGGCGGTGTCGAGAGTCTCATCGGGCATCCCGCGTCCATGACGCACGCCAGCGTGCCGCCCGAGATGCGCCGCCGGATGGGGCTCACCGACAGCCTGGTGCGGTTATCGGTAGGAATCGAAGATGTCGAGGACTTGATTGGGGACCTGGATCAGGCGCTGGTGGACGATTGATCGTAACGGAAACACATGGTCGTGCAGAACGTAGTTGTGGAATCCCATTGGTGGAGAACGAATAGATGACTGACGCCACATTGCCCGCCGCCCGTCCGCGCCGCGTGCTCACGCAGATCGCTCCCGTTTCGTGGGAGCATCCCGCCGACCGCGCCGCGCTCCAAACCCTGCGGTCGGTGCCCGGATTTGATGAAGTCGTAAAGAAAATCGTTGGCTTCTTCGGCGAACGGGGCATCCGCCTGCTGTTCCAGGCGAATGCCGTTCGCGTCGGCCCGACGCAGTTTTCCAAGCTCAACCAGCTCTACACCGACGCCCTCACGACGATGGACTGGCCGGACCGGCCGGAGCTGTTCGTTTCGCAGACGCCCTTCGTCAATGCCGGTGCATTCGGTGTCGAGCGGCCCTTCATCGTCATCAATTCGGGGACGCTCAAACTGCTCGATGACGACGAGATGCGCACGCTGCTCGGGCACGAGCTCGGGCACATCATGAGCGGCCACGCACTCTACCACACGATCCTCGTGATCATCGTGTTCGTGAGCGCGAACATGCTGCCGTTCCTCGCGGGTCTCTTCCTCGCGCCGATTCGCTTCGCGTTGATGGAGTGGTTCCGCAAGAGCGAGCTGTCGTCCGACCGCGCCGGCCTGATTGCCTCGCAGGACCCGAACGCCTCGATGCGGATGTTTTTGAAGATGGCGGGCGGCGGTGACATGAAAGAGATGGACTTGAATACGTTCCTGGCCCAGGCCAAAGAGTACGAGGAGAGCGGCGGCGCCGTCGATCGCATCTTCAAGATCCTCAATACGCTCGATCAGTCGCATCCCTTCAACACGCTGCGCGCCGCTGAGCTCCAGCGCTGGATCGAAGCGGGGGTGTATGATCGCATTTTGAGCGGCGAGTATACGCGGCGCGGGCCCGACGCCGAGAACCGGCCGATCGACAAGGACATCGACGAAGCCTCCGCGCACTATATGAAGGAAGCAAAAGCGGTCGTGAACGACGTGGTGGATACCGCCAAACGGGCCGCCCAGGCGTTTACGGACGCGTTCAAAAAGAGGTGAGAGTACTGGTCGTCGGAGGCGGCGGCCGCGAGCATGCCCTGTGCTGGGCACTGCGCCGCGACGCCGCCTCGTCGTCCGACGATCTGACGCTGTTCGCCGCGCCGGGCAACCCCGGTACCGCCACACTCGCCACCAATCTCCAGATCGCTGCCACGGCGCTCGACGAGCTTCGCGCCGCCGTTCGCACGCACGACATCGATCTCGTCGTCATCGGTCCCGAGGCGCCGCTCGCCGCCGGTCTCGCCGACCAGCTGCGCGACGACGGCCGCGCGGTCTTTGGCCCGACCGCCGCCGCGGCACGACTCGAGTCATCGAAGGCCTACGCGAAGGAAGTGATGCGTCGCGCCGGCGTGCCGACCGCCGCCAGCGCGACCTTCGTCGAGCTGACACCCGCGCTCGATTACATCCGCGAGCACGCCGAACCGCTCGTCGTCAAAGCTTCGGGCCTGGCGGCGGGGAAAGGCGCGGTCGTCTGCAAGACGCGCGAGGAGGCGGCCGCTGTCGCGCGGGCGATGCTTGCCGGGTCGTTGGGAGACGCAGGGAAGGAGCTGCTCGTCGAGGAGTTTCTCGACGGTGAAGAGCTGTCCGTCCTCGGCCTGACGGACGGCGACCGCGTCGTGCTGCTCCCGGCCGCGCAGGATCACAAACGGCTCGGCGAGGGCGACACCGGCCCGAACACCGGCGGGATGGGCGCGTATTGCCCCGTCGGCATCGCCAGCGACCAGCTGTTGGCGCGAGTCCGCACCGATGTCTTTGAGCCGGTGCTCCGCGAAGTTGCGGCGCAGGGAGCGCCCTACGAAGGCGTGCTGTATGCGGGCCTGATGATACTTCCTGATGGAACGCCGAGTGTGCTCGAATTCAACGCGCGCTTCGGAGACCCCGAGACTCAGGTGCTTCTCCCCGCGCTCCCGCGCGGTTTCACCGAGCACCTCGCTGACATTGGGATGGGTCGTTGGAGCCCGCCCGCCCGGCAGTCGCTGCTCGAAGCCGAACGCGCCGCGGTGACGACGGTGCTCGCGGCCCGCGGCTATCCGGAGAACCCCGAGAAAGGCGTAGCGATCAATCTTCCGACGCGCGATGAGCTGGGCGAAGACGTGATCGTCTTTCATGCCGGCACCTACCGCGATCCCGACGGCAGGCTGCGGACCGCCGGAGGCCGCGTATTCAGTGTGACCGGATTGGGCGCCGACGTGCCCGCTGCCGCCGCAGCCAGCAGGGCCGCGGCGGAGCGCATCAAGTTCGAAGGCAAGACCTGGCGCCGCGACGTCGCCTGGCGGGAGATCCAGCGTGCCGGAGCTGCCTGAAGTCGAGACCATCGTCCGCGAGCTGGCGCCACGGCTCGAGGGCTTTCGTATCACGCGCGTACAGCTGAACAAAACAGACGTCCTCCGTCACGTTTCCAAGGATCGTCTCATCAGGACGTTGCGAGGCAACACGATCGAGCAAGTCACGCGACGCGCCAAGCACGCCGTGTTCCGGCTGTCGAGCGGCCATCGCATGATCATCCAGCCCCGCATGACGGGCTCGCTGGTCGTCCACGAAAGGCCGCTCACCAAAGAGCAGACCAAGTATGCCGTGCTCATCTGCACGCTGAACGAGGGCCGCCGTTTCGTTTATCGGGACGTGCGCCGCCTGGGCACGATCTGGTTGCTCGATGAGAAAGGGTGGAAAGCGTACACCGAGCGGATCGGTCCGGAACCGCTCGACGAAACGTTCACGCCGTTCGTGTTCGCCGAGCGGCTGAGAACGACCCGAACGGCGGTGAAGAAAGCGATCATGGATCAGCGCCGCATTGCCGGCGTTGGCAATATCTACGCGAACGAGGCGTTGTTCGAAGCCGGCATCGATCCATCCAAGCCCACGCACAAACTCAGTCTCAGCGAGTTTGCCGCCCTGCACGAAGCGACGGTCGGGATCCTGGGTCGAGCCGTCGAGGCCGCCGGTACCACCGTGCGCGACTATCGCACGGGGACCGGCGGGCGAGGACGCTTTCAGTTCGAGTTACGCGTGTACGGGCGCGGCGGCGAGCCGTGTACGCGCTGCGGCAAGAAGCTCGTTACCACGCACACGATCGACTTGCGCGCGACGACGTTCTGCCCGCGTTGCCAACGCTAGTCCACAAACGCCCACAACAGGTCTCGGCTCTTCCGATCGAGACGCTCCGGGTTGGCAAGATGATAGAGGTCACCCGCCAGATCGCGGATCAACAGGCCGCCGTGTGGCAACACACGCGGCCAATCGTCGAGCCGGGTCTGAAACGTGCGCGGACCCTGCCGAGTCTCGACCCGCCAATGCCGGATCTCGACTTCCTCCTCGATCTCCAGCAGGCGCGTCACTTCGAACACGAATCCCGCGACCGCCAGCGCCATCTCGAGGGCGGCCCGGGAGCGTGCGTCCAGATCCGCGGGATCGCGGACCACGGCGAACTCCTCCTCCTCCGATTCGCGCAGGGACAGATACCGAGCGGGCTCCGACCACGGGAAGCAGCGGCGTACGGCCACAGGGCGCTCCTCCCCGCCGCGCAACGCCCACAGCGAGCCATCGGACCGCCACTCCAGGCGTAGCGTCGGTGCTTCGCGTTCAGTTGCGACCAGCGTCATAGCGTTCCTCCTTTCTACTGGAGCTGCAGCTGCAGCTCGTACAACCGCCGATACTTTCCGTCCGGCTTCGCCAGCAGCTCGGCATGAGTGCCGTGCTCCACCAGCCGGCCGTCCTCGATCACAAAGAGCCGCGAAGCCTTGCGCAGCGTCGAGAGCCGATGCGCAATGGCGAATACCGTCCGCCCCGACACCAGTCGCTCGAGCGCCTGCTGGATTTCGCGCTCTGTCTCCGTATCCACGCTGCTCGTCGCCTCGTCGAGAATGAGGATCCGAGGATCGTGGAGGATCGCGCGCGCGATCGACACGCGCTGGCGCTCGCCGCCCGACAGTGTATGCCCACGCTCCCCCACCACCGTGTCATAGCCGTGTTGCAGCTTGGTGATGAAGTCGTGCGCATTCGCCGCCTGCGCCGCCGCGACGACCTGGCCGAGCGACGCGTCGGGCAAGCCGTAGCGGATATTCTCCAGGATCGTACCGTGAAACAGGTACGGGTCCTGAAGCACCATGCCGATCTGCCGGCGATAGTGTCCCGTGTCGAGGCGCCTGATGTCGACGCCGTCAACGCGAATCGCTCCTCCGGTCACGTCGTAGAAGCGCGCGATCAGGTTCACGATCGTCGTCTTGCCGCCGCCCGATGGGCCGACCAGACCGATCAGCTCGCCGGGATGCACGTCGAAGCTCATGGCGCGCAGCACCTGACGAACGCCGTCGTAGCCGAACGTCACATGCTCGAACGTCACGCGACCATGCACCGGCTCGAGCCGGACGGGTGCCGCGACGTCACGCACCTCGGGCTCAGTGTCCAGGACCTCGAACACGCGGTGCGCCGACGTGGTCGCGCGGTTGATCGTGCGCGCCATCTGCCCGATCACTTCGATCGGCGCGATGAACATCGTGGTGTAGAGCAGGAACGAGACGAACGTTCCCACCGGGAGTGCGGCGCCGCTCCCGAGCAGCCGGGGCACCGCGAACACCCACACCATGACCGTCATCGTGTGCACACCGAGCATCAGCAGCGGCCAGAATGTGGTCCACGACGCGTGGATGCGGTTGAACTCCGCCGTCACATCCTGGTTGCGCTCGCCGAAGCGCTCGATCTCGCGATGCTCCTGATTGAACGCCTTGACGACTCGGATCCCGGGAATCGTGTCGGAGAGCACGTCCGTCACCCGCGACCACTTCCGCCACGCCCGAATGAACAGCCGGCTGATGTTTTCTCCGTGCCGATAGATCAGCCAGCAGAACAGCGGCACGGGCAACGTCATCACCAGACCGAGGCGCCAGTCGAGCGTCAGCAACACGACGCCAAGGCCCGCGAGCATCACCAGCGATAGCGACACATCGACCACGCCGAACGCCAGAAATTCCCAGAGCCGATCGGTGTCCGCCGAGACGCGCGTGATCAGGCTGCCGGTCCGCTTGCGTGAAAAGAACGCCAGGCTCAGCCGCTGGATGTGCTCGTACAGCTCGCTGCGCAGGTCGCGCGCCACCCATTCGCCGAGAATCGACATCAGGCGCAGACGCACGTGGGCCGCTGCCTGGCGCACGAGATACACGAGCGCCATCGCCGCGACCGCGATCCACGCGATCGTCGATGCGCGCGCGAGCGAGAGCTTCCCGGCCTGCGCCGGCCGTACGACGCGGTCGATCAGATGTCCCGCGAGATACGGCGGCACCAGGCTGACGAGCGTGATCACCGTCGCCGCCGTCATCCCCAGCGCAAGCTGGCGGCGATAGGGCCTCAGGTAGCCGAGCAGCCGACGAATGACGGCCGTTTGATGTCCGGCGACCAGCGCCTGCGCCTCGCGTACCGGTCGCGCAATGCTCTCGGCGTAGACGCGATCGGCGTCCACGGGCGGCATCTCACGGGATCCTCCGCTCGCTTCGAGCTGCTCCTCGAGGATGAACCGGATGTTTTCGAAGGCGCACCGCTGCCGGTGGGTGTAGCGCACCAGCAGCAGCGCCGGCTCGCCCGGGCTGCCGAGGATCGACAGCGTGTTGGCGGAGAGGCCCGGTGCTTCGCGCACCGCCTCGATGCGGCCACGCTCGACACTCCGAATCTCCCAACCATCCCCCGCTCTGCAACCCAAGGCAACGTGCCGCGGACCGAGTGCCACCCACGCCTCGGTGAGGCGCAGGCTTTGGTCCAGGTCCGCGAGGGCGTAGAGTTGGACGGGCGCTCCCTGCCAGGCGCGCTCGATCTCGCGCCGCAGCTCGAGAGGCAGCCGCGGCGGCTGAGCGGTGTAACGCGCGATGATTTGATCGTCGAGATGGTTCAGCGTGCTCATGTCCGTGATCCTCGCCTCATGTGCAACAGAACGGCCTCCCAGGTCCCATGAAGCACCCGGAAGGCCGGATCACGGCACGAATAAGATCCGATCGACTTCTAGGGTGCTCCTCCACCTCCACCGGCGCCGGCGATGCCGGACGCAATACGCCCACGCGCATCCGCAAACGGCACGAGCAGGATGCAGCGCAGCAGGGGCGTAACGGTGGAGTGACGAATCATTTCAGCGAGAATCCCTTTCCATTCGTGATTGCAAACGACGGGGCTTGCTTCGAGCAAACTATGAAGACAGACAACGACGGGCAAGGGGGACGAGCAGTTTCACGAAATGGGCAGCGGCACAATCCTCCCCCGCGGCGGAATCCCCGGTTCGAGCTCCAAGATTCCCACGCTCGGCGGAATGCCAAATCGCGGCGCACCCGCTCCACCCGGATTCATCACGGTGACCGTCTTATCCACGAGCTCGAGCAACGGCCGGTGGCTATGCCCAAAAATGATGATCTCGGCCTTGGGAAACGCCTCATGGAGCTTCGCGGGATTGGGGCTGCCGAACTGATCCCCGTGCGTCACGACGATCGGGAATCCGTCCAGCTCGATCTCGGCCACCTGGGGCAATTTGGCCCGAACGTCGAAGGCGTCGCTGTTGCCGTAGACGGCGGTGACGGGGGCGATCGTTTGCAGCTCGATCATCACGTCCCACTTCCCCACGTCCCCGCCGTGGAGAATGTGATCGACTTCCCGAAAAAGATCGAAGACCTGCGGACGCAACAGGCCATGCGTATCCGAGATGACGCCAAGCCTCACGGGGCGGCGCGCGCTGTTACGTAGAAGTTCTCGTCAATGGTGAGCTCGGCAGCCCGAGGTGACGTGCCGTCGAGTGTCTGCCACGCTTCGGTGGGATGCAACAGCCGACTGCCCAATCCGGGAATGTTCACGCGAAGCGGCATAAGGAAGCCGGGGACGACGTCCGACCAGTGATACGCCAGTGCGCCATTCCGGACACGGTACTCGAACGCTGGGATGTGCGTGGTGGTGAGATACTGCGCGAAGACCTTACTGAGATCGATGCCCGCCTCCCGGCTGATGTAATCCTCCACCTGCCGGCCGGTCACGGTCTGGTGATAGAACGTCTTGTTCAACC
>WNFF01000733.1_pt1 | contig 30955 bp, 27 predicted proteins | sample 5400441 | NCBI WGS metagenome assembly WNFF01 (sample SAMN13153345, study PRJNA577476) | soil metagenome | isolation source: 120 cm saprolite under Douglas fir tree site 2 hole 3 replicate 1 | place: USA:California | collected 2015-04-18
CAAAGACTGCGTCTACAGCAATTGCGGCTGAAAGTGGACCTTCGCGGCGATCCCGCGACTATAAAATTTTCGGACGAAAAACGGCTGCAAGCCAACGGGATGCGCCTCGAAGCGCTGGACCACCTCTCCCTTTACTTTTGCCTCGGGCCAACCGAAGGCGCCACCATCGACGCCGTACCGGCCGACTACAACGGCACCGAAGTAGATTGGGATCTGCAACCCGAGGGACTCAACGGCGCGACGCTGGAGCCTTACCCCTTCCGCCGCGACCCCCTCGAAATCAGCATTTTGGCGCGACGAATTCCGAAGCGGCGTTACGCGGATGATCTTGAACTGCAGAAAGTGCTGGCCCAGGCGCCCTATTTCGGCCAGAAATTCACATTGCGTGCCGGTGGCGCGCGGACACGGGCACAAGTCGCTGGCGTCGGACCAAATCAACCGCCGCCCGGCGCATCCCCAAATCCGTCTCGTCGTTAGTTTCCGGGATGCGTGGCGCGCTCTATACCTTCCACGATCCGCAGGATCAGCAAGGCGAGCTCAAGCAGCAGTCGTACCACGAGAACGCCCACGAAGAGGGCCACGATTCCGGCGACGAGATTGATCAGTCCTTGCGCGGGAGATTGTTGATAACCGAGCACGACGCAAGCCACGACCGTGATTCCGCCGAAGACGATGGCGATCACATACAACAGCTTTACAAGGCGGCGAAGGAGCGAATGATGGAAAGAGAAATCGAAAAGCCCCGTAAAGAAATTCTTATCTTCGGGCATGCGGCCTCCTGGGCACACGAATCGATTGTGATTGCTGGGGTAGTACAGTAAGTAAGGCTATTCGGCGCTGGAAGTCAAGTGAGGTGAACCAGCCGCCCGTTGCATTAGCGCACCTGCTGGGAGGAAAGCCTGAAAATTCCAAGCCGATGGTGGCAAGCCTTTCTGCTTGACAATTGAGCCGCCCACGTACATCTTGGTTGGCTTCGCCGCGCTGTCTGCCGACCAGTTTGGAGGCGAAGCGGCGAACTCGCTCACTTATGACCAAGGTCCGGCTCTGCTTCCACGATCGTTGTTTTGATGGCGCTGCTTCCGCTGCTCTCTTTTACCGTTTTTATCGCGAACGTTTTGACCGGGCTGCGGTGTTCGGCTTCACGGGGATGACTCACCGCGCCGTGCAACCGTGGGAAGCCGGCCTGTTCGATGGCGATGAAAACGTCATCGTGGACTTCAAGTTTTCGAATTCGCCGAAAGTGACCTGGTGGTTCGATCATCACCAAAGCGCGTTTCTCACGCCCGCCGACGCCGAACAATTCCGTGAGCAGCCCGGCCCGCACATGTTTTATGAGCCGGATTACAAGTCATGCACCAAGCTCATCGCAACCATCGCAAGAGAAAAGTTCGGCTTTGATACCAAGCCGCTCGAAGACTTGATTCATTGGGGCGACATCATTGACGGGGCACAGTACCCGACGCCGCAGTTGGCCGTCGAACTTGCCGAGCCGGCCACGCAGCTCGCGCTGGTGATTGAAGCCGCCCCGGAAAACGGCTTGCCGGCGCGAATCATTCCCGAACTCGCCTACCGCCCGCTCAGCGAAATGGTGAAGCTGCCGCTGGTGGCCAAGCATCTTGGGCCGCTTCTTGAACGGCACCGCAAATCGATCGACATTTTGCGTGAGCGGATCGAAGCGCGCGACGGCGTTATTTTTTTCGACGTCAGCGACATGGATCTCGAGGGCTACAACAAGTTCATTCCCTATCTGCTGCATCCGGAATGTGTTTATTCGGTGAGCGTCAGCGCTTCCAGCGTGCGCGCGAAAGTCTCGCTCGGCACGAACCCGTGGAATCAGGCGACTGCCAGTCAGAACCTGGCATCACTCGCGGAAAAATTCGGCGGCGGCGGACATTCGCGGGTCTCTGCCATTTCCTTCGAACCGGAAGATCTGCCCCGTGCGCGCGAAGTCGCGCGCGGACTGGCCGCCACCTTGCGCGGGAAATAGGGCGATTTAGATTAGTTCCGAGCGTTCCCAGTTGTTCGACAAAATTGTTTGTCCCATGTAAAATTCTAAAAACAACCTATGGACCGGTAGCTCAATGGTAGAGCAGCTGACTCTTAATCAGCGGGTTGGAGGTTCGAGTCCTCCCCGGTTCACCAAAATTCAGCCATAAGAACTGCAAACAAAACTAGTTGACCTTGTCTGGGTCTTGCGCGCCAGAGGTGAGTTTAGGCACATCTGGGAACAAAACCCCCTGCTGCTCGCTCGACCGCACGCGTTGCGAGTCCGGGATTACAAGCATGTCGAATGTCCGGCACCGCCGCTCGACACCAATCGTGGGGATCCTGCTCGGCCCGTCCGGACTGTGGGACGGCAAATGGCTGGTGATCGGCGGTGGCGGCGAGTACGGACCCGGCTTCATCGTCCACCAAGACGGGAGTTCCCCTCGTGCCGATATTGAAGCCGAGGACCGCCATAGAACCTCATTTCAACAGCAAGGGGCGATGCCAGCGCTCAACTCAATTGCGGGGGAAACGCGTGTGTCAGCTTACCGAGCAGCCTTCGAGATCAAGGGGGTCGAAAGTGCGACGATCGCCCTTCTCCGTCCTGGATTCTTCAGATTGCCGCTGCAGGAAGAATTCAAGGTTCCCTCGCATCACGAGGTGTGGGGCCAGGGTGACCTGATAGGCTGGGCAAGAACCTTCAACGAGAAATTCATGGAGAACACGAAATGCCATGCGACCCTGTGTGTAGGGACGCTGATAAATCGTTGCGAGAACTCTTCCTGCGCGAATGTGCTCAACGAGAGCAGGGAACATGTCGGTTGCGATGATGGCCAGGCGAGGCAGAATCCCGGCATCACGAGCGGCCTCGATCACGGGAATCGATGCCTCCGTTGAAACATAGATTCCGGCGATATCTGGATGCGCAGAGAAGAGGCGCCGGCACTTTTCGTAGGCTTCGGCTTCGATGTCGTGTTCTTCAACGGTCTCAACGAGCGACATGTCCGGATAAAAGTTGCGCAAAGTTCCTTCAAAAGCTCGGCATTTCTCAGCATGCTCTGTGATGGCCAGGTCGCTTAAGGTGGCGGCAACTTTTCCTTTTCCCTGCAGCAGTCTCCCAAGGAGGTCTGCTGCGAGAGAACCGCTGCCCATGGTGTCGATGGAAACGACCGCGAGCCGACCGGTGGCCGGCGCATCGGTGGCGACACAAACCACCGGAATGTGGGCCCGCATCGCGCGGCGCATCCAGGTGCACATCTGTTGGGGGCGGCTCGGGAAAGTGATAATCCCATTTACTCCGGAGCGAACAGCTTCCTCAAAAGCTTCGGCCTCCCCTTCGCCAAGTCTGGGATAGGTGCGGAACTCAATCTCCATACTACCCATGCTGAGGGATCGAGCTTCTTTCTGAACTCCGGCGCGGACATCATCCCAAAATGAGGTGGTTCCTTTCAGGGTGTTAACAGAGATGCGCAGTTGTTGTCGACGCGAAAGGTACCGCGCTGCCAGGTTAGGCCTATAGCCCATTGATTTCGCCATTTGCAGAACGCGAGTTTTCGTCAAAGGACTTACGCCCAAGTGATTATGCAACGCGCGATGAACCGTCCCGGTGGAAACACCGAGGGCGTCGGCGAGGTCGAAGAGAGTGACTTTTCTGTCCAAGTTCCGTCACCAGTGCCCGGATCAATCAAATCAAAAGGAAAGATAAGATACCGGGCACAGAGACATTGTAGACGCTATCGGAGCCCATTTAAAACCGCAGTATTCTGGTTTTCAACGAGACGCTTCGTTTACACTTCACGGGCTCAGAATGGCAAACGCCATCCACTGTCAAGTACGAAAACCCGTATAGGACGGGGTATGTCTCGGCCTGGGATGATGATTCCGAGATTGTCCCTTAAGGCGCGCCGCGAACGGATACCTTGCTGGTGGCGCACTCAAAGATCGGGCCAGCCACCCGGCCTCTTTTGAGGTGAAGAAGAGACGAGCCGGGGGGTCTATATCGCCATTTGGATAATACTGGCCGTCAGACCAGTAGACTCCTCAGAAGTAAACTGACTAGATTAGTCCGTAGTCAAAATTCGTTACGTAAAGGATCACCATGAGCCTCGGATTTGCGAAAGGGAGGGCCGAGGGCACGGCCGAGTTCGATCCCATGGTTGAGTTCAGGGAAGGCGTCGAACTACTCAAAAACGATTACCCCCAAAAGGCGCTGGTAAGATTTCGCCGGGCGTACGAATGCGACAAGCATAACCCCTTCCACCTCTCGTTTCTGGGATTGTCGACCGCACGCGCAATACGGAAGTGGGAACAAGCGGCGGAGCTTTGCGAGCTAGGGGTTCGGCTAAGACCTACAGAAATTCAATTCCACCTGAATCTAGCAGAGGTGTATGCATTGGCAGGCCGGCGCGAGAAGGCGTTGGATAAACTGGACGACGCTCTGAAATTATTCGGCGAAGATGCGCGACTCAGGCAGGCCCGCAGCAAAGTGGAGAATCGTCGCAATCCCTTACTGCCCTTTATAGGGCGCGAACATTTCTTGAATCGCGAACTTGGCAAATTGAGGCACCGCGCGCTGAAACGGCTGGAAAAAAACGGCGTTTGAGATGTTTCGCTGGTCCAGATCAAGGAAGCGCGGATGGGGGATTGAAGTGGTCAGCTCTTTTTCGCCGCGGCTCGCGCCGGCGTGCCGGAACCTTCCTTATTGCTGCTCCGAAGGTCGGCCCTGAGTCGAGACTCCTTGCTCATTTCACGATTCCCGCTCTCGGAGTTTTCTTCGGAAGCGTCCACTAATAATGTGGTGCCGTGGATCGCTGCGAGCCCCAAAAGAGCCTATATTTTTCTACGTCCTAGAATCCCTTATACGACGAGCGGGAATCGGCTTGCAGAAAGGGCGGGGTTTTTGTGCCCAGTCTGCTGGTCCTCGCGCAGGGCGATATGAATTTACCTACTGCGCAACCTAACGATCTTTTTCTGGGAGGGCGATGATGAGAATGGGAATGGTTGCAATTCTGGCTTTTGCGACGACGATGAGTGTCCAGGCCAAAGACGCGCCGGCCTATGAAAAAGGCGTGCTAATTCAAATGGAATCCTCGTCTTGCGGTTACGCCGAAAAAGACGGCAAGACCATCGCCGGCGAAATCTTCGGAACGGACGGGCAGCACAAGAACACCAAAGAAGTATTGTGCCAGGAATACGTATTGCAGGCGGAGCGTGTCACTTACCGGATCAGGCCGAAAGACGACAAACATCCGGTGCTATTGCCGGTTGGCGAAACGGCTCAATTCCGGATTCACAAAGACAAGTTGCTGCTTCGAGTTCCCGAAGCCGACGGCAAGGAGCGCGAATACCTTGTTCTTTCGATGACTCCTCGCCCGGATCTCGCGGCGGCAAGCAAGCCGGCGGCGCGGGGAGAAACTCGCTAGCCTCCGAAGCCCAGGCACGAGTCAACCATAGATAGATGTCCCCGCTGTTTTAGCGGTGTTCGGCATAGGTGCGGGATTGCGAGGATTCCCCTCCTGGATTCCTGCAATCCCCACTTGGATTTAGCTCTTACATCCGGATTTGCCTCCTTTTTCCCAATTCCGGCGGACCTCCGCACTCCACCACCCTTTCCCTCAAGTTAAACGCTGCTTTCCACGACCTGACAGAATTACCTTTGGTGCGCGAGCGACGATGTTTGTCTTGTCCGCTCCATGATCCTGCCGCAACATGAATCTCAGCGGGGGATGGGCCAAGACAGGCCCGGCGCATGGCATCCGTTCTTGAAATCCAGGATCTTCACGTTTCGTATCGGTCACGCGAGGGTGTCCTTTGCCCAGCATTGGCCGGCGTCAGTTTTGGTCTCATGTCGGGCGAGATCATGGGCGTCCTCGGCGAGTCAGGATCTGGCAAGAGCACGCTCGCTGTATCGCTTGTGCGGCTCCTTCCCGGGAATGGGGAGATCACTCGCGGGGCTGTGCATTTTGAAGGGAAGGATCTTCTCAGGGCCAATCCTGACGAACTGCAAAAACTCCGTGGCCGGCGCATTTCGCTGATTTTCCAGGAGCCGTCTCTTGCACTCCATCCAACTATGCGCGCAGCCGAACAGGTTCGCCAGGTGCTGGCCGCGCACGGTTCTCTGGGTAAAAGCGCGCTGCACGAACGGACGCGTCAAGTTTTCGCACAGGTTTTTCCTGAAGAATCGGACCGCATTTCGCGCTCTTATCCACACCAACTGAGTGGAGGACAACGCCAACGCGTGCTGATCGCTCAGGCGATTGCCTGCGGCCCTTCCGTCGTGATTGCCGATGAGCCGACAGCCTCGCTCGACCCTGCCACACAACTGGAAATTCTCGCGGTGTTTCGAACGCTCAGGAAAAACCTGGGTCTCTCGATCATCTTCATCACGCACAACCCGGCCCTGCTTTCCGGCTTTGCCGATCGTGTGCTGGTCCTATACAGTGGCCAGGTCGTCGAATGTGGCCCGGCCGAAACCATGCTCGCGTCGCCCCGGCATCCCTACACAAAGGCTCTCTTTGAGTCCGTTCCGGCGATTTTCGAGGAGCGTGAAAACAGTCGTAGGAAGAAACTGCCTGCAATCCATGGCGATTCGTCGCCTTCGTCCTTACCGCGGCAAGGTTGTCCCTTCGAACCGAGGTGCACGGAAAGAATGAACATTTGCAAAGAGCGTGAGCCCGCACTCGTCAGCTTGAGTGAGTCTCATGTGGTTTCTTGTTTCAAGTATGAAAGTTGAAGCATCTGCCGGCAGCCAAGACATGCAGCCACTCTTGAAAGTCGAAAACCTCGTGAAGCGCTACGGAAAGCGGACTTTCGCCGACGCGCGAGAAGATCTGCTCGCCCTGGATGGCGTGTCCTTCACAATTCTTCCCGGGACCACGCTGGCGGTCGTCGGGGAATCAGGATCAGGCAAGAGTACACTGGCGTCATGCCTCGCCTGTCTGGAATCTCCCACGACAGGAAACATCTGGTTTGAAGGAAAAGACCTCGTCAAGCTTGGAGAGCGCCAGCTCCGTCAAGTTCGCCCGCAAATCCAGCTCATATTTCAAGATCCCGCAAGCTCTTTGAACTCAAGGTGGAGCGTGCTCGAAATACTCGTTGAGCCGTTGCTTTTGCAGCGCAAATTCAATCGCGAAGAAATGAAGCAGCGTGCAGGTTCCTTGCTCGAACGAGTTGGTCTTTCCCCAGACATTATGCAGCGGCCTCCGGCCCAGTTGAGCGGCGGTCAACGCCAGAGGCTGGCCATCGCTCGCGCATTGGCGCTCGAGCCCAAGCTCTTGATTCTCGATGAGGCGCTCTCGGCTCTCGATTGTTCAGTGCAGGCGCAAATTGCCAATCTTCTGATCGATCTGCAAACCTCTCTCGGGACGGCGTATTTGTTCATCACGCATGATCTGGCCATGGCCGCTCACCTTGCTGACGAGATCGCCGTGATGAATCGCGGCCGGATTGTCGAGCAGGGCCCGGTGGAAAAAATCTTGAAGCAGCCACAGCATGAAACTACGCGCCATCTGCTCGCGGCCGTGCCGAGAATCGCCCGCCCCGCGCTGCCCGCGGTGGAGCAATGATGCGCTACTTGCTGCGCCGTGTGGGTCACGCTTTCTTTCTACTGGCCGGTGTGTCCATTCTCGCCTTCCTCTTCGCGGCCTTGGCCCCGGGAACGTACTTCGACGAAATGCGTTTGAATCCGCAGATTGCGCCGGAAACGGTAGCGGCGCTGCGCGCCCAATACGGTTTCGACAAGCCGCTTCCTGCCCGTTATGCATCCTGGCTAAATTCCGTATTTCACGGCGAGATGGGATTCTCGTTTGCCTACAACAGTCCCGTTGGGCCGCTTCTGCTGGTGCGCGCGCGGAACACGCTGCTCCTGACAATCACCGCCACGCTGCTCGCCTGGGCGATCGCTCTGCCACTTGGCGTATGGAGCGCGGAGCGTCTCGGGCGCTTGCCGGACCGTTTGTTTTCGTGGGGAACCGCAGCGCTTTTGGTAATTCCCGACCTCGCGCTCGCATTGGGACTCCTGGTCTTCGCAGTGAAGAGTGGCTGGTTTCCGACGGGCGGCATGTCTTCCGTCGATTTTGAAGCTCTTTCGCCCCTCAACAAGCTGCGCGACCTGGCGTTGCACATGATTCTGCCCGTGACGGCGCTTGTGCTCTCCGCTCTGCCGCTGCTCGTTCGTCATGTGCGTGCAGCCGTGGCGGATGTGCTCAACGCTCCATTTTTGCTGGCTGCCGTGGGACATGGCATCCCGCAACGCACACTTCTGTATCGCTACGCCCTTCCGGCGGCGGCGAATCCCTTGATCTCCCTTTTTGGTTTCAGCATCGGTGCTTTGTTGAGCGGATCGCTCCTCATTGAAGTCGTGATGAGCTGGCCGGGCCTCGGGCCGCTGTTGTTGGAGGCCATTCTGGCGCGCGATCTGTACGTTGTCGTCGGAGGAATCCTGTTCTCGACGCTTTTTTTGGTCGGAGGAAATTTGCTGGCCGACTTGCTTCTTTACTGGGCCGATCCCCGAATCCGCACGGAGAGTAACGCAGCATGAGAGCGCGGCGCACTTTCACGAGATGGCTGGTCGTTCTTGGCGTGCTGCACGGAATTGTGCTCTGCGCTGGTTTCTTTGCGCCTTACGATCCCGTCGAGCAGGACCGCAAAAGCCCGTACCTTCCGCCCATGCGGCTTCATCTAGTGGATGTGCACGGCCATCTCCACGTCCGTCCCTTTGTGTATTCGCTGAACTTGCGCGAAGGCTCGTTCGACCAATATGAGGAAGACGCCACGCAGCCCCATCCCGTGAAGTTTTTCCTGCGTGGAGCTCGCTATAGATTGTTGGGATTTTTGCCGTGCCAAATGCACTTTTTCGGCGCCCAGAACGCGCGGATCTATCTTCTCGGCACCGATGCTTATGGCCGCGATCAGTTTTCGAGACTCCTCTTTGGTGGCCAGGTTTCGGTACTCGCTGGCCTTCTGGGCGCGGGGATCACGTTACTCATCGGCTTGTGCGTTGGTTCGGTGGCGGGCTACTTCGGCGGTTGGAGAGAGAGCCTGCTCATGCGTGTCGCCGAGCTCTTTCTGGCCCTGCCTTGGCTGTACCTGCTTTTCGCTCTCCGCGCTTTCCTGCCCCTGGCGGTCAGCCCGCTCAAAGCCTTTTTCCTGATCATCGCGGTCATCGGAGCAATTGGCTGGGCACGTCCAGCGCGACTCGTTCGCGGCGTCGTCCTTAGCGCCAAAGAACGCGACTTCGTTCGCGCCGCGCGCGGCTTCGGCGCGACAAATGGATACTTGCTCCGTCGTCACATCCTGCCGGAAACCTCCAGCGTGCTTTTGACGCAGGCAGCGATTCTCATCCCACAATACGTGTTGGCGGAGATGACACTTTCATTTCTTGGGCTGGGAGTCCCCGAGCCGGTGCCAAGCTGGGGCAACCTTCTCTCAAACTTGCAGCAATACAGCGCGCTCGTCTCTTATTGGTGGCTGTATTTGCCCGCCCTGATCATGGTGCCGTTCTTTCTAGGATACCTGGGGCTCGCGAGTTCATTGCAGGAGCGGCGAGAGGCGTACAAGATAGAAAGAAGCAGTCTTGGGAGCCTGACGTGAACAACAGAAGAGCGCACTTCCTTTGCCGCCGGATGCTCTTGTGTCCGTTCCTTACCTTTGTCGTTCTTTTCGGCCACGCCACCCTGGCCTCTCAGCAACAGAAAACCACAAAAGAAGAATTACTCGTGCTCCCGGGAGATGTGGGCCGGTCGGGAGGGCGCCTCGTCCTCTCGCTCCGTGGCGAACCAAAGACTTTGAATCCCATGATTGCCGCGGATGCGCGATCTCGCGAGGTGATCGCAGTCATGCAGGCCGATCTCGTGCATATCAACCGCGCGACGCAACTGACGGAACCTGCGCTGGCCAAGTCCTGGAAAATCTCTCCCGATGGGCTTGCATACACACTCGTGCTCCGGCAGGGATTAAAATTTTCCGACGGGCAGCCGCTCGACGCGGATGATGTGCTCTTCACCTTTCGCGTGTATCTCGACGAAAACGTGCACGCTACGCAGCGAGACCTCTTGATTGTCGGCGGAAAACCGATAACTGTCCGCAAAGTTGACGCGCATACCGTCGTCTTCCAACTGGCAAAGGCTTACGGCGTCGGCGAAAGGCTGTTCGATGGGTTGGCGATTCTGCCACGGCATCTCCTGGAAAAACCCTATCAGGAGGGGAAATTGGGGCAGATCGGTTCCTTGGCCACGGCCGCTGATCAATGGGCGGGTCTCGGCCCGTTCCGGCTGAAGGAATACGTCGCGGGGCAACGGCTGATCTTGGAACGCAATCCTTATTATTGGAAATCGGATGCCAAAGGCAATCGCCTGCCTTACGTGGACGAGCTTGTATTTCTATTCGTGCCGAACGCGGATGCCCAGGTCTTGAAGTTCCAATCAGGCGAGACCGACGCGATTAGTCAATTGGGCGCGGAAAACTTCTCCGTGTTATCGCGGCAGCAGCGCGGTTACACGATGGTGGATGCCGGGCCGGGGCTCGAGTACAACTTTCTCTTCTTCAACCTGAATGACGCCACTGAGAAAACACCGCCGGAGATGCAGCGGAAGCAAAAATGGTTCCGCGAAGTGAAGTTCCGCCAGGCCGTTTCGGCCGCCGTGGACCGTGAAGCAATCGTTCGTCTGGTCTACCAGGGACGCGGTGCAGCCCTGTGGGGACTCGTTGCACCGGGCAACCGGCGATGGGGAAATGAAAAACTCGCTCGTCCGGCGCGGTCGCTCGAACGCGCGCGCGCACTGCTCAAGGAAGCCGGTTTTTCCTGGAGCAATGAACCGAACGGGGAATCCACTCTCGTGGATTCCGGGGGGAAGCCCGTGGAATTTTCCATCCTGACGAGTTCTTCGAATGCCGACCGCGCCAAAATGGCGGCGCTCATTCAGGACGACTTAAATCAGCTCGGGATGCGCGTCCAGGTTGTGCCCCTCGAGTTTCGCTCTCTTCTCGATCGTGTCACGCAGACGAAAGAATACGATGCCTGCGTGATGGGAATCGCAAGCTTTGACGCAGACCCGAATTCCGATATCAATGTCTGGCTCTCAAGCGGCGGAACTCATCTGTGGAACCCCTCGCAAGCGCACGCCGCCACTCCGTGGGAAGCGGAAATCGATCGCTTGATCGAGGAACAGATGTCCGCGCGTACCTTCGAACAGCGGAAGAAACTCTATGACCGCGCTCAGGAAGTTCTCGCCGAAAATCAGCCTATGATTTTCCTCGCGAGCCCGAACATTCTTACCGGCGCCAGGAACTCCGTTGGCAATTTTCACCCTGCCGTTTTGGAACCCTACGTACTCTGGAATGTGGAGCAGCTTTATCTCAAAATGGGGACGGAGAATGCCGCCCGGTGACCCCCGTTTTAACCAAGGGCAGGAAAAAGCCGCCAGCCGCGTGGAACGACACGAGGCTCGTCAAAGCTTGTCTCTCAGGTGATCAAGAAGCGTGGTCGCTGCTCATCGATAAGTACAAGGCGCTGATCTATTCGATTCCAGTGAAGTACGGTTTGTCGCAGCAGGAAGCCGCGGACGTTTTTCAGGCCACCTGCACGGAACTTTTGGTACGCCTGCCCGACTTACGAGAACCACGCGCGCTGCCCAAATGGCTGATGCAGGTGGCGCACCATGAAAGTCACCGGTGGAAGCGGCAAAGCCAGCGCACCGTAAGCCGCGACGATGCGGAAGCGGATTTACCGGAGCCGGCTACGCCTGCAATCGCTGAAAGCCTCGTTCTACAAACGCAGGAAGAGCAGATGTTGCGGGAAGCCATGGCCGTGCTGACGCCGCAATGCCGCCGGCTCGTGGAGTTGCTCTTCTTTGAAACGCCTTCGCGGCCTTACACGGAAGTCGCTGCGGAACTGGGCCTCGCTGTCGGCTCCATCGGATTTACCCGCCAGAAATGCCTTGAGCGGCTGCGGGCGCAACTCGAGGAACTGGGTTTTAACTGATGCCCGCTACCCGCACGAAAAACTCAAGCGACACGCTGATCGCCGAACTTGGGCAACTATCCAGCGAACCGTCCCGTCGCAAGTTTCTTGCGCAACACAAATCGTTGATCCGCCATGAGATTGTCGAGCAGCTCGCGCAATTGGTCGTCCAGAAGGTCCGCGTCAGCACGCAAGAAGCGCTCCATTTCGCTCAAGCCGCGGTGCTCATCGCCAAGCGTCTGCGTCGCAAAGAATCACTGGCGCTTGGCTTGCGCGCAATGGCTAACGCTCTCTATTCTTCCGGCGATAATCGGGCCGCGATCGAACACCATCACCAGGCTTTCCGTCTTTACGAGACCTCGGGCAATTGGAACGAAGCCGCGCGGACTTTGAGCAGTTCCATCCAGCCCATGATCCTCGTGGGTCAATACGACCAGGCGTTCCAGGCTGCGGAACGCGCTCGCGAGATATTTTCGCGTCTAAACGACCCTTGGCGCTTGGCCCGGCTGGAAATCAATCTCGGCAATATCTATCACCGCCAGGACCGTTTCGAAGAGTCGATCGCCCACTACGAGCGCGCTTACACAGAACTGATGTCATACAAGGACGCCGAAGGGATCGCTGTCGTCCTCAGCAACATGGCCGTCTGCCTGATCAGTCTGAACGATTTTCCGCGTGCCTTGGCCACCTACCAGAGAGCCCGCTCCTTCTCCCTGCAGAACAACATGCCTCTTCTCGTGGCGCAGGCGGATTACAACATCGCGTATCTCTTTTACCTGCGCGGCGAGTACAGCCGTGCCATCGAGGCGCTCTTCGCGGCGCGGCGCAATTGTGAAGCCACCGGCGATGCCTATCACTTTGCGCTATGCCATTTGGACCTTTCCGATATTTATCTCGAACTGAACCTGAGCGAAGAAGCCCGGGAAATAGCGCATGAAGGATTTCTCCGGTTCGAAAAGCTCGGGATGGGCTACGAGGCCGCGAAAACACTCGCGAACGAAGCCACGGCTTACGGCCAGCAGGGGAAGACGGTTCAGGCTCTGGAGCGTTTTGCGAAAGCGCGGGACATGTTTGGGCGTGAAAAAAATCTCGTTTGGCCCTGGCTCATCGATTTGTACCAGGGCTTGTTGCTCTTCCATGAAGGACGGTACTTTGAAGCACGCCGGCTCTGCGTTGCGGCTGCTGCTTTTTTCGATCAATCGGCGCTCCCGGGGAAAGCCGTACTCGCGCACCTGCTGCTCGCGCGCATCGCTCTGCAAGTGGGAGACTCGGCGGAGGCGCAAAAGGAAACGGACGAATCTTTCGCGCGGCTGAAAGGCCTTCAGACGCCGGTGCTTGCTTATCAAGCTCACTTGCTCGCGGGACAGATCGCCCAGGCTCGCAACGACCGCCCTGCGGCGCACCAGGCCTACTTGGAAGCGCGGAAAGCGCTGGAATCCTTGCGCAGCCGGTTGCAAGGCGAAGAACTGAAGATCTCTTTTGTCAAAAACAGGATGCAGGTCTACGAAGCGCTGGTGGATTTGTACATTGCCGGGGATGGAGCGGACACCTCCACCGAAGAAGCGCTCGCCTGCATGGAAGCCGCGAAATCGCGCAGCATGATCGAAATGATATTTCAAAGCGGGCAAAGCCTTCCGCTGGGAGAAGCAGGTCAGAGTGATCTTGTCCGCAGAATCAGGGACCTGCGCGAGGAACTCAACTGGTATTACCATCGCATCGAACTCGAGCAGCTTCGTCCCGAAGAGAAATCCCACCAAAGGCTCGAAAGCCTGCAGGAAAAAGCCCAATCGCACGAGAAAGAAATGTTGCGGACTTTGCGCGAACTCCCGGCGCACGAGCGGGAAAACGCTACGCTGGAGGCCCCCGCGGATTTTTCCCTCGCGAGGCTGCAAGACCATCTTCCGCAGGACGCCACCCTTGTCGAATACTTTTCGGCTGGGGACCGCCTCGTGGCCGCGGTCATCACCCGCAAGGAAATCCGCATTCTGCCCGTGACCGTGCTCTCCAGGGTTTCTCATTTTCTCCAATTGCTCCGGTTTCAACTCTCCAAGTTTCGCATGGGCAGCGAATACGTCCGGCGTTTTGAAGAACCACTCTTGCGTGCCACGCATAGTCATCTGGAAACTCTTTACGGCGAACTCATCGCGCCTCTGAGCCCGTTTTTCCAGGGAAAGCACCTTATTGTCGTGCCGCATGGTCCTCTCCATTTCTTGCCATTCCACGCTCTGCGAAATGGGGAAGAGTATCTCTGCGATGCCTTCACGGTTTCCTACGCTCCCAGCGCCACGGTTTTCTCCTGGTGTCAGGAGAAGCCGGCGAGTCAGAGCGCGAGTTCTCTTGTTTTTGGAATCGCCGACGAGCGAGCGCCCCAAATCCTGCATGAAGCACAATCCGTTGCAGCCATCTTGCCGCAGTCTTCTCTCCACGTGGGAGACCATGCAACGTCTTCCGTACTGCGCGAACAAGGTCCACAGAACGGCATTCTTCATCTCGCTACTCACGGCATCTATCGGCAGGATAACCCGATGTTTTCCGGCATCCGGCTGGGCGATGGCTATTTGAATCTATATGACCTTTACCAGATGCGGTTGGACGCCAGGCTGGTGACCTTGAGCGGCTGCGCCACTGGAATGAATTTCGTTGCGGCCGGTGATGAATTGCTTGGGCTTCAACGGGGCTTGTTCTGTGCCGGAGCCACGACATTGCTGCTGTCTTTGTGGGACGTACACGATCAAAGCACTTCGCAGTTGATGCAGCACTTTTATCGAGAGTACATTCGAACCGGAAACATGGCCGGCGCGCTCCAGAGTGCGATGCAAGAACTTCGGCGCCAGAATCCCCACCCCTACTTCTGGGCGCCCTTCGTCTTGGTCGGCAAACTCTCTGATTCTTCAATGCTTACCTGATTTCTCACGCGCCTATATCTTTCGAACCTCCGCCTCCCCTTATGCTTCGAGGGTCATAGATCGTCCCATCCACTGGGGAGTGCTTGGGATGCGGAAAGAAATCTGGGGGGAAGACATGGAACATTTTACGACTGAAAAGTGGATCGATTTCGTGAATCAGGCAGTGGACACCAGCGAGAACCAGTTGATGGCGCAACACCTGAAACAAGGCTGCAAACGCTGTACGAAAACAGTTTCGGTGTGGCAGAGAGTTCGGCAATCGGCGGCTTTCGAATCGAATTACCAGCCTCCCGAAGGCGCCGTCAAAATCGCCAAGGCGGCGTTTGCGGTAGCCGGGTTGGCGGGTCAGAAAAAGCGGGCGGGCAGCCGCATCAAAGTTCTCTTCGACAGTTTTCTGCAGCCGGCATTCGAAGGAGCTCGATCGGCAGGCGCCGTCACAAGGCAGATGCTTTATCGCGCGGACCCGTTTCAGATCGATGTCCAGGTGGAGGCCAAGCACAGCGGGAACCGGATCGTGGTCACCGGCCAGCTCCTGAACTTGAGCAGTCCTGGAATTATTGGCCAAGACGCCCGCGTCGTTCTTTCCAACTTGCGCGGACAAGTCGTGAACGCGGTCACAAATAAATTTGGCGAATTTAGCGGAGAGATTGAAAACAGCGGAGACCTGCAGATGACGTTCGAAAGCCCCGGGAGCCAGCCAATCGTGATTTCGCTCCGGGATGCGCTCGGTAGTCTGCCTGGGGAGGCGCAATGAATGGAAATCAATTCATGCAGCCGCCACGCATCGCAGCCCTGGTACGAAAGTACCAAGACCGCTGGGAATTTTGTTTAGACAGGAAGACGCACTCGTACTATTGGCCCGGAAGATTTGCCCCGTAAAACTAGAGGGGCAATGAACTGCGCCCATGGCGAGTAATCTACTTGTAGGAGAGCCCTTAAAAGGGTCGAAACTATGAAACGCATCACCATCATTGTTGCGATGATCGTCCTCATGTTCGCCGCTGCAAAACCCGCTGCAGCGCAAAACCGCTATATCGTGCGCTCAACGGGCGGCCTGTCCTCCGTCCTCAATCTTTGCAATCTCCTCCAATGTCAGGTTCAGGGCGGCTTAGACGGCCCGGTCGGCCAGAACTTTCTCGTGACGTCTACCAACAATCTTCTTGCCAACCTTGTGAACGGGACACTCACGCTTGTGGAGTCCTTGCTGGGGATCGTCAGCGTTGAAGCCGACCACCTCCTGCCCATCCCTCAGCCGCGTCTCGCCAGCATTCCTTCGGGCCTGTACGATACAGCCCCGGTGAATTATTACGGCACCACCGTTTGGCATGGCTATGCCGCACAGCCCGCGGCGCAGATCATAAGGCTTCATGACGCTCAGAACGGCTTTCGGATCGGTGGCACGGGCATTGTTGCTGTGATCGACACCGGCGTGGATGTAAACCATCCCGCGCTCCAAGCGGTTCTCCTTCCCGGATATGACTTTACAAGGAACCAGCCAGGCGCCTCCGAGTGGCTCGATGTCACCGGGATGCAAAGCGGCTACACCGGCACTGGCGCTCAGAATCAACAGCCCGGCTACGTGCAGCAATCCACGGCTGCCGTGCTTGATCAATCCACTGCAGCGGTTCTGGATGGCTCGCCTTATGTCGCCTTCGGCCACGGCACGATGACGGCTGGATGTGTGCACTTGGTTGCGCCCAAGGCCAAGATCCTTCCGCTCAAGGCCTTCTCGGCGAATGGCACCGGCTATCTTTCGCATATCGTCGCCGCTATCTACTACGCCGCCCAGCACAATGCCAACGTCGTCAACATGAGCTTCGACCTCACCTCTTCTTCGCCGTCGCTCACTCAGGCCGCCTCCTACGCCAACAAAGCTGGAGTCGTTCTCGTCGCTGCTGCTGGGAATGAAAGCACCAGCGCAGCTGTTTACCCTGCGGCGCTGAACAATTACGTCGTCGGCGTTGCCTCCACTACAAACTGGGACAGCCGCTCATCATTTTCGAATTTTGGCTCAACCGATGTCTGGATTGCTGCCCCCGGTGAGAACATCGTCACCTTCTACCCTGGCGATACATATGCTAGTGCCTCTGGCACTTCATTCAGCTCCCCCTTTACAGCCGGCACCGTGGCTCTGATGCTCAGTGCAAAGTCGTCATCCTTAAATCAGAGTCAGGCAGCCAGCGCTTTGTCCCATGCGATCAAGCTCACACCGGATCTCAATCACGGTCGCCTCGATGTGTATCAGGCGGTCTCCGCCTGGGTGAATAACTCCGGCTCAACATCCGGTTCCGGCTCTGGCACCTGCCTCCTGTTCTGCTGGTAGCCGCTGTGTTGAACAACCAGATTCCGGCGCTCACTATGGACTCGCCCTCTATCGGGGCGCCGGATTTGCTTCGCATCAAGCAACTCGAGGAACAGACTTCCGCGCTTCGCAATTCGGTCATCTGCGCTTTCAACCAACTCCTTGACCTGAAGGACCTCAACACCGGCGTGCACAGCACCCGGTTGGCGGAATGGGGTATGCGCGTCGGACTGGAACTGGGCCTGGAAGAAGCCCAGCTTCAGAATCTGGAAGTCGCCGCGCTCCTGCACGACATCGGCAAAGTAGGCATCCCGGATTCCATCCTCCGCAAACCTGGGCGTCTCGAACCGGAAGAATATGCCCTCATGAAAAAGCATCCGGAGTACGGCTGGGCTGTCTTGCGCATGCTCCCGGGCTTTGAACGCGCGGCTCTCGATATTCTCCATCATCACGAATCTTTCGACGGGAAGGGTTACCCCGCGGGACTGAAGGGCACTGAGATCCCCGTAGTTTCGCGGATCGTCTGCGTCATCGATGCCTTCGATGCCATGGTTTCTTCCCGTCCCTATCGCAAAGGCCTGCCGTACGAAGAGGCGGTACGCCGACTCAACGAGGCAAGCGGTACGCAGTTCGACCCTGTTGTCGTCCAGTCCTTCCTCTCCTTCGCGGAAGCCGAAATGTCCCCCGTCTTCGCCGCCGCCGGCACCTCGGTCTCGTCAGCCCTGTAGGGGCTGGAGCTGAGACTGATGGCAGGCTCAGGTAACGAAGTGACGAAGCAATGAGGTAACGAGCGACGGATAATCATTGACATAAGGTACCAATATGCTATAATGGTTCCGTCAAATCGGCAGGGTCCCTACGTGCCATGCGAACCATGCGTCCCCGCCAGGCGGTCCTTCTAACCCTCTCTGGCGACGGGCATTTCGTCGAGTCAAGTAAGTCCTTCCCTGTATTGTTACATTTTGAAGCATAGTCCGGAAACTGCCATGCACTCCGCTAGGTCTAAACGCCTAATAAATAAGGGGTTAGAGTTTGGAGTTAGCCTTGCCCCAAAAATCAATAGGAATCCGTGTGCCTGGACGTCGTTACAGACGCGGGATTCAAGGAGATCTCCATGAAGAAGCTGAAGTACTTCTGCTTGGTAATGTGTGCCTTTTCCCTGCTGGCGATTCCGGCTGCGGCACAGAAGGGCAGCCGCTCCAACAAGGGCGCCGCGGCCACGGGCGACACGCGTGCCGATCTGGTTCAGTCTGAGAACAAGAAGAAAGATAAAGACAAGGATCCGAATAAGGACAACGACAAGAACAAGGGCAAGCACAAGGGCGAGACTCAGGGCAAGCATAAGGCCAAGGGTCACAGCCACTAAGAGCAGCCATCCAGAACTCGGCCATCCCGATCAAGGGGAGCCGCCAGTAGTGCCGGTGGTTCCCCTGTTCTGTTTCTCGGAGTCCCGAAAAGCAGTTCCAATGCTTATCGCGAAATCCTCATCTCGCCCATAAGATTCTGCTTCTTTTGCACATCCTTCTCGATCCTGTCTGGGACGTCGGCTTCACGCCAAATGGGCGCCGCTCACTTGGCCTACAGGTTCAGACCCGGCGCACTCCGGGTGTCGCCCGCTCGAATACCCCGGCGTCAATTCAAACAGACACTCCGCTATCCCGCAGCATCCAAACCACTTAAAGTAATCATTGACGTACGGTACCAATATGCTATAATGCCTTCGTTAATTCGGCGCGATCCCTTCGTGCCCTGCGAACCATGCGCCCCCGCCACGCCGTCCTTCTAACTCCTTTAGAATCCGCAGATCCAACTTATTTACTAATTAGTATAATAATTGCGCCCGTAACCCCTTTGGAATCCGCACTTACAAGCCCCTCCCAACTCACTGAAAACACAGCCACTTTAAGTCCCACAGAATCCGCACTTACAGAAATTTCTCCCGCAACTCCTTTAGAATCCGCACTTACAAAAAACATGGGGGGTGGGGGTCTTTCGTTTAGTGGACATTCTTCCTCTCCGTGCGCTCGCTGTCTCTGTGGCGATCCATTCCGGATCTTTGAGACTCCAAAAGCAGACCGGCGCCACGCTAGACTACGCGTGGCGCCGGCTGTTGGGGGGTATGTTTTCGTCAAACTAGAATTTGAAAACGATACCGGCTGACGGCTGAGCCGTATTTGTTGTTGCGTTCGTACGCAATGTGATCAGGCCGAAGTCGGGACGCTTATAAACGAAGCCCCGGTATTCGAGTCTAAACGCAAAGTGACTGAAGAAGTCCCAGTCAGCGCCGCCACCATACTCGAACACTGCTTTCGACTGGGTACCCGCTCCAGGGACGAATGCGCCCCTGTTCTGGGTGGGATTAAAAGTCAATGCGCCTGAACCCGCAAGCACATAGGGCTTTAGCCGCCAGAAGTGTGGAAGGGTTACGACACCGGCGGCAGTAGTCTCATGAACATCCGCCTGAACGGACAAGGTTGTGGGTAGGAGCCTGGGGCCCGGCCCGAATATCGGAGTCGGAAGCGTGATTGGGATGGTTGTAAGAGTCCGCTCGCTGTTGACGACGCGGCCATAGCTCACGTCGGCAGCCAACCAACGATTGAAGTGGTAGCGGTAGCCCAGCAGGAACCCGCCTGCATTGGTTGAGGTCTGACTGCGGCCATTGCCGGTTGAGTTTTTGGTGAAAAACCCGGTCCCTTGCGCGCTGGCTTCCTGTTTGCTGCCTTCGTCTGCCCGCGCGGTTGAAGTAAACAACAACATCCCGAAAACTACTCCTGCTAACAGTCTGGACTTCATGTTTTTACTTTCTCCTTATGTAGACTGCGTTTTGTTTTTTCTGCGAGACAAACTACGAAAAAGCAACTGCGTTCAACTTCCTCGACACCCAGGCCACAACTTCAGAAAATGATTGGCTCCACCAGTCAGCAACTTTGGGCTTCCGTCGGACCTGCCGCGCAGAGTCCCCACAGGAGCCCAGGATTCACCGTTCCGCGTAACTTCTGGCGTCCCTGAAAAAGACGTGACTTGACGGCGCTAATCGAGGTACCCAGAATCTGAGCCGTTTCTTCGAGAGAGCGTTCTTCGATGACGCTGAGCAAGATCGTTCTTCGAATCTTCGGACCCAAACGATTGATCGCTTCGGTTAAGAGTTCCATCCACTCGCGGGGCCAGCCGGACTCCTCTGGATTGGGACTCTGGTCAACAAATGCCTCCCACACCGGCTTCACACCATCGGCAGGTGTTTCCGGCAAGACTTCGAGAATTCCCCGCCTTCGACGCAGCAACATGAAGCCTTCATTCATGGCGATGCGTGTCAGCCAAGTGGAGAACCGCGACTTTTCTTGAAAGTCGTCGAGATGAAGGAAAGCCTTATGAAAGCTCTCTTGCACCACATCTTCGGCATCCTCCCGGTTGTTGGGTATCCGTTGCGCCACGGCAAAAACTCTCCGTTTGTAACGAAAAACCAATTTCTCGAAGGCGTGCGTCTCTCCACACTTTGTTGCAGCCACCAGCTCGGCGTCGGAGTACCCATCTAAGCCGCTTACGCGAAGCGTACCCATGATTCCGTACCCCTTTGGTCAAAACGGTAGCCAGTACGGAAGAAAGCAATAGCTGTGCCAGACGGTGTCGCTGATGAAAACGACTCGGAAGCGATTGGCAGAACGGGAGATGCGCGAATTCAAGTGCGTTATGGCTAGGTCAGCCGTCCCGTGGAACTGTCGGCATCTCGCCACTCTGTTCACTGGATGTGTCAAGTGCTGAGGTCCGTTCAGGAAGGCCGAAATGGAGAACCGACTGCAGCAAATTCAAGGGTTGGGGGTGTGGCCCAGACAATGCAGAAACCACCTTCCCCGAGTAAATCAAGCACTTGATGGTGTTGTCCGATTAGGTCGCCTTTTTGATAGAGAGTTTTGCGGAGACGTAGCGCCGGCGAGTCAGGCTCCAAGGGCGCTCCAGGGCTAACGCCTTATTGGGAACAAATGAGAAAGCGGCAAATTCCTCTGGTTTTACGCCATTAGCGTAGAATCCCACCTTCAAGAACCGAGGGTTGGGCACCCGCGAGGAGAAGAGAGATCTCTCTGCGCAGGCCGACCGGTTCATCCCGCAAAAGCGTGCGGGATGGAGAAGAGCGCACAGGAGCGAAAGCGGGAAGAAAAAGCGTCGGCCTGCTTCGTTCGAATTGACGAGGCGGGGAGCGGGGGGCAGAGGAGAGCGGAGAATAAAGTACGTTAGGGCGCTGCTGCCATCTGAGAGGATTGCGGCCATGGAATCGGCGATGATTTAGAAGGATGGCTGGAGTAGAATGGATGTATTCAGGGAGGATATTGATGAGCACGACGACTACCTCTCCCAAAGCCTCCGATGCCGCCCGGCGTGCCCAACGCGAGAAGTATGTGCGCGAGGCCCTGGCGACGCTGCGCTTGGAAGATTTAGCTCCCAGCAAAGAAGTCCTGGCACTTGCCAACGAATACATCGAAGGCCGACTGGAAGTGCAGCAACTGACGACAGCGGTTCGGCGCCTCCACGGCCGGAAGTGAACCAGGAAGCTAACATCCAAGATGATCCGTACGTTTATCCTGGCACCTCTGTTCTCCGCAATCTTGCCGAACTTCGCGATGCGGAGCGCTTTGAACGCTTTGAAAGCGACCACTGTTTTGCACGGCTCCTCGAGCTATACGAAAATCCCGTTCCTCTCGGCTTTGACTTAAATCACCTGAAGTAAATACACCACCATCTCTTTCAGGATGTGTACGCATGGGCCGGAGAATTCCGCACTGTGAACATGGCTAAGGGCAATTCCTTCTTCGCCCGGCCAGAGTACGTCCTTCCGGAACTCCAGAAAGTCCTCGACCGTCTCGCGAGCGAACACTTTCTGCGGGGAGCTGACTCACAAAGATTCTGCGAGAGAGCTGCTTACTTGTTTGCGGAGATAAACGCCGTCCATCCCTTTCGCGAGGGCAACGGGCGGGCACAGAGAGAGTTCCTTCGAGAATTGGCGGTGGAAGCGGGTTATGAGCTGGCGTGGGATCTTGTTACGCAGGAGGAAAACCATGCGGCTTCAATTGCAAGTTTTCAGGAAGGAAGCGGTGCAGCGTTTGCCACGCTCCTGAACAAGATCATACGTCCCCACCGGTGAGCGTGCGCCACGGACCTTTTAGCGTTCGGTGGTCGTGAGACTGGCGGCGGATCAGCCTTGAGAATAAGCGCGTTGGTGGTGAGAAATCCGGACTAGAGAAACTCAGAAACTTTGAGAGGACTCGCAGGGGCCGCAAGCTGGCCTTCGGAGGAAGTCATCGATTGGGCGAGAGTGAGCCGCTTGGTACTTACGGCCCCAGGAGTTCATTCAGTAGCGGCTGGGCGGCATAAAGCTTCTTGAGCGTTTCGGTCATGGCGGCGGTGTGCACGGCGACGGTACGGTTGGTTGTGCCGTCATAAACGTAGTCGCCGACGAGGGATTCGATGTTTCCATCGAAAACCAGGCCGACGATTTCGGCGTTGCGATTCACCACGGGGGAGCCGGAATTGCCGCCAACGACGTCGTTGTCCGTGACGAAGTTAAACGGCGTCGCTAGATCGAGCTTGTCTCTTGCATCGGCATAGCGCTTTGGGAGATCGAAAGGCGGCTGGTTATCGAAGCCGGCGGCGCGATTGTACAAACCGTAGAAAGTGGTCTTGAAGGGCGCCTTGGTCCCGTTCATGGGATAGCCTTTTGCTTGTCCATAGGAAAGCCGCAAGGTGAAGGTGGCGTCGGGGTAGGTTGTTTTCCCGTAGACCGCAAAACGCGCCTTGCCGAGTTGTTCGCCGGCGCGCTGTTCCATGCTCTCCACGTTGTGCTCAAACCATGCGATCTGCTCGCGGCGGATCGGGTCAATCCTGCGCGCCATGACGATCATGGGATCAGTGGAAGCGTCGACGGCGGGCTGCCCGCCTTCGATGAGGGATTTCCGGACGGCGGGGTCAGCAAGTTTCGTTCCGCTGACGAGTTCCGTGGCGGCCTGCCGTGGGGGGCGGCCATTGAGCACGGCCTTGACCCAGGGGTCTTGCGGACCAAGTTCTTTCTGGGCTGCTTCCAGTGCGCTGGTAATGCGCGCGATTTCCAGTTCGGGATAGATGGGTGCGGGAGAAAACATTCGGAGCTTCAGAGAGTCGAGCTGCGATTCGTGATAGCCGTTCAGGCGCTCGCCGTCGGGCTTCTTCACTTCGGCAACGTAGGTCACGATGTTAACGGCCAGGGTCGCGAACTGCGAGTCCAGGCCGCGAAAAAACTGCTCCTTCGCGCGCGACTTTCTGTTGTCGTTCGCGCGTCCCATGGTGTCCCAGGCGCTGCCATATTCCTTGTTCCATTCCGGATTGGCCATCACCGCGGCTTTGAACGCTTCTTCTTCCTGGCGTTTTTTCTCCATCAGATGCTTGTCTTGCAAGCCCTGGTAGCTGCCCTCGAAGGACTTCACAGCGTTCTGCAGGCCGAAGATGATCGAGGCGGCCTGCCGTGCCTGCTCCGGGCCGCGCGCTGAATACTCTTTCAGGACGGCGACGCGGCGTTTGAAGACTTCGAGAAGCAACGGGGTGATGACATCGCGGTCGGTTTCGAGCTCCTTGTAGGTGCTCAAACGCTGCGTGGAACCGGGATGGCCAGAGACGAAGACGAGTTCGCCATCTCCGGCGCCTTTGGGATTCCATTTCAGAAAGTTTTTGCTCTCGATGGGCTTGCCGTTTTCGTAGACGCGAAACAAGGCCATGTCCAGGTCGTACCGGGGGTAGGTAAAGTTGTCAGGATCGCCGCCGAAGAAGGCAATCTGTTGCTCCGGAGCAAAGACCAGGCGGACATCGGTGTACTTCTTGTAGCCGTAGAGCCAATATTCGCCGCCCTGGTAAAGTGTGACTACATCAGAGCGCAGGCCGGTTTTCTCGGTGGCGGTGCGCTCGATATCAGCAATGACGGCTTTTCGTTTGGCAAATTCCTGTTCGTCGTTCTTTGTGCCCTTGACCGCGGCGTTCACCTGGGCGGTCACGTTTTCCATGGAGACCAAGACGTTCACTTCCAGGTCCGGCGATTTCATCTCTTGCTCAGGCGCCGGCGCGTAAAATCCGTCACGGATGTAGTCATGCTCTGCCGTCGAGTTCTTCTGGAGCTGTCCCCGGGCAACGTGGTGATTGGTGAGCAGCAAGCCGTGCGGGCTGACGAACGAGCCTGAGCCACCGTCATTCAGGCGGACGCTGGAAAGCCGCAAATGGTCGAGCCAAGGCTGAGTGGGCGTGAAGTTGTATTTTTGCTGGAGCTGTTTGACGGGAGGGTTGTCGAAGGTCCACATGCCTTCGTCGGCGCGAACCGCAGGGCAGAGAAGTGGAGCAGCCAGCAAGGTAGCCAGTGCCCGGCGGAATACGATGTTTGATTTCACGGTAGGAATCCTCGCTCTTTAAGACGTAATGCCGCTTTGGGCGGCAGCAAACAGCTTATAAGCCGTAAATTCCGTTGTGACTTCCAGGCCGACCGATAATGTACTTCTGAGTGCCTCAGCATGCAATGCGCCGGCCAGGTATTTGAGTGCAGAGCCTTTCCGGCGGTCGCGGGAAAGTCACAAAGTCCAAGAGTGGCGCTTTACAGGCCGGGTCTTCTCTCGAGCGAGCGCGATGTTGAGATTCACCATGAAAAAGCGAATCGGAAATGGCGAAACTCAGAGACTTTGAGAGGACGCGCGAGGCGCAAGCTGGCCTTCAGAGGAAGATATCGATTCGGCGAACACGAGGCGCGGGGCTCGAAGCAAGAGGAACAGTTCGCCTGCCCAGAGCAGAATGTCCAGCAAGCGTCCGCGCTGGAGATTGCTCAGGTTTTCAGACTGCAGGCTGACGTCGAGCGCCTTTCGGGAGCATTCCTCGATGAAGGCACGCGTAGAGATCAAGTCGAGAGGCTCAGCGCTGGACTTGCGGCCCCGCGGATCAACGCCCTCAAGCCTTTCATAGCAACACAGCAGGAAGTGGTTCAGGCAGAGATCCTGGTGATCCAGTGCAGTAATCGCGGCGCTAGCACAAGAACCCACACTGCAGTTTCGTTTCCCAAGCATCGTATCCATTCCACCCAGGCCCCTTGATTTATCTCCACAATCGGTCTCATTGTTATTCGAATCTTTCTTCAAATAGGGCTTCAAATATATGATGCTCTACGCGACGCAAATGTTTTCCTCTTGGGAAAGAAGATCCTGCACTTCAGAGCACTCACCGGCGGCAAATGTTTCCGGGCGAATCGCCGGCAACACAGGCAGGAGCGCGACCATGGTTTGTACCCGCAAGCAGCGGTCAAGATAGGGCTTCAACAACGCATGCACCCAGCGGGCGTTTAGGCTGCAGAGTTCCAAGCGGTCATCTCCGGCCCCACCGGCGATGGCTGCCGGAATGGCCGCTTCCACACGGTGAGCTTCCTGCGGCTTGGCCACAAATTCCACACTCAGGGCGGCCACAGAGGGGCCACCTGATCTCCCTGTCGTCGGCGGCTGCGAATTCAGCGCGGCGGTCTGCGGGAATGGGCGAGCGACATTTGTTGTCATATTTGAGTGACGTGCCGGACTTGACACAATTCCTCCAATGAATTGGCCCACCCTTGGGAGAAGGGAGGCGCATCCTCGCCCGTTCAGGGCAGGCCAGAATGCGCCCGCTGGGGCTCGTGGGGACCGGGGAAGGTTCCCCACGGATTAGGACTCCCGAGCGTACGGGGGTGCCTACGAACGAGTAGTGCATCTGGCAGCGATTTCGTTTCAACCCTCCTTCAATGAAACTTAAGCCTCATTGCCCTCAGAGGGTTGCGAGGCTATACTCCTCCCCCAAGAATCCGAGGCAAGCGTGGAATTTTTCATTTTTGACAAAGCGTACGTGGAACGGCTGCGGGTAGGGGACCCGTCGACCGAACAGCACTTTGTCGGTTATTTTGGGCAACTTCTGCGGATCAAGCTGCGCTCCCGGACACTGACATCCGACAGAGTAGAGGATTTGCAGCAGGAAACGTTCATTCGAGTGATCGCAGCGCTGCACAGGGAGGGAGGCGTGCGGCAGCCGGAGCGCTTCGGGGCTTTCGTTAACTCCATTTGTAACCACGTCTTACAAGAGCATTACCGAGCTTCCGCCAAGAATCTGCCGATGGAGGACGCGCACATGGACATACCGGATAAAGTATTGAACCTGGAGGGCATGCTCGTCACCAAGCAATCCGCGGAGCAAGTGCGCCGGATCCTTGATGGAATGCCAAGACGGGACCGCGACCTACTTCGCGCTATCTTCTTTGAAGAAAAGGACAAAGACAGCGTATGCCGGGAAATGGGGGTCGATCGCGAGTACCTGAGGGTGCTGGTCCATCGGGCCAAGGATAAGTTCAAAGCCCTGTATGAGAAAGGCCAGATGGGGGTTGCTCGACGGGCGCCTGGCTTGGGAAACCAGTGAAACGTTTTAGCCCCCCCTCGCACTACCTTACGGATGGCACAAATGGACCATAACGAGGCAATACAGCTGCGAGCTGCAGTAAAGTATGTACTCGGCGAACTTTCCCCGGTCCAGCGGGAGGAGTACGAAGAGCATTATTTCGATTGCGTGGAGTGCGCGATCGATTTGAAGGCGGCTGCGGCGTTTGTGGACACCACGAGGGAAGTGCTGCGGCAGGAGAAGGCGAATTCGTTTGCGAAAGCTCTCGTTCCGGCGCTTGGCGGATGGCTGCGTTGGCTCCAGCCGGTTACGGCGATACCGGCGTTTGCGGCGCTGTTGGTGATTATCGCCTATCAGAATACGGTCACGATTCCTCACGCGAAGGAAAGAGCCGCTATCGTTGCTGGTGAAGTTTTTACCTCTTCCTTCTCTCTGAAAAAAGCGGACACGCTCGGCGGCGAGGAAGTCCACGTCGGGGACGAAGGCAAAGTCCAAGTACGTCCCGACGAAGGTTTCGCGCTCAAATTCGACTTCACCCCCAGGCGGCGCTTTGACAGCTACATTGGCGAGATTCAGGACGAGTCCGGCCGGTCTGTGGTCCAAGTGAGGATCCCCGGAATCAACGCGAACAGAGAAGTGCATCTTGCTGTTGCTGCAGGGCTTCTCCAGCCGGGGAAGTACTACCTCGTTTTGGCCGGCGATCCCGAGGCCAAAGGCCGGATGACCAAAGAAAATGAAGTTTCCCGGCTGCCTTTTACAGTTGAATTCCGTCCCTAAATGAATAAATATCTCCGCTTAGCCTAAACCTAACTTTTGAGGAGTCCCCATGCCAGCCCCAGCAAAAAGAGCGTTTCACTATCATGCTAGTGCGCACGCTCTGAGCGGCCAATTCACAAGGCCAATCCAGCATCTCATCGAAGTACAAGCCGCAACCGCCCTCCCGACCATCGGAGGCCACGGGAACGCGCGGGTCGACGATTTCCGCTTCAATCACCTTGTCTCATTCAAGGCCGGCTACACCCATGTCTCCGGGAGTGAACTTCGGGAAGGAGACAAGCTCTATCACACCACTCTGGTTACAGCCACTCTGGAGGGCCTAAACTTTCTTGATGTGGTGACCGCCGACCGCCTTGTTGCTCGAATCTCTTCCTATCATCTTTTCGAGGAAGACGAGTCCCACTACAGTTTTGTGGGAACCAAATTCGAAAACCTGCGCATCGGCGGCTATCCTGTTGAGCTGGAACTCAATGAGCGTCTCTTTGCGCACCTCGGCACCTTTGACAAGGTCAAGAAAGAGTTGGACACGGACAAAGAATTCCGGAAAATGGCGGAGGATCCTTTTCAGACGGGGCAGAAACAAAAGGTTGGGGATGGGTATAAGGAGATCCTTTGCTCGCTCGTGAAGGACATGAAGACCTCGGCCCCGGGAGTAAGACGCGAAGGGCATGCTTTCAGCATCCATCATTTTGGAAGAGTCTATCTGGCGGAAACGCTTGTCGGTCGTTGCAAGAGGACGTTAACGATGTTGCGCTTCGAATTGGGTTCTCCGGTGTCCGGGAGTTCTACCGCCGCAGGGGTGGTCGGCGACGGCGAACCCTGGCCATAGGATGTCTACTGGCCTGCACCCTCTGGCTCGCAGCATGGGCGTGCAAGCAACCGGCAGACCCACCTCCTCAGCGGAACTACCAAGAGGCGTGGCTCAAACTAAAGCGCGGGGATCAAAAAGGCGCGCTTGCGCAGGCTGACGCAACTCTACTTCGTTTTTCCGCTCCAGAAACGGAATGGCACTGGCGTTTCATCCTGCTTAAGGCTGAGATTTTGGTACAACTGCGCCTGAATAAGGAATCGCTTGCGCTTCTCAACAATCCCATTCCTGAACGGTATGCGAAGACGGATCTCCCCGTCTGGCAGCGACTGACTCAGGGTATGGCCAACTGCTTCCTGCTGAACTTCGCGGAATCTCAGAAGCTCTTGGCCGATGCTGAGAGGCTAGCTTCGTCTCACAGCCCAGGCCTTCTGGGTGAGGTCTCTCTGCGCCAAGGGACGCTCGCTTTCGTTCGCGGTGACACTGCGGCGGCCAGCGCGGCTTATTCCAAAACGCTTCGCCTCGCACGAGGGCAGAACGACGCATTCCTTGAAGCCGCCGCTCTCGGTAGCCTCGGACTTGTTGCCACGAGCCAGGAGCACTACGATGAGGCCATTGACAGGGATCAAGAGGCCTTGCAGCTATCCCGATTCGTCGGCGCACAGAATTCTGAGGCCAAGATTCTAGGCAATCTTGGCTGGGAATATCTTGAATTGGGTGATTACGATAACGCGCTCGTTTTGTTTGAACAGGCGGAGGAAGCGGCCCGGCAAGCCGGGCGTATTTCGTCCCAAGTCAACTGGAGCATTAACATTGGCAATGTCTTTTTCAAGCAGCGCAAGTACGATCTTGCCGAAGCCGCCAATGGGAAAGCCCTGGGCCTAGCCAGAAGCCGCGAGGAGAAGAGTTCGATCGTGGAATGTTTGGAAAACCTGGCCATGGTGGACTTAGAAAAGGGTGATACCGAATCCGCACAGAACCACGGCCAGGAGGCTCGACTGCTGCTGAAGTCCGTGCCGGACAACTCACTGGCGCTGGGCGCATCGCTGATCGCCGGTAGGATCGCGTCGAGCAAACATGAATACGGCCTGGCGGAACGCTATTTTCAAGAGGTGATCGAATATCCAAATGTAAGGAAATCACTCCGGTGGGAAGCCGAGGCACGATCGGCACGTGTGTATTGGGCCGAAGGAAAAAAACAGCGGGCAGAGCGCGCGTTCCTGCGTTCACTCGGAACTATTGAGGAAGTGCGATCTTCGGTAATTCGGGAGGAGTCCCGTCTGTCATTCCTTTCCAGCGCCATCTCGTTCTACAGCGATTACATCGACTTTTTGATGTCGCAAAATCGATCAAACGACGCGTTGGAAGTCGCCGAGTTGAGCCGGGCGCGCACGCTTGCTGAAGGACTTGGAGCAAGTCCAATGGCTCTAAAGTTTCCGATGCTCGATTTTCACCCTCAGCAGATCGCTCGGAGGTTGCACGCCGCGCTTCTCTTTTATTGGCTCGGCCAGGATCATTCTTACCTGTGGGTGATCACTCCGGGAAAGACTACGTGGTTCAATCTGGCAAAAGCCTCGGACGTTGAATCGGCTGTTAAATCCTATCGACAGGCGCTTGTGGAAATGCACGATGCCCGGGACGCCGGCAGCTCCGAGGGGAGGCAGTTGTATACCATGCTTGTGGAGCCGGCGAAAAATCTGCTTCCTCAAGGCTCGCGGGTGATCGTTCTGCCCAGCGAGAGTTTGTATGGGCTGAACTTTGAGACCTTAATCGTGCCGGATCCGCAGCCGCATTTTTGGATCGAAGACGTTACCCTGACGACGGGGAACTCTCTCTCCCTGTTGGCTTCCTCCGCGGCACGCTCCAGCCCAAGAGAGAAAAGCCTCTTTCTCGTAGGCGACACGGAGCCACCTAACCCTGCGTTTCCCCCACTTCCCCAGGTCCGCGAGGAAATGAAGCAGATCGAGAAATACTTTCCGAAGTCTCAGACCAAAGTTCTGGAAGGGAAGCTGGCCACGCCCACGGCGTATCTCGGCAGTAACCCTGAACGCTTTTCCTATGTCCATTTCGTCACGCATGGAATTGCCAGCCAGACCCGTCCACTGGAGTCCGCCGTAATCCTCAGCAAAGAAGGTGACTCGTACAAGCTCTATGCCCGGGACATCGTGAAGCACCACCTGAACGCCAGCTTGGTGACCATCTCCGCGTGCAACGGCTCCGGCACACGTGCTTACTCCGGCGAGGGGCTGGTAGGCCTCTCCTGGGCCTTTCTGCGCGCCGGCGCGCACAATGTTATCGGTGCTCTTTGGGAGGTAAGCGAGGCTTCCACGCCGCAATTGATGGATGAATTTTACGGCGGATTATTTCAGGACAAAGATCCCGCGACAGCCCTCCGCGATGCCAAGCTCAGGCTCCTGCATTCCTCCGATCTTGACTCGGTGTTCAAGAAGCCCTTCTACTGGGCGCCCTTCCAGCTCTATGCCGGCTCATAATTGAGGCACGGCCGCTCCCAAAACGCAGCAGATTGCCTGTGGGCTGTTGGGGCTGTCACCATCGCTAACGTAAACACAGCGTCGCTTGGAGGTTCCAGCGGGCCGTCCTTTTTCGATTTTGCGGCCTTAGCCTGTTGCGAGTTGCATTTAAGTGGCGGAGTCGGCAGCCATATGATCGATGTCTTTCGCGGCGAATCCGAGGCTCTGCAAAATGGCGCTGGTATGTTCGCCGAGCAAGGGCGGCGACAAACGGTAGCTTACCGGCGTGTTTGAAAAGCGGATGGGGTTTGCGATGCTCTTTGCCGTGCCGATCGCGGGGTG
>WNFF01001669.1_pt1 | contig 30894 bp, 25 predicted proteins | sample 5400441 | NCBI WGS metagenome assembly WNFF01 (sample SAMN13153345, study PRJNA577476) | soil metagenome | isolation source: 120 cm saprolite under Douglas fir tree site 2 hole 3 replicate 1 | place: USA:California | collected 2015-04-18
TCGCCCTTCCGTTTTCGTCGCGGCTCGGCGCCGCACTTCCGAGAATCAGGCCCCCGTAAGGCAGGGAAGTATTGGGTTCGTGTTTCAGCTTCGTGCCCGCAAGGCCAAGGGATCCGCGCCCGGCGTCCCCGGATACAGGTTTCCTCAAGCAATTCGGCTCTCAGGTACAAAGTCCGCCCATTCTCTTGCCCGCTGCGGGACCAAGGGAGAGCGGCTCATGGAATATCACGATCGCGTGCTGAAGTGTTCGGAGTGTGGCGCTGAGTTCGTTTTTACCGCCGGCGAACAGATGTTTTTCGCCGACAAGGGGTTCAAAAACGAACCCAAGCGCTGCAAAGGTTGCAAGGCGAAACGCGCGGAGGGCGGCGGTGGCGGCGGTCATGCTTCACCGATGCGCTCGGAAACGAAAACAAACTGCTCGCAGTGCGGGAAGGAAACCACGGTCCCCTTCCGTCCCACACAAGGGCGGCCAGTGTTTTGCCGGGAATGCTTCCAGCAACGAAGGGCGATGGGCGCGGCGTAAAACAGAAATTCGAAGTCGCAGGCCCTCCGCTTGAAAGAAGATCTCGAACGGCAGAATGCGTCGCGTGGAATGCATGGGACTATCTGTCCAACCTTCTTGGCGTGGCGTATCGACCGCATCTAAACTCCATGTAAAATTCCCATCCAAACAATCCCCGAATTTGGAGTGCGCTCCCCTGTGCCTTGCGCCCGTAACACAGGCGGACTTAATTCGCTAGTTATGGACGCTTCCTGTCCGCGGCAAGACACTTGAAGGAGGTCAGCCTGCCCCAAGCGAAGAGGTGCTTTTTGACGCCTCGGCGGAGTATGATACGAACCTCGAAGTCCCCAGCATGAGCATGAGACCCGGAGGGCCACCCCATGGCTCACCGTTTTACTATCGGCGTCGAAGAAGAGTTCCAAATCATTGATCCCGCGACTTGCGAATTGCGCTCGCACGTCAGCCAGATCGTCTCCGCCGTTTCGCCGGACATTGCGGAGCAGGTGAAGAACGAGCTGCACCAATCCATTGTCGAAACCGGAACGCGCATCTGCGAAAACGTCAGCGAGCTGCGCATCGAAATGCACCGCACGCGCGGGGAGCTGGTGGCGGCGGCCGAACGCGCGGGACTTCAGGTGGCGGCGGCCGGCACGCATCCCTTTTCCAGCTGGATCGACCAGGTGATCTCTCCCGGCGAGCGCTATCAGCACATCGTCGAGGAGATGGGCCAACTGGCACGATCGCTGCTCATTTTCGGCATGCACGTGCACGTGGCCATGCCGGACAGGCAAACAACCATCGACATGATGAATGGCGTGCGCTACTTCCTGCCGCACCTGCTAGCGCTTTCCACGAGTTCGCCTTTTTGGATGGGCAGAAATACCGGGCTGAAGTCTTTTCGCACCACGGTATTTCGGCGGTTCCCGCGGACCGGCGTTCCGGAGCAATTCGAATCGTGGAGCGCGTACGAAAATTTCGTGAACCTGCTCATGAAGCTCAATTGCATCGACAACGGGAAAAAGATTTGGTGGGACGTGCGTCCGCACCCCACGTTTGGAACGCTGGAATTTCGCATGTTCGACGTCTCGACACGAGTCGAGGAAGCGGTGGCCATCGCGGCGCTGACGCAGGCGATCATCGTGAAGCTGCACCGTCTGTACCAGGGCAACGTGAGCTGGCGGCTGTACCGGCGCGCGCTCATCGAAGAAAACAAGTGGCGCGCGGCGCGCTACGGGATTGAAGGAAAGCTGATCGACTTCGGCAAGGAAGCCGAAGTGCCGATGCGCCAACTGATTCCCGAATTGCTGGAACTGGTGGACGATGTGGTCGATGATCTGGGCAGCCGCAGCGCCGTCGAATACGTGCACACGATCATGAACGAAGGCACCAGCGCAGACCGGCAGTTGCGGGTCTACCAGGAGACGGGCGACCTGAAGGCCGTGGTCCGGCACCTGGTTGCCGAAACGCGCGGCGGCGTCACCCAGCCGCGCGCTAACTCGGTCCACGCTGTGAATTGACGGTCATCGCCGGCGAAGCGGTTCCACAGGACCCTGTCAGGAGCGCGAACATGAAAACAGTCGGCCTACTCTGCGGGCGGGAACACAGCTTTCCTCCGGCATTCATCGAGCGAGTGAACACGCTCGGCGCGAAAAAGGGAGTGACTGCTGAATTTGTGAAGCTGGGCGGCACGCGCATGGGCGAGGCCGCCCGATACAGCGTCATCGTGGACCGCATCTCGCATGAAGTCGAATATTACCGCGGCTACCTAAAACACGCCATCCTTCAAGGAACCTACGTCATCAACAATCCGTTCTGGTGGACCGCCGACGACAAGTATTTCAACTACGCCGTGGCCGCAAAACTGGGCATCGCCATCCCCAAGACGGTGCTACTCCCGCAGAAGGGCTATCCCAGCGACGTGGACATCACCGCCGAGTCGCTGCACAACCTGCAGTATCCCGTGGACTGGGACGGGCTTCTCGATTACGTAGGGCGGCCCGCCATCCTGAAGCCGTATTCGGGCGGCGGATGGAAACAAGTCTACAAAGTGCATGACAAGGAGGAATTGCTCGCGGCATATGACAAGACCTCGCCGTACTGCATGACCCTTCAGGAATTCATCGATTTCAAGGAGTATGTGCGCTGCTTCACCTTCGGCAAGACGGACATTGTCCCTGTCCACTACGATCCGAAGGAGCGCCGATATCATGTCGACCACCAATACCTGGCGCCGGAGCTTGGCGCGCGCGTGGTGAAAGACGCTCAGACCATCAACGAAGCGCTGGGCTACGAAATGAACACCATCGAGTTTGCCGTCAAGGACGGGGTGCCCTACGCCATCGACTTCCTGAATCCCGCCCCGGATTTCGAGCGCGACCGCATCACGGAATTTTATTTCGACCTCGTGGTGGAAAAAATGGCGCGTCTGGTGATTGACCGGGCGCTGAGCGGCCGAACTTCGAATCCCTGGCCGCGTTGGGAAGAGATGCTCGGCATTGGCGCGGCCGCCGGATTTACGGGAGCGCCGAAGAGCGCCTCCGCCGGGGAGAAGTCAGCAGCCGCTCCGGCGTCCGGGTCCGCCCGCGGATCGTGATGAAATGACCAGTTCTCCGACACCTTTGGCGCTGCCTCCCTCCCCCGCGGAAGAGTGGAACGCTATTTTGAAAGCTACGCTGCTGCGCGTGCCCGCGCTCCCGGAAGATTTGTTCAAGCGGCTGCGCAGGGCCCGGCTTACCTTCGGCGACCGCGTTCACTGTCCTTTCCTGCGCCCGTTTTTTCTTTCACCGGAAGACGAAGCGCGCGTGAGAACCGTCGCGGAAACCATCGCGGACCTTGGCGAACGCATTGCCACGGCCGCGCTCGACGATGGAAATCTTTTTGCGCAATTGCACCTGCGAGAGGAAGAAGAACGTCTCGCCCGGATTCACGCCGGATACGGACGCGCCAGCACGGCTTCGCGGCTGGACGCGTTTTTGCTTCCGGACTCGCTGAAATTCGCGGAATACAACGGCGAATCGCCGGCGGGCGCGGGCTACGCGGAAACGCTTGCGGAGATTTTCCGCGAGCTCCCCATGATGGGCAGATTCGCGCAGAGGTATGAAGTTCACTGCTACCCGCTCAGCGCCAAACTCCTCGACGCTCTCATGATGAGCTACGTGGACTGGGGCGGATCGTCCAGCAAGCCGCAGATCGCCATTGTGGATTGGGAAGACGTGCCCACCGCGAGCGAGTTCGAAATCCTCAAGGAACGCTTCGAGAGAATGGGCATCCCCACGCTCATTGCCGACCCGCGCGAATTGGAGTGGGACGGGAAGTCGCTGGCAGCGCAAGACAAGAAGATCGATCTGGTCTACCGCCGCGTGCTGATCAATGACATCGTGGCCAAACCCGCCGAGTGCTCCGCGCTGGTCAAAGCCTACTCCGCTAACGCCGTGTGCGTCGCGAACAATTTTCGCTGCAAAATTCCGCATGTGAAGGCGTTTTTCGCGGTCCTGACCGACGAGCAAAACGGCGCGCTCTTCTCCCACGGCGAGCGCGAAATAATCCGCAAGCATATTCCCTGGACGCGCGTTGTGGCGGACGTGGGGACGGCCCACTACGGCCAGTGCATCGATTTGCTCGCGTTTATCCGTAAAGAACGCGAAAACCTGGTCCTCAAGCCCAGCGATGAATACGGCGGCTCCGGCGTGACCTTGGGCTGGGAAACCAATGAAGCCGACTGGGACACGGCGATCGAGCGCGCGCTTTCGGCAAAGAACGGCGTGTGGATCGTCCAGGAACGCATCCCCATCCGCCGCGAGATTTTTCCTTATATCGCGGACGTCGGCAAGGTCGACTACCGCGACATGCTGGTGGATTTCGCCCCGTACTTGTTCCGGGGAAAGCTCTGTGGCTTTCTTACCAGGCTCAGCGCCACCGGCCTCGCCAACGTGACCAGCGGCGGCGGCCAGGTGCCGGCGTTTCGCGTCTCCCCGCGAAGCTCAGGGGCCAGTGAATCAGCGAGAATCTCTGCCTGAACGTGGCTTCGTGATGATTAGCCTTCGACGCAGAATCTCGCCCGGCCGAATGACCAGTTGAAAGAAAGACTCACCGAAACGCTTGGGCTAGAAAATCCGCGCAATTCAAGTAGAATTAAAAGGATGAACTTTGGTTCGCCACAACAAGACTTGATGGCCGGCGCGCGCAACGCCGTTGAGACGTGCCTTGGCGTGCGTCCCGGCGAGCGCGTGGCGCTGATCGCCGATGAAGCCAGCCGCGCTGTAGCGGCCAGCATCGCTGCCGCACTGGATGATCGGCGCGCGTCCTATACTGGATTGCTGCTGGAAGATTTTGGACCACGCCCGATGACCGCCGCGCCCGCGGCTGTGCTGCGCGCGCTGGAAACCGCTGACGCCGGCGTGATGTGCATGACGCCCCAGCCGGGCGAACTGGGTGCGCGCATGGCCATTGTGCGGGTGGTCGAGCGCCGGCAGATTCGTTACGCGCACATGGTCGGCGTTACCCCGCAGATCATGCGGCAGGGCATGTGCGCGGATTACCGCCTGGTGGACCGCCTGAGCAACAGCCTGCGTGAACGCATGCTGCGCGCCGAAACGCTCACGGTAAGAACCGAGGCGGGCACGAAAATTGCGGCGCATTTCGACCGCGGCCTCGACTGGGTGAAGACCAGCGGGCTCATCAGCCCTCGCTACTGGTCGAATCTTCCCGCTGGCGAAGTTTTCACCACGCCCGCAACCGTGGACGGCACTTTCGTTTGCGACGCCACGGCCGGCGACCATTTCAATGGAAAGTACGGCGACCTGCAAACCACGCCGCTTACGCTGGAGATCGAGGGCGCGCGGCTCGTCAGTGTCGACTGCGCGCGCAAGGATTTGGAGCAGGAATTCTGGAATTATTGCCACACCGACGAAAACAGCGACCGCGTCGGCGAACTTGCGTTCGGCACCAACCTCGGGCTATCCGAGATGATCGGTATTCTGCTTCAAGACGAAAAATTCCCCGGCGTGCATATCGCCTTCGGCGATCCTTACGGCAGCCAGACTCACGCGGACTGGAAATCCAAAACGCACGTTGACGTGCTCACTCGCAACTGCGACGTTTGGATTGACGACGACCAGGTCATCGAAAAAGGCCACTACCAGCTTGAGCACTTGGGCCTAAGCTAAAATCCTTCCACAAAAGCCAAATCAACAGCTCAAATATTTAGAATAGGTGCGAGACGTATTCGCGCATCTGGTGCTTCCAATACGGCCAGTCGTGGCCGCCCTGCGGGCCCCAGTTGTCCAGCGAGTGGCGGATCCCCTTGCTGGAGAGCACTTCCGAGAGCCGGTAAGTTGGCCCGCTGTTTTCCCACGGACCGGTACCTGTGCTGAGGTGAATGTCACAACTTGCGATTTGCTGGTAGAACCAGGGATCGCTGGCGTTCGAAAGATAATCAACGGGATTGTTGAAGTAAAAATTGTCGTCGTACATGCCGTCCATGAAGTTCCGCAGGTCGTAGACGCCGGACATCGCGAAGCAGCGCTTGATGACGTCGGGGTGCTTGAAGAGGGTGTTGGCGGCGTGGTACGCGCCAAACGACGCGCCCATCGTGGAGATCGCGAGGCCCTGCGTCTGGCAATGGTTCCATATAAAAGGAACCACCTCTTCCCGCAGATAAGAATCGAAAACGGCCTGGACGTAGCTGCGATGAAACGGGTGCGCGCTCTTGTTGTAAAAGCTGAGCCCGTTAATCGAATTCACTGTGAAAAATTTGATTCTTCCGGCATCGATGAAATCCGTGAGCGCGCCGACCATGCTCTGGCCCTCGAGTTCCCATTCGTCGCCGGCGCTGGTCGGGAATCCCAGGAGCGGCGGGCCCCAGTGGCCGAAGACAGCGACGCCCAGCTCCATGCCGAGCCGGTGAGAGTACCAGCGGTGATATTCGCGTTTCATCGATTGCCTCTTGGCTGTTGCGGGGAAAAAAGAGTATGCCAGCCGGACATGCCTCCGGCAACCAGTTTGCCTGCGCGGAGGTTCGAATTTAAGGGTTTGCGCGTATATTATCTGGGATATCCGGGTTGCAGGACATCCGGGCTCGTGAAGGTGGCGTGGCGTGAGGTTCCGATCGCGCCGCGTCAGCTAACTCTAGGAAAAACAGGGAACTCTTGTGAAGAAAAAAGCGAAACGGACCACAAAGAGAAAAGCCAAAACAGGAAATCAGGATCAGGCGTTGCGCGAACAGCTCGTCTCGCTGTTGAAGGGCGGCCAGGCGCACGTGCACTTCATGGATGCGATCGAGGGGTTTCCCGAGGCGAAACGAGGAACGTTCGTCGAAGGTTTGCCACACACGGGATGGCAGTTGATGGAGCACGTAAGGATCGCGCAGTGGGACATTCTGGAATTCAGCCGCAATGCCAGGCACGTTTCGCCGGGATTTCCGGAGGGCTACTGGCCGAAGACGCCCGTGCCGCCCGATGAGGACGCGTGGGCCAAGAGCGTGCAAGAGTTCCAGCTCGACCTTCAGGAAATGATCAAGCTGGTAAAAAACTCAAAAAGGGATTTGTTCGCGGTGATTCCGCACGGAGACGGCCAGACGATTCTGCGCGAGGCGCTGCTGCTGGCCGACCACAACGCGTATCACCTGGGTCAACTGGTCGATTTACGGCGCGCGCTGGGAGCTTGGCCGGAGTCCTGAGCATTTGTGAATTGCGGATTTGGCCTGCAAATTTGGCCGGCAAATCCGGAAATAGTGTCAGTAGGGCGTTTTGTTTACTTGCTGCTTCCATGCCGAAAAAATTGCGAGAGAATCGTCGCGGAGAAGCTGGGTCATGGGAATGCGGCGTCCCGGAGGCGCGATCTTCAGCTCATCATAGATGAAAGCGTCTTCAAAACCGGCGTCTGCGGCATCGGCGGCGGTTGCGGCGAAGAAAATTCGCGCTGGGCGCGCCCAGTAAATCGCGCCAAGGCACATGGGGCAAGGTTCGCACGTCGTATAAAGGTCGCATCCGCTGAGTTGGAAATCAGCGAGAACGCGGCAGGCTTCGCGAATGGCCACGACTTCCGCATGCGCGGTTGGATCGTTTGTGAGTGTGACGCGGTTCGTGCCTTCGCCAAGGATGCGCCCTTCCTTGACAATCAGGGCAGCGAAGGGCCCTCCGCTTCCCGAGCGGACATTTTCCAGCGCCAGCACGATGGCACGCCTCATGAAATCGGGTGACATGGTTTGTTGTTCTGCCGTGCTTCAGATTGTACTGCCCAGTCCAAAATCGCAACGCGGCATTTTTTCGATGCACGGAATCGCTTACCTCCCGGGCGATGAGCGCGGCGTCTTTCCTCGCCGGGCTTGCAAGAAAACAAATTGGCGGTAGGATGGAGCATGCTGCTACACAGTTTTGCATCTATTTTCGTCCAGTGGCAAAGCGAGGGCCCATGATTCGAATCGAAAATATTTCCAACCGCGATCTTGAGTTGCTGAGCGGCCGGCGAGGATTCCTGAAGGGCATGCTCGGAGCGGGAGCGTTTGTGCTGAGCATCCGGCTGATGCCGGAGGAGTTGTTTGGCGCATCCTCGACCGCTACGGCCTCGGAAGCGGTGACCAAGTCACCGTTGCAGCCAAGCGTGTACCTGGCCATCGATTCGGATGGAACCGCCTACATCATCGCACACCGCTCGGAGATGGGAAGCGGGAGCCGGACGGCGCTGCCGCGCATCGTGGCCGATGAACTGGATGCGGACTGGGCGCGCGTGAAGCTGGTGCAGGCCACTGGCGATGAAAAATACGGCGACCAGGATACCGATGGATCGCATTCGGTGAGAAGCTTCTTCGACACTTTGCGTGAGGCCGGCGCCACTGCCAGGCTGATGCTGGTGCGCGCGGCCGCAGCGCAGTGGAGCGTGCCCGTATCCGAATGCACGACAACTCCGCACATGGTCGTGCACCAGGCGTCGGGGAAGAAACTGGGATATGGCGAACTCGCGGCGGCGGCAGGAAAATTGCCTGTTCCGAAAAAAGAGGAAATAAAACTTAAAGCACGAAGCGAGTGGCGCTACATCGGAAAAGGCACAACAAGCTACGACCTGAAGGATATGTGCACCGGCAAGGCGGGGTACGGACAGGATACGCACATGGAAGGAATGTTGTATGCGAGCGTGGCGCGTCCGCCGGTTTTCGGCGGCAGCGTGAAGTCCGTCGATGACAAGGCGGCGCTAACCGTCGCGGGAGTGAAGCAAACGGAAACGATCGACGCGTTCAAGCCACCCGTTGGATTCCAGGCTCTCGGCGGCGTGGCGGTCCTGGCGGATAACACCTGGTCAGCGATGCAGGGAAGGAAAAAACTGAAGATCGAATGGGAAAAGAGCCCGCACAGCGTTTGGAACTCGGACGCATATAAGAAGGAGCTGCAGGAAACGGCGCGCAAGCCGGGAAAAGTGGTGCGCGAAATCGGCAATGTGGATGAGGCCTTCTCGAAGGGCGGAAAAATCGTCGAGGCGGAATATTACGCTCCGTTGCTGGCGCATGCTTCGATGGAGCCGCCTGCGGCCTTGGCGGTGTATGGCGATGGAAAATTGGAAGTATGGGCGCCGTCACAGGATCCGCAGGGAGCGCGGAACGCCATCGCCCAGGCCGTGGGCTTGAAGAAGGAAGACGTGACGGTGCATGTGACGCTGCTGGGCGGCGGATTCGGCCGGAAGTCGTTCCCGGACTTCGCGGTGGAAGCGGCAGTGCTCGCGAAGAAAACGGGAAAGCCCGTAAAAGTGGTCTGGAGCCGGGAAGACGACATCAAGTTCGACGTCTATCATTCCGTGGCGGCCATGTACATGAAAGCGGCCCTCGGCGCGGATGGGAAGCCCACGGCGTGGCTGCAGAGAACCGTGTTTCCGCCGATCGGGTCGACGTTTGACGCGAGCACAAATTATTCGGCGCCCGACGAACTGGGGCTGGGCTTCACGGATACGCCCTTCGCCGTGGCAAACCTGCGCATGGAGAACGGCCCGGCAACGGCCCACATGCGGATCGGCTGGTTCCGGTCCGTGGCCAACGTCTATCACGCTTTCGGAATTCATTCGTTTGCAGATGAGCTGGCTCATGCGGCTGGAAGAGATCCGGTGGAATACCTGCTGCAATTGCTCGGACCAGATCGCGTCGTGCCGAGAGCCGAGCTTCCGAAAGAATTCCCGAATTACGGCGGAGAGTACGAGCAGTATCCGATCGACACCTCGAGACATCGCCGTGTGCTGACGCTGGCCGCGGAGAAAGCCGGGTGGGGAAAACAGAAGCTGGGAAACGGCTACGGAATCGGCGTGGCGATGCATCGCAGCTTCCTGACATACGTGGCAACCGTGGTTCAAGTGCAGGTGGATGGTGCAGGCAAGGTGCGCGTCAACCGCGTGGATACGGCCTTGGACGCCGGGACGGTCGTAAATCCGGAGACGATACGCCAGCAAGTCGAGGGCGCGGCGGTAATGGGGACAAGCCTCTCGTTTTACGGAGAAATCACTGCGACGAACGGCGTAATCGACCAATCCAATTTCGATTCGTTTCAGATGGCGCGGATGAACAACGCCCCGCAGGAGACAAACGTCTATATCGTGCCCAGCGATGCTCCGCCGGCGGGAATTGGTGAGCCCCCTCTTCCGCCGTTTGCGCCCGCGCTATGCAACGCGATTTTTGCGGCAACCGGGAAGCGCATCCGGGAATTGCCCCTTTCCAAGGCCGGCCTCGCCTAGAAAGTGGCGGGGGCGAACGGTTTCTTGCACCGACGGTGCAACGGAGTTCTTGCGCGCAATGCGGAATTCATATACGGCTCTTGGAATTGTTTGGGTACTTGCGGATTCTATTCGTTGACGGAGGATCACGATGGCCAGAAAGAGCAAGCTCACCCAAGTTGCGGTGAGAATTGGGACCGCCATGGGCAAAGCCGATCGCCGGGTTCAAAAGGTGGCAAAAGCGGGATCGCTCGCCAAACGAGATCTCGAGGATATCTCCAGGCAAGTCGATGCTCTCAAGCGCCAATTGCAGAAAACAGCGAAACGGCTGAAACGCGCCCTGAGTTAGAGTAGAAGCCCGCTGCGTCAGGCATGGCAGTCGGCGCGGGCTTCGCGCGAGGGCACAAGCCGATTTGAATTCATTCCAAAAGCTTCTACATATATAATCACGCCCGCCGTGGCAAGCAACGAGCCGTTCTAGGACGTCGGCGCTGGGGTGGCCACCTTTACTTCGGACCTCTTGGACAAGCCGAAATCTACAACGATAGAGTCGCTCAAGTTCTTGAGAAACGCGCCGACGCTTTCACGGGCAGATGAGAACAGCTAGTGAATTTCGAATTCAGCGACAAAGTGAAGAACTTGCAAGGCCGGCTGCAGGCCTTCTTGGACGATCACATTTATCCAAATGAACAGCGCTTCTACGACGAAGTCGAGCAGAATCGATGGTCGCCCACGAGGATTGTCGAAGAGCTTAAGCTAAAAGCCCGCGCCGCCGGCCTATGGAATTTGTTCCTGCTGGACAGTGAACAAGGCGCCGGACTCACCAATCTCGAGTACGCGCCCCTTTGCGAAATGATGGGCCGCAGCGTCATGGCGCCGGAGGTTTTCAACTGCTCGGCACCGGACACCGGCAATATGGAAGTGCTCGCCCGGTATGGCACGCCGGAGCAGAAAAAACGCTGGCTCAAGCCGTTATTGGCCGGCGAAATCCGGTCTTGTTTCGCGATGACGGAACCCGCTGTCGCCTCATCCGATGCGACGAACATTGCGGCGAGAATTGTTCGGGACGGCGACCACTACGTTATAAATGGCCGAAAATGGTGGACCTCCGGGGCGGGCGATCCGCGCTGCAAGATCGCCATCTTCATGGGCAAGACGGATCCTTCGGCTCTGCCTCATAAACAGCAGTCGATGATCCTGGTGCCCATGGACGTGCCAGGAGTCAAGATCGACCGATTGCTGAAGGTGTTTGGTTATGACCATGCGCCGCATGGCCATGGCGAAGTCACATTTGAAAATGTTCGTGTTCCGGCGTCCAACATCTTGCTTGGCGAAGGGCGGGGATTCGAGATCGCTCAGGGGCGGCTGGGACCCGGGCGCATCCATCACTGCATGCGATGCATCGGAATCGCCGAGCGCGCCCTGGAAACGATGTGCAAACGCGTGCAATCGCGCGTGGCATTCGGGAGACTGCTGGCCGAGCAAGGCACGGTTCGAGCGGACATTGCAAGTTCACGCATGGAGATCGAGCAAGCCCGCCTCCTGACGCTGAAAGCCGCGTACATGATGGACACCGTGGGCAATAAAGAAGCGCGCGCGGAAATCTCGATGATCAAAGTTGTCGCGCCCAACATCGCCCTGCGGGTTCTGGATCGGGCCATCCAGGCGCACGGAGGCGCGGGCGTTTCGCAGGACACCTTCCTCGCGGCTGCGTGGGCGAACGTGCGCACACTGCGAATCGCTGACGGGCCGGATGAAGTACACACGGAATCGATCGCCAGGCAGGAGCTCCGAAAATGGGGCAAGCCCTCGGCGAGACTAGACACGCATTAACCATCTCCCGCTGCGAGCTGCAATTCAACCTTTTCGATCGGAGATCCCCATGCCGCCACTCGTAGTGGAATCAATGCTTTCGCTTCAGGAATTCGCGGGCCGCGAGATCGCCGTGACGGATTGGCTGATGATGACGCAGGAACGCATCGACCGATTCGCCGAAACAACGGGCGACCAGCAGTGGATTCACGTCGATCGCGAGCGCGCGCAAAGGGAGTCGCCTTATGGCTCAACGATTGCTCACGGCTTCTTGACACTTTCACTTCTGAGCCATTTCATGAAGCAGGCCATTCAGTTTAGCAGCCGCGTGCGGATGGCGGTGAATTACGGATTGAATCGCGTGCGCTTTCCTGCTCCAGTGCGCGCCGGCGCCAATATCCGTGCGCGTATCGGCCTTCTCAGTTTGGAAGAAGTCTCTGATGCGGTTCAGGCCGTCTTTTCCGTCACAATGGAAATTGAGAATTCCGACAAAGCCTGCTGCGTTGCGGAATGGGTGGTCCGCTACTACCGATGACAATGCCGAAGGCAGATTAAGTCGTCTCGGAGTTTTCGGCCGAGTTGCCTGGCTTTGAGTTCAGATCTTGCCCGTTTGCGCACTTTGCAGAGAGGCACGCAGGAGAGTATTGATTCGCTGAGGCATGGACGCAAAGCGCTCGTCTTTAGTAAGGCCCAAGTGATAGCGGTAGTAAATCTGCTGCACGATAACGGCAAGCTTGAACCGGGCAAGAGTCAGAAAAAAAGGCATCTGGGAAACATCGCGTCCGGTTATTCGAGCGTAGTAGTCAGCGAGTTCTCCTCGCCTGAAGCTGCCGCGATAACTTGTGGGACCTGAGCGCTGCTCCTGCAGTTCCTCCGGATCAGACGCATCGATCCAATACGCCAGGGCGGTACCCAGATCCGCGAGCGGATCGCCGATGGTACACATCTCCCAATCGAGCACTCCTATAATTCTTGTGATGTCCCCCGGATCCAGTACGGCATTGTCATACTTATAGTCGTTGTGGATAAGCGAAACGCCGCCAGTGGCAGGGATGTGCTGGTGCATCCACTTGGAGATTTTTTCGACTTCCGGATGATCGTGCGTTTTGGAGCCGTGATAGCGCTCGATCCAGCCGCGGACTTGACGTTCGAGGTAGCCTTGCGGTTTGCCGAGATTGGCAAGCCCGACGGCGGCATAATCAAGACTGTGGAGCAGCGCCAGATTTTCCACGAAGGACTCGCTCAGCCGCCCCGCTTTTTCAGGTGGAAAATCCAAACCAGGCGGCGGATCCCTGCGAAGGATCACCCCGTGAGTGGGTTCCATCAAGTAAAACGGAACTCCCAGGATGGACTCATCGTCGCAGTAGAAGAGCACACCAGGTGCGGGGGTGTAGACGGAGTGAAGCTTGGAGAGCACTCGGAATTCCCGGCCCATATCGTGCGCCGTCTTGACCTTGCTGCCGAAGGGCGGGCGCCGCAGTACCATTTCTCGGGCGCCGAGACCCACCAGGTATGTCAGGTTGGAATGTCCGCTGGGAAATTGTTGGATACTGAGCGCGCCCCGTTCATCTGGAAAATGGCTTCGCAAGAAGGGCTCGAGTTTGCTCAGTTCAAGCTCTTCTCCTGGCCGAACCTTGTTCGGGTGGTCTAGCGGATCGACCATCAGCGAATCCCCATTGTCAACCCGGCCTTTCCGTCAAACGTTATACCGCAAGCGATACCGCCAAATATGAAATTTATGCACAACCAGCCTATGATTGCGAAGCAACTCTCAGATACCAGGGTGCTAGGCGGTCGCTCTCTGGTCCCGGCTGAATTCAGCAAATGTTTTGCCCTGCTCGGCGAGTTGCTTCAACAACGGGCTGGGCGTCCATGTTTCCCCGTGCTGCCTGTGGAATTCACAAATGCGTTCGTAGACTTTTTTCAAGCCCACTGTATCCGCGTACCACATCGGCCCGCCTCGGTAGGCGGGGAAACCATAGCCGTTGAGATAGATGATGTCGATGTCCACCGCGCGAAGCGCAAAACCTTCCTCGATTATGCGCGTGCCTTCATTGACGAGGGCGTAGACGCAGCGATCTACGATTTCCTCTGCGCCGATTTGGCGTTGCGAAATTCCCGCCTCAGAAACCCAGCCGGCAATGAGCCGAGTTACGTCAGGATCCGCGACCTGCCGGCGTTGTTCATCGTATTTGTACCAACCCGCCCCGGTCTTCTGGCCATATCGGCCGAGCTCGCAGAGTCTGTCTTCGCAGAAAGGCTGTCGCAAGCCGGGCCTCTGCAGGTGACGGTACTCCTTGCGAATGCGCCAGCCCACATCGAGACCGGCGAGGTCGCCGGTCTCGAGCGGACCCATCGCCATGCCGAACTCGTACAGCGCATTGTCCACGGCCTCGATGCTTGCTCCTTCTTCCACCAGGAACTGCGCTTCGCGGCGATAGGGACCGAACATGCGGTTGCCGACAAAACCCATGCAGTTGCCGACGAGCACTGCAACCTTGCCGAGCCTCTTTGAAAGCTGCATGCAAGTCGCGATCGCTTCCTTTGAGGTGGCCTTGCCGCGGACCACTTCGAGGAGGCGCATGACGTTGGCAGGGCTGAAGAAATGCGTGCCGATGACGAATTCGGGGAGCGAAGTGCTGGAAGCAATCTCGTCGATGCTAAGCGTAGAGGTGTTGCTGGCGAGAATCGCGCCAGGTTTACATACACGATCGAGTTCCTTGAAGACTTCCTTCTTGAGAGCCATGCCTTCGAAGACGGCCTCGATAACCAGGTCTGCGCTTGAAAATCCATCATAGCTGAGGGTCGGCTGAATTCGCTTCAAAGATTGATCCACGAACTGCTGCGTGAATCGGCCACGCTTGACCGAGTTTGCATAGTTCTTTTGTATCGTTGCGATTCCGCGGTCAAGAGCCGCTCGATCAGTTTCCTTGAGCAGGACGGGAATGCCGGCGTTCGCCAGAACCATGGCGATGCCGCCGCCCATGGTGCCCGCGCCGACGACCGCCGCGGAGTTTATGGGGATAAGCGACGTCTCTTTCGGGATGTCTGGAATCTTGGCGACTTCCCGCTCACCGAAGAAGACATGAATCAACGCCTTCGATTGATCGGAGAAAAGGCATTCGGCGAACAACTTCTGTTCCACCTCGCAACCTTTGTCAAAAGGCAAGTTCACTGCTGCTTCGACAGATTCAATGGCCGCGAGTGGCGCTATCAGGCCGCGTTGCTTCTTGCGCGCAGTCTCGCGCGCGGCAGCGAAGATCGGCGCACTCTGTTCCGCGGTCCCCAGCTTCTCATTGCGCTCGCGCGTCTTGGGCGCAGGTTTGCCGGCAACTTCGCGAGCAAAGGCCAGAGCGCCCGTAAGCAGGTCGTCCTCCATCAATCGATCCACGATCCCGAATTTCAGCGCTTGTTCGGCCGAGATTGGTTTGCCTTCCGCACACATCTCCACCGCCGCCGCAACCCCCGCGAGACGCGGAAGCCGTTGTGTTCCGCCCGCGCCGGGAATTATGCCGAGCTTGACCTCCGGCTGACCCACTTGCGCGCTCGCTGCGGCCACACGGTAATGTCCAGCCATGGCCAGTTCCAGGCCGCCGCCGAACGCCGTTCCGTGAATCGCCATCACAATCGGCTTTCGGCAATCCTCAATGCGGAGCAGCATGGGCAACATTCCCGCGCCGCGTTGCCGGTTCCCTGACGTCATCTTTCCGAATTCCTTAATATCCGCGCCAGCGATAAACGTGCGGCCTTCTCCAATGAGCACCGCCGCGTTGACGCCATCGTCTTTGTCGATCGTTTCGATCGCTTCAAGGATTCCCTCCGGTACGCCCGGGCTCAAAGCGTTGACCGGCGGATTGTTGATGGTGATGATGGCTATGTCGTTGTTCTTGGTGAACTGGACCAGATCGCTCATCTTCGTGGGCTCTCTCGTTTTGAATCTTAGGCGCTCTTAGCTGATGCCGCGCCTTCATCGAGTACCAGGCGAGCGATGCGCTCGCGATGAAACGTGGCGTCGCCAAACGCCGTTTCCGATGCCTTGGCCCGGCGGTAATACAGATGAAGATCGTTTTCCCAGGTGAAACCCATGCCGCCATGAATCTGGATCCCCCGGTTGCCGACCGTGCGCGCGGCATCGCTGGCATACATCTTGGCGATGGAAACGGCAGTCGCGGCATCCGGCGAGTTTTCTTCCAGCGCCCACCCGGCGTAGTACACCGCGGAGCGCGAGCTCTCTGTTTCCAAATACATGTCCGCGCACTGGTGCTGCACGGCTTGAAACATTCCGATGGGCTTGCCGAACTGTTTCCGAGTCTTGGCGTACTCGACGGTAATTTCGAGGGTCCGCTGCATGCCACCGACCATTTCGGCGGCCAGCGCGGCGGTGGCGATGTCGAATGCCCTGGGGAGGTCTGTGCTGGAACCGATTTGTTCTGCCGGCGTGTTGTTGAATTCAACGACGTAAGGCTTGCGCGTCAGGTCCATCGTGGCCATCGGAGATATTTTCAGCCCGCGAGCCTTGGAATCCACCGCGAACACCCCGTTGCGTGCAACTACGATGAGGAAGTCGGCGATGGCGGCATCCGTGACAAACAATTTTTCGCCAGTGAGCTTTCCCCCGGTGGCGTTCAGCTGGACATCCTGCGGGTTCCAGCTCGCGCCGGTTTCCACAAGGGCGACGGTGGCGCGAACTTCTCCCCGGCAGATGGGCGCAAGATATTGATTCTTGTGCGCCGGTGTGCCCATCGCGTCCAAAACGGATCCCGCCAGAACGACTGTCGAGAAAAATGGACCGGGCAGCAGCGCGCGGCCCGCTTCTTCCATCAGGAGCATGAGTTCGACTTTGCCGAGGCCGACTCCACCGTATGCTTCCGGAAAAATAATTCCGGTGTAACCCTGGTCGGTGATCTTCGACCACAGTGTGGCGTCGTAGGCGGTATCCGTTTCCATCAGGCGGCGCATTTCAGAGCTGGGGCATTCACCGGCAAAGAACTTGCGAGCGCTGTCCTTGAGAAATTCCTGGCTTTCGCTCAATCCGAATTCCATTGCGTCTCCGTCTAGTAGCTTTTGGGCAGGCCCAGCACAAAATGCCCGATGATGCTGCGCTGCACTTCCGACGTGCCTGCTTCGATGGTGTTCCCGCGCGTCCGAAGATAGCCGTAAGACCAAATGCCTTTATCGACCGCATGACTGTCGCCGCCGAGCAGTTGGCCGTATGGCCCGAAAATTTCCTGCGCGACCTGCTGGAGCCGCTGGTTCAGTTCGCTCCAGAAGATTTTCTGAATGGATCCTTCAGGCCCAGGGGCGCCGGTAGCGGTGATCCGGCTGAAAGCGCGCAATTGGTTCAAGCGCATGATTTCGATCTCGGCGTAGCACTGCGCCAGCTTCTGCCTTGTAAGTGGATCCTGCGCCGCCGCGTGTCCGTTCTTTTGAAACTTTCGCGAAAGCTCGATCAGCCGGTTGATGTTGCGTTTGAATAAAGGATGGAGACGCGAGCCATACGCGCCACGTTCGTGCATGAGAGTGCTGACGGCCACATTCCAACCGTCATTCACCTTGCCGAGTACATTTTCCGCCGGGACGCGCACATCACGAAAAAACATCTCGTTGAATTCACTTTCCCCTGTCATCTGCCGAAGTGGGCGCACCTCCACCCCCTGCGACTTCATATCAACCAACAAAACCGTCAGACCCTTGTGCTTTGGGACATTCGCGTCCGTGCGCACGACCAGCTCGCACCAATCGCCCACCCAGCCGTAACTCGTCCACACCTTCTGGCCGTTGACGACGTAGTGCTCGCCATCCAGCCGCGCCTCTGTTTGCAGGCTGGCAAGATCGGAGCCGGCGTTTGGTTCAGAAAAGCCTTGGCACCAAATCTCTTCCGCGCTGAGGATCTTAGGGATAAGCCTTTTCTTTTGCGCTTCCGTTCCATAGGCGATAATCGTCGAATCCCAGACCAAGAGCGTTGGCCATTGGCGGAGCTTCCACCCGCGCCATCTCTTCCCAAAAAATGGCCTGCTGCATAAGCGTGGCGCCGCGTCCTCCGTACTCCTTTGGCCACGAAACAGCGGCCCAGTGGCCCTCTTGCAGCTTCCGTTGCCACGCTCGCAAAAACGGAAATGATTCCTCGATGGATTTTTCCCGCCATTTACTCCAATCGCGCGGAATGTTGACGCTCAACCACTCCTGCAGTTCGTCGCGGAACTGCTGCTCTTCGAGTGAAAGTTTCAGGTCCATGCCGCAGGTTCCTTTCGAACTTAGGGCCGGCTCCGGCCTTTAGAGAGCAGCCGGCCTGATTCTCTTGCTCACATCCGGCTAAGACCCAAGAACTGCACTCTAACCAGTGGAGCCTTTTACCCTATCCGTTGCAAATTCCGGTCGAATTGTTTCCTGGCCTTGCCAATATTTTCTTCGCAAATCCTTTTTCAGGATTTTCCCGGTCCCGGTCTTTGGCAAGCTCTCCCGGAATTCTACGGAATGCGGGCATTTGTAGTGCGTCAGGCGCGCACGGCAGAATTCAATCAATTCAGTCTCGTCTGCCTGCGCCCCAGTTTTCAGCACCACCAGGGCCTTCGGCACCTCACCCCACTTTTCATCCGGCACCGCAATCACCGCGGCTTCCAATACCCCCGGATGGGCCATCAGGGTCTTTTCCACCTCGAGCGAAGAGATGTTCTCGCCGCCGCTGACGATGATGTCCTTCTTGCGGTCCACAATCAGCAGGTAGCCGTCTCGGTCAATAGTGGCCATATCGCCGGTATGGAACCATCCGCCGTGCAACGCTTCGGCCGTCGCCTCCGGCTGATTCCAGTAGCCTTTCATCACCCCGTCGCTCCGCGTCATGATTTCTCCGACGGTCTTGCCATCGTGCGGGACATCCTCGTCTCGCTCATCCACAACCCGCATTTCGACACCCGCGTCGGCAAATCCGGTCATGGCCTGACGCGCGAACTTCTGTTCGCCTTCCCATTCGAATCCGTGCTTGATAAAGGAATGCGAGAGCACGGGCGATGTTTCCGTGAGCCCATAGCCGGAGAAGCAGCTCACACCCAGCTTTTCTTCGACTTCGCGCACCAAAGTCGGGGAAGAGGCCGCGCCACCGATCAGGACTCTCTCGAGGCTGCTCAAATCGTGCTTCTGCCGGTCCGGCGAATTGACCAGGGCGATGGCCATCGCCGGCACAAGACACATCGTGTAGATACGCTCTTGTTCGATCAGCTTGAAGATTTGTCCGCAGTCGAAGCGCCGCAGAATGACGTGCTTTCCGCCAATGAGCGCGAGGATATGCGCGACGCCCCAGCCATTGGCGTGAAACAAGGGAATCGTGTGAAGTTGGGCAAAGTCCCGCGTCGGGTCGAAAGTCAAGCAAACATGCAGGGCGTGCAGATAAACATTTCTGTGCGTCAGCATGACGCCCTTGGGATTGGCGCTGGTGCCGCTGGTGTAAAAAAGCTCCGCCACCGCCTCTTCATCAATTTCCATGATGTCTGTCTGCCAAGGCGACGCCGCGGCGAGAAGATCCTCATAACTGTCAGGAGAAAGCCAGTCGGCTTGTTGCGGACCATCGAGAAGAAAAAAGGACTCGACCGTCGAAAGCTCCTTGCGAAGAGAGTCGACCAGGCCGAGGAACTCCTTCTCCAGAAAGAGCACTTTCGCGCCGGAATCATTCAAGACATAGGCGAGCTCTTGAGATGCCAGCCGCACGTTCAGCGGAAGCAGCACGGCGCCAGCCTCGAGAACGCCGTAATATGCTTCGAGTAGCCGGTGGCAATTCATGCTGAGGAACGCGACGCGGTCGCCCGGCTTGACGCCGGCATTTTTCAGCGCGCCACCCAGGCGCGCTGCGCGATCGGCAAATTGGCCGTAGGTAAATCGCTCGTTCCCGCAAACCACGGCGGTCCGGCGTGAATGCTGTTGCTCCGCATATCGCAAACATCGAAGAGGTGTAAGCGGAATATTCATTGTCAGGCCCGCCTCGGCTAGGCGGTCTGCCCTCCATCCACCACCAACACATGTCCAGTAACGTAGTCGGATGCATCAGAAGCAAGATACACGGCAGCTCCTTTCAAATCGTGCTCATTGCCGAAACGTCGCAGGGGAATCTTGCCCAGGAAAGCATCCTTGTTTCGTTCGATGACCACCTGCGACATGTTGGTTGGGAACCATCCAGGAGCGATGGCATTCACCTGGACATTGTGAATTCCCCATTTGCACGCCAGATCCTTGGTGAATGCGATCACGCCGCCTTTGCTTGCGTGGTAGCCGATGGCCTGAAATTCCGGAGGCGCGCCCCGGAGCCCAGCAACCGAAGCGATGTTGATTATCTTCCCGCGGCGCTGAGGGACCATGACCTTGCCAACTGCCTGCGAGAAGAGAAAAGTTCCGGTCAAATTCGTCTCGATCACTTTGTTCCAGTGCTCGAGTCGCATCTCCTCGACGGGAGCGCCCCAAGAAGTCCCGGCATTGTTGATTAAGATGTCGATTCGGCCGAATTGAGAGACCGTCGCGTCCACAACTGCCTGCACATCGCTGGAGTTCTTCACGTCGCAGCCCAGAGCCAAGGTCTTCACGCCGACCTGCCTCAATTCTTCCGCAGCTTGTTCGCAGCGCTCCTTCTTGCGAGCGCAAAGCACCACGTTGGCACCCATCTCTGCCAAGCCCTCGGCCATCTGGCGCCCAAGCCCGACGGAGCCGCCCGTAATGATCGCCACCCGGCCGCTCAGGTCGAGCAGCTTCTTGATATTCATTCGAAATTCCCGGCCAGTGCAAGCATCCCTTCTTGAACCCGCTTTCCTCGGCGGCGCCGGCCTCGCTCCATGGTTTTTCCCGAGCCGCAAAACGGCGGCTCCGTTTGAAACGCGTACGTGTGGACAACGCCCCGGCAACGAGCTTTGTCTCGAACGTAACCCGAAAAAACCTGTTCGGTTGCCCCCTAGCGCTCGCCGCGCTCGAAGGATGGGGCGCGCACAGAAATCCGCAGTCTCACTCTCCTCTGACTGCGTCAAACGGGCGAAGATACTGGCTTGGATCAAATGGAATGTACGCTGGCGGAACTGCAACGATGCCCTGTGGCGTCCCGAAAATGTTGAATCCCGGTCCCAGCGCAGCCGCGGCATTGTTCAGGTCTGTGGCATCGACATTTTGCCATTTTCCGGTATTCAAGCGGTTGAGCAACGTCTGAACTGCAGCGATGGTTTCCGCCGGCGTGAAGGCACAGTGTCCCGCGCGATCGACAAACGTGCGGCGCAGGAATTCCGCGTTGCCCGCTTCATCGACGACACTCTTGTAGGCGCTTTCATTCTGAACCACCACCAGGCCATCGCCCTTGGTGTGCAGCGTCAGCACCGGAAAATGGATTTGGCCGTCAAAGATAATATTCGTCTCCAAGTAACGAACCGCCTCGGGATCCGCACTGATCCGCGCCGCATCGTTCAGCGTCTTCAAGTCGGCGTCCAGATCGAGGCCCGCCTGCTCGTAAAGCGCGCGAACTTGGTCGCGGCCAATCGAGTGCTCCAACTGCACCCGGTAATCGACTCCCGTGTTCCAGGAGACATTGCCCTGTGCGCGGGCCTCCAGTTCCGCACGAAACGCAAATACAAAGGGAAAGTCCACTTGTTGATCCCACAGAAACTGGTTGGTCTCCTGGCCGGCAAAATCGGTTGGCGCCGGCTCCGGTGACAAGGAAGTGAACCAGCCGGGTAAGTCGGCCAGAGCCCCGGCCAGCGCGATCCGCGCTCTCCCTTGTGGTGTGCCCTGGGCATCGGCAAGCACCACTTCGGCGAGATTGAGATTTGCAACCGGATTGGCGATATTGACTACCTCTAGCCCCGTTCCCGGCGCAAGCAGCGTCTTGAAAGCGAACTCGGAATCCAGCGCGGTGTTCCAGGTGGCTACGCCGCCGGAGAGCACTCCACACATGGGCAACGCAGCATCAAAGCGCTCCGGATTGCGCTGGATGAGGCCGGCAGTAATAATTCCGCCGAGCGAGTGTCCCCACGCGATGGTCCTCTTTGGCTGGCCAACGACGAGCTTGAACACGTCGAGCACGGCGATTTGATCCAGAAGCGCTTCGTGGATGGCCCACCCTGTGGTCGCATAGGAGGACCCGGCCAAGGCGTACCCGCTGGAGAGCATGAAAAATCGCGTAAAGGGATCACCCACATCTTTCGCCGGGTTCGCGCTGCCGGGCACCACGTAACCATGACTATAAAGAAACAAGGTGCCGTTCCAATTTTTTGCCGGTACCTCAATCAAGTACGTGGCCCCGTCCGCCAGACTCCCGGAATGCGTCGTAATACCAGTTTGGGCCCGCGCGCTGCCCGCAACCGAAAGGACAAGGATCGCCACCAACGCTAAGAAGAAAACTGCCCGCTTCGTCATCTGCCACATGTCTGATTCCTCCTCAACCGCTATTCGGAACATCCACCGCTGGGGACAGCGCGGAAAATCCGGGCGCCCGCTCGCTGGCAGGAGGCGCGGCGTTGCTGCCCGCAACCTATCAGATCCCGCCACGAGCCGGCCTCCCGTCAACTAGAAACTGAACCGCAAGCCGAGCTGAATCTCGCGCTTCGGGAATGCCGAAGTAAACCCCAGCGGCGTGGATGGCGAAACCACTGTCCCATCACTAAGAACCGTGCCTGGCCTGAGCCCGTGCACATTAAACGTCGTGAATCCCGGCGTCAGACCGAAGACCGGGCCAACCACATTATTCACGCTGGCATAGTTTGTGTGATTCGCGACGTTGAAGCCCTCGGCGGTAAGTTGCAGTTTTGCCTTCTCGCCCATTTTATGTTGCCAACTCAGGCGCATATCGAAATTAATGTAGTCAGGTCCAAGTCCAGTGTCGCGACCGGCTCCGATCGGACGTTCATTAGTGGTGTGATTGTTGCCGTTTACCTCGCCTCCCGCCAACAAGTTGAAGGGATGTCCACTGTTATAGGTAAAAATCGGAGCCAACTGAAAGCCGGAAACGAAAGGATTTTTCCAGGGACTTTCAATTACGCCGGCCACCACCACCTTATGGCGCTGATCGAATTCAGAAAGCCCGCGATCGGCGCCCAGGTTGGTCGGGTCTTGCGGCCCATAGTCGCTGTTGAAATCAGTAGTCGTGTCGAAGCCTTTGCTAAAAGTGTAGTTGCCAAAAAGAGTGAAATGATTGCTAAAGCGCTTTTTGATTTCTAGAATTCCGGCCTGGTAAACGGCGGAACCGGCGGAACTGTATTGATTGTTTTGCACGATAAACGGATTCACAAAGCAAGTGAAGGGATTGGCGTTGCAGGGCTGGCCTTCGACGCCACCCAGCGGATCGGCCCCAGCGGCTGCCGTGTTCCAGTTACGGTAGGAGACGGTCTTTCCGTTGGCAAGCGTAATGGTGCTAAATGGCGCTGGGAGAAGATTGGTGTCAATGGCCACGGGGAGGCCGATCGTATGAGAGTAAATGTAACTCGCGGCGATAGAGACTCCTGGAGCGATTTCCCGCTCAATTCCGAACTCGGCCTGCTGAGAATAAGGATTCCTAAAGTTCGGTTGGTCGACGAAAACCACCTGAAGCTCGGCAAGTGGACCGCTATTGGTCACGTTGAGACCAAACTGAGCCAGCCCTCCCGGGCCCGCGCCAGGGGTAATACAAGCGTAGCTTCCCGCTGCCGGCTTCGTGCAGCCGATGGCCCCCTGGGCGAATAACGTCTGGAAAACTGTGGCGGAATTCAGTGCTGGGTTACTACCGGGTGTTCCCGTGAGGGGGACGATGTAGATCGAGATCTCACGGTTGCAGGGACTACTGCCGTTACCAGGGAACAGGCCGAAAGCTCCGGCAAGCCCGCAGATGGCGTCCAGGTTATTCACTTGGCCGACCTTCGTCGTGTTACCAACTGAGCTGTTGTTCGCGTTCCGAACTCCGAGGGAGTAATCCACAGCCGGAATCTGGTCGTAGATTGCTCCGTAAAAGATCCCGTACCCGGCGCGAATGACGGTCTTGTGATCTTTGAAGGGATCCCAGGCGAAGGACACTCGGGGGCCAAAATTCTTCTTGTAGGTACTCAAAGGAGCGTACTGCGTGTCAAGTTCGTAGCGAAGACCGTAGTTCAGCGTGAAATTGGACTTGATGGCCCATGAATCCTGCCAGTATCCCGCCGTGAAAGGTCTTGTGTAATACGGGTAGACGGGATTGCCGAAGCCCTGCTGAAAGACTTGAGGTGCTCCCAAGGAAGCCGTTTGCAGCGGATTGATCACAGCTGAATTCAATGCGCCCGGGCCCGGCAGATTGCAACCTGCGGTGTTCGGATTATTGGTGATGGCACCGTTGGGATTCGCGAGGCACGGGCTGAGCACAACGCCAGGGAGGGTGCCGAAAACAAAGCGGCCTGGAAAAAATGTGTGAGATTCAGTGTGATTGCCACGAAGTAGCTCGGCGCCTCCGAATTTCATAGTGTGGTGGCCGCGGATCAGCGTGAAGTTGTCCGCAATTTCATACCTGCGGGTAATCGTGAAGCTCGGCAAGAAGATGTTCGTTCCCAAGTTATTCACAAAACCAGGGATTTGGAGTCCGACTTCCCCGGGTTCGTTCGGAACGACATTCAGGGTGGCGAAATCAAATTGCAAGCGGGCTTCGTTCTGAGCCGTGGAGCTGAATTGATGGTACCAAGCGGCCAACGCGTTGTTGTCATAGTCATGGATCGAACTGCCCGCCGAGAAGCCCGTGAGCGAGTGCACGTCGGGATTTTCCTCCAGGTCGTGTCCAAATCTGTAACTAAGAGCGATCTGGTTCGAATCGCTGAAGCGATGGTCGAACCGGCCGGAACCCAAGTACTCCCTGGTGTTGTAATTGAACAGCCCCCCGTTCGTTTCAAGCTGATTTATTAGGAAGTTGTTGAGTTGGGTTTGACCCGTACCGGGCAGCCCCGTCGTGGGGCTAACAGTCAAACCGGTCTGTAGTAAACCAGCGCAAACAGTCGCGGGCACGCTCACGATTGAGCCATTGTTGTTGAGGCAGGGCACGTTCGCGTTACCGTTGGGACCGGCCGCCAGTGCGCCGACAATCTTCTGCTGCGCGAATCTCGGGTCGCTTTGCGAAAAGGTTGTGGGTGCTGCCGCCGTAGGCCCCGCGAAGATGGAACTATTCGTAAGCAGGGGCACTGCGCTCTGTGAGTTCTGCAGCAGGCCTTCAAAGGCCGCAAACAGGAAAGTCTTGTCCTTCTTGATCGGGAAGCCCAGCGTGCCGCCATCTTGATAGCGCTGCAGAGAGTTCTTGAGCGGTTGGCCTTGAGCCGTTAGCGAAAACGGGCCGCCCGGCTGAAGCGCTTGGCTTTTGGCGAATGGGTCGGCGGCATCCATAGCATCGTTACGGAAATATCCGTAGAGGCTGCCATGCGGTTCATTCGTGCCGGACTTCGAGATGATGTTGATGGCCGCTCCGCTGGCGCCGCCAAGCTCAGCGGAATAGTTGCTGCGGTTTATTTGGAATTCTTGCACCGCGTCTTGACTCAGCGTTAGACGCACCCCACCCGCATCGTCATTCGCTTCCCCGCCGTCCACGGTGACGCTGTTTCCCCTGCCGTTGCTGCCATAGAACGACAGCCCGCTCTGCGGCGTCTGTTTGACTCGAAAGTCCTGGTCGGAAGCCAGCCTGGTGGAGTTCGAAACACCCGGAGCCAGAAGGGTGAACGTCAGATAGTCGCGACGGTCAATAGGGAGTTGAGCGATATCCTCTTGGGTGAGCGTATTCGCCTGGCTGCCTCTCTCGGTTTCCACCACAGGAATCTCGGAAGTCACTTCAACTTGGCCTGAGAGCCCTGCCAACTTAAGATGAAAGTCAAGGATAGAGGTCTGCCCAACCGTCAAGGTAAGCGAGGGAACAACCTCGGTTTGAAAACCGGCGTGCTCGACGCTCAGCTTATAGGTTGCAGGGGCGAGTCCGGACAAGCGATAAAAGCCGTGCTCGTCGGTCACCACGCTGCGCTGCCCACCCTTCGCGGTGTCGATTGCGGTAACCTTGGCATTCGGTACCTCAGCTCCGGACGGATCCGTGACTGTCCCCGTCAGATCCGCGGAGGCCCCTACTCCTTGCGCCGAAGCCACTGGGCCAACCGCCAACAGCCCTGCCACGAATACGAATAGACCTGCTAGTAAGGTCGATTTCATAGCTCCTCCAGGTTCCTCGAAGCCAACTTGTTTATGGATTTGATCGGACTCAAGTTTGCGTGCTCCCCTTAAGATCAGTCTTGCGACGGACAATGGTTATTGATAACACCATTTCAACTCGACCCAGAGAATGCAGCACCAGCCAGGCGGGGGTTAAGACTCTCGCTACGTTCTTCAACTCCGCTCCCCCGGCTCAACTATCAAATATTGTGATAGTCCGTATCACATTTTAGCAACTAACGTCAATACCCCACCGCCGGCTGCTCCGGAAGCTTGCGAGCGGCCGGAACATCTTTACTCCTGCCCGCACTCCTCCCGGTAGGACCGCGCGCGCGGTCAAGTCTGCTCCTTGAGCTTTGGCCGGGTTTTTGCCTGCCTCCGAATCTAAGGAATGACGAGGACGATCCGGCCGGAAACCTGCCCGCTTCTCAACTGCTCGAGTACTTCGTTGGCTTCGCATAGCGGGCGCGTGCCGACTCGGCATCGGATTTTTCCCGCCGCGGCCAGCGCCAGGACCTCGCGCACATCTTCCCGCGTACCGACGGCGCTCGCCTGAATGCAAATTTCCGCGGCCGCCATTAGGATCGGCGGGAAGCAGACACTCTCGGCCGGCAATCCGACCACCAGGAGTGTTCCCGTTGGGCGCACACAAGAAAATGCCATGTCGTACGCGGCTCTCGCGGCGGAAGCGACCAGCGCGACATGGACGCCGCCTTTACCACGCAATTCCTTAACCGCGTTGCCCGAGGCCGCATTCAGCGCGGCCGACGCACCCAGCGATTTTGCAAGCGCCAGCTTCTCGTCTGAAATATCGATCGCCGTGACGTCCGCACCCAGCCCCACCCCAAGCTGCACCGCAAGATGTCCCAAACCGCCCACGCCGAATACCGCCAACCGCTGGCCAGCCGATATTCTTGCCTTTTTGAGGGCGCGAAAAACCGTCACTCCTGCGCAAAACAATGGCGCAGCATCGCTGGGCGAAAGACCGTCGGGAATCTTTATCGCGTGGCTTGCCGGCGCCTTCACGAGCTCCGCATATCCGCCATCCACCGTCACCCCGGTTATCTTTTGCCTGGAGCAGAGGTTCTCGTTTCCTTCCCGGCAGAATTCACACTCGCCGCACGTCCAGTGCACCCACGGTATTCCAACTCGATCTCCGATTTGCAAATCGCGAACGTCTTCGCCCTTTTCGACCACGCGGCCGGCGATCTCGTGACCGAGTATGAGCGGTATCTTCACGATTGCCGACAGTTGGCTCCAATCTCCGTCGGCTACGTGCAAGTCCGAATGGCACACCCCGCAGGCTTCCACTTTGATCAAAACATCGCCTGGCTCCAACTGAGGCCGCGGAACTTCCTCGAATACCAGGGGCTTCTTGAATTCATGCAGGACGGCGGCCTTCATTTCAATTCCCCCCGGCAGAGTGTGCGAAGCGTGGAACTACTTCGAGGAAAAAGGAGTGTCAAGACTTCGTTGACTCGGAACAATCCATCTCATGGGCGCAATTTCAACGCAATTGTCTCAGTCCCGTTAGGACGAAACGCAAATCGTTAATGGCTTTTTGAGTTTGCCCGTCACGGCTGGACTCCGCGCAGGAAAAATTCGACGGCGCTGCCCACCCGGTCGGATAGTCTATGAGGGCCCGTGAGATCCACGACCCATTGGCGGACGATGGTGTTGTAGAGTCCTTCCATGAACTCCGCAAGGTGCTCGACGGGAAACGCGGGCGAAACTTCGCCGCGATCCTGGCCCTGGGCCAGAATCTCCCGGAGCAACTCCAGCGCACCTTCCTTGCACTCCCGCATATTCGGAGAACGCACGGGATCCATCGCCCCGGAGAGAACCACGGCCTGCCACAGCGGACGGTCCGCTTCCGCGTAACGCGCCAGCTCCTGATACAGCCGGCGCAGACGTTGCGCCGTGGTAGCCTCGCTGGAAAGCTCTTTTCTCAAGTGCTCGGTGATGCAGGCAAATCCTCGCCTCCCGACTTCCCCCAAAACCGCGTCCTTGCTCGGAAAATAACGGAAGAAAGTCGGCTGGCTGATTTCGAGGGACTGCACGATATCGTCAATGCGCGTCTTCTCGTACCCCCGCTTGCGGAACAACCGAACCGCGGTATCGATGATTTCCTGACGGAGACGCGCCTTCTTGCGTTCCCGCAGGCCGAGCGTTTCTCTGCCGCCGGCCGAATTCCCCCTCGACTGGATTGCGTCCAACGCGGTTCCAAGGCGCCTCCGAGGCGCCGGCCGTCGCCTGGCAGTTGGATTACTTGTAGCGGTCTTCGCGCGTCCCATAACGCATTGTTCTCCCCGACGGATGAATGAGCGCGCTCACCCGCGCGCGGGCAACATTGTGTGAGTTACTCTAACATGAGAGTGGCCCACATCAAATAAGCATGCATAAAACCGTCGCGCGCAAAACCGCAGGAACAATTTTTGTGCGTTGTTAAGGATGTTGGTGGGCCCGCTAGGATTTGAACCTAGGACCAACGGATTATGAGTCCGCTGCTCTAACCGCTGAGCTACGGGCCCCTTGATAATAAAGGACTTATTGGCCTACTCAAAACGGCCTCGCCAATTTTGCGTCATTCTTGCGTTGCAGTCTACCCAAATTCGGAGGTCGTAGCCCTTCTTTCGATTACAAATCCGCCGGCTGATGGGAACCACCCTCCGCTTATTGATCGGCGACTATCACGCTTCCATCTTCACTTATGCTTTCACTTTCCTGCCACGAACGAAACAAACCGATGACACCTTAGAACGGAGAAGCCAAGTTGATTTTAGTTTCGTTTCAATCTGTTCGCAAGCGTTTGAGTCTACTGGCTTTGGCGTTGACTGTGCCGTTTAACTGCCCACGGCCCGAAAGCCTCCGGCACAGAAAGGGCAATCGCGATCACATTGTGTTCCTCGAGCTGTACCTATATATAGAGGAAGCATGAGAAGTTTCAGCTTCAGTATTTACGCTGATCTGTGCTCTTTGTTTCGACAAAAATCCCGTCAAAGGAAGAGCAGCGGATTTCAGCGGATCCAAAATCCGCTGCTCCCGCGGTCACCTGCCGCGTCGCAGCAGTTCTCAGAAAGGCCTTGGCCGTTAAGGGGTGGGAGTTCCTTGAGTCGGCATACTACCACTCTTAAGTTAATAACAATTCGAGTAACTTACTAACACTTCGTCAGAGCGAGGTTCTCCGAGGAGGATCAGCAAGTTATGACGAAACCCGAGAGTCAACTTCTCTCCTGTATTCACCTTAAAGATTCAAAATCGTTTCCACTTTTATCAGTGCGATCATTTCTCCCTGACCCAATTCGTTGCCCCTTGCGAGCCCTATTCTTTGGTTCAAGCGGCAGCCGATCGTGTGCGGTCCCTCACCGGAAGGTCAGTGGCCCGGAAAAGAGGCGCGCTTTCCTGGATATCTCGTGACTGGGCGGAGACAGTCACATAGCGCACTCCCAGGAAACGTTTCGAGGTCTCCGAGGCCACTCGCATGATTTCCAGGGAGTTGAATTCCGCCGACTCCGGGCTCGCCAGGATTTGCTCGACTGCCCTGCTGAGTGTTTTTTGCTCGTCAATGCCAAAGACGGTCGCGTTGAGCTGACCAGCCAGGCTGAAGAAGGTCCATCCCGCTTCGCGGATTTTTCGATCCAATCCGTCCCCATCGAGATCCTTGACAAATCCCCAACCCGGCACACAGGACTCACTTTCGAATCGCAGGGATTCCGGCAAGAGTGTCCCCTCCTTGATCAGGATGGTGCCCGGTTTGATTGTGTCTGGCATTATCGTCTCGCTTGTGTTTACAGTGATGCCCAGGACCGCCACGCTCGCAGTTTTACGGTGACTCGCCTCGCGGAGTTGTCATAGTGAGTCTCTATTTCGTGTTTGATGGAGAATAGGGCAAGGACCCCCAGGACGGAGCCCCGCACAGACCACAAAGTCTAGCGGCATTTGGTAACTCGCGAAGGGGCGCAGTGACGCCACGATGAGCAACGTCGTAGTGGATTCCCACTCCATGACTTTCGTGACTATTGGCAACCGCGTTTCTCCATCGAGTTCCGTCAATGGAAACCCACTGTTTGATTTTCCTGACCATTGGCAACCTCGTTTCTCCCCCCAGTTTCCCCTTCGCCGGACAAGTAAAGGGGCGGACTGGCCCTTCGAACGAAAGATCTGCCCGCTCTCGGCTGCTCGGGAAAGCCGGGCCGTCAAGCCCTGGAGTCTGTTGTCTCGCTCGTGCCACTTACGAGACAAGGTGTTTACACATAGGCGGGCGTTAATTAGACGCGTTACGAACGGCTTGAGCAGTGCTCGTTTTTGCTGGTCTCGCGACAGGTTCGTCGCTCAGCTCTTTTTCGGCTCTAACCCAGTCCTCGACATCTTTTCCGTGTTCGCCGCCGCGTTCAAGATACAGCTCATGAGCCCGGCGAGCGATCTCTTCTCCCGATGATTCTCCAAACATGGCAACCTCCTTGGTTGTCAATACGGGGCGGAGCGCCGACCGACCTCCGTATTTGAGATATGGATTACTTGCCGTTTGCCTTGCCGCTGCTGGCTTCAACTTTTAGCGTTCGTGCGCAACCGCGGTGCAAATAATGTTTAGTACGTTCCTCCCATGCCGCCGCCTGCACCAACCGCGGCCATCTTTTCCTCTCCCTTAGCGTCGGCTATCAGTACTTCGGTTGTGAGCATCAGCGAGACGATGGACGCAGCGTTCTGGAGGGCGAGGCGCGTGACCTTAGCCGGATCAATGACACCGGCCTTAACCA
>WNFF01003415.1_pt1 | contig 30867 bp, 25 predicted proteins | sample 5400441 | NCBI WGS metagenome assembly WNFF01 (sample SAMN13153345, study PRJNA577476) | soil metagenome | isolation source: 120 cm saprolite under Douglas fir tree site 2 hole 3 replicate 1 | place: USA:California | collected 2015-04-18
ACGCTGAACGTCGTCGTCGGCAGATGGGGAGACGCCGTATTGACGAAGACACCGATCAAAATGTAGCCCGCGATTAGAAGCCCATTTGTGCTGAAAAGGGACTTTATAAAAGCCATCTCAGCTCACCCCTCCTCTCTGGAACGCGAACCCTTCCTCCGCAACACGGACATCACATGACACTTCCGCCAGGATAGTTGATACCCAACCATCCGCCAGGTTGACACTCCGGGCGATCACCGCAAAAGCCAGATTCGTCGACCTACCCGCCGGCAGCCCGCAGAAACCGCTGAATGCTCTCGACAGGATCAGCCTGGCGCACCGCTGCTGCCAGGGGCCGCATGCGGTCCCGCGCGCCTGGCGGCCCAGACGGCGGTCATGATCGCCGACCCCAGCGGCCCGAGACCGGGCACCGGACGGTCTCCGGCTCGCAGGCCAAGCCGTCTGCCAGCCACTAGGCCGGAACCAGGCACCGGCTCACCCATAACAGTCACGACCCCGCCGCCGTCACGACCCACACCGCTTTCCCGCCTGTCGCCGGCGTAGGGTACGACCCCCACCGGTCGCTGATGGCTTCCACCAGCAGCAGCCCCCGGCCGCTTTCCTCGTCGCCGCCGGCGTCGATGCGCACCGGCGCTTGCGGGCAACCGTCCCAGACCACGATCAGCACACGCGCCTTGTCGCACAGCAGCCACAGCCGCACCGGAAGGCCCCGCGCTACGGACCGGGACGCGGCGACCGCGTTGGTGACCAGCTCCGAGACCAGGATCTCGACGTCGTCGCCCAACCCCGTCAGCCGCCATTCCCACATCAGCTCCCGGGCGTGCAGCCGCGCGCACGGGACGGCCCCGGGCAGCGCGCCGAGTTCGAGGAAGCTCCGCAGCGGCCACTGGCCCGCCACGCCCGGCCCGGGCGGCGGGGGAGCAGGCGGGACCGGCCGGTGTTCCGCGCGCATTCCGGCCGGAGCGCTGTGCGCCAAGGCAGCTCACCCCCGGCCCGGCGGCACTCGCGAAGTGGATCCCCGCTCGGTTGACGGCCCGTCGGTCTCCAACATCAAAATCCTTTCCTCATAACGTTTCGCCGCCCAACTCCCGGCAGCCGCGCTGAGCGGAGTCAGCACCTAATCCCGCCCCAGTACCCACGAACCCAAGGACACGCCAAAACCCCGGTGGAAAACATCGTGGACGTCCCTGCCAAATGCCGCCATCGGTCTCCCATGACAATGTGCAATTGCTGGATCTGCCGGCAGTTCGCCGTGGCTGACGATGGCCCAGGTCCAGGGCCCCGGCATAGTGGCGTGATGCCTGCGAGCCGGCAGACACTGCCATCCGCGCGGCGGCCGGGGTGACCGTGGCCGGGCTGGCCCGCATCGCCGGGGCGATCAGCTACAGCCACATGCGCCAGCCGGCCGCCGCGCACGGTGAGACCGGGTGGCAGGGTCACGCCTTCCCAGCTGCGCCCAATCGGGATAGTCGAACCCCAGGTTGTTGGTTAACTACCCGGGATTTGCATGCTTTCCGGTGGCCCTAAATAGCTTGGCTTCAGGCCACCGGTATCGACGACCAGCTTCTGCAGCACCACGGTCGGGTCGACCATCCAGAACTTCAGGACGTGCACTCCGGGTGCGGCGATGACATGTGTCGTGGCGGTGCGGTTGACGTTATCGGAGGTATTCCTTTCCCATTGCCGGTTCATCGCCGTAGCGTCAGCTCCGGTCGTCGTCGTGATATTCACGATCTGTGGCGTGTCGCCGTCGATGGAGACGGCGTACTTCAGCCCGTCGGTCGGGAGGACGTTGTTTCTCGGTGAGAGGTACACCCAGACGGTCACCTGGCCCGTATTGAATAGGCTCATCGTGTACTCGAGGCGCGGACTGGCGCCGCCCGGAACCTGGCTGGCGGCTGTGGCCGGGGAGGGCGTCATGCCAGCACCTGTCTGGCCGATGTCCGCTATCCGCCGCCAGGACACCGTTCCGGAATCGTCAGCCCTCGTGAAGTGGTCCGCCTCCATCGAGACATAGCCATTGGCCTCGACGAAACCGGCCAGCTGCGACCGCGGCACGTCAGGGCTTTCGATGGGTGCCTGAACTACCACACTGCGGTCGCCGGGTCCGGAGATCGTGATAGGCACCTCGCTCCTCCCCTTGGGTGCGCGGGACCAGTCGACGCGCACGGTGACACGCCTCTGCGCCTGGATGCGGCCCTGGGCTGGCGTGGCGTGCACCCACGGGGCACCTGGCCGAACCGCATACTCAAAGGGGGCCTGGCCACGGTTGAAGACGTCGATGTACTGCGCGGGCTGGACCTGATAAGGGCTGAAAACGGGCAGGACGGCCGGGGTTTGCTCGCCTGGCCACCAGTTGCTGGATCCGTCGATGGCGACGCCGAGTTCCGCCTCGGCCGGCAGTTGAATCCGCTGCACGGCGGGGAAGATGACGTCAGGGATGGCCACGTTATTCAGCTCGGGTTCTTGCCATGGCGCGTTCGGCCCATACCTCGCCACGTCTCCGTAGTCGATGTGCGGCTGGAGTTCGAAATTATGCCATTTGCCGTCGGCGAGTGACGTGTTGTAATAGTTCATCATCGCCAGGTCGTCAGCGAGCCTGGCCTCGGCGGTGGCAGCGAGATAATTGGTTGCTGCGCGCCCTTGCTTGGCATAGAGGATGTTCGTGAACTCCGCGTTGCGCAGCGCGTACAGGTTGGCGGTCGCCTTCACCTCGTAGAGCACTATCTCGTAGTAGGCGTCCTGGTAGGCGGCCGGAAGTGACCGGCCGATCCGCTCAGCCTGGCCGACCAGATGTTGCCATTCGGCGGTGACCCTGTCCATTTCCTGGTAGTCGGTCATGCTGAATGGGCTGGCTTGATCATTGTAGATAACCGCGGACGGGTCCGTGGCGAGGTCCTTGGTGGGATCGAGACTGATCTGCCGGTTCAGCAACTCCGGCTTGCGGCGCGACTGAAGCTTGCCGTACGTATGCAGAACGCTCGCTATGGCCGCCGCCTGCTCTGGGCCGAAGCTCTGCGCAGCGTAGTTTTGCTCCCACTCAGGAAGCCGCTCGGCCGGCCAGCGGTCCGGGTTCCATGCGTAGTCGAGGAAGAACTGCAGCGGGAGCTCGTTGCCTTTCATATCTCCGACATTGGCTACCCAAAGCCGGGAGACACCGTGGCCGATAGCCTGATTCAATTGCTCCCACGTATTGGCGATCAGACTGCTGTCCACCCACTTGTAGTCCCGGCCGCCGCCGACATAGTCGAAGTGGTAATACAGTCCGTAGCCGCCGCTGCGCGGCGGCAGGTTCTGGTCGGGCAGCTTGCGGATGTTGCCCCAGTTGTCGTCGGTGAACACCACCATCACGTCGTCCGGCGGCCGCAGGCCCTCCTCCCAGTAGCGCTGGACTTCCTTATAGAGCGTCCAGACCTGCGGAATCGTGGTCAGATCCGCACCCGTGACGCTGGCCAGGATCTTCCGCTCGTTGGCGATGATGCTCTGCATCAGGCCGATCCCGTTGCCGTCCGGGAGGCTGGTATCGCCATTGCCCCGCATGCCCAGGGTGACGACGCCCTCGAAAGCCTGGTCCACCATCCGGCGGATGCCGTCCGTCCAGTACGCCTTGATCGCATCGGCGTTGCGCAGGAAACTCCACTCCCCGGTGCCGCCATAAGGGTCGTGTCCCGGCGTGATGATGTTCCCGTTGCTGTCCCGGACGGCCGGGACAGCATGCCGGTTCCACTCCTCGATGCCGCGCATCATCGGCGCCTCATGCGAGGTCCCCATCACGATGCCGTAGGCCTTGGCCGTCGCATGGTTCTGCGGATCGTCCTCGGCGAACGCTCTTCCCCAGACCGCCGGCCACAGGTAGTTCGCCTTGAGCCGCAGCATGGTCTCGAAGATCTTCGAGTAGAACTTGCTGTTGAACCCGCCCGGGTACCCGGCAGCTAGGCCGGAACCGAAGAAGGCGGGTGCCCAGGTACCGAGGTTTGGATTCTCGTCGTTGATGAAGAAGCCGCGGTACTTCACCGCCGGTGTGCCCTGGGTGTGGCGCCCGGGCAGGACATAGAGCTCGTCCGCATGCCCCGGCGGAACATCGTCCCACCAGGACCAGGGGGACACCCCAATCCCTTTCGAGACATCGTAGGCAGCGTAAATCGTCCCACGCTGGTCGCTGCCGGCGATCACGAATGCGCTGCGGACGCCAGGCAGTGGGTTCTCCACCACCTGCTCCAGCGACGTCTCCCACTTTCCCGCTATCCCGCTGACGTCCAGCTTCCCGGCGGAAGCCAGATCGTCGATAAGAGGGCTTTTGCCGATGGTGCCGATCAGCACGATCTCGGGCTGCGCGGGTATCTGATCAGCCGACACGGCCGGCTCAGCCCCGGTGACCGCCTTGATATCCGCTTGCAGATCATTCACCACCCGGATCACGCCGGGATAATCATTGCTGCTGACCACGAGCGGTGCGGGATGCCCGCCCGCCACCAGCGGAAAACGTCCTGGTCCCGACATGGTGGTGAGGTACGCCCCCGGATCAGCGCCGAGTCCCCGCCGCGCCGCGAGCGCCTTCTCCCCTATGACCGGCCCGACCGAGGCTCCAGCGGTCAGCGTCGCGGCAATCTTGAGGAACATTCTCCGGCCAAGCTCGTAGGCAAGCGGTCCGGTCGGCGGGAGGGAAGGTAATCCGGCCATGACGATCTCCGCGGGCGTAGACGGCAAGGGACAATTTCGATGGTCGAAACAGTTTCGAAAGATCTCCGAAACATTGGCACCATAACTCTCCTGGCATCTAGCTTCAACCCCTGCGATCCGTCCCCGCCTTCGTCGAGACCGCCTCGCGGCCTGCCGGACTGGCCGGAGATCTGCTGGCGGCCAAGAAGCTGGGCATCGGCACCATGGAGACGCTGCGCAAGCTGGCCCGACAGGCGCAGATGGACGCGGGTCAAGCGGCCTGGCCTGCTGACGAGGCCCTTCCCGTGGGTCTCGGGCAGCGCCTTGACGGCCATGGGAGTCCGGCGTACGTTGCCTCCGAAACGCCAGATATCTTCTCCGAAAAAGTTTCAGGCGTTTTGCTGTGACCGGAAAGGCATGGCCGCTGCCAGCGGTGAGCAGGTTACTGCGGGGATTAGCAGGGACATCACCAGCCCGCCGACTGGCCACGGCAGGAGCCCTCGCGGCTGCCGTCGCAGTGGGTTCGTTCGCTGCCGGGGTCCAGGCAGCGGGTATGCCCAGCCCGTCCCGCCCGCCTGGCGGCGAAGTCTCGCCGGAGATGAACGGGCACTGGATTGACACCTGGGTGGCCGCGCCCCAGTTGACGGAGCCCAGCAACATGCCGCCCCCGCCGTTCACTCAGGTCAACCTTGTTTTCGCCGACAGCACGATTCGAGAGACCATCCACGTGACGCTCGGCGGCCAGCAGGTGAGGCTGCGCTTTTCCAACGCCTACGGAGGTGCGGACCTCCCCATTACCGCCGTCTCTGTGGCCATCCCCGTCGATGGGCAGGCCGGGGTCAGCGCGATCCAGCCCGGCACCTCGCAGCCGGTGACCTTCGACGGCCAGGCCGGCGCGGACATTCCAGCGGGGGCTCAGGCGGTCTCTGACCCGCTGGACTTTGACCTGGCCCTCGGGTCCAACCTCACGGTGACCATGTACCTGGCCGCAGGCCAGGCCTCTAATGACATCACCTCGCACCCCGGTTCCAGGACCACCTCCTACATGGTGGCGGGAAATCACGTCGGTGACGAAAATCTGGCCGGGGCTGCTTCGGTCGCCCATTGGTATTTCCTGAGCGGCGCCGAGGTGTGGTCCAGGCCTGCTAACGCCGCGGTCGCCATCGTGGGCGATTCGCTGACCGATGGCAGGGGCTCCACGACCAATGGCAACGATCGTTGGCCGGACCAGTTGTTCACCCGGTTGCGGTCCATCCCGGACGCTTCAGGCGTGGCGGTGCTGAATCAGGGTCTCGGCGGGAACCGGGTGCTGAACGACGGCCTGGGCCCCAATGTCCTGGCCCGCCTGGACCGCGACGTGCTCGCCCAAAGCGGCGTCAAGTGGCTGATCGTCTTCGAAGGCGTGAACGACATTGGCACGGCCGACCCGACAGAAGCCGCCCAAAAGCAGGTCGCAGCCAATCTGATCGCGGCCTATCAGCAGATCATCACCCGGGCCCACGCGCTGGGCATCCGGGTGTTCGGCGCGACGATAACCCCGTTCGGGGGCAATGCTGGGTACGACGATCCGCAGGGACTGCGCGAGGCGGCCCGGCAGACCGTCAACCAGTGGATCCGCACCAGTCACAAGTTCGACGCTGTCCTCGATCTCGACCGGGCTGTGCGCGATCCGGCTAACCCGCGGCAGATCCTGCCGTCATTCGACAACGGCGACCATCTGCACCTGAACCGGCCGGATACCAGGCACTCGCTGACGCCGTCCCAGCCAGCCCATTCCGGAAAGCACCTCTTCCCTGGGGCTTCGGCTTCCATTGACCCAAGGCGGCCAGGCCCTGGCGACAAGTAGAGATCGGTCGGTGAAGCTGTGTGGGCTGGGGTCACTGCGCGAAACCTCCCGTGCCCTCGCGCCAAGATCCGTACGGGGACCGTCGAAAGCCCGTAGTACCCTGAACCGGCCGCTGGCCGGCTTCACCAGCCTCAGCGCATGCTCCCGCAACTCCTCGGCCTGGTCGGGTTCCAGGCGGTCGATGAGTTCATGCAAGTCGCCGTAATCATGCGCTGCGGTCACTCTCCCAGACTACGGCAGTCATGCGCGGACAGCCCTCGCCCGGGGCTGAATACGTGCCAGTTTGGCGCCACCCGGGCCAGGGCGGCGAGTCTGATCGGCCGTTAACGAAACCCGGGACCCAGACGACGGACTCGCCTACCTGACGGCCCGATCTCGCCTGCGAGGGGCGCAGCTGGATTCACCTCGTCCGGTATCCCTGACGAATCCGGCGGCCGGATATCGCCGGCCAAGAGAGGGAGGCAGATCGCCATGTCACCGCGTTCTGGCGGGAAAGACGACGGCCGGGACGACGTGGCCGCGATGACCGCCAAGATCGAGCGGGCCGTGTGGGCTGGCTGTGCGGTTTAGCGGGCCCGGTCTCTGTCTTCCGCATGATACTGTCCGGAGTCCGAACGCGGCAACATGCCAGACGACCATCGGCAAGTGGCCTGCGGCGCGGGCACGGATCGAAAGGGGGTGGGCGAACAAGCCCTTCGGGGACCTCCGCCCGGACTGCCAATGGCTCTGCTCCGTACCCGCAGCACTTTCCAGGGTCTCGCCACGGCGCTTCGCGCCGGAGATGACGCGGCCGCAACCCGGCTGGCTGAGGAGTTCGCGCTTCCCGCGCGATTGCTGACCCATCGAGCCATAGGCCCCCAAGGGACCGTGCCAGTCGAAACCGCCGCGGACGCGCTGGCGGTCATTGCGGCGCTGGCGGCGTCAGGCCCCGGCGGGCGGCCGACGGAGATCGGCGCCGTGGCCCGGCGGCACCGGGTGGCAGACCCCGCGGTGCTGGAGCTCGTGGCGGAGGAAGTCGAGGCCGCCGCCATGCCCGGCACGCCAGCGGCGCACCCATGGGCGGCGGGCATCGCGGCACTCGATGCGGCCAGATACCAGGATTCCGCCTACCGCGCTGCCGCGGCGTTGCTCCGGGCACGGGCAGCCGAGGGTGCGGGCTGCGTCGAGCAGGCCCGGGCCCTGGCTGAGCAATGCCTGGAGCTGACTCCGGGCCTGTTGCCGGCGGTCCGCGACGCCGCCGAGTACGAACTGTGCGCGGGCAACTGGGCTCGGGCCTGGGAACTCGCGGACTCGATCGGCACCGATCCGGTCGCCGATCCAATGCTGCCCGCGCTGGACAAGCTCCGACGACCGGCCAGCGGACCCGGGCAGGTGAGCCGCAACCGGCCGTGCCCATGCGGGTCGGGACGCAAGTACAAGGCTTGCTGCTGGGAGAAAGATCAGTACGGCCTGCCGCACCCGCTGTCCGTCCGGGTTGAGGCCTTGTACGCGATGATCGCCACCTACGCCCAGCGCGGCCCCCACCGCCAGGTACTCGACCGCATGCTGGCCTGCGCCGTAGGGGCGCCGCAGGCCGCCATGCTGGCGATCGATCTCGCGGTCTTCGACGGTGGAGCCGCCGAGCGGTTCCTCGCACACCGGGGTCACCTGCTGCGCCCGGACGAACGCGAGCTGCTGCGCCAGTGGCTGACCGTTCCAATGGACCTGTACGAGGTGACCTCGGTCCGGCCCGGTTCCCGGCTTAAACTGCGCAGCCTGGTCGGCGGCCCGCAGTCGGTCGAGCAGCACGACCGCCTGCTCTCGCTTTCGGCCGACCGGCTGGACATGCTGGTGACCCGGCTGCTGCCGGATGGCACCCGGCTGCGTGCGCTGGGCGGGATCGCTGGCCTCAGCCGCGATCAGCGGCGCCAAGCCTGCGCGTTGTTCCCCGACGGGCCGGTCCCGCCCGGAGCCGCCGACCGTTTCCCGGAACGACTCCTGTCGGCGTTCTCTCAGCAGGCGCCCCGGCGTTTCGTGAACGCCGACGGCGATGACTATCGCTTCTGCGAGACCATCGTGAAGGTCGCCGACCCGGCGGCGGCCTGGGCCGTCCTCCAGGACCGGTGCCAGGCCGCGCCGCAGCCGCCGATCCACGACCTGGCCAGCTACCAGGCCTACCTCGAGGCCGTGCCCGACCGCTGGTGGTGCCAGCCCGCCGAGGACGAGGTCCAGTACATTGGCGAAGTCGAGCCGGGGATACTCACCAACCTCGGCACCGTCCAGCGCGGACCATCCGGCGCCTTTACCTTGACAGCCAATTCCGAGGCGCGCGTGGCGGCCCTGGAGACACAGGTCCGCGCCGCGGCTCCCGATGCCGCGGTGACAACGCGCAGCGCACGGACGGCGCAAGAGCTGATGGGCGAGCCAGAGGATTCCGGTTCGGCACCAGACAGGGGGGAAGCTGAGCGTCGCCGGCATGGTGTGGACCTCGTGCCGCCGCAGCCGGTCACCTTGATCCTGGAGGAGTACTTCCTGCCCCTGCCGGAGGGACTGGACCACCTGGCCAGTGAGATCAGCCGCGCCAACACGATGGACAAGATGCTGGCCGCCCGCGACGAGGACGGCCTGACCCCGGCCGAAGCCGTCATAGCGGGGGGGCCGGCGCAGGATCGGGTCTTCGCGCTCCTGGACGACTGCGAGTGGCGGCAGCGCCGCAAGCAGGAATCCGGGGAGCCGACCAACCTCCTTCCCGACCCGGACGAACTGCGCCGCCGCATCGGCCTCCCACCCACGCGGGATGCGGCCCGCTGGCGCTAGGCGCCCGCCCCAAGCGTCCTTGGCCAGGTGACTCTGAGCCGCTCGAAATGCTGCCATCATGAGCGTGACGTGCTCGACGGCTACACGGACAGGGAGCGAATCGCCGCGATGGCGATGGTGAGCGGCCAGGCCGATTCGTACGATCTTGACGCGCTCGCGGTCAGCGACAGGTTTCGCCTGTTCAACTTCACGCGACGCGACGACTACGTCGCTTATCTGTGGGTCCTGCGCGCGATGGACCGGCTCCGCGGGATGCACGTGGCCCAGTCCCACACCGATGACGTGGCCGAAGTACTGGATGAACTGGCCGCCACGCACGACAGCGTCCCCGAGGACGTGGGCAACCTCCGGAACCGGCTGGACAACCTGTCCGACGACGGAGTCCTGCACCGGCTGGAGGACGCGTCGCGCGCCGGGAGCCTGGCCCGGTACCGGAACCGGCAGTCGGTATATCAGTTCAGCGAACTCGGGCACCGCGCGTACTCGGCGGTCGAGGGCGTGCTCGCCGCGCGGGTGCAGGACGCGAACCTCTCCCGGCTGGTGTTCTCCGACATCTTGCGCGACTTGCACGGCCTGGCCGAGGCGAATCGCGACGGCGACGGCGATGAGATCGTGCGGCGCCTGACCAGCCTCGACCGGGTCATGGAGGACATGGCGCGCCGGTCAGCCCGCTTTCACCTGACGCTCGGCGACATCACCCGCTCGACGGACACCTCGCCGGAGATGTTCCTGCGCCACAAGCACGCGCTGATGGCCCACATGAGCGACTTCATGGCCGAACTGGACCGGTACCTGCCCCGTCTGGCCGTGGCGGTCGCCCAGGTCGAGGCGACCGGCGTCGGGACGCTGCTGAACCGCGCGGCTGAAGCGGATGACCGCCCGCTGATGCGCCATGACGAGGTGCTTGAGGACTGGCGGCGCCGCTGGGTGGCCGTCCGCGCCTGGTTCGTGGCCGAGCCAGGCGGGAGCTCGCGGGCCGCGGAGCTGGCCGCCGCGACCCGGGCCGGCGTCTCCAGCGTGATAGCGATGCTGCGTCAAATTACCGAGTCGCAGCGCGGCGGAGTCAACCGCTCCACCCAGCTCAGGCACCTGGCTGCGTGGACATTTGATGTGGTGGACGACGATGCCGCGCACGCGCTGATGTCGGCCGCCTTCAATCTGCGTCGTGCGCGCCACCTCGGCGGCGTGCACGACGACACCGATCTGATCTCGTCCCGGTTGTCCTGGCACGACGCCCCAGGTGTGGAGGTCGCGGTGACACTGTTCCGCCGCGGCAAGGCGCCCACTCCCGGCGTCCCGCAACGGGTTCAGGCCCATGCCGGCATCCAGGCGGAACTGCGCCGCCGCCAGGCCGTCCAGCGAGCGGTAGATCGCGAGGCAGCGCAGCGCCTGCTCATCTCGGGCCCAGTCGAGCACATGCTGGATGAGGCCCAGACTCGGGTGCTGCTGAAGCTGCTGACCCGGGCTCTGGAGGCCAGGTCAGTGGTGGCCGGGCGGATCACTGGCGGGTCAGGCGGGAACGACGTGATGGTCATCCGCCTGGTGCCTTCGCCCGCCGGCAGCGCCGTCCGCACCGCGCATGGCGTGCTGCACCTGCCCGGCCTGCGTCTTGAGATTGAGCCAGCTCGCCCCCGCCTCGGCAGGCCCGTCAGCAAGCCTCGCCTCGGCCAGCCCAGTGTTGCCGCGGCCGCCGGGGGGCCTGATGGCTGAGCCGAGCGCCGCCCGCGGGGTCGCGCCCAGCGATCTCGGCTCCTATCAGCACGCCGTCCGGCTCGTGCTGACCAACGACTTCATCACGGCCGCCCGTCCCCGGGCCGGAGCCCTCGCGGCTGTGCTGCGCTGGGCGGACCTGATGGCCAGGGATTTTGCCGAGCTGTTCGGGTACACGCTGGTCGCGACCGCGCATCAGGTGCGGCTGGTGCGGCGGCTCGACACGCTGGACGGGACGCAGCGTTCGGTCTTCGCGGCCAAGAGCGGCCGGCCTTTCGATCGGCGCCGGCTGGCCTACCTGTGCCTGGTCCTCGCCGTCTTCCAGCGGTCCAGGATCGAGATCAGCCTCGCCGACCTGGTCCGCGCGTTCGCGCCGACGGCCAACGCGATCGATGGTCTCGGCTTCGACGCGACCATCACCGAGCACAAGCGCGCCGTCGTCGATGTCCTGGACTGGCTCGCGGACCACGGCGCGCTGCGCCTGTCCGACGGTTCGGCGGAGAACTGGGCGCACGACAGCGAACGGGGAGACGCCCTCTACGACATCGATCACGACATCTGTGCGTCGCTGTTCCGGCCCGCCCGCCCGATCCAGCACCTCCCCGGCGCCGTCGGTCTGCTCAACGCGGCCGACCTCAGCACGAGGCGGTCCGCTCAGCGGGAGGCGGCCGCGCGCCGGGCCCGCCGCCTGCTGCTGGAGCATCCCGTCCTTTATTACGCAACGCTCGACGGCGAGACGGCCGCGGCGCTGCGCGGAACCGAACTGGCCGACAACCTGGCCCGGCTCACCGGCCTCGTGGTGGAGCGGCGCGCCGAGGGCGTGATGCTCGTCGACCCCACCGGCCGGTTCACCGACCAGCCGTTCCCGGGCCGGGGCGGTGCCGTCAACCGAACCGCCGGACTGCTGCTGGCCAAGGTCGCGGACCTGCTGGAGGATCCTGATACCGGCCCGGCGCTGACCCGGATACCAGTGCCCCCGGCCGGCGATGATCTCAGGGACCTGCTGGAACGGATCGACGCCGGGATGGTTCCGGCCGCGGCAGGCCATGATCACGACCGGGCCTGGCCGCCTGTGGCAGGCACGGCTGAGGCTGGCGATCCGCGGGCCGAGACGCCGGCGCTTGAGGCACCATTTGTGGAGCGGACGCGTATGGAAGGCATGCTCGCGGAGCTTTACGACGACTTCGGCGCGGCCTCGTTCACCGCGCAGTGGCAGTATGACCGGGACGGGTTGCTCGCCACCGCAACACGGCTGCTCGATGATCTGCGCCTGATCCGGCGGCTTCCCGGTGGCGCGCTGATACTGCCCGCGGCCGCGCGCTACCGCAATATCACCGCCGCGCTCCCGGACAGCGCCAAGCATGACGGGCAGGGCGCTTTTAACTTCACCAGCCTCTCAACGGAAGGACTTGCGTGACTGCCAGCCACCGCGAGGCAGCCGGCACCCGATTCAAACCGACCCGCGCCGGGATCATCAATTTGTGGGATTACTTCGACGAGGAATTCGCCTTCGCCGATGGTCGGCTCGCCCTGCGCGGCCACAACGGGTCAGGTAAGACCAAGGCCCTCGAGGTGCTCTTCCCGTTCGTCCTCGACGGCAGCTTGGACGCCCGCCGCCTCGACCCGTTCAGCGGCGAGAACCGCACCATGAAGGCGAACCTGCTCTACCGGGGCCAGGAGGCCGAGCATGGCTACGTCTGGATGGAGTTCGGGCGGTCCACTGAATTCGGGCGGCTTACTGAGACCGTCACCCTCATCGTCGGCCTGACGGCGCACAAGAACTGGGACCGGCCCCGCCCGTCGTTCTACATCACCGACCAGAGGATGGGCGTCGAGTTCGGCCTGCTGTCCGCCGACTCCCGCCCGTTGACCGCCAAGCAGCTCACCGCGGTCCTCGGTCGTGACGCGCACCACGGCGACCGGAAGGGCGCGTACCAGGAAGCCGTGGATGCGCGGCTGTTCGGCCTCGGCCGCCAGCGGTACACCCAGCTACTCGACCTGCTGATCGCCCTGCGCCGCCCGCTGCTGGCGAAAGATCTCGATCCGGGCAAGGTCTCGGACACCCTCACCGCGGGCCTGAGCCCGGTCGATGAAGACCTGGTCGAGCAGGCGGCGCGGGACTTCGAGAACCTGGCTGCCGTCCAGAAGCAGTACGACGACCTGGCCGCCGCGAACACCGCGGTCCAGGCTTTCCTCGTCCAGTACGTCGCCTATCTGCGTGCCCACACCCGGCATCAGCTCGATCAGGTCACCGCCCGGATGACGGCGGCCGCCGGGCATTTCGGCGCGATCACCGTGGCCGCGCGGGAGGTAACGCAGTCAGGGCAGGAGGAGCGGCGTGCGATAGACGCGGGGAAGCTGACCAAGACCAGCGTCGAGACGTTCGAGGCGCGCCTTTTCGCGCTCAAGAACCGGGATGCGTACAAAGACCACGAGAAACTGGCGATCAAGCGCGGCCAGCTGGAGAAGGAGCAACGAGACCTGGCGGTCGAGCAAGCCCGGCTGGCCAAGGCCCGGACCAATGTCCAGGACCTGGAGCACGAGGCCGTGGACATTGCCGACCGGCTGGCCGAGGTCGGCCGCGCCGTTGATCGTCACGCCCGGAGTCTGGTCGAGACCGCGGATCGGGCCGGCGTCACCCGTGACGGCGAGCCCGCCGATTCCGGCGAGGATCTCCGCGTCACCGCGAAGGCACGCGCCGCCGCGCGCCGGGATGACATCCGCGAGATCCGCGCGCAGATCGCGCTGGTCCGCGACGCGGAGCGGGACCGCGTAGGCACTGAGACCGCGCTCGGCACGGCGCAGCAACTGCTGGAGAAGCGCGAGCAGTCGTGCCGTGACGCCGATGAACAGCTGGACCGTGTGCGCGCGGCCGTCGCCGAGGATATGCGCTCCTGGGCGGGCCGGTGGAGCAGTGATGGACGCTACGCGGTCGTCACCGCCGACCAGGCCAACAGGCTCACCGGGGCACTGGACCAGATCAGCGAGCCAGACGCACCGACCCTCATCGAGATGTTCACCATGCTGACCCAGGAGCGCAAGACGGCCCTGATCACCACCGGCGAACAGCTCAAGAACCGTGACCAGGGCCTAACCGAGCAGGAGACGCAGCGGACCGGCGAGCGGGAAGCGATCGCGGCGGAGCGGGACGATGCGCCGCCGCGATCTGACCTGCGACCTGCGGACCGGACGGGACGCCCGGGTGCGCCCTTGTGGCAGCTCGTGTCCTTCGCCGACGATCTCGACGGCGATGCGGCGGCCGCGATTGAAGGCGCGCTTTATGGTGCTGGCCTGCTCACCGCGTGGATCCATCCCGATCCCACACTGACGGCGGCTGCGGTCGCCGAGGCCGAGGCCGACGGTTATCTCGTCGCCCTCCCGCCGGAGGCGCGACCGGTGGGCCGGACTCTCGCCGACGTACTGGTGCCCGAGCAGCAGGAGATAGTCGCCCCGGTCTTGGTGGCCGCAGTACTCGCCTCGATCGCAGTGGCCGACGAAGTGTCGGTCCGATCCGTCTGGCCGAGTTCAACTGTGCCTGCGGGGACTGCGCCTGCGGGGACTGCGCCTGCGGGGACTGCGCCTGCGGGGACTGTGCCTGCGGGGACTGTGCCTGCGAGGACTGTGCCTGCGAGGACTGTGCCTGCGAGGACTGTGCCTGCCAAAGCAGCCCCGGAGTTCATCGGCGCTACCAACCGAGCCAACCGGCGTCGCGCCCGCCTAGCTGAACTCGACATCGAGATCGCTGCCATCAGAGGCCAGCGAGATGAGCTCGCGGCCGAACTGGGCCGAACCGGCGACGCGCTCGCTGACCTCGGGCGTGCGCAGCGGGAGTTGCCCCGGACCGCGCCGGTCGCCGCGGCCCTCACGGAGGTTGCGAATGCGGCGGCGCGGCTGTCCGCGGCCCGGGAGCGGCTTAACGAGGCGAAGGCGGACCTCAACACGGCCATCGCGGAACTCGACGCGCGGGCCCGGCGCCTCCGACGTGCCGGAGCCGACCACGACATGCCAGTCGGTCCCGGCGAGGTTGATGCCGTGGAGCGTGCTGTGGTTGAGTTCGAGCGCGCCGCGGATGACCTGGTCCGTAACCGCCGCGATGCGGCCACCCTCAACGATGACCTGGCCAGGCGGCGCGCCCTTATAGACCGGCTGAGCACCGAGAACGATGAAGCTGCCGAAATCCTCGCCGACAACCAGGCGGCCCACGCCGCGAACGCGGAAAAGTTGAGCGTTGAAGAGCGGGTAACCGGGGCCGCGTACGAGCAGATCCGTGACGAGATCCTCGAAGCGCAGGAGCAGCTGGGCGCAGCCCGCGCGGAGCTACGAGCCGCTAACGAGAGGGAAGCCAAGGAGCACGACAAGCTCACGGGTGCCCAACGTGACCTTGACCATGGGCGCCGTGACCTGGTCGGCGCCGTGGCCGAGCTAACGGCGCAGGCGGCCGTTTTCGCACCCTATGCCAACGACGACCTGCGCCCTCTGCTCGAGGTGACCGAGACCGCGCCCTGGCCGGGCACCAGTCAATGGCCCGCTGCCGAGCAAGCTACTGCCGCGCTTGTCGATCGTCTGGCTAGCGAGGACGGACCGCCCGAGCCTCTCGACGCGATCAGCGCGGTACTCCCTAACGGTGTCGCCGCGATCCTGGACGCGTTCACCGCCGCGACCCGAGGCGGGCGCGCGGTCACTGACGGCGTCCTCAAGAGCGCTGTGGACCGGACGTGGAGTGCGTACCGGGAGTTCGAGAATGCCCTCAAGGCCGGGGAAGACGGGTACCAGGCCGACATGACCGGGGACGCGCCTTTCGTTGTCGACGTCGCGACCAACGAGGGGCGGGTGCCCGCTGCCGCCTTCGCCCGCAAGATCGCGGAGGACGTGGAGAACCAGGGCATATTGCTGGAAGAGCGCGAGCGTACCGTACTGGAGGATTCGCTGCTGACGGCCTTGGCCCAGCAGATCCATTCCCGCGTGCTCGCCGCCAAGGATCTCGTCAACCAGATGGACGCGGACACCAAGTCCAAGCCGATGTCCTCCGGTATGGCGATCGGAATCGGCTGGGTCCGCTCCGACAAGCTCACCGAGCAGCAGGCCACGGTGTCGCGGCTGCTCGACCGGGACGCCGCGAACCTGGGTCCGGACGGGCTGGCCGAGCTGCGCGGCCTGCTCCGGGCGATGATCCATGAGCACCGCGCGAGCAATCCGCGGGACACTTACCGGGAAGTGCTCGGATCGGTGCTCGACTACCGGTCGTGGCACACCTTCGAGCTGCGGATGCTACGGCCCGGCGGGCCTCCGGAACGGCTGACAAGGAAGAAGCACTCCGAGATGTCGGGCGGGGAGAAGTCCGCCGCGATCCACATGCCGCTGTTCGCCGCGGCCAATGCGTTGTATTCGTCTTCGAAGGCGACCTGCCCGCGCATGGTGGCCCTGGACGAGGCGTTCGCGGGAATCGATGACAAGTTCAAGCCCGAGTTGCTGGGCCTGACCGTCCGGTTCGACCTCGACCTTTTCATGACCGGGCACGACCTGTGGGTCACCTACCCGACCGTGCCGACCATCGCCCACTACGACATGCAGCACGATAAGGCCGCCCACGCGCTTTCGACCCTGCTGGCCCTGTGGGACGGCGAGCAGCTCGTCGACGCCGATGCGGGATACGCAGGCAACGAGGATCTCGCCGCTGAACTGCTCGGCTTCCGCCCGACCCGGCACGTCCCCGCCGATGTCGGCGAGGTGCTGGCGATGAACGTCGACGGCGACGATGACGACGAGGCCGACGAGGACGCGGAATGAGCGAGCCGGAGTGGCGCGGTGCCGCCTGGAGTGAGGAGCGAGGAACGAGCGACGAGGGAAGGCGGCGCCTTAAGGCGCCCCGGAGGCGAGCGGGAGACACAGCATGAGCGGCGGCGCGCCGGGCGCGGACCGGTACCGCGGACCGGAATACGGGCGACTGCTGGCCGCCGCCCGCAAGTCCCTGGAGCGGACCGGCGGCGCGTTGAACGGCCGGATCAGCGTCGCGGATCCAGATGACGCCGAGCGGAAGGCGATCATCGGCATCACGGGCGTCCACCAGCCTGCCGGGATCAAGCGCCTGACCATGCCCCTGGCGGACCTCGATGCCGCGGTGCGCCGTGCGACCGGCCTCGGCCTGGAAGACACCCTCGCCGTCCTCGGCGGCCCGCTGCACAACCGGCCCGCCGAGGCTGCTTCGCTGGCCACTGCCCGCGCCGCGTTGATCGCGGCCGCCGAGGCCAGCCCGTTGAACGAGTCCTGCCACTGGTACTGGAGGTGGCTCGCTGATCTGCGCCGGGACGGCACACTCACGCGGCTGGCCAATCAGGGCGACGCGGCGGTACTTGGCCAGGCGATCCGCGTTCTTGAGTACCTCGAAGCCCGGTCGGCCAGCGCCGCGCCGATCGCCCTGCCCGCGCTTGCCGCTCAGATCACGGGCGACACGAAGGCGCTGAATCATGGCACGACCCTGGCTACGCTGATCCTGCGCGCCCTGGCCCTTCGGGCGGGCGTTAGTCGGTCGGCTTCCGCCGCGGAGCGCCGGGAGCTGTGGGATCTTTCCGGCGTCATGGTCGACGATTTGGCCAGCCGGGTGCTCGTCCTCAACGTCACCGCGGAGGGATCTGGCCTGGCTGAGTGGCTGGCCGACGCGGCCCGCTACGGCACCCCGTTCCAGGTGACGCTGCATCAGCTCGTCACCCACCCGATCCGGCTTCGTCTTCCCCGGATATTCGTCTGCGAGAATCCTGCCGTCCTCAGACGCGCCTGCGAGGAACTCGGCCCTGCATGCCCACCGTTCATGTGCACTGAAGGCCAGCCATCCACCGCCTTCCACCGGCTGGCCCGGATTGCCACGGAGGCGGGCGGTAAGCTCTGGTACCACGGCGACTTCGACTGGCCAGGCGTCGCCATCGCGGCGGATATGATCGACCGCCACGGCGCCCGGGTCTGGCAGATGAATGCCAGCGACTACCTGGCAGGGGTCAAAACTGACGGCCCCTGCGTCGCGCTCAACGGCGATCCCGTGGCGACGCCATGGGACCCCGAGCTGCGCGAGACAATGCGCGGGACCGGGCGAGCCGTCTACGAGGAGACTGTCACTGATCAGCTCCTCAGGGACCTCACCGACGAGCGGTTTAGGGACAGGGATGAACGCCACCGGTGATGCGGCACGGATTGTCCGGTTCTGGCACGCGGTCGAGATGTTCAGCCCGCAGAAGCTGCCTGACCCTGACGTACGTGTACACGTGGCGGACGTGCACCCGGGTGAGCCGATGCCGTGGGAGCCAGGTTCGCGGCTGAACTCGCAGTCGATCCGGCCCAACCAGCCGGGTGAGCAATTCGACCTCGATGACACAGTTGTTCTCGTGCGGCGATGCTCTCCGCCTGACGATGTGGTCATAGCGGAACGCAAGGGCTGGGGGCACCCTGACACGCTGGCCGACCACCTGGCCGAGCGGTTGTCCCGCGCCTACAGCAGGTACACGCTAAGCGAGTTTGGGGCAGTGCTGCATCACAACTTTGACAAGCTCGCCCTGCTGGGTGGCTCATGCGAAGTTCGGTACGGCCGTGGCCTGATGACCAGCCCCGTGCGGGTCTTGGTGAATGGCCGTGCGGCGCGATCGTGCGGTGGCTCCAACGTTCCCGTCGAGGATTTGATTAATCATGAGGTGAGATCGTTTATTCGTCATCGCCTGCCAGGTCGTGACTCGGGACTGCAAGCATACGAACAAAGAGGCTGCCGCTGTGCATGATGCTCGCACGCTTTTGGACCTGGGCGAGGAGGCCGTCCGCCGCTTGGCGCGACGGGGCTTCACTCTCGATCTCGCCTTGATCGAGGAGCTCTTCACGCGCCGGAACTCTTTGATCAAGAGAGCTGACGATTTGCGGGCCGAATCCAAGCAACTCGCGCAAGAGGTCGCCGGCGTTGCCAAAGCGGGGGGTGACGCATCGAAGCTAAAGCAAAGAGCCCGTGAGCTGAAAGAACTGGTGCGGGCCACCGAGCTGGAGCAGGAAAAGGTCGATGCCGAGTTGCATGAGTTGCTGCTTGGCATCCCGAACTTTCCGGCCGATGACGCTCCGGATGGCGACAGCGAGGAGTTTGCGGTAGAGGTCCGCAAACACGGCACCCCGCCGGCCTTCTCGTTCGATCCCAAAGATCACGTCGACTTGGGCGAGGCGATGGGAATCCTCGACTTCCGACGAGCGACGAAGCTTACGGGCCCCCGGTTCAGCGTTGCGCGGGGCGCGGGTGCGGGGCTGGAGCGAGCGCTAGCGACGTTCTTCCTTGCACTACACACCAGCCGCCATGACTATACGGAGTTCTCCGTACCGCACTTGGTGACCCGGCAGACGATGACCGGTACGGGCCAGTTGCCGAAGTTCGAGGAGGACCTGTTCAAGTCGGGAGTCGGGGACCGCGACCTGTTCCTGATCCCTACTGCGGAGGTGCCGCTGACCAACCTCCACGCCGATGAGATCCTGCCTGCCGAGGATCTGCCATATGCCTATACGGCGTGGACTCCCTGCTACCGCTCGGAGGCAGGATCTTACGGGCGTGACACGCGTGGGATCTTGCGACTCCACCAGTTCAGCAAGGTTGAACTGGTCCGCATCGCCCGCGCCGAGGACTCCCGCAACGAGCTGGAAACAATGCTTTCGCATGCTGAGGCGTGCTTGAAGGAGCTGGATTTGGCCTACCGAGTGGTTAAGCTCGCTGCGGGCGATCTCGGGTTCAGCGCCGCTTTCACTTACGATATCGAGGTGTGGTTGCCCAGCCAGAGCACGTACCGCGAGATCAGCTCCTGCTCTGATTGCGGTACGTTCCAAGCGCGGCGTGCGGCCATCCGCACCCGCGCAAAAGACGGTCGGCGCGGGTTCGCCGCCACTCTGAACGGGTCAGGGCTCCCGATCGGCCGAACGATGGCCGCGCTGCTGGAGCAGCACCAGCAGCAGGACGGGTCGGTGACCATCCCGCAGGCGCTGGTTCCCTATGCTGGCTTCCGCCGCATCGCCGCCGACGGCACAACCCACTCCTGACCCGGTGTTGGTGGGCGTCTGCGACTTCCCGGGAGCTTACCCGTTCCCGCCCATCGGCTACGGCGGGATCGAGCGATGGCTCTGGGCGGTAGCGATTGGAGCACGGAAGGCTGGGGCCGAGGTTCATCTGCTTGGCCCTCAGTGGCGAGCGGAATTAGCTGCCGACTGGACAATCCGGCCAACCCGGTTGGAAGATCTGACCCCAGGCAAACGACAGGCCCGGGAACTCCGGGCTGCCGGCTACGACCTCTTGGCAGTCGGTCACGAGTATCCGTCTCTGCCTGCGTGGCGAACAATGTGGGAGACGCTCGGGACAGAGGTGGCTGCTTTCCAGCACTGGCCGTACTTCCAGCACTGTCCAGACGCTTTCGATGGTCAGCGGTCGCGGCTCTACTGCTACAGCGAAGAGATGTGCGGCCGCTACGCCGTACACCGGCCGATTCCAGAATTAGCCCTTCACCTCGGACTAGGGGAGAATGAGCTGCCCGCAACTGAAGGCACCGACCTTCTGTGGATCGGTCGAATCGACGCACAGAAAGCCCCGCATCTGGCGATCCGCGCCGCGCAGGTTCTCCGGCGGAGGCTGACGATTGCGGGCCCGGTGTTCGATCCAAGCTACGTAGCGGAACACCGCGAACTATTTCAGTCCGAGTACGTGACCCTGGCAGGAGAAGTCGCCGGGAAGGCCAAGATGCATTTCCTGGCCGATGCAAACGTAGTCGCGTACACCTGCGCCCGCGGATACATCGAGGCCGGCGCAGCCACATTCGGTGAGGCCCTGCGGGCGGGCAGCCCAGTAGCGGCGCTGGCGTGGCGGCACGGTACGTGCGCTCAGGCGGCACTGTGCGCGAACACCGGCAGCATCGCCTTGGTGAATCCGGAAGCCCCGGATGGCGCGGCTGCGAAAGCCCTGGCCAACTCTATCGAACAGGCGACGCTACTTCCAGCCAGGCATGTGCAGGAAATTGGCTTGGCGCGCTTCGACCCGGTCCGGCATTTCCGTGCGCTGTCTGGCAACTCGTGTTGAGCGATCAGGCAGCGGAGCTGCTAACAGCGCTCCGCGGCACCTTGCCAAAGTGGGACTGCGTAGTTGACGGTGAGCGTGTCGCATTCAGCCAGACAATCAGGGCGCCATACCGCCCCCGGAAAAGGATGCCGGCTTGGCCGCAGCTTCTGGGTGACCTGAGTGCTGGATGCTCAGAACGAGGTATCGTTAGTAGCGAGCCGCTGCCTCTGCGCGGAATGGGCGATGCAGATTTTACTTTTTCAGCCGTGCAGGCCCTGGAGCCCTACCTGAAACACCGGCAACAACACATCCACGGAGTCGGTTACATCCCGCAACCGGTCGTCCGCTTCACCGGTGAGAGGAATCAGCGAGGTACGTTGCAGCCAGGCTTCTTGACATCGTTCATCAATGTGTCGGTAGTGCAGCCGATTTCCACGATCCCGGAGCACGCAGCCCTTATCGATGCCTGGCTGAGCGTATTGTCCCGGATTGGACTCCATTCGCAGCACATCACTATCGCCGGAATGCTCTCAGTCTGGAGGCGGCGAGAGGTTGCGGGCATCACCCTGTGGTTCCGGCACGGCGATTTGACTTTAGGTGACGCCGTCCTGCTGTGGAATACGACAGACCCGCGGTTCCTAGCAACTGATATAGGATCCGGGCTAGAGAGGCTGCGCTGGGCTGTGGCGAGCCGCCCCTGGCCAGAGACCGTTTACGACAGGCTGGCTGCTGTGGCAGACACCGAGACGCTAGACGCCTTGCGCACCGCGACGTTAGTTGCAGGATCGGGCGTACGCCCGGCACCACGGGGACCAGGTAACGCTGTGCGTCGCCTCATGCGGAGGGAGCAGGACCGCCTGAGTGGCCTCGGCTTCAGTCGAGTCGTGCGGTGGGCCCATGAGTACTGGAGCCTCGTCAAGCCATTGCAAGTCCCCTGGCCTGAGGTCTGTCGCATCCTCGAAACCGAGGTCTTCGAAAACCGCTGACACACGCCAATCATGGGCTGGACTTGCCCCTTGTGGAGGCGAGTGCCCGCCTAAGTCGACTCCGCCGCCGTCACGCCCGGAGCACACTGTCGACATGCGCGCGTACGTCGGGGTGACTGACAGCGGGTGCCCTAATCGCGTTGCCTGATCCACACCGAGACATGAGCTGGTTCCAGGGCCTGGTGCACGACACCCAGCAGGTCCGCGCGGACAGCATCGAGATCCACCGCGTCCTTCAGCCGGGCCGCGAACGCGGCCACTGTCTTGTCCGAGTCGTAGCGTGCCCGGTTGAACCGCCGGTCCACCGCCCGTTGCACCCGCAGCCGCAGCGGGCTGAACAACGCCGCCGCCGCCAGGGTCGACGCGGCCACCGCCACCGGCGAGGAAAACGACAGCACCTGCGTGGCTAGCAGCACCAGCACGGCGTACACCCCGACCAGCAGCCCGGCCACGATCGCGTAGGCGAGGGTCCGGCTGATGATCCGGTCGATGTCATACAGCCGGTACTTCAGGATCGCGACGCCGATGCTGACCGGCAGGGCGGCTATCCCGACCAAGGGGAGGCTACTGCCGAGCAGGACCGCCAAGACCGGCGAGATAACAGCGATCGCGGCGCCGGACGCGAGCCACTTCAGCTGCTGGCGGCGTTCTCCCGCCGCCCGCCGCCAGCTGAGCACCTGGTGGGCCACGAACGACAGCCCGATCACAACGATCGAGACAATGGCGGGAACGACGAGCCATTCAGGCGGATTACCAAGCGACCCGGCCAGGTGACCGCCGTTCGTGAGGTTGCCGGACGTGTCGAGGCGGATGTCGTGACCGGCGACCGCGGCCAGCGAAGGGGCGAAGGCGACAATCGTCAGGTAGGCAACGAGCCCGGCGTAAGCCCAGAGAACCCAGCGCCAGCGCCGCGACGCGGGAACAACACGATGACCAGGGGAAACAATGCGAACGACGGTGCCAGCAACGGAGCGAGGATCACAGCTACCGGAGCGAACGGCAGCCCGCGGTGGCCGAGGCCGTAGGCGAGCACCGCGTAGAAACCGGCGCCGCCGCCGAGCGTGTACAGCATGGTGAAAATGAGCAGGATCCAGCCGATGGGATTGCGGGGCTGCCGCCGCGCGACAATGACACCCACACCGGTGAAGATCAAGACGATAGCGATTCCTGACCCGAAGTGGTGGATCGACAGCCGCGGGTCGACGAGGTCCTTCAGCGCCGCGGTAGCGACCGCCAGCACCAGCACCAAGACACCGAGCACCGTCGCGGTGGCGGGTGACACCAGCTGGAAGCGGCGGGCCGGGGCGTCCGTCGCCACCGGCGTCCGCGCGGCCTTTGGCTGCACCTCTCCCACGGAACGTCACGCTACGCCCGGGACCGTTCCGAGAACGTTACGGCGGTATCGGAACCCCCAGCCAGATCCAGGTCACCAACTGCGGCTGTGCTACTAATGGCCCGCTGGAGTCTGGACCGGACGTCACTCGACCAGCAGATAACTTGATTTATCCCACCCTTCCACGCGTCGGCGGAGCCGATCCAGCCCGCGCTCCACGGCATCGGCGCAACACAGCGGCGACCCCCACTGGCCGCTGATGGTTTCCACCAGCAGCAGCCCCCGGCCGCTTTCCTCGTCGCCGCTGACGTCGATGCGCACCGGCGGCTGCGGGCAACCGTCCCAGACCACGATCAGCACACGCGCCTTGTCAGACAGCAGCCACAGCCGCACCGGAAGGCCCCGCGCTACGGACCGGGACGCGGCGACGGCGTTGGTGACCAACTCCCGAGACCAGGATCTCGACGTCGTCGCCCAACCCCTTCAGTACTGGTGAAGTCGCGTAACCGATCAGTGCGTATACGCCGGTGGCCTTGCCGTTTGGGTCACTGTGCGTGGTCGCCGGGCGCGTATTGGTTCCAGGTCTTGGCGGCTTCGGCGGCGATGCGGGTGGTGGTGTGGTCGTGGTAGCCGAGGGATTGGGCGATGACGGGGGCGGGGGCCTGGAGCACGAGCTGGTGCAGGGCCGATAGTCGTGCCGGTCCGGTGAGGAAGCCGAGGGCGCGGAGGTGAGCGAGCATGGTGCCGGCGGCGAGCGGCTGCCCGGCGCTTTGGCCGGGGAACAGCCAGCGGGTCCGGGTGCTGGCGGTGGTGGTGCCGGGCTGGTTGCCGGCCAGTTCGAGGAGCAGGGCGGCGAACGGCTCGGGCACGGGCGCTGGCGGGTCGCCGAGGCGGATGAGCACCTCGCTGTCCTGCTGGATGACGTCGTCGGTGGTGAGCCGGATCAGGCGGCTGACGGGCTGGGCGTACAGGAGCATCAGGCATGCCGCGACCCTGGTGCGCAGTGGCATGCGGTCGTCGGTGACCGCCCGGCGGATCAGGTCCAGGCGCTGGCGCTGGGAGACCGGGTCACCTTTGAGGACCTGCTGGAGGGGGATGTCCAGGCGTGGCATGTGCTGGTTGGTCATCGCCCAGCCCAGGAAGCCGCGGACGGTGCGCCTGTGGTGTTCGGCGTGGGTGGCATGCCATGCGTCAACATCAGCCTGGCTGCAGGTTCCGAGCGTAAGCCCTTTGCCGTCAGCCCAGGTAAGGAAGGCGCTGGCGGCGGTGAACTGCACGCAGGCGAACCGGCAGGAAGCCTGGGTGAGCGGGCGGCGGGCGGCTCGTGCCCGCAGCCGCGGGAGCAGGTCCCAGGTGGCGAACTGGCGCAGGAGCCTTTCGCGGGGGCCGGTGCCGGATCCGGCTAGCCGGAGGGTCAGCCAGGTCTCGAAGTGCAGGAGCTGCTTGTCGATGGTGGGCAGGGCGCCGCTGGCCGTGAGGTGGTCACGCAGGTGCGCGACGGTCCGCCAGTTCGGCAGCTGGGCAAGCGCCTGGTGGGTGAGGGGGATCTGGCCGGTGGCCAGGCCGGTGAGCAGGGCCTGGACTTGCGGGCTGGCCAGCCACACGAGGCCGGCGCGGGGGCTGGGCATCGCGGTGAGATGGGTGGCCAGCGGCGTGAGCGCCTCGCTGATGGTGCCGGAGCCGTCGTCGAGCAGCACGCGCAGCTTGTCTGAGAGGGTGCACCGGGAGCACAGCCGCCCGGCGTGCAGGCGGCCCTCGGAACCGCACCGGTCGCAGGAGAAATCGCGGGTGATGCCGGCGCAGTCCCGGCAGGCCGGCGTGCCGTCCGCGCGGCGGCCGGGCAGCAGCCGCTCGGCCCCGCACCCGGTGCAGCGCCCGCGGATCCGCAGTCCCCGCTCGACGCAGGTCCGGCAGACCGGCCCCTCTGGCCAGTTCGCCGATACCGGCGCCCGCCTGCCGCAGCGGGCGCAGACCCGCATCCGCCACCGCTCGTGCTGCTCTGGCGTGGGTTTCGGGGAGTTCACTCCGGCCCTGGCCGGATCTGCGCCCGCCTGGGCCGGATGGCAGCAGCGCGCTCCACGGCACTTGGGCCACCGGTTGTGCCGGTCTTGCGCAGGTCGATGTTCTCGGCCTTCGTGACGATCAGGTCAGCCGGGGTGACATCAAGGATGTCGCACAGCGCGGCCAGCACCGGAAGCGACAGCCGTTCCGGGGTGCCGGTGACAAGCCGGTGGACCTGCGAGACCGACAGCTTTATCCCGCGCCCGGCCAGCAGCGGCACCAGCTCACCGGTGGTGAACATGCCCCGCCCGGCCATCAGCTCCCGCAGCCGCCACCGGTAGCTGACCTGGCGCCTGGCCGTCACCGCGTGCTCCCGGTACCCGGCAGCGCCGCGCCGATGGTCTGGTCCAGCGCCCGCCGCAGCGTGCGGGTACGGAAGTCCGAGGACACGCAGGTATACAGGGCAGTGGTGCTGGCCGACTCGTGCCCGGCCTGGCACTGGACAAAAAACGCATCCCAGCCATCCTCGATCAGGTGCGTCACATACGAGCGGCGCAGGCTGTGGAAGTCGACCCCCTCGTCCATGCCCAGCTCCCGCCGGTAGGCGCACAACCGGGAGTCCAGCCGCTGCAAGCCGACCCGGGAGCCGCGCTCGGATGGCCACAGCGCTGGATTTCCCTCAGCTGCCAGCAGCGGCCGGACCTCGCAGACCCACTGCTCGATGATTCCGGCCGACCACGGCCAGACCGCCAGCACGCTGCGCCGCTTCGGCGCCGACCCCTTCATCGCCTTGCCGTACCGGACATCCAGCACGCCGTACTCACCGAACTCCGGGCCCTGCGGGTTGGCGCTGAAGTCAGCTACGTCCAGCATCCGGGTCTCGTTGCGGCGCAGCCCGAACGCGTACGCCGTCTTGAACAAGGCCGCGTCGCGGAACGCCGGCAGCCACCCTTTCCGGCCCCGGCCCCGGATCACGCCCACCTGCTCGTCGGCATAGTCGAAGAACGCCTGCAGCTCGCCAGGGGTGAAGGCCCGCTTGGCGGGCTCACCCTCATACTCCTGGACATGCACCGCAGTGTTCCACTCGTGCACGATCTGGACCGGGTGGTGCCGAACCGCGCCTGGCATTCCCCGGCCCACCCATAGGCCGGATCGGTGACGAAGGCGCAGAACAAGCGGAGCGCCTCCTGGTAGGACCGCAGGGTCGAGCGCGCGTTTCCGCGGACCGCCCGGATGTCGGTGAACCACTCATCCGCCAGCTGCGCCGACCACTCCCAGGGGGCGGCACCGCAGTGCCGGGTGAAGTCCCGCACCCGGTTCTCCCGGCCCTCGACCGTGGAGAACGCCAGGTTGCGGGCCAGCTGCTGGTTACGCCACCCGGTCAGCATCGCCTCGAGCACCTGCTCGCCGGGCCGCAGCAGCGGAACCCCGGCCGCCAGCCACAGCCGGGCGCTCCCCGGAACAAGATCCTCAGCGCGCACCTGCCCCGCCCTCCTGAAGCACCGTGCCGTCCGCGGCCACGACACGGACCCCCGCCGGATACGCCGGCGGTGCGGGCACGATCACCACGCCGCCGACCGTCCCGTTCGCGTGCAGCACAGCCCCGGCGACCAGCGTGATGTTCACATGGTCGAACCCGCCCAGGACCAGCCGCAGGCTGACCGGGCAGCCTGCGGCCAGGCTCGCCGCGATCTTCAGGACCGACAGCTCGCTGCCCGAGCACGCCAGCTCGCCCCGCTCCAGGCCCTCGACGGCGCCCCGCCAGTCGATAACGGCAGCCAGCTGATCGCCGGCCAGTTCCGGGCCGGACTGCTCGCGCACGAACCGGCCGGTGAAGTCCTCACGGCCGGCCCAGTAGCCGTGGCGCAGCACAAGCTCAACCGCGGCCTCCTCGACGAACAGGCCGCGCGCCCCGGCCCGCAGCATCGCTGTCAGCCGCTCCGGCGCCGCCGGCGCCATCCCATCACGCCTCATGCCGATCACTCCCCGTACGTCGCATCAGATGCGAAATCTTCGCATCTGATGCGACGTCCCGGAGGGCATACAGCTCAAGAGGGCAAAACCGGCCGATTTGCCCCACGCACACCAAGTCACCCGTTAGCCTCGCCTGACACACTCGGCTGCTGAGCAGGCAGGTCACACCGCGTCTCGGTGCCAGGTAAGCGCCACACACGCACACGGTCGCGTATTCGCATCAAATGCAATTTGCGGCGGACGCACGGAACGGCCCTGGGCAGCGCGCCGAGTTCGAGGAAGCTCCGCAGCGGCCACTGGCCCGCCACGCCCGGCCCGGGCGGCGGAGCGACAAAGATGGTGAGCACGTTAAGAATGGTCAGTGCCAGCAACGCCGTGGGGCCGGTGGAAATCGACCAGAGCAACGGCGGGGCGTCCCAGGGTGATGGGGCACTGCTCACCATCGGTGGAAGTACTGCGACAGAGGGCTGGGCGCCACCGCCCCCCAGCGAAATCGTCTACTACCTCGGTGGCCATCGCTCGCAACTGGTCACGGACGTCGGTGTCGACGATGAGGCGAGCGCGGCCTCGCCAGCCACCTTCACCGTCTATGCGGACAACACGGCCATGGCCGCCAGCGGCCTCGTCGCTTCCGGCGACGCACCGAATTCCTGGATGCCGTCCGCACACCGCAACCGCTCAAAACGGCGGTGAATGGGTGTGCGACAGATTTGCCGGTAGCGTGTGGCACGCCATTACGTCCCTGTTCTGGCCCGGAGGCGCGGATGGGGCTCTTCGACCGCACGGCCAGCAAGCTGTCGGCCAGCACCAGGCTGCTGCTGACCGCTGATCCCGGGGACGCGCTCCTCGACGCGGCGCGGCTGTATGACCCTGAGGTGCGTCGCTGGCCCGGCCGGCTGATCTTCCGCAACGGGGTGCTGCTGTTCGGGCCGGTGGCGGTGACGCCCAAGCTTGAGCAGCAGGCCGGGCTCCCGGCCGGGATGGCGGTGGCCTGGTACACGCGCGCGGCCTTGCAGCCGCACCGCGAAGAACGCAGCCACGAGGCCAAGCAGGACGACGGCGACAAACTGGTGCGCGGCCTGGCCGACCGGCTGGGCGGGACCGTCCAGTACGCCGGGCCGCCGCCTAACCTGGCGCTGGTCACGTCGGTGTACAGCGAGCGGGCCCTGGCCCCGGACCGGGTGATCGAGGTGCTGCGGCCTTACGGCGGGAACTTCCGGGTCGAGGACGAGGAGGAGGACTCCTACAGCCTCAGCGGCAAGGGGACGTACTTCTATGTCGCTTACTGGTCTCCGCGGCTGTACCGGGAGAGGGACGCGCCGCCCGCGGTCGGCGCGATGCGCTCCGGCCCGCTGCATCACTGGGACCTGCACACCGGCACCAGCCCCGGGCACGTCGCGCGCGAGCTTTGCCTGAAGGTCGGCGAGGCGACGCTCGCGCTCGCCCGCGAGTCGGCCGGGGCCGCAATCGATATGCTCGGGTTCCCCATCAGCAGCGCGGATGACCTGCTCCCACGCTGACACCTGGCCGCCACATCGTGGGCTCGCTGGCCGCAGCCCGCGTGTGCAGCGCGCCAGCCACCGGAAAGGCCCAGGCGTGCCCGATGGAAACTGGCAACCCGGCGCGATCAGGCGCGGAGCGGTATGACCAGGATCGGCGTGGTGGTTGGTTTCGCTGTTCCGCCAGCGGGCTCGACCGTGAGGCCGAGCTCGTCGCCAGGGGACAGCCCGGTGGCGAGCAGTGGCCGCGTCCGGCCGCCGCGCGGGGCAGGCAGCAGGCCGGCCGGGCGGGTCCGCCGAGGATTGATCAGCCATGCCTCGTAGACCTTGGTGGCGGGCAGCGGCCGCAGCCCGGCGGTGGTCACGATGAGTTCGCGTTCGGCCCGGGACACGATGACAGTCGCGGTGCCGCCAGCCGATGCTGACCGCGTCAGAATACGGGCGTCCGGAGCGGCGAGCACCTCGGCGATCGCGTGATTCTCCGCCTGGGCAACGTCGAGCCGGTGCTGGACGCCGGCGAGCATGACGGCAAGCGCGGCTGCAGCGGCCACGCCCACCCCGGCAACGGCCAGCGCGAGCCGCGGAAGCCACAGTGACCGGTGCCCCGGCCACCACCCCCAAAGCGGCCCACGCCCCGGCTGGGTGTCGATCGCAGGTGGCTGCTGGCGGGTCCGTCCCACGGCGGCGAGCACCCTGTCGCGCAAGGCGGGCGGCGGCGGCAGCGCGGCGGCCATCGCCAGCATGGTCGTCACTTCCCGGAGCCCGCGCACCTCACTGGCACAGGTCTTGCAACGGCTCAGATGGCGCTCGAACCTTTCCCGCTCGGTAGTGCTGTCCAGCGCGTCAAGGACGTAGACGCCGCTGAGGGTGTGCAGATCGTGGCGCAGCAGCTTCATCCGCTCACCCCCAGGCAATCCCGCATCCGGATCAGCCCATCCCGTATACGGGTCTTAATGGTGCTCACCGCGCTGCCGAGCAGCCCGGCAACCTGCCGGTAGCTGTACCCGCCGTAGTAGGCCAGGGTGATGGACTCATGTTGCAGCTCGGTCAGCCCATCCAGGCAGCGCCGCACTCGCTCACGGTCGAGGCTTGCCTCCACCGCCTCGGCCACCTCATCACCGGCCGGCGGCGGCTCCGCGGCCTTCTGATCGCGCGCTGCCGTGGCCGTCACCGACCGGACCCGGTCGATGGCACGACGGTGTGCGATGGTCATCACCCAGGTCGCCGCGCTTCCTTTGGCCGGGTCGAAGCGCGACGCGGTGCGCCACACCTCGAGTAGCACCTCCTGGGCGACCTCCTCCGATTGTGCCGGGTCACGGACCACCTTGCGGATCATCCCGTAGGCCGCGCTGGCCAGCCGATCGTAGACCGCCTCGAATGCGGCCTCATCACCGCGCGCCACCAGGGCAAGCAGCCCATCCAGACCTTGTTCTCCCCGGTCCCTCGCAGCAGGTTCAGGCGCGGCCGGGTGGATGTCGCGAGGATCCATGACCACCATTCGAAGTCGAAGACCAAACGGATGGCCCGCCGGCTCGCCCAGCAAGACAAAAGTCGTGTGCCAGCAACGCCACGCGTCCGGCGAACAGTAACGCTTTGGTAACGATCAGCGCCCGGAGGCGTCCGCCCGCCCATCGGTCCCGAAGCCCAGACGAGGCCGGGCCCCCGGCCGGGACAGTAGCGCGGGAACTTCCTGTCCGCGCACCGAGGCGCTGTGGCGCCCCGCCGACCGGCCGCTCCGGAAAGGATACGCATGTCTACCGAACATGGCGCTGGTGAGTCACCGGGCCTTGAGCAATGGACGTGTTTCGCCGGCACCAGCCATGCCAGGCTCCGAGATCCCGGCCTGGCGGTCAGGCTCGTGCGCGGGATCGGCTGAAGCGTGCCGTACAGCGGGTTCGACAACCCGTCCTGATCCGCCTCCCGCGGACAGGCCGGCGCTAGCGCGAGGCGGGGACCTGCTAGCGCCGGCCTGATCAGGCCCAGTCCAGCCTGCATCAAAGCCATCGAACATG
>WNFF01000442.1_pt1 | contig 30786 bp, 21 predicted proteins | sample 5400441 | NCBI WGS metagenome assembly WNFF01 (sample SAMN13153345, study PRJNA577476) | soil metagenome | isolation source: 120 cm saprolite under Douglas fir tree site 2 hole 3 replicate 1 | place: USA:California | collected 2015-04-18
CCAAACCGATCGTGGTAATTTGCATCCGGACGGCTCCCCTCAATGTGATTCGTCTGCGACGATCACTCTATGGCACTTCGATGCCGGGAGCGGGCGCCGTCCACCACATCAATAAGCGTAGCGCATTGCGCCATTCCGGTGCGAAAGCCGCGTGACGCTGCCAACGTTGGAGCGGCGCAATGCGCTGCGCTTATTGCGCCCTACCGCCGTGACGCTCCTTCCGGCGCACCGGCAATCGGTGTAGTTTGCTTAAATTGAGAACAGCAGGTGTCAGGGGAGGATCGCATGGCAACATGTCGACGCCGTTGACGATGACGATTGCCATCATCACGATCGCGCTGTCCGCTGGTCACGCCGACGCCCAGAGTGTCGCCAGGATCGAGCTGCAACCGATCCAAACCGTCACGCTCAAAACCCAGCAAATACTGACCGGCGATACAAAGGGCGCGCCGGCAACGCTGGCTGGCGAGTTGCGCATTCCGAAGCCCGGCTCGGAGCGGCTGCCCGCGGTCGTTCTCATCCACGGCTCCGGTGGGGTCGGCGGCAATGTCGATTCCTGGGCCAAAGAGATAAATTCGCTCGGCGTCGCCGCCTTCATTCTCGATACATTTTCCGGACGCGGCATCGTCAGTACGGTCAGCGACCAGTCGCAGCTCGATTCGCTCGCAATGGTGATCGACGCCTACCGGGCGCTGTCACTGCTCGCTCAGCATCCGCGCATTGATCCCGCGCGCATCGCCGTCATGGGGTTCTCGAAAGGCGCGGTCCCGGCCGTCTATTCGAGCAATGAGCGCTTCCGCAAGCTCTACGATCCAGCCACGGTGGGGTTTGCGGCGCACATTGGGCTCTATACGCCGTGCAACGTGCAATATCGCGACGATGACAAGGTGACTTCGGCGCCGATCCGCCTATTCCACGGTATTGCCGACGACTATGTCCCGATCGCGCCATGCCGCGGCTATGTCGAGCGCCTCAAACGCGCGGGCGCCAACGTGGCGCTCACCGAATATCCCGATGCGTTTCACGCCTACGACAGTACGGCAGTCTCGCCGCCAATTGCGCTTCCCCAGGCGCAAACGACCCGCAACTGCGCGCTGCGGGAGGGCGACCATGGCGAAGTGCTTAACGCCAAGACGGGCGCGATCTACACGCTCGCCGATTCATGCGTCGAGCACGGCCCGCATGTCGGCTTCAATCAAGCTGCCTACCAGGCAACCGTGAAAGCGGTACGAGAATTCCTGGCGGCGACGTTCAAGTTGAGCAGCTGAAGCTCCGTCGCATCGTCCTGCGGAGGCCACTGCTTGAGCGCGTTCCGGTCATATCGAACGATTTACTCGGAGTCATGGCCGGGCTTGTCCCGGCCATCCACGTCTTTCTAGCTGAAAACTCGCAGGAAAGACGTGGATGCCCGCGACAAGCGCGGGCATGACGCGGAGAGGTGATTCTATCTCATCGGAACGCGCTCTGGAGCATTTTTCGATCACGTGGACCTTGCTGTCATCGGGCGGATGTCTCTCCGCGCTCGTGACGGGAACATGCTCCAACATTCGGGAACGGAACGTTCCCGCGTTGGGTTGCGTTTTCTTCACGAGACAGCCGGATCCCTGGCGCCAAGCTAACCGTAGGGGTTACTGCCGACCGAGCAGGAGGCGGCGCAGCTTTTTCGAAAGTGCGCTCCGACCTGCAACGCGGGCGGGTGGCAGCGGCTGATCCGCGGCCGGCGTTAATCCGCGGGTGGTTGACGTCGACCGCCCACAGGCCGCTCACCAAAAAGCAGGACACAAGAGGAGCACGACTATGAGTATCTTCGGCAACATCATGTCTGCAATTTTCAAATCCGCGCGTCCCGCGGCTACAACTGCCGCGCCGCCTTCGGCGCAGCCGGGAACTACAGCGACTGCGACCATGGCGCAGGTGGACGTGGCAGCCGTCATGACGAAACTCGCCGAACAGAACACGGAAAAGCTCGATTGGCGAAGGTCGATCGTCGACCTGATGAAGCTCTTGAACCTCGACAGCAGCCTCGCGTCGCGCAAGCAGCTCGCGCAGGAGCTGCGTTTTAGCGGCGACGTGAACGATTCTGCGTCGATGAACGTGTGGCTGCACAAGCAGGTCATGCAAAAACTTGCCGAGAACGGCGGCAAGGTGCCGGCCGAACTCAGGACTTGAGAGCCTTACCTCTCCCCGCTTGCGGGGAGAGGTCGGAATTTGCGCGCTCTTCGCGCAAATTCCGGGTGAGGCGGCCTCTCCGCGAGTCTGGAGCTTCGTGGAAGGCACCTTAGCCCTCCACGAATCCGCCCTTGTGGAGGCCCCTCACCCCGACCCTCTCCATAAGCCCGTCGAAGACGGGCGTAAACGCCCTGATGGCAAGCGGGGGGTCGCAGGTTCAACTCCTGCCACTCCGACCAGAACTTACCAGCTAAATCAATGACATCTAAGGATCTCCCTCCAATGCCGATCGGTTAGGGGGACAGGTGCGGGGAGACAGGTGCGGGGACAAGTGTGCGCGTGGTGCGTGACGAGAGACGCTTCTTGACCCGCCGTGCGGCCGAACTGCGGGAGCTAACTTCCACTTCGGGATCGACTTCAAAAGGTGTTCAGCGCCATCTCCGGCAAAGGCCCCAATTCTGACCCGCTGCACCAGAATGGCGTCGACCAGGGCACGTGAGGGTGTCCCACCGTCCTTGGGTACCCCGGTCTAGCCCGATCTACCCGCCTTTACGCGCGACCCTTCATCGACGCTGGAGCGTGGGATGCGGGCGCTGGAGACGACGCGGCGGGAGTAGACGACTCTTTTTCAATCTTCGCCTCGGTCTTTCGTGCTTTGCCGCGCACACGCTCGGTATGCTGTGTGTGCTCTGTGCGAACGACCAACTCCTCCCCCGCCCGGATTTCCATTACGACAACGGGCTCCTCGTGCCGTTCGTGGAACTCATAATCCCGTTCCGAGATTTCGCCTCCTTCTTCGCTTGCGGTTGCGGCGCGCCTCTCGACGACCAAGCGTTCGTCACTCAGCGATACCTCCTTTTCGAAGGGCTCCTCGACCACGTAGGTTCTGATGTGGTGGACGTGATCCGTGACCTTGGCTCCGACTTTCGGCTCCTCTCTCAGGAGAGGGATGATCTCCTCTTCTCCTTTTGGACCCTTTCTCGGTGCTGCCGATGCGGATGGACCACCGGGCTTTTTGGCCCGCCCATCTTCCTCGACGCGCACGTCTGTTGGACGGTAGCGGCGAAGGATCTCTTCCAACGCTTTAATCTTTGCATCCGAGGCGCCTCCATCGAGCAGGACCGAAATATCAGCGCCGTTCATCCGGATGTTATGGTTCGGGATACCCGATCCACGCGCCGCGCGGAAAGCCTGCTCCGCCTCATTTCGGGACGGGTAGACTGCGACTAGACGTTGCTCATGCATGATGACACCTGTCTTTCCGAGTTCCGTTTGACTCTCTAACGGCCGGCTTTCGGATTCGGGCAAGCGACAGTTCGTATCGCGCGACGGTTCGTCTACCGCGTCGATCTTTCGCAGTGATCCAGGCGCCGGGCAAGGGCACGACGGGCCTTAGCTAGGCAACATACGCATCGTGCAGGTGACACGCGACTGACGCCCCGTCCGGCATGGGCCGCAGTGCAGGTTCCTCTCTGCGGCAACGCTCGAAGGCGTGCGGGCATCGCGTGTGGAAGTGGCAGCCCGCGGGCCGGTCGATTGGGCTCGGGATGTCGCCCTTGAGGATGATCCGCGCCCGCGCCGCGCCGGGCTCCGGGACCGGCACCGCGGACAGCAAGGCCTGGGTGTAGGGGTGCCTGGGCGCGGCAAAAATCTGCCGCTTGTGGCCCAGTTCGACGATCTTGCCGAGATACATCACGGCAACCCGATGCGTGATGTGCTCGACGATCGCGAGATCGTGGCTGATGAACAGCAGCGCCAAACCCAGCTCTCGTTGCAGGTCCTGCAACAAGTTGACGATCTGCGCCTTGACGGAAACATCGAGCGCGGAGACGGCTTCGTCGCACACGATCAGGTCCGGCTCGGCAGCGAGCGCGCGCGCGATGGCGATGCGCTGGCGCTGGCCGCCGGAGAACTCGTGGGGCCAGCGGCGCGCGGCGTCGCGCGGCAGGCGGACCTTGTCGAGGAGCGCGTCGATCCGCGCCGCCAAGTCGGCGGACGACTTGGCGAGGCCGAAGTTGCGGATCGGCTCGGCCAGCAGGTCGCGCACCCGCAGGCGCGGATTGAGGCTCGCGAACGGGTCCTGGAACACCACCTGCATGCGCCGCCGCAACGGCCGCAGCGTGCCGGCCGGCATGTCGTCGATGCGCCTGCCGTCAAGCACGACCTGGCCGGCGGTGATAGCGAACAGCCGCAGGATGGCGCGGCCGACGGTCGACTTGCCGCAGCCGGATTCGCCAACCAACGCCAGAGTCTCGGCCCGGTCGATGTGGAAGGATACGCCGTCGACCGCATAGACGACGCGCGCGCCGGTCGCACGGAAGCCGCCGCGCAGCGGAAAGTGCTTCTTCAGATCGTTGACGGCGAGCAGCGCGCTCATGCGGCCACCATTTCCCTGGGGGCAAAGTGACACGCCACAACGTGGCCGGTTGCTTTCTCCTCGAGCGCCGGCGCCACCTGCCGGCAGACATCGCGCGCCTTGGCGCAGCGGGTCGCGAATAGGCATCCGGCGATGCGATCTTTAAGGCTCGGCACCACGCCCGGTATCTCGGCGAGCTTTGCCTCGGCGCCGGCGAGCGAGGAGCCGAGCTTGGGCACCGCTGCGAGCAGGCCCTGGGTATAGGGATGGCGCGGCGCGCGGAACAAGTCCGCGACCTTGGCCTCCTCAACCTTGCGGCCCGCATACATCACGATGACACGCTCGGCAGTCTCCGCCACCACGCCAAGATCGTGGGTGATGACGATAATGGCGGCGCCGACCCGCTTCTTGAGGTCAGCCATCAGGTCGAGGATCTGAGCCTGGATGGTCACGTCGAGGGCCGTGGTCGGCTCGTCGGCGATCAGGAGCTTGGGATTGCAGGCGAGCGCGATGGCGATCATCACCCGCTGCCGCATGCCGCCCGAAAGCTGGTGCGGGTATTCGCCCGCGCGCCGGCGCGGCTCGGCGATGCCGACGAGGTTTAGCATCTCCACAGCGCGCTCGTGGACCGCCTTGCGGCCGAGCCGCTGGTGCAGCCGCAGCGTCTCGGCGATCTGGCCGCCCACGGTGAGCACCGGATTGAGGCTCGTCATCGGCTCCTGGAACACCATGCTGATGTGGTTGCCGCGGATGTTCCGCATCGCGCGCTCGGAGAGCTTAAGGAGGTCGGCGCCCTCGAAGCGGATCTGACCCGCGATCTTGCCGGGCGGCTGCGGGACGAGCCGCAGGATGGAATTCGCCGTCACCGACTTGCCGCAGCCGCTTTCGCCGACGATCGCCACTGTCTCGCCGCACTCGACCGCGAAAGAGACGCCGTCGACCGCGCGATTGACGCCGTCCGGAGTGCGAAAATGGGTCTGGAGGTCCTCAACCTCGAGCAGGGCCATGACGTTGCCTCACGGCCTTGACACATTCACGCCAATTGGCGTTCGTCAAGCGGGGCCTAGCGGTCCCCTACGAAGTCTTCGATGGCAGAGATACAAGGCGGGGGCTCACAACTTGACGTTCCATGATGTTGACCGGGGGATTCAGTATCACCTGGTCGCCATCCTTGACGCCCTCGCTCACTTCGACGGTCGTTCCGAGATCGCGCACCAGCGTCACCTTGCGGATGTGCACGAGGCCCTCTTCCACCACCGCAACGTTGAGGCCGCTGCTGTTGAAGATGATCGCCTCTGCGGGCAGGATCGGAGACGGAGTCCTGCGCGGAATCCGCAGCTCGACCTGGCAGTAGGTGCCGGGGATCAGCAGTCCGTCCGGATTGGGCACGTCGATCTCGGTCAGCAAAGTGCGGGTTCCGGGTTGCAGGGCATTGGCGATCCGCGTGACCGTTCCTTTGAAATCGACGCCCGGCATCTCCGGCACCCGAACGGTTCCTGCCACGCCGGGCTTGAGCCCAAATGCCAGATCCTGCGGAACGTAAAGCTGGATGCGGATCACATCGCTGTGCATCACGGTGAACATCGAGGTGCCGCCGGTGGCATCGCCCTGGACCAGGCTGCCGTTGTCGATGTTGCGCGCCGTCACGACGCCATCGAAAGGCGCAACCACATGCTGGTAGGCCTTGCGCTGGTTGAGCACCATGAGTTGGGCCTTCTGCGCCTCGAGGTTGGCCCGCGCCACCGCCACCGCAGACTGCTGGGCGAGCAGCGTCAGGCGTTCCTGATCGCCCTGCTGCTTCGTGATCCAGCCTTTATCGAGCAGCTTGCTGTCCCGCTCCCAGGTCACATTGGCGATCTCCATGTTGGCCTCGGCCTGGTGGACGGCAGCCTCGTTCTGGAGCATCGTGGCTTGCGCCTGCGCGACTTGGTGGTCAAGCTCGGGCGCTGTTATCTCGGCCAGGAGGTCCCCGGCCTTGACGCGGTCGCCGATGTCGACAAGACGCTTGGCCACATAGCCGCTGGTGCGCGAATAAATGTTTGCGGCCTCGAAGGCTTCCGTGGTTCCCGGCAGACTGACCGAAATCACCTCGCCGCCCGATTTGACGACGGCAACGCGGACCGCCGGGATGAGGTCGCGCCGCTGGGCCGCCGTCGCCGCAACATCGCTGTCAAGCCGCCAATGCTGCCATGCGCCGATGGCGAGGCCGCCAACCAACAGAAGCAGCGCCGCGATCGCGAACCTGCGCGCGCCGGAGGCGGGCTTCTTGTCGCGGATTTCGCCCGGCAGAGCGATGTCGCGGTCGATCGGCACAGCGCGGTTCCGACCTTTCGCCTCATCGAGGACAGGCTTGTGAACGTTCATAGGGGCTCCTCTGCGAACACGCCATGGGAGGTGTTGCCGTCATTACCTTTGCGCAGCACGGCGAACAGGTATGGCACCGCTAGCAAAGTCGTGGGGGTGGCGAACAGGAGGCCGCCGATGACGGCGCGTGCGAGCGCCGCATTCTGTTCCTCGCCGGCGCCGCCGATCGCCATGGGCAGCATCCCGGCGATCATCGCGGCTGCCGTCATCAGCACCGGCCGGATGCGGGTGCGTCCCGCCAGGATCGCGGCATCGAACGCCTTCATGCCCGCTTGCTGCTGTTCCCGGGCGAAGGTGACGAGCAGGATGGAGTTCGCGGAAGCGACGCCGATCGCCATGATGGCGCCCATCAGGGAGGGAACATTGAGGGTGGTGCCGGTGATGTAAAGCATGGCGACGATGCCGCAAAAGGTGGCCGGCAACGCCAGGATAACCACGAAGGGATCGGAAAAGTTCTGATAGTTCACCACCATCAGGAGATACACGAATACCGCCGCGAACAGCAGCCCAAGTCCCATGTCCTTGAAGGCGCCGTTCATGCTGTCGATCTGGCCCGTCACCTCGATGGTATTTCCCGGCTTGAGTTTTTTCTGCAGGTCCGCGACCACCTTGTCGATCTCGGTAGAAACCCGTCCGAGGTCGGTTCCCTCGACGTTGGCGAAGATTTCGTAGACCGGCTGGATGTTAGCGTGGTTGGCGTTGGTGGGAATCGAGCCCCGGTTCAGCGTGGCCACGTTCTCAAGCAGTCCCGGTACCGGCGTGCCGTTGGGCGCCACGAAGGAGCCGACCGGCGTGTTCTTCAGATCGTCAATACTTCTGATCCGGTGTTCAGGGGTCTGGACCGCCAGGAAATAGGGCGTGCCTGTGCTGGGGTCCGTCCAGAAATTGGGATTGACCTGCACTGACGAGGCCAAGCTCACATTCAGGTTGGTCGCAATGCTGTTCGCGCTCCAGCCGAACTGGGCGGCGCGCGCGCGGTCGATCACCGCGTAGAACTCCGGCGCGTCCACCTCCTGCTGGAGGTGCGCGTCCGCAATGCCCGGGATGGCGGCCAACCGTTCGCGCAGCTCGCGGGCGACGTTGAGATTGTTGGCCCGATCGTAGCCGACGGTGCGCACATCGACCTGCGCCGGAATGCCGAAATTCAATATCTGCGTCACCATATCGGCGGCCTGGAAATAGAATACCTCCTCCGGAAAGACGGCGGGCAGAACTTCACGCAGCTTGTGAATGTATCCGGAGGTCGGCGGATGGCCCTCCTTGAGCGTGACGAGGATCACGCCGTCGTTGACCCCGATCGTGGTTCCGTCCGCGAACGCGAGATTGTAGTTGCGGGCAGGCAGGCCGATATTGTCCAGAATCTGGTCGCGCTCGTTCTCGGGGATGACCTCACGGATCTTGTCCTCGACGGCCTGAAAGATCTCTTCGGTCTTTTCGATGCGGGTGCCGGCGGGAGCACGCACATGAAGCTGAATCTGCCCGCCGTCGATGAGGGGGAAGAAATCGCGCCCGACGAGGGTAAACAGGACGCCTCCAAGCGCCAGCACAAGAGCCGCCACGGCCGGGACGATGGCGCGCCTTGTCAGCAGCATGGTGAGCATTTCAGTGTAGCCGTTGCGCATGCGCTCGAAGCCGCGCTCGAAAGCGGCATGCAATCGCGCGAAACGGCCCGTTGATTCGTGATGCTCTCCCTTGAGAAGCAGGCCGATGGTGATGGGCGTCAACGTGCGCGACAGCGCGTAGGAGGCCAGCATCGCAAACACCACCGCGAGGCCGAGCGGCGTGAACAGGTACTTCGCCGGTCCGTGCAGGAACAGCAGGGAAATGAACACGCAGCTGATCGCCAGCGTCGACACCAGCGTCGGCACCGCAATTTCAGCCGCCCCGTGCAACGTCGCGTAGGGCAGCGGCTTATGTTCCTCGGTGAGCAGGCGATGGGTATTCTCGATCGTAACGGTCGAGTCGTCGACCAGGATGCCGACCGCGAGGGCGAGGCCGCCAAGCGTCATCGTGTTGATGGTCTCGCCGAGGAAATAAAGCACCACAAGCGAGGCGAGGATCGACAGCGGAATCGAGATGACGACGATCAGCGTGGATCGCCAGGAGCCCAGAAACAGGATGATCATCAGCGCGGTCAGAGCCGCCGCAATCGCGCCTTCGCGCAATACGCCGTTGATCGATTCGGAGACGAATATCGACTGGTCGAACAACTCGGTAATCTTGAGCCCTGGAGGCGCTGCCGCACGCGCCGCGTTCAGCGCATTCTTGACGGCGTCGACGACCGCGACCGTCGAGGCGTTGCCGTTCTTGATAATGCTGAGCAAGACCGAACGGCGCCCCTCCGTGCGCACCACGTTCTGCTGGACCAGACTGCCGTCGCGGACGTAGCCGACATCCCTCAGGAAAACGGTTGCGCCGTTCGCGAACTTCACCGGTATGTTGTTGAGGTCGTCGAGCACCACCGGCGTCGCATTGGTGCGGACCGCATATTGCGTATCGCCGATCTTGGCGGTTCCCGACGGCAGGGTCAGGTTCTCGCTGTTGACGGCACTGACGACGTCAAGCGGGGTTAGCCCCTTCGCCTGCAGCTTCGCCGGATCGAGGTCGACCATGATCTGGCGATAGCGGCCGCCGGCAGGCGTCGGCAGCGTCACGCCATGGATGGGCGCGAGGCGTTGGCGCAAACGGTAAATGCCGTAGTCATAGAGCTGTTGCTCGTTGAGTTCATCGGAGCTGAGGCCGATCTGGAGGACCGGAACGCTGGAGGCGCTGTACCTGACGACGATCGGCGCCTGAATTCCGGCCGGCATGATGCCGCGAACCGAGTTCGTCCCCGCCACGATCTGAGCGATCGCAAGATCGATGTTCACGTCGGGTTGAAAGAAGATCTTCTGGATCGAGATGCCATTGAGCGTCTGCGACTCGATGTCCTTGATGCCGTTGACGCTCGAGCTGATCGAAAATTCACCGTAGGTGGTGACGCGCTGCTCCATCTCAGGCGTGCTGAGCCCCGTGTAGGTCCATATCACGGTCACCACCGGAATATCGATCTCGGGAAAAATGTCGGTCGGCATCGACACGGCCGCCACGATGCCGAGGAACGAGATGAGCAGCGCCAACACGTAAAACGTATGCGGAAACCTCAGTGCAAAGCGTACAATTCCCATCAGGCATTCCCGTCAAGACCACGCTCCCCGCGAATACGGCGAGCTATCTCGCACTTGCGTCATACAAGGAGGAGACGGCCGCAGTGCATCAAAGACAGGTGATCGTGCGATTTATTGCAAACATTTAACTCTCCCCGCGTGCGGGAGGACGTGAAGATTTGCACGCAAACCATCGCGAACGGCCCGCAGACGCGATCTAACCGTGCTATTCCAGGCCGAAGAGGCAAGCGATGTGCCAATGGCGCCCGTGTTCGGAGGCTTGCAGCGAGGGGATTCTCCGCTCCGGACGCCATACTCTGCCAAAGACGGAAAGATATTCTCAAAATATTTTTATGAGATTTTTATACCGGTGTTTCGTTTCTAACGTTTGATTCTCATTGTTGGCATCGCTTGAAAACCGAGGAGATATTCGCAGCAAAACGTATTTATGAGATTTTTACGCCGATAGAGCAAATTTTACTTTTGCGCGACCCGCGTTTTCTACGCCATGCCTCCGCCTCATAGCCGCTTTGCCATGCGCGGATCGAGCGCATCGCGCAGGCCGTCGCCGAGCAGGTTGACGGCGAGCACCGTCACCGACAGGAACGCCGCCGGGAAGAACACGATGTAGGGCTTGACCTGCCACAGCGCGCGCCCCTCGGCCATGATGTTGCCCCACGACGGGACGGTGGGCGGCGTGCCGGCGCCGATGAAGGACAGGATCGCCTCGACGATCATGGCGCTGGCGCAAACATAGGTCGCCTGCACCGTCATGGGCGCGAGCGTGTTGGGCAGGATGTGACGCAGAATGATCATCGGCGCGCTGGTGCCGGCCGCAACCGCGGCGTCTACGAAGGGCTGCTCGCGCAGCGACAGCACCACGCTGCGCACGAGGCGCGACACGCGCGGGATCTCCGCGATGGTGATGGCGGTGATCACATTGCCGACGCTGCCGCGGGTGAGCGCCATCAGGGCGACGGCGAGCAGGATCGGCGGGATCGACATCAGCCCTTCCATCACGCGCATGACGATGCCGTCGGCCCAGCGCATGAAGCCTGCGACGAGGCCGATCGAGAGGCCCGCGACCGATGCCAGCACCGCCACCGAAAAGCCGACCGTGAGCGACACCCGCGCGCCGTAGAGGACGCGAGAATAGATGTCGCGTCCCAGCATGTCGGTGCCGAACCAGAACGCGGCCGACGGCTCGCGGGTGCGCCGCGCCGGCGCCAGCGCGGTTGGGTCGACGGTGCCGAGGAAGGGCGCAAACAGCGCGATCAGCAGCATCGCGAGCACCAGTGCGCCGCCGAACGCGATCGCAGGATACCGTCGCGCAAAACCGATGAGGCCACGGCGTGGCGCGACCGGCCGCAGCAGATCCGGCAGGTCCGGCGCGACCGCGAGGGAGGGAAGGGTGGCGCCGCCCGCCGCGATCGCGGGCGAGAATGCATCAGGCGCAGTGGCCGCGGTGACAGGAGGAGGGTTCAATACCGGATCCTCGGGTCGAGCACCGTGTAGGTCAGATCGACCACCAGGTTGACCACGACATAGACGAAGCTGAACAGCAGCACGACGCCCTGGATCACCGGGTAATCGCGGCGCAGGATGGCATCGACAGTGAGGCGCCCGATGCCAGGGATCGCGAACACCGTCTCGGTGACGACGGCACCGCCGATCAGCAGCGCCATGCCGATGCCGATCACGGTGACGATCGGCACCGCGGCGTTCTTGAGCGCGTGCACGAACAGCAGGCCGGCCGGGCCGATGCCCTTGGCGCGGGCGGTGCGGATATAGTCCTGCTGCAGCACCTCCAGCATGGCGGCGCGGGTGGTGCGGGCGATCAGCGCGATGTAGACGCAGCCGAGCGCGAGCGCCGGCAGGATCAGGTTCTCGATCCACGGCGCAATGCCTTCCGCGAATGGCGTGTAGCCCTGCACCGGCAGCCAATCGAGTTGCAGCGCGAACACATAGGCGAGCACGTAGCCGATGACGAACACCGGAACCGAGAAGCCCAGCACCGCGAACGCCATGATGGCGCGGTCGATGAGGGTGTCGGCCTGCCAGGCCGCCACCACGCCGATCGGCACCGCAACCACGACCGCGAATGCGAGCGTGACGGCCATCAGCGACAGCGTCGGCTCGATGCGTTGCGCGATCATGGCGGCGACCGGCAGGTTGGTGAAGATCGAGGTGCCAAGGTCGCCGTGGAGAATCTGCCAGCTCCACTCGCCGAACCGGATCAGGAACGGCCGGTCGAGGCCGAGGCTCGCGCGGATGCGTGCGACATCGTCCGGCGTCGCCTGGTCGCCGGCGATCACCGCGGCCGGATCGCCGGGCGCGATGTAGAGCAGGCTGAACACGAACAGCGCCACCACCGCCATCACCGGGATGGTGGCGAGGATGCGGCGGATGACGTAGTTCAGCATGAAGGCATGCTAGCAGGTTTCACGCCATCTTGCTCACCCCCCAGAAGAACGGCAGCGGCCCTTTCACGACGCCGCTCACGTTCCTGCGCCAGGCCTGGTATTCCAGAAAGAAGCCGGTCGGCGCGTAGACTGCATCCTCGAACGCGGCGCGGTTGAGGCGGCGCATCGCGGCCTTTTCCTCATCGAGGCTTGCCGCATCGTACCAGGATTCAATCGCGGCCTCGACCTTGAGGCTCGTCGGCCAGCCGAACCACGCCTTGTCGCCGTTGGCGCGGATCGCCGTGTAGGACGACGGGTCGATGCAGACCGCGCCGGCATGCCAGGAATGGAATATCTGCCAGCCGCCCTGGCCCGGCGGCGATTTCTGCGCCCGGCGCGCCGCGTTGGTGCCCCAGTCGGTGGCGACGAAATCGACGTTGACGCCGAGCCGCTTGAGGAGGTCCGCCGTCACGTCGCCCATGGCCTTGGTGATCGCGATGTCCTGCGCGACCACGCAGGTGACCGGCTGGCCGGCGTAGCCGCTTTCCGCCAGCAAGCGCTTCGCCGCATCGAGGTTGCGCGGCGCTTTGAGGATATCGCCGCCTTCCTCGGTGTAGAGCGGCGTACCCGGGGTCAGAAAGCTCGGCAGCGGCTTCCACAACGCCTCGTCGTCGCCGACGACGGCGCGCATGTAGTCCTCCTGGCTCATGGCGGTGAGGATCGCGCGGCGCGCCCGCACGTCATTGAACGGCGGGTAGAGGTGATTCATGCGGAAAGAGCCGATGTTGCCCAGCGGATCCTTGATGTCGACCGCGACATTGCGGTTCTTGCGCAAGAGCGGCGCCAGATCTGCGAGCGGCGTCTCCCACCAATCCACCTCGCCGTTCTGCAGCGCCGCGGAGGCAGTCGCGGGATCCGGCATGGTGATCCATTCGATGCGCTCAAGCAGCATCCGCTTGCCGCCGGCGGTCCACGAGGCCTGCTCCTGGCGCGGCACATAGCCGGAGAATTTCTCGAACACCGCCCTGGCGCCCGGCACCCATTCGTTGCGCACGAGCTTCATCGGACCGCTGCCGACATAGTCGTTGATCGGCTTGAACGGATCCGTTGCGGCGATCCGCGCCGGCATGATGAAGCACGATGGCGTGCCGATCTTGCCGAGCGCCACCAGCATCTTGCGGAACGGCTTTTTCAGATTCCAGCGGAAGGTGCGGTCATCGACGGCGACGAGCTCGTTTTCGATCGCCTTGAGCATCAGCCCCATGTTGTCGCGGGCTTCCCAGCGCGCAATGCTCGCGACAACGTCGCGCGCGAGCACCGGCTCGCCGTCGTGGAACGTGAGCGCCGGGCGCAGCCGGAAGGTCCAGGTGAGGCCGTCAGCCGTGACTTCCTCGGCCTCGACCATTTGGCGGCGCGGCTGCAGATTCTCGTCGACCCCGTAGAGCATATCCCAGATCAGCGCGGCGCCGTTGCGCACCACGTATTGGGTGTTCCAGATCGGGTCGAAATTGGCGAGATCGGCCTGCGGCACGAAGCGCAGCGTTCGCGCCGCGGCACGTTGGGAGATCGCCGGGGCTGGGAGCCCGCTGGCCGCAACAGCCCCTGCCGCCGTTTTCAAGAACGCTCTGCGATGCATGACGCCTCCCACAAGGCTGTAGCCCGTCGGGCGCAATAAGCCACCGGGTCCGGCCTTTGGCCGGCCCGATGATAAACTCCGCGCATTGCGCCGCTTCACTGCAAACACGTTAGCCGAGGTCTGTCGAGACGTCGCCCGCCTTTCGCACGACAACGGCGCAATGCGCCGCGCTTATTGCGCCCGACGAATTCGCCCAGCGCTATGCCGCCTTGCTCACCCCCCAGAAGAACGGCAGCGGCCCTTTGACAATCCCGCTCACGTTCCTGCGCCAAGCCTGGTATTCCAGGAAGAAGCCAGTCGGCGCATAGACCACCGCCTCGAGCGCAGCCCTGTTGAGGCGGCGGATCGTGGCCTTCTCCTCCTCCAAGGTCTTGGCCTCATACCACGCGACCACCTGGGCCTCGACCTCGGGTGCGTCCGGCCAGCCGAACCAAGCCTTGTCGCCGCTCGCCCGCACCCCGATCGCGACGGCAGGACTGACGCAGTCGGCGCCCGAATGCCAGGTGTGGAACATGTGCCAGCCGCCCTGGCCGGGCGGCGTTTTCACGGCGCGGCGGGCGCCGACCGTGCCCCAGTCGGTGGCGACGAAATCGACGTTCATGCCGAGACGCTTCAAGAGGTCAGCCGTGACATCACCCTGCGTCTTGGTGATGGGTTGGTCCTGGGCGACAATGCAGCTGACGGGCTCACCCGCATAGCCTGATTGTGCCAGGAGTTTCTTTGCCGCATCGAGGTTGCGCGGGCCTTTGAGGATGTCGCCGCCTTCCTCGGTGTAGAGCGGCGTGCCGGGGGTGAAGAAGCCGGGCACCGGCTTCCACAGCGCGGGGTCGTCGCCCACCAGGGCGCGCATGTAGTCTTCCTGGCTCATCGCCGTCAGGATCGCCCGGCGCGCCCGCACGTCGTTGAAGGGCGGGTAGAGGTGATTCATCCGGAAGCTGCCGATGTTGCCCAGCGGATCTTTGATGTCGGCCGCGACATTGCGGTTCTTGCGCAAGAGCGGCACCAGGTCGGGAATCGGGTTCTCCCACCAGTCGATCTCGCCGTTCTGCAATGCCGCTGCAGCGGTCGACGGATCCGGCATGATGATCCATTCTATGCGCTCGGCCGGCATGTGCTTGCCGCCCGCGAGCCACGACGATGGCTCCTGGCGCGGCGCGTAATCGGCGAATTTCTCGAACGCCGCCCGCGCGCCCGGCACCCATTCGTTGCGCACGAAGCGCATTGGCCCGCTGCCGATATATTCGGTGATCTGCTTGAACGGGTCGGATTTGGCGATCCGCTCCGGCATGATGAAGCAGACCTGAGTGGACAGCTTGCCGAGCGCCAGCAGCATCTTGGGGAACGGCTTCTTGAGCACCCACTTCACGGTGCGGTCGTCGACGGCAATCAGCTCCTGCTGGATCGCTTTGATCAAGAGGCCCATCTGGTCGCGCGCCGACCAGCGGTCGAGGCTCGCCACCACGTCTTTCGCCAGCACCTTCTCGCCGTCGTGGAACTTAAGGCCGGGGCGCAGCCGGAACGTCCAGGTGAGGCCGTCCGCCGACACCTCCTCGCCTTCCGCCATCTGGCGCTGCGGCTGAAGCTTCTCGTCGACGCCATAAAGCGTGTCCCACACCATGGCAGACGCGTTGCGCACCACGTATTGGGTGCCCCAGATGGGGTCGAAATTCGCAAGGTCCGCCTGCGGCACGAAGCGCAGCGCGCGCGCCGCCGCGCGCTGGGAGATCGCCGGCGTCGCCAAGGAGCCCGCTGCGGAGAGGGCGCCGGTGGCCGCTGCCGATTTCAGGAATGCTCTTCGGTCCATGATGGTCCTCCGGTGCAGTTGCGCTGTCGCGTAGCGGGCAAATTCCGTGCCGAAATGCGGCTTGTGCCGATCAAATGAGCCCAACGCGCCACTCTGCGCGCTGGTGGACGGCATGGACAAGCGATCTGTTCTCAATGTTAAGGGAAATCGCGCCGCCGAGAAAGAGGAGGTCGGGGATGCAGTTTGCTGTAAAATGGGAATAAATCGCCTGAACAGATGGCAGCGTAGGGCGCAATAGCGTTAGCGTATTGCGCCGCGACGGTGCGGCGGATTACGGCTTCGCCTAACTAATCCGCCCTGACGCGCGGCCCTCTCCCCAAACCGCTGCAACGCGAGGAACAATGGCCATCGATCTCATCCTCAAGGGCGGTCGGATCATCGATCCGTCGCAGCATCTCGATGCCGTCGCGGATATCGGCTTCGGCGCCAGCAAGGTCGCGGCGATCGGCCCCGGTCTTGCGGCGGACGCCGGGACCGAAGTGCGCGACGTGTCGGGCCTCATCGTGACGCCGGGCCTCATCGACCTGCATACCCACGTCTATTGGGGCGGTACGTCGCTCGGCGTCGACGCGGAGGAATTCTGCCGCCTGAGCGGCGTCACCACGTGCATCGACACCGGCAGCGCCGGGCCGGGCAACTTTGCGGGCTTTCGCAAGCACGTCATCGAACCGAGCGCGGTGCGCATCCTCGCTTATCTGCACGTATCGTTCGCCGGCATCTTCGCGTACTCGAAAACCGTGATGGTCGGCGAAAGCGAGGAGCTTCGCCTGATGGCGCCGTCCGAGGCGGTCGAGGTCGCCGACGCCAATCGCGACGTGATCGTCGGGATCAAGGTGCGGGTCGGACAGCGGTCGAGCGGTCGATCGGGCACCGCGCCGCTCGACATCGCTTTGCAGGCTGCCGCCGAGGCCGGCATGCCGCTGATGTGCCATATCGACATTCCGCCGCCGAGCTACGAGGAGGTGCTGGAGCGACTGCGCCCTGGCGACGTTCTAACCCACGCGTTCCGGCCGTTCCCCAACGCGCCGATCGACCATCAGGGCAAGATCAAGGATGCGGTGCTGCGCGCGCGACAGCGCGGCGTCAGGTTCGACATCGGCCACGGCAAGGGCTCGTTCGCTTTCAAGACCGCGCGCGGCATGCTGGCCAACGGCTTCTATCCGGACACGATCTCCTCGGATGTTCACGCGCTGTGCATCAACGGGCCGGCCTTCGACCAGGTGACGACGTTGTCGAAGTTTCTGTGCATGGGGATGCCGCTCCGCGATGTCATCGCGGCGACCACGGCGAACGCCGCCATGGCCTTGAAGCGGCCCGAACTCGGGACCCTGAAGGTCGGCAGCGTCGGCGACGCCACCATCCTGTCGGTCAAGAGCGGTGAGTTCGACTATGTCGACGTGGTCGGCGAGCACATGACCGGCGACAAACGCATATTCTCTGAGGGTGTCGTCATCGCCGGCCGGTGGTGGCACCCGCGGGACCGGTCGAAGTTTCGTGCCCACGTAACGATGACGTAGGGGCGACCCTTGTGGTCGCCCGCTTTGAGGGTGACGGCGCCGGCGACGACGGTATCAACGGGGCGCGATCAGGGCCAATCTTAAGCCGTCCATACGTCCGCGGGGCACAGGGCGACCACAAGGGTCGCCCCTACATTATCCTTCCTCAGAAATCCGGCTTGCTGGCAGTAGGGACCGCAGCTTCCTTGCCGGTCGAGAAGTACCCCATCGGATTTTCGGCGCAGACATGTTCCTCCCAAAAGCCTAACGGGACCGCATAAGTGATCGTCGCGGTCCAGGGCCTGGTGAAGACGCCCTCGTCGTCGACGGTGAACTCAAGTTGCAGGTGTTTGCCCCGATAGGCCGGATCGAATTCCAACGACTGGACGCCCGGTCCAAAGCGAATATTCTCCTTGCCGTTGCGTTCGATCGCTCCTTTTGCGTCGGCATAATCAATGAGCCGGTAGCGTTCCACGACGTGCAGAGCAGGACTGAAGGGCGTGCCGTACATGTCGACCATGGCAAACGGCCCCCCCTTGACCCCGACGGTGTCGATCACCAACGTATCGCCTTCATAATGGCCGACGGAATCCCCATACCAGGACGGCGCTACCTGCGCCGGATGGGGCTCGTTCAGCCGCACCTCACGAAATTCATGATTGCGCAGGTAGAGGAACAGGACCTTGTCCGGCAGCTGGAGCATCTGCAGGCCGTGCTGGAAAAAAATATAGGGGACCCCTGAGGGCCAACACTGGTTGCTCGGCGTCGGATAGGTCTCGCCTCGAAGCGAGATTTCGCCGTGCTTCCTCACGACTTCGGCAGCTTGCGGCTTTAGAATCGGACTGGCGTAATCGCCGACAAACTGGTTGGCGTTGCCAACGCCGTCTCGCGGTCGGCGCGACTTGTTGACGATCGGCCCCGGCCCCGACGCCGGCGGTTCAAAGCCTGGGAAATAAGGGTGGGCCCAAATGCCGGAGAAATCCGGGATGGAGGCAATGTTTTGCGGGCGGCCATCGGCGTGGGGGCGAGGCGCGGCCTCTTGTCCGAAGGCGAGCGGTGCGGCCGCCGCGACCAATATACTGATGAAAAGATGCCGCAGCACATTCATGTTCCCCTCCCTGTTGATGATTGGCCCGCGCTCGTGCCTATCGGCAATTTAGGGCACGTTTCGGTCGCATGGAAGCGCCGTAGGGTGGGCAAAGCGAAGCGAAGCGTGCCCACCCCCGCGCCCTGGTGGGCACGGCGCGCAAGAGCGCGCCTTTGCCCACCCTACAAATGATCCGGAAAAGTTGTATCGGTTCAATTCTGTAAATCGTTACAGCCACCCTCGCCACTTGAACCACAGAATTGGCAGGACCGTGCTGAGCACAATGAGCGTCAGGCCGAACTGATAGCCCCAGGCCCAATCGAGCTCCGGTATATTCTTGAAATTCATTCCATAGATGCTCGCCACCAGGGTCGGCGGAATGCCGACGACCGAAACGATCGTCAAGACGGTGAAGATATCGTTCTGCTTCGTGTTGATAAAGCCCAGCACCGCGTCCAGCAAAAACTGAACCTTGTCGGACAGATGGGTTTCGTAGTCCGCCAACGATAGTAAATCCGTTTGGGCGGTCTTCAAACGGCTGCGCACGTTGTTGGGTATCCACTCTCGCTCGGGCTCGGAGGCGAACTGGACGATCCGTTGCAGGCCCAACAGGCTGCCGCGAATTTGCGACAGGCGTTCACCCGCGTTACCGACCTCGATCAAGGTGCGGTGGAGAGCATCGTTGGATCGCGTCACGTGACGCCGCCGCCGTACGCGCGTCTTCAGAAAGACTGACCGTGACACCGCATCGAGCTCCGCCGCAATGCCTTCAAGCAAATCTGCACTCCGATCCACCATCTCCTCGGCAAGTGTGGCAAACGCGTCGACGCTCGACACGCTGGTCTCACTCTTGCAGAACTTTGCCGCTGCGGCGTCAAACGAACGCAGTTGCGTGTAGCGAATGGTGACGAGTACGTCCTTGGAGAGCACAAATCCGATCGGCGACGGCGCGTCCTCTAAGGCGCGCGCGTGCGAGACAATGGGCATGCTCAAGAACAGGACGCCGTTTTCTTCTGCGATGCGGCTTGAGGATTCCACCTCGCTCAGGTCGTCGCGCGAGGGAAGCTCGAGGCCGAAGTTCCTTTCGACGGTGGCCCTCTCCTCCGGCGTCGGGTCGAGAAGGTCGAGCCACGAAGCTTTGCCTGCGGCATGCGCGCCCCCACCCTTGCCGCCCCCGCTTGCGGGCGAGGGAAGGGTGGGCGTAGAAGCCGGATAGGCCGTCAGCATTTCGATTTCTCCGTGCCCGGCACCTCATAGGTGCGCAGTCGGCGACGCTCATTTAATCCGATCTGCTGCGGGGGCTAGTCCCTCTTGCGGAATCGTTGGGTCATTGGTCGCGTCACAGCGACCTCGCTGATATTGCGCGACAAATAGCGCGGCTTCGTCGAGTCGAAATTAATGCTGCTTGGACAGCGCAGCCCTATCGTTCACTCAAACGCAGCCTGCTACTCAAGATCGCTGCGTCGCGTGCAAATTCGACCTCCACCGTCTGCCCTGGCTGCAACTCCCTGAGCGCATCCGCCAAGGCCCTCAGATTAGCGGTCTTGACGCCGCCGAGAGCTAAAAGCCGGTCACCCGGTTTGATGCCGGCGTTTTCGGCTCCCGATCCCGGCTGCACGCTGCCAACGCGTACGCCTTCGCCCTGGTCGGTCATGTCGGGCACGATGCCGGTGGCAGCCCGGCGAGCGGCGGTTGGCGCCGCCGGGCGCGACTGCGCTGCGGACGCATTACCGGAAAAATTCAGCGGCTCCGTTCGCGCCGCCAGATAATCGACCGCCTCCTTCAGGATGGCGGCAACTTTGCCCAATCCCGCATAGTCGATCTTTTCGGCCGTGTCCGAGGGGCGGTGGTAATCGCCCGCAGCGGAAGCAAACAACTGCACAGCCGGAACGCCGGCCTCCACAAACGCCGTGTGGTCAGATGCATCGACCTCCTGCGTGACCACCTGCGTCGGTATGCCCGTCACCGCACTCGCCCCCATGAAGATGAACGGCATTTCGCGCGCCGACCCGGTACCGAAGATGGTGACCTTGCCGTCTCCGAGACGCCCCACAGTGTCGAGGTTCAAGTCGGCGATATGGCCGGACAACGCGAATGGGGCGCCGGGTGCCTGTGCCGTCCTGACGTAATGACGCGAGCCCAGGAGCCCCGCCTCCTCTCCGGCGAATGCCGCAAAGATGACGCTGCGTTCGGGCTTCGCATCCGCCATCAGCCGCGCCAGGTCCAGCATCACGGCGACGCCCGAAGCGTTGTCGTCAGCGCCCGGGTGCAATTGCCCTTTGGCGCCGGCGCGCGCATCCGGCCAGCCAAACCCGAGGTGATCGTAGTGCGCGGATATGACCAACGCCTGACCGTTCAAAGCCGCGTTCGCGCCCGGCAATACGCCGATCACGTTCCTGGCCGCTAACTGCTCTCCATTTTCGCCTGTCATGTTGAAGGGCTGAAAATAGCGATCGTCGCCGCGCGCTCCCGGGGTCAGCGGCGAAAGACCGAGGCGCTCGAAACGCTCCGCGATGTAGTTCGACGCGGCATCAAGGCCGCGGCTGCCGGCGCCCCGCCCCTCGCGCTCGGGCGCCGCCAGCCATTCGACATCGGCCTTCATACGCGCGACGTCGAACTGCGGCCTGACCTCCGCGAGCGCCTTCCTTGGCTCCAGTTTGATCGGCTGGCCCTGCGGCGTCAGGTTGCGCGCAAGCGGCGTGTCGCCACCCGGCCACTCGCCCGTGGCCTCATTGGTTGCCTCGTCGCCGGCAAACACCAGCCAGGAATACTTGCCGTAATGGGGGAGTTTGCGCGCCAGCGCATCCGCCGCGGCCTCGCTCGACGCCGAGACGTAAATGACGACCGAATCCGGATTGCCAGGATGGCGCGCGACCGCGACGAGGCTCCGTGCGGCGACCCCCACCCCACCCTCCCCCGCTTGCGGGGGAGGGGAGGGAGGGGGATTGGCCGTACGCAGTCCGGCTGCGTCGAGCGATGCCCCATAGGTCTTGAGCGCGTCCGCCACCACCGGCGCGAACTTGTTGCCCACGCCGAACACCCACACGGCCCGATCGGCCGGCAAGGCGTCGAGCGCGCTGTCCATGACGGTCTCGACACCATCCCGGCTCCATGCCTTGGTGAGACCCGCATAGACGGATGCGCTTTGCGCGCTCATCACGATCAGCACCTTCTTGGCGCCGAATGCCTTCGACAAGGAGGGCGGGATCTCGAATGGGCTCAGCCGGCGATAGACCTGAAACTGCGGATCGATCTCGATGCGCTGCGCAGCCCCTGCGAGATCGAAGCTTGCCTCGACGCGCGCTGTGTCCGACGGCATCGGAACGGTTCTGGTCTCGACACCCTTATCTGTCGCAATGACCACAGGCACGTCCAGAGCGAAGAGACGCCCGGGCTGCACCTGGGACAGCGTGATGTCGACATGCGCGCCATGGGCTGCCGCTCGGTCGAGCTTCAGTTCCGGCGTTCCGGCCTTCTTGACCCATTGATCGAAGAACGGCCGCAGATCGCGACCTGACACGGCCTCGAAGCTCTTCTCGATGTCGTCGAAGGACGCTGCGCGAAAGCGGTTGTCGCGATAGAACTCCTGCAGCGCCTTGATGAACTGCGCGTCGCCGACCTTCTCGCGCAGCATGTTCCACATCATGGCGGTCTTGCCGTAGCCGACGGCTTCCGTGACGGCATCGTGGCGGCTCGTGAAACGCGACGGCGGGAAGTCGTTCTCCGGCGTGACGTAATCCGTGACCCTTTGCAGGATGGCGCGACGATGGTCGGCGCCTTGGCCGCGCTGTTCAGCGATGAGGTGGTCGGCGAGATAGGCGGTCAGACCCTCGCACCAGTTCCCGCCGGCAAGGTCGACGAATACGCCGTTGCCCCACCAGTTGTGCAGCAGTTCATGCGGGTAGGAGGAATGCAAGATGAACGGAAACCGGATGACCTGCTCGCCCAGGAGCGTGAAGGACGGCATGCCGTATCCGGTCTCCCAGAAGTTCTCCACCAGAGCGAATTTGGAATAGGGATAAGGGCCGAGAAGGCCGCGGTACATCTCAAGGTACTGCGCAGTCGCATCGAGGTAACGGTCTGCCAGCGCCTGGTCAGGCTTGCGCAGGAAGGCCATTGCCTTCACGCCGCCCGCACCCCGAGAATATTCCGTGAATGGCGCCGCAATCAGATGCGCCTCCTCGGTCGGCGTGGCGACCGACCAGCGGTCCGGCGTGCCGCTCGAAATGCGCTCGCCTTGGCTGACCGATTTCCAAGCCACAGGCAGGTCGACCGCGAGCGTGTAGGTGATCAGAGCATCGCCGACCCGCGGCACCCACGAGGTCGAGCCCGCAAGATAGACGCCTCTTTCCTCGATCAAACCCGGCGATTCGTTGAACGCGCGCGCATATTCGCCGCCCGACTGCCGGGCCGTATAGTTGATGACGCCCTCGTAATTGAGTTCGCCGGACAATTCCTGTCCTGGGATTGCGCCTTCGACACCATAGACGTTGACGGGGACGCGGGACGCGGGGTCGTGATCGTCGCGGTCGATGCCGGACTGGGAACCCGGCACACGCGGCCTAACGGGGAAGAGTTTTAGCCCGCCGGATGCCGCTTGCACGCGGAGATCGGCGTTCAGCGAAATGGTGAAGGGCGCGGTGACCAGTGCGCCGGGAACGTGGATGCGGTCGCGCACCTTGAGCCGATGGTTGGCCGGATCCAGTGTAACTGCGAGGTCATGGTGGACTACGGGGCTCCGCTCGGCCGATGCGGCAGGCCTCGCGACCGCACAAAAGGCGATCAAAAGGCATACGAGCATCGAAAGGGTCGGTCGCACAGGAGATGGTCGCATGGGGTGACGAACTCCGGTCGTGTCGAACCATTTTTCCGGAGTCATGGCCGGGCTTGTCCCGGCCATCCACGTCTCACTTGCGGAATGTCAGCAAGAAAGACGTGGGTGCCCGCGACAAGCGCGGGCATGACGCCGGAAGTGATTGGGTCTCATCGGAACTTGCTCTTTAGTTCAACGCTTCGGACCGATATTCAGCGAGGAGATGTCCATCACGTAGGTGTAGAGCCCCGACATGAATCCCGGCCCTTCGGAACGGGCAAACAGCATCTTGGTGCCGTCAGGCGAGATCGACGGAAAGCCATCGAAACTGTCGTTGAACGTCAACCGCACCGGCTCGCCGCCTTCCAGGTCGCCGAGGAAGATCTCCCAGTTCGATGGATTGTCGAGGAGCGGACGCACGAACACATAGTGCCGGCCGTCCGGCGCCGGATACGGCGCCCAGTTCATCCAGTCGTCGTGGGTGCGCTGGATGCGTTCGCCGGTCTCGACATTGATCGTAAAGATCGTCATCGGGGTCGGACGTTTGGTGCCATAGATGGCGCGGCTCCAGGCGCGCGTGGTGATGGTCTTCGAATCCGGCAAAAAGAACGGCGCGCCCTCCTGCCAATCCGGCGTATCGGTGAGCTTCCTCTCGCCGGTGCCGTCGATGTTCATCATATAAAGGTCGAGGGCGCCGTCGACCTGGCGGGTGAACACGATCTTCTTGCCATCGGGCGAAATCGACACCTCTGCCTCGTAGTATGCGTTGTCGGTCAGGCGCTGGCGATTTCCCCCGTCGATGTCGGCAATGTAGAGCTCGGTGCCCTGCGGGTAGTTGCGCTCATCCGACACATTTCCGAGCGGAAAATCCATGTGATCTCGTGTTGACGTGAAGACCACGCGCTTGCCGTCGGGAAAGAAATACGAGCAGAGGTCCTGCCCGCGGTCATTGACGCGCCATTTGGTCTTGCCGTCGTCGGAAAAGATCCAGGTCAGCGCTCCTGTGCTGCGCCCCGGCGCGTGAGCCCCCTCAGGATCCTGTGTCTGCGCAATGACGTGATAGTTGTCCGGCGCGTAATAGGCTTCGGCCGATGACGGTACATTCGGAATGCGCCAAGTCGGCAATTCCTGCGGTGAAGCCTTCGCAGGCTTGACGACGGAATAATCAGTGCGCCCGCCCAAGACCCGCAATTCTCGCGGGCTGGCGTCAGCCGGTTGCGTCGGCAGGCCCGGCTCCGCCGGGCCTCCCTGCGCCAGCGCCGGGCTCAGAGCCAATGTCGCGACCGCGCACGACACAAATACGAAGGACATGGACAGAGTGGATCGTGATCTAACCATGGGCTCCCGTCCATTGGCGTAATCTTGGGAAACTGCACGGACGACTTTTTTCAAGTCGCACCCCGGTCAACTGGAAGCGGCCCTTCCCAGGTCTGCTGATTTGCATGCAAGGATGCGGATTGATCGCTGCGCATCATTTTATAACCAAAGTAGATGAAAGTCAGTCCAATGAGTTCCGTAATATACAATACCTCCACGTAGCCGAAACGGGTAAAGCTTCCGCCGATGCCGGGAAGAAGCGCCCCAATGGCAATGAGGATGTTGCCGAGGAAACGGGCTCTTCCCCGCTCCTTCGCGAAATATTGGATGGCCGAGTAAACAGCGCCGCCAAAAAGAAAAACGAAGGCGTAGAGGTTGAGCAAGGGAGAAAATCCCCTCACCCATTGCCAGGCAAACACTCTCCCGGTGAGGCGGTGATCGAAGCCGTCGGGAATTTCAATCGGCGAGGACAATACACAAACAGCGGCGATGACAATGGCCGCCGAGCACACCACGGCTGAGATATCGGCAAAGCGTTTTTTCATGAGGAGGTAAATGGTTCCCTGGGCCAGGGGGTATCCGCCAAGCAGGGCCCCGACGATGTACCAGACCTTGGTGTTCCATTCGCTCCAGCCGAAAATGGCGTTGACGCTTTCCGTGAGCGTGCCCATGCCGAACGTGAGCACGCCCAGGGTCCACCACAACAGGTACGGCGACTTCTTGGCGAGATAGTGCGGTACGATGCGGCTGAGAAAGAAAACCGAGAAGAGCGTGGTGAGAACCGGTATATAACTGATCATGTCGCTCACGGGCTGCACCTCGAAACGCGAATGAGCTTTTTACACCTTGCTCGCAGCGCAAGGCAATGAGACCAATTGCAGCGAAATCGGGCGGATGTTTCCTGCCTCCCCTCCCCGGCTTGCGGGGCAGAGGGCGCTGCGCGGTCACGCATCGTCCGGGCGAGAGGTCGAAAATATCCGCGCGTAGATTGCGGCCGGGACGTTCAGTCGGTCACGCCAATCGGTCGGACAGGGCGGTCGAATGGGGATGGAAGCTTGCCGGATTATCCTACCCCGGGGAGCACTTTCGCCCGATACCTGTCGTCACCTTGACGGCAAGAGCGGCGCGGCGGCCGTACTGTCCGCAAGACGGCGCCCGCTGGGCGAGACCAAGACAATTTGCTTGAACCCGTTGTCACAAGGGTTGCTTCCACCTCATGGATAACGCATGCTTTACAGTGTTTTCAAAGAGGCCGACCTTGTCGTGCTATTGCCCGCCAGGCGATGACAGCGAAGTGAGCCAACCTGGTTGGGAAGCGTTCTAAAAAGCTGAATAAAGAGTCGTTGCTGCCGCATCGTTCGTTGTCGCTGAGGTGCAGGTGAAATATGAAAAATACGACTGGTTCATGCCGACGAGCCTCCGACCGCTTGGTCACTGCTAACCGAAGCTCGCGGCTGCGGACCGTCGTTTTATCCGCGTCCCTGGTTGTGGCGGCCACAGGCCTGTGCCGGGCGCAAGCGAATTCGAGCGTTTCGCCAACTCAAGCGGCGTCCGCCTGCGCCGCTTACGGCGGCTGGGTCGACGTAAAGACGGGTCAACCCATTGACCGGGGGGAGTTGTTTCGCGATCTCGTCGCCAAGACTGCCGTCGTGCTGCTGGGGGAATCGCATACCGACGCGGATCACCATCGCTGGCAACTGCACACCGTGGCGGCGCTGCATGGCCGCGGGGGAAATATCGTCATTGGCTTCGAGGCATTTCCGCGTCGCCTGCAGTCGGTCCTGGATGATTGGGTCGAGGGAAAGCTGACCGATGAGGCTTTCCTGCAGGCATCCGAATGGCGACAGGTCTGGGGCTACGATGCGGCGCTCTACATGCCGCTGTTCCAATTCGCTCGTCTCAACCGCATTCCAATGATTGCCCTCAACGTCGAGCGGAAGCTCGTTTCGCGCGTGGGCCAGCAAGGGTGGGAGGGTGTTCCTGCCGCGGAGCGCGAAGGCCTGTCTGACCCCGCTCCAGCCAGTCCGGCCTATCAGCGTGAGCTTGCTCGCGTTTACCTCTTCAAGAAGGCATTGCCGCCCGGCGCCGATCCGTTTTCCGCCTCTCAGGGAACGAGCCCTCAGGAGCCCGACGAGGCGGCGCTGGCGGAAGCCGTGAAGCAGCCCGAATTCCAACGTTTCGTCGAGGCTCAATTGACCTGGGACCGCGCCATGGCGGAAGCGCTGGCCGGCGCCAAGCGCAAGTTCTCCGGCGCAACGGTCGTGGGAATTCTGGGAAGCGGGCACGTCGCCGAGGGCCACGGCGTTCCGCATCAACTGGAGGCTCTCGGGGTCGCCGGCGTGACGACGCTCATCCCGGTATCGGCCGACGCAGCGTGCATGCTCGTCGGCACCTCGTTTGCCGACGCCGTGTTCACTCTGCCACGCGAGGACGAAACGCCGCCGCCGCCTGATCGTCCAAGGCTCGGTGTCGTGCTGGTAGACGGCGACGGTGCGCCCCGTATCAACCGGGTGGTCGGCGATAGCGTGGCCGAAATTGCCGGCCTGAAAGTCGGGGATCATGTGACGCGGGCCGCCGGCCTTGCGATTCGAAATCCCGACGAACTGGTCGAAGTTATCGCCCGGCAGGCGCCCGGAACGTGGCTGCCTTTGAGCATCAGGCGTGACGGGCAGGAGATCGACCTTGTCGCCAAATTTCCGACGCGTCCGAGACAGGATCGATGACGCCGGGCTTAGGACGCGTCTGCGTGTGAAGGAATGACCTGGCCACTGGCCGCAGCCTGCTCCCTCTCCCCGCATGCGGGGAGAGGGCTGGGGTGAGGGGGCGGGCCGCAAGGCTCAGACTCGCGGAGAGCCCCCCTCACCCCGACCCTCTTCCCCTTTGGGGGAGAGGGAGGTCGCATTCAAATCCGCTTCAGGCGGAGCAAGACAAAGGCGTCATCCCGGTCGAACTTGAGCAAATGAAATGTTTGGTCACTCCAGGCGTTCGGTCTGACGACGCCGCCTATCTTTTGATTTCACCGCGGACGAACTCTTTTCGGCCTTCCCAGATTTGTCTTTCTTCGACGAACTCTCATCGGCCTGTTCGGACTTGTCCTTCTGCTCAGGCTCATAGTTTGGCCAAACCCAAGCGCCATAGGCATTCGCGGATAAGAGGACAAGAATTGCTACCGGAACTGCAATAGACATCTCTCCAATCCTCCTGGAAACCCTCGCAGGAGCAGTCTGCTTATTTGTCCAGGATTGCAAAGCAAAACAGCTGATGGATTGGACTTTTTGCACAATAAAACTCGCGTTGAAATTGCCCGTATAATGGTTCCGAAAGTCAGAAAACGAACAGTTCGCCGACTATTTACGGGAGACCAAACTCTTCGACCGAGGCGTACTGGCTCGGATTAAATATGAGCTGATCACTGACCGATTCGCTCATAAGCCGGAAATGGACCGCATTTCCCCGCTTAACCCTTGCGAGTGCCAGCGCTGCTGATCGTCGCCAGATCAGGGCTTTGCAAGCAGGTCGGTAAATGTCGGTTTTCCGACGTTTCGTCGCTTAAATACGCACTAGCTAGTGACTTTGTTGTGCAAAAGCCTGATGCGCGCTCTATTTTGCTTTGGACTCCCGAGCGAATAAGCAGAATGGCTCCGCGAAGGTTCTCGGGAGAGTCGGAGAATGGAGACGGTTTGGGGAGCTGCGTTGGCAGTCCTTTTCGTTCTCGCCACTGCCTTATCATCAGGGCATGTCGACAGCAGTTCGTCAAAGGACAAATCCGAGCAGAAAGATAAATCTGAAGAGAAGGATAAATCCGAGAAGGATAAATCTGAAGAGAAAGGTAAGAGCTCATCAAAAGATAAATCTGGGCACGCCGATAAGAGTTCATCAGCGAAGGGAGCGAAGAAGAAAGACATCCCGGACGTCTGGCAGCTCCGTCAATGATACCCCAGCCGAAGCACGAACTGCGGCAATCGATTTACGGCAAACCACCGATTAAGGCCACGGCGCTCGCCGCTAGGCCGCACCGTCAGCGGCGCACCATATAATCGGGGCGGGGTATGAGAAAATTCGGTCGGGTTGGTTTCGCGCTCGTCGTGTCTTCGGGGGTTGCGGCCGCCGGCGCGGCGCGGGCCGGAGATACCTCATCGTCGCGCAACAAGGAGTTCATAGACTGCCGGGCGCCCGGCGCTCCTTACAAGGAATATGGCTGTCTCGACGCCTATCTGGGCGACGGTTTCCTCGAGCGCCTCATCAACTACTACAGGCTCGAATGGGGCCACGACAAGCCCCCGAGCGACCCGGACGCGCCGTCCGCGCGCCGGGCCGGGTGGCCGGACGCGCCAACGACGACGCCACCATATCCATTCACCGAGTGGCCTTACGGCGGAACGACGCCCATCGGCGTAATCCGGCCCGCCTCGGTCGACAGCCCGTTCATGGTGGCGCTGGCCAACACTGCGTTAGGTCAGGTGTTGAAGGCCGGCAACATGCAAATCTACGGCTGGATCAACGGCGGCGGCAACATCAGCAGCAACACGGTGAAGCCGGGCGGCAACTGGCCTGCAGCCTATGATTTTACGCCGAACCGAGACCAGCTCGACCAAGCCGTGGTTTATTTTGAGCGCCTCCCCGACACGGTGCAGACCGATCACGTCGATTGGGGCTTCCGGCTTTCTGCGATCTACGGCGAGAACTACTACTACACGACCGCTTATGGTTTGGCGAGCTATCAGCGGCTCGGCCATAACCTTTATAACGGTTACGACTTCCCGATGCTCTATGGCGAGCTCTACCTTCCGCAATTCGGCGCCGGTCTCGTGTTGCGCTTCGGGCGTTTCATCGCGATTCCGGATATCGAGGCGCAGCTTGCCCCCAACAATTACACGTACAGCCATTCGCTGACCTACACCTTCGACAACTACACCAACACCGGCCTTATCAGCACCCTTGCGCTCAACAAGAACTGGTTTCTGCAATGGGGCTTGACGGTGGGCACCGACACGATGCCCTGGCACTTGGGCCTGAGGGTGCCCAACCCATTTCCGAACCCGGTGTTCCCCGGCAATACAATGCTCAAAGACCCCGGCGCCCAGCCGTCCGTCACGGCCGGCGTCCGCTGGCAGAGCGACAGCGGCTGGGACACCGTCTACGTGGTGGAAAACGGCATCAACAACGGCACCTGGGGATACGATAACGTCCAGTGGACGGGGCTAACTTGGTATCACCGCATCAACAAGGCTTGGCATTTCTCTTGGGAGGCATACGCGCTTGAACAAAAGAACGTACTGAACATCACCGACCCTGCTGGCATCATCGCCAATGGCGGCTTTCCGTTCACCCCGGCCAACGGAATCAATTTCAATGCTCCGTTTTTCGCGCAGTGCGCCGATCCCAAACAGCTTGCTTGCACGGCGAGAGCGTTCGCGACTGTGATGTATTTGAACTATCAGTTCTCGCCGATGGACAATATCTCTTTGCGGCCCGAATTCTACAACGACATGCAAGGCCAGCGGACCGGCACGAAAACACGCTATGTCGATTTCGGCCTCGGCTGGCAGCACTGGTTTTCGCCGCAGGTGGAAATTCGCCCCGAGGTGACTTATTACCACGCTCTCGACGCGCCAGCCTTCAATGGCAACTTCAATGCGAACCCCGTCATTCCGCCCACCAAGAAAGACGCGCTAATCGTGGCGGCGGACCTGATCTGGCACTTCTGAGCGGGAGCACAAACCGGGACAAGCTCACCTCATCCAAGACTCGCTTAGCGGTGCACATAACGGCTGATGAGGCCGTCTGGATATTCGCCACATGACGCCATGACGATGATGTCTGAGCTGGATCGCAAGTGTCCCAGGTACTGGTGACCGCGGCGGGATGGTTCCGCGAGTACGTCGATCAGTTCTGCGAACCACTCAGCACTTGAAGCGTCGAGTTCCCAACGAAACGCTTTCTCTTCCCCGCGCACTCTCGTAACGCCTCCGTAGGCCCCCTCTTGAGGCACCACGATTACAATGTCCTCCGCTGCCGAGCAGAAGCCGACTTCGCTGAGGCGCACCTCGCGTGGAGCCATCGCCATTTGCCGCAAGAACGCGCTCAAATTCTGCATATCTGTGTTGTCACCCCAAAGCAGGAGCTTGGGGCCGGACTTGAAGTCAGGGAGAAAGGCATAACGGAGCATGACCGACACGTGCTCTGTGCGGGCGGG